>Ga0070699_100001037_pt1 | contig 25820 bp, 22 predicted proteins | sample KBSK1503metaG_FD_65473 | JGI IMG/M metagenome (GOLD analysis project Ga0070699, IMG submission 65473) | Corn, switchgrass and miscanthus rhizosphere microbial communities from Kellogg Biological Station, Michigan, USA - KBS K1-50-3 metaG | ecosystem: Host-associated > Plants > Roots >...
CGGGGATGTCCCCGGCCGATCCCCACGGGTAGTCGCGCACCTGGTTGTCGAGGCGATCCATGCCCGCGCCCTACCGCACGGCGCCCGCGCCGGCGCGGGTCGTCCGCTCATTCCTGTCCGGCATCTTGATCTCCTGTCCTGCCCGCCGCTGGCTCGTCAGCGGCCGCGGTCGCTGCAGCGAAAGTGACAGGCAGCATAGTGACCGGGGCCGAACGCCGCCGCTGGCGGCCCGGCGTAGTCCGCGTTGCATCAGCACGAGCGGTTTTGGCACAGCGCAGATGCGGCCGGGCGGGAGCTCAGGAGGGCCGGGCGGCGGCCAGGGCGGCGCCATCGACCGTTACGGCGGACGGCGGGAGGCCGAGCGCGGGCCACTCCAGCGTCAGCGTGAACGGCGCGGCCGGCGGGCGTGGCCAGCACCAGAACTCCCGCTCGGCGACCTGCCGGGAGCCGTCCGGGTAGCGCGTCATGGCCCAGTCGGCCAGCATCAGCGCAGGCGGGGCGCCCCGGGCAACGGCGCCCCGCCAGTCCGCGGCCGAGTCGGCGGACCGGCCGTCGGGCAGGTCGATCCGGACCCGCAGGCCCCCGGCGCCGCGGGTGCCGGGAAGCGGCGGTCCCTCGTAGCTGTCAACCGCCTTGCGGAGCCGCTGCGCCTCGCGCGGCCGCAGCCCTTCCACGTCGGCGGTGACCCGGACCTCGAACATGATGCCGTCCGGGTACACCCAGGCGTCGGCCAGCACGGCCTCAGCCCGCCCGGCCGCCGCCACCGCGAGTCCCAGGGCGACGTGCGCGGGGTCAGCGCCAGTCGGGCCGTTCCATGGTCCCGCGGGGACCCTTAGCTCGCCCTCGCCGCCGGCGGTCTTATGCACGGCCTCCGGCGCGGGCGGGGCGGGCCACACCTGGATCAGGTGCTCCTCCACGGGCGCGCCCTCCACGACGTCGGCGGCGGCACCGGCATCCCGGCCGCGGGCGTGCACCCGGACCCGGTAGCTGCCCGCCCCGGCCGGGGTCAGCGCGGCCAGCTCATCCGGCCCGGTCCCGTCGCTGATCACGCTGAGCCCGGGGCTGTCGGGCGCGGCGGACAGCGACACCTCGGCGACCTCGTCCCAGCCGTCGGCGTCCAGGCCCGGCGCCGCGCCGGCGACCGCGATGCGGACGGCCACCCAGCCGGACTGAGTGCCGGTGCGGACGATCGCCAGCCCGGCCGTCGCCGCGATCAGCCCGTCGTAGGTCTCGGGCAGGGCCAGGTCAGCCGCCGGATCCCAGATCCAGTACTGCCCGTCGGCCACGTGCAGCCGCGTGCTGACCTCCGGCACTGCCACGTCCCTCTCCGCCGGCCTGGCATCCCGCCGCCAGGCTTGGTCTATGGTGACACGCGGGCACCGGCCGGGGCGGGCGGCTAGCGGTCGCCCGCCCCGGCTCCGGGGCTAGGGCAGGATGATCACCCAGTACTTGTCCCCGTTCAAGACCCGCTCGGTGCGGTACATGTTCACGCGGCGGCCGCCCTCGGCCTGGTTCTGGGCACTCGGGACCGCGAACGTGCTGTTGTCGGCCGGGAAGAACGCCGCGCCCTGGTTGGTGGCTGCGAACGGGTACTCGTCGCACTGCATGCCCGTGGGCACGTGGACGCCCCGGCACGCCCTCCTGCGGTTGGCGTTCTGCACCGACGCGCTGGTGCTGCGGGTCAGCGGATGCGGCGGGGAGTGACCCTTCAGCCCGAAGTGGTGCGGCTTGATCCGCTGCGCGGTCTGGATGTGCGCGGCGACCACGTCGACGTTCTGCCCGGTCTTGTGCAGCACGTACTCGGCTATGACGTCGCTGAACACGCAGCCGCTTGTGCCCTTGACCGCGACGCTGTCGCAGCGGGCCGGGCCGAGGTTGCGGAAGGTGACCGGGGCGCCGTTCTCAGCCGCCGGGTGGGTGAAGATAATCATCGGCGTCTGGGTCGTGGTGATGGTCGCGCTGCCCGGCGCGCGGATCACGAACGTGTGCCTGTCGACCACGCCCACGCGCAGCGCCGGCGACCAGAACGGGGGCCCGATGCATCCGCCGCGGCAGGAGATGGCGGTGACGGCCACCGTGCCGACACGCAGCGCCCGGCTGGCCGACGTCATCTCGATGGCCATCGGCATGTTCCACGAGCGCGACCTTGCGCTGAGCGTGGCGGCATAGGCCACGGAGACGTCGGCCGTGCCCAGGACCTTGCCGGACGGCACCGCGATCAGCGTGACCTTGACGGCGAACACTCCGCACGACTCGTGCCGGTTCCTGTGCACCTTGTTGGCGATGCAGGAGAACCCGGCCAGCGCGACCTGCGGGGCAGCGGCCTGGGTCGGGGCGGCGCTGGTGCACAGGACCTTCCCGGCCCCGGCCATGGTGCAGGCGGGCACGCTGGCTGACTCGGGCAGCGTGCGCGACAGCGGGAACCCGGCGGCTGCGGCGGCGGCTGCGGCAGCGGCCATGGGCGACGTCGCGGGCGCGGCGGCGGACGCCGCGGCCGGCCCCGGCGTCAGCGGCAGCAGGGCCAGCGCCGCCGACACGCCGAGGGCGGCGGCGGCCAGGCACCGGCTTCTTAACAGGTTCATCCATTCCTCCTCTGCGGCGGGCCACGATCACACGTCACCCGCGGGTAGTTTTCCTAAATCGCAACTTATCATATAAATATGGCTTAATGCTCGCCGACCGGTGCTTAATGCTCGCCCGCCGGCCCGGCGCAGGCTGGCACCCACAGCTGGCCGGCGCTTGGCCCCGTCGGCATGGGAGCCCTGGCATGAGTGGCGGCGGGCCGCCGAACGTCGGATCACGCACAGTGACCGTCCCGGCCCGGAGGTGAATACGCAAGTAGCCGCCGATCTGGTCGTCTTGAGATTGAATTGGCGGGACGTTCCTCAGCGCACATAACCGATGGTTCGGCGGGTGGATGCGCCTGACGGCGCCGGCGGTCCTGTCCGTCGGCGCGCGCTGCGGGGGTAGCTGAGCTGGATCTGGGTGGTACGCACGAATTTGCTCATGCAGATCCCGGCCGCTGTAACCCCAGCCGGGCGAGATCGATGAGCCGCTCGATCGAGGATCCGAAGATGTCCGCGTGGCTGCGCGGCTGGCCGGCGGTTGCCAGCTCGGCGGCAAGGTTAGGGTAGCGGCCCCTGGCCGCTGGGCCGGCGAGCGCCTGGGCCTGCTCGGCAGCGCTGGCTAGCTGGCCAGCCGGGGCTGCTTGCATCGCGCCGTATATGGTGGCGAAGCCGCTGATCATGGTGATGAGTTCCAGCTTGGCTCCGGTGCCGAGCCTGGAGCCTGCCAGCAGGCCGAGGAAGTAGTCGAGGTAGCGCAGCCCGTTGGGGCCGGGGGGCATCGGGCGGTGCAGCAGCCCGGCAAGCCACGGGTGCCGCCGCGCGATGTCGCGGGTCTGCCTGGCCAGGGCGGCGATGGCAGCGCGCGGGTCGATGGCTGACGCACCGGGGTAGGCGTATTCGGCGGCCAGGTTGTCGGTCATCAGCTGGGCCAGGTGATCCCTGGCGGGCACGTAGTTGTACAGCGACATGACGGCGATGCCCAGCTCGCCTGCGAGGCGGCGCATGGTGACCGCCTCCAGGCCCTCGGCATCGGCGATCCGCACGGCGAGCGCCGCGATGGCCGCGCGGTTATGCCGGGGCTTGGGGCCTCGGCTCCCACGCTCGGGAAAGTCCCAGATCGACGCCGGCGCGTCGACGCCGACGCGGCGGTGGCCAGTCGCTGTCATCCCGGCGATACTACCTTTCAACGTGCATCGTACGTAGTATTGTCCAAACAGCGTACGATGCACGTTGTTGGGAGACGGTCAGGCGTGAGGCTCCGCACTCCGTTCGCCCGCTACTGGCTGTCGGGTTTCCTGGCCGATTTCGGGGATGGTGTCCGGCTGGCCGCGTTTCCGCTGCTGGCGGCAGCGTTCACGCGCTCGCCCACCGCGGTGGCTGCCGTCACCGCAGTGCAGGGCCTGCCCTGGCTGGTGCTCGGTGCCGGGCTGGGTGTTCTGGTGGACCGCGCCGACCGGCGTCGCCTGATGGTGGGTGTGGACCTGGCGCGAGCCGCGATCATCGCGGGCCTGGCCGCTGCGATCCTCGCCCGCGGCGCCGGGCTGGGGCTGGTCTACCTGACAGCGTTCGCCACCGGAGCTGGCTCGGCGCTGCGCGACACCGCCGCCATGACCTGCGTGCCCCGGCTGGTTGATCCGGCCGACCTGGACCGGGCGAATGCCCGGGTGATCGCCGGGCAGGTCGTCGGCAACGAGCTGGCCGGGCCAGCGGCCGCGGGCTGGCTGTTCAGTCTGGCGGCGGTGCTGCCGTTCGGGGTCAGCGCCGGCGTACTGGGGATCGCCGTGCTGCTGCTAGTCACGCTGCCAAGCGTGTTCCAGCCGGTAAGGCAGCCAGCCCGCGAGGAGCCGGCGACGTCGCTGGCGGCGCTGCGGCGGGAGTTCGCCGAGGGCCTCGGGTGGCTATGGCGGCACTCTGCCATCCGCGACGTCACGATCGCCGTTGGCGTCCTGGTCGCCATGGACGGGGCCTGGTTTGCCGTGCTTGTCTTGTACGTGATCCAGGACCTGCACCAGAGGCCAGGCGCGTACGGTCTGCTGCTGGCCATCAGCGCGGTCGGCGGGATCGTCGTCGGCGGGCTCGGTCCCCCTCTCACCCGGCGGCTCGGGCCCTGGCGGTCGCTGCTGATCGCCGGGCTTGCCATGGCAGCCAGCCAGGCCGTTCTCGGGCTCACCGCTAACGTGATCATCGCCGCCGCGATGCTCGCTGCCAGCAGCGCAGCCTGCGTCCTCTTCGACCTGACCGCAATCACCATGCGCCAGCGGCAGGTGCCTGACAACCTGCTGGGCCGGATCACCAGCCTCTACCGCACCGTCCTACGAGGGTCAGAAGCACTCGGCGCGCTCGGCGGCGGCCTGGTCGCCGCTGTCGCCGGAATCCGGGCCACCATGCTCATCGGCGCCATCCCGATCGCCGCCACCGTAATCCTGCTCACCTGGCACCACCGGGGGCACCACCAGGAGCCCGTGAACGGCAGAACTCACCCGGCCGGGCAAACGTAACGTGCCACGGCACTAGTTCGGAACTGAACCCCTTGGAGCGGCTGCGACGAGCCCGGGCTAGCGTTGATCTGGGGGAGTTCCGCATGGCTGCGTAGCGGTCACAGCGGATCGCTGGCACCAGAGCATATGGCGAGAGTGCATTCCGTCTGGGAGGTCCCGGAGATCGCCGTCTCGCCGGGGACGTAGTCGTGGGCAGCGGCGTGCTGGAGCGGGCCGAGGTCAGTTAGCAGGGCTGACCCAGGTTATGCGCTACCCGGGCACCGAACTCGGTTCACTGTGAGGGGGGAACCACATTGAGCCGGACGAACACCGGCGGGTCCGGTGGCACCGCCACGATGGAAGAAGATCTGCAGCACAAGACCGTGCGCTTCACAGTTAACGGCAGGGTCCGTTCGATCGCGATCACTGCGAGCCCATGCTGTCGTGTGCATTGTGTGACAAAGGAGAGATCCTGTGAGCCAGGCCACCGCAAAGAACCGAGAACCAGGACCTTCGCATCTTAAGCGCAATCTAAGAGTCCGGCACGCCGTCATCACCTCGATGGCAGTAATCGCACCATCCGCGGCAATCCTCTTCCTGCCGATCCCGATCGCCGCATTCGCCGGCAAGGCGATGCCGCTGTCGATCGTGGTCGCATTCGCGGTGACATTCGTGATCATGAACGCCATATTCCGGTTCTCCCAGCGGATCGCTCATGCAGGGTCGTTCTACGCCTTCGTGCGCGCCTCGCTGGGGATCGAGGCGGGTTTCTTCGCAGGCTGGCTGATGATGGCGTTCTATCCGATGCTGGTGGCGCTCGACATGATCCTGTTCGGCGCGACCTTGAACGGCATTATCGTGGCGCACGGCGGGCCGAACATCCCCTGGTGGCTGCTGATGATCATTGGGCTGGCCGTCATCTGGGCCATCGGGGTCATCGGCATCAGGTTCTCGGCCCGATCGGATCTTGTGCTGCTCACGTTCGAGATTGGCGTGCTGCTGGCGCTGGCGCTCACCATCCTCGTATCTGGTGCTCCCGGCGGTGACTGGCACGCACAGGTCTTCAACCCCGGCGTCGCCCCGGGCGGGTTCGGAGGCGTGGCCGTTGGGGCCGTCTTCGGCGTCCTTGCCTTTACCGGCTTCGAGGCGTCTGCCTATCTCGGCGAGGAGACGCGGAACCCACGCAAGAGCATCCCTAGAGCCCTGCTCCTCACTGTCGTCCTCGTTGGGATACTGTACGTGTTCTTCTTCTACGTTGTCACGGTGGGCTTCGGGCTGAACAACGTAGGCAAGATCCCTGGGAACGCGGCACCTTGGGACACACTCGGAATCCACTACTGGGGAGCCGGCCCGACGGTGCTCGTGGACATCGCGTCCGCGGTCGCGCTGATCGCAGGAGGATTGGCGGCGCAAAACGGGGCCGCCAGGATGGCCATGGCGCTGGGGCGGGAAGGGCTGCTGCCGCCCGTCCTCGGCCGGACGATGCCACGTTTCGGCACGCCGGCCTGGGCACTCACCTTCCTTCTCGGTGTCTTCGTCGCAATGGGCCTCGGCTTCGGCTCAGGCTTCCGGCCGCTTCCCGCGTTCTCGCTTCTCAGCCTGGCGGTCACGCTGTGCGCATTGAGTGTTTACGCACTTGCCCAGATCGGGCTGGTCTGCTACTTCTACCGGCACGGCATGTTCAATGTGCTCTGGCACCTTCTGCTGCCGCTCGCTTCGCTGGCCGCCATCGGGTACCTCTATTACAAGAGCCTGGCGCGGTCGCCCGCCTTTCCCGCCAACTGGGCCTTCTGGATCGCGCTAATCTGGGCTGGCGCCGGGCTTGCCGTGCTGGCGTGGCTGAAGCTCAGGCACGAATCGTCGCTGGCCCAGACCGCGGAGATCATCGGTGGGGCCGATAACCCGGCCGAACTCGGCCACGTGATGGACGTGTCATGACGCCAGAGAATGCAACCACGCGCGAGACCGAGGCCGCAGCCGGCCCCCAGGCTCACGCGCATCCGCTGGATCCGCTGTCCGCGGAGGAGATCCGCACCGCTCGCGACGTCGTGCTCGAGAACGGCGCGGTATCCGGTAACGTGTGCTTCCCGGCGATCTGCCTGCACGAGCCCGAAAAGGACGTCATACGCAGGTTCTGCCCCGGCCAGGCAGTCGAGCGGCTGGCCTGGGTCGTCGTCCATGACCGCTCCAGCAATGATCTCTACGACGGCATCGTGGCGCTCACCCGCCAGGAGATCGTGCAGTGGACCCTCCGGCCAGGTCTGCAAGGTCCGTTGCTTCTTACGGAGTACGACGAGGTAGCAGAGCTGGTGAAGAGAGATCCGCGCTGGCGGGAGGCGATTCGCCGCCGCGGAATCGATATCGCCCACGTCCGGATCGACGCCTGGATGATCGGCAACTTCGGCATCGCGGCGCACGCGGGGAGGCGACTATTCGCATCGCTCGCGTATGTGCGGGAGCGATCGCCCGACTTGCCGTACGCTCGGCCGATCGAGGGAGTCGTTGCGTACGTTGACCTCGACGAACTGAAGGTCGTCGAGGTCCTCGACCCCGAGCCCGTCCCGGTCCCCGCTGATCCTGGACGGTATGACCCCGGTGCGGTGGGCGCCATGCGAGAGGATCTCAAGCCGATCGAGATCACTCAGCCTGACGGGCCGAGCTTTACGGTGCACGGGCACGAGATCGCCTGGCAACGCTGGCGGCTTCGCTGGTCCTTCAACGCGCGCGAAGGCCTCGTCCTGCACACCGTCGGCTTCGAGGACGCCGGCGCGGTGCGGCCTATCGCGCACCGGCTCTCCCTATCCGAAGTGGTCGTGCCATACGGCGACCCCAGCCCGGCGCACTACTGGCAGGGCACGTTCGATGCCGGCGACTTTGGCATCGGCCGGGGCGTCAACTCGCTCGAGCCCGGATGCGACTGCCTGGGGGTCATCCGTTACTTCGACGTGACCATCCATGACGACCGGGGGGAGCCCCTCGTCATCCCGCGGGCGGTCTGCATGCACGAGGAGGATTATTCGATCCTCTGGAAGCACTGGGATTTCATCGACGGCCACACGGAGGTTCGCCGCCAGCGCCGCCTCGTGCTGTCGTTCATCGGGACCAACCTCAACTACGAGTACGGCTACTACTGGTACTTCTACCTGGACGGCACGATCGAACTGGAGGTGAAGCTGACTGGCGTGATGCAGACGAAGGCGCTGGGCGACCGGCCGGAGGATCCGTATTCGTCGATTGTCGCGCCAGGGGTCGGCGCGATGTATCACCAGCATCTTTTCAACGCCCGCATCGACATGGACGTCGACGGCACTGTGAACACCGTGCATGAGATGGACCTCGCTCCGGCGCCGGCAGGTCCTGCCAACCCGTGGGGCAACGCGATGGTGGTCCGCTCGACGCCGCTGGTGAGCGAGAGTTCAGCCCGGCGTCGTGGCGATTCGGCGGCCGGACGGACCTGGGTCGTCATGAGCTCGCAGCGGCGAAACGGGCTCGGTCAACCGACCGGCTACCGGTTGATACCACAAGCCTCCCCCTTGCTACTGGCAGGACCAGATACCTCCCTTGGTAAGCGAGCCGCGTTCGCGCGCCACCATCTCTGGGTAACCGCATTCGACCCAGAGGAACGTCACGCGGGCGGAGAGTACCCGAATCAGCATCCGGGCGGCCTAGGCCTGCCCGAGTGGACCGCTGCGGACCGGCCGATCGAGGCGCAGGACGTGGTTTTGTGGCACACCTTCGGGATCTCGCACATCCCGAGGCCCGAGGACTGGCCAGTAATGCCCGTCGAGGCCTGCGGGTTCAGATTGTGCCCATGGGGTTTCTTCGACCGCAACCCGACCCTCGACGTACCTCCGGCCAGCAACAGCCACCGCGCAGAGGCTGAGGACGGCTGAGCAATTGTCAACACCTGTGGTCCAAGATCGTTTCAGCTGCCGTCAGTCTCGCTGGTAGACCGAGACGTGGGCGCGGCTGCTGGAGTCGAATGGCCGCTGGTCCCAGCCGTCGTAGCGTTCGCGCAGCCGCAGGCTGGCCTGCTGGGCCATCAGGTCCAGTTCACTGGGCCAGGAGTAGCGCAGCGCCACGGGCCGCAGGTGCGTGCCGTGCCTGTCAAGGGTGATGATCTGGGTGGTGATGCGCTGGTGCGCTGCGTCGTGGCGGGAGACCTCGAGGATCGCTGAGTCTTCGGTCACCGCTCGTGCCTGGACGCGCTGGCCCCGGTCGAACCGGGCCAGGTTGGGGACGAAGCATTCGATGACAAACACCCCGCCTGGGTCGAGCACGCGGGCGACGTTGCGGAAACACTCAGCCTGCCGGGCCTGGCTGAGCAGGCCGAACAGCGCGTTGAAGACCAGATACACCAGGCCGAACGGCCCGGCGGCCGGGACCTGGGCCATGTCGCCGATGACGACCGGGACCGACGCGCCGCCCGGCTTGGCCCGCAGCCGCTCCACCATCGCCTCGGAGGCGTCGATCCCCTCCACCGCGATCCCCCGGCCGGCCAGAGGGAGCGCGACCCGGCCCGTGCCGATCGCCAGCTCCAGCACCCGGCCACCTCCGGCAAGCCCAGCGAGGAAATCAACGGCGCCCGCCGGGTTCATCTCGGCGTGATGCTCGTCATAGACGTCAGCCCAGCGGTCGCCGTAGAACGCGGGATCATCAAACCCTGCCACGCCAGCCACCCAAACAGACCCCAGCGATGGCAGCCACCTTTTTCGGTGTTCCACGGCCAAACATCTGCACCGCCCCATCTGCCGCTCCGATCTCGCGTATAGGGCCGGCTGCGGGATGGTTCCTGCGCAGGCGAGAGGACGAGGGCGTGGATAGGCAGCACATGTAGCCGTCGTAGCTGGCGTGTGTTCGAGGCCCAGTTGTGCGCGGCCGCCCCCGCGCCGAGTCCGCGTCTGAGCGCCGGGTAGTACCCTGGCAGCGGGGCTCGGATAATCACGCTCGTCCTGCCGTTACGCTTTGTAGCCAGCGGCAATGAATCCCAGAACTGCCGAGAAGAACGTCTCGGCCTCCGCAGCCTGCTCCAGGGATGCCCACCACGCGGCCACCTCGCTAGCGCTGACCTGGCCTGCTTGCACGGCCCGGTCAATCGTTCCCCGGTTGAGTCGCTGGTAGACGGCGAACCCGGCCGCTCCGCAGAAGCAAAGGGCGTGAGGGACGACCCGGATCTCGCGCAGGCCAGACCGCTGGAATAGGCCGAGGAGCTGGCGGCCAATCCAGGGATGAGGCACCGCCGCATCCAGCACTTCGGCGATCCGGCGCACCAGCGCCGGATCGGGCGCGTCGACCACGGTCTGATCGGAGTCGAGGGCAAAGGCCAGCACACATCCGCCAGGACGCGCCACTCGCACCATCTCCGCCAGCGCCGCCTCCGGCTTGTCCAGGTAGCGCAGCACGCGCTCGGTCCGGCACAGATCGAAAGTGTCGTCCGGGAACCCGACCTGATGGGCGTCGCCGACTAAGAAGCTGATGGGGAGGGACAGGCCCGCTCCACGCCGGCGGGCCTCGGCGATCATGGCTGGATTGGCGTCGATCCCGACCACCCGCCCCCGCGGTCCCACACGCTGGGCGAGGCGGCGCACCTCATGCCCGAGCCCGCAGCCCACGTCCAGGACCTGATCCCCGGCCGCAACAGGGCAGACCTCCAGCATGTGGCGCTTGACCTGCTGGATCAGCGGGCTTTGGTCGGCGTCATCGAGCCAGCGGAAGAGTGCCGCGGTGTCACCTGGCTGACCTCTCTCCCGGAAGCCCTGATGCAGACTGCTCACCGTGCTCGCACCTCGCTGCCGACAAATCCTCTCCCTCACCCAAGCACAACTCGTCCCGCAAGCACATGGGCTGCAAACTACCGTCAGCGAGGTGCGCGGCATTGCCCCGGGCTCCCGGATGCCGTTGGGCCAAGGTCTGGCAGGCGACCCCCAGTAGAGTTCCGATAGCAGCTGACGAGGGTGTCAGCGCTTTCGGCCGCTGTAAGGGGAGCCAATGGTGTCGAGCCGCAGTGTGGTGCTGGCGGCCCTGGCAGCAAGTGCACTGGCCGGCTGCGCACGCCTGGGGTAGCGCTGTCGGCGGTGGCCCGTCGGCCTCCAGCACCCCGCGCAGCGGCCGGGACCGGCGCGCCGGGCTTTGTCCGGCAGACCGCTCCCGCGGCGGCGCCTATGGTGACTCATGCCCACGTCGTGATCTGTCACATGAACCGTCCTGAGGCGGGATCCGCCCGGGGTATCGCCGCCTCTGTTCCCAGCCTGCTGGCCTCCGGGTGCCGCTTCGTCCGCCTCTCCGACGAACTGGGCTGACCCACCTCGACGCCAACTTGGCTGCGCCGACCACGACGCGCGGCGCCAGCTCGACGAATGCCGCCGGTACATTTGCTGATTTCCAGGCAGGGCTGGAGCGCAGTTCCTCCCCGGACGAACTCATTCGCGCCTCGGGCTGCCGGAGTGTCATGCTGAGCTAGTCGGAAAGCGGATCGGCGCGGGAGTCACCATGCGGATGTCCCGGGCATTGCGGCAGGCCCTGGCGATGACAGCGGCGGTTGCGGTGACTTTCGTCCTGGCGTCGTGCGCGCCGGCCGGCACGGCTGGCAGCCAGGCCACCGCCGCGGACAACGGCCGCGTCATCACGCTGAACACGATCTCGACCCTCAAGTCGCTGTTCAACCGCGACGACGGGCATACCCGGCTGATCCTGATCTTCTCGCCCACTTGACCGACGTGTCTCGCGGGCGCCAGTTGGGTGCAAAGCAACATCCTGAGCACAACCACCGACCCCGGGCTCCGGGTCTTTGCCGTCTGGGTGCCGTTCCTTGACGGGACACGCGCCGCGATCAACCCATCGGTCTTCCCCGACAGCCGGGTCACCAGCCTGTGGGACGGCGACGCGGTGTCCAGCGCGTGGTTTTCTCAGCACGTCACCCAGCAGCCCGGGCCCACCTGGGACTACTACCTGCTCTTTTCAGCCAGGGCGCGCTGGGACGCTGTGCCCGGCCCGGTCGTGAGCCAAGGCGGGCCGGTGATCGGCAGCACCGGGCAGCTCTGGGCAGCGATCCGGCCGCTGCTGCGCTGAGCCGGACCTGAGATGACCGCCCAGGCACCTCGCCGTCCCGCCATGCGGGTCTGGCTGGCCGTGGCCATCAGCGCCGCCGTGCTCGCGACAGCAATCGCCGCCGGCCTGCGCATCTCGGCGGCCGCCCCCGGACCACTCATCTTCACCGAGACTCTGTCAGCTCGGATCTCCGGGCTGTTCCTGCTGGCCGGGACGAAGGCGCCGCTCGGGTACGCTCTGGTCGCGGGGATGGTGGCCGCGGTCAACCCGTGCGGATTCGTGCTCTTGCCGGGCTACCTGGGGTACTACCTGGGCGACGGGGACCGCGCGCCCGGCCGCCGCAGGACCAGCCGCGCCCTGCTGGTCAGCGCGGTGATGACCGCGAGCTTCGCTCTGCTGTTCGGGCTCGCCGGGATCCTCGCCGGCCTGGCCGCCTCAGCGCTCACCTCAGCGCTGCCCTGGATCGGCGCCGCCGTCGGCGCGGGCTTGATCGTGCTCGGCGGCCTGCTCGCGGCCGGCGCCGAGCCGACCCTGCCGGCCGCGCCCCGAGCGGCCCGGCACCTGCAGCCAGCGACCAGGAACCGGGGCCTGGGCGGTTATGCGGCCTACGGCACGGCGTACGGGCTGGCGTCGCTGGGCTGCACGCTGCCGCTGTTCCTCGGCGTGGTCGGCACCTCGCTGCAGCTGCACGGGCTAGCCAGCGCAGTCGGCCAGTTCATGCTGTTCGGCATCGGCATGGGCGTCGTGCTGACCGCGTGCACCATCGCTACTGCCTGGATCGGCGACGGCCTGATCAAGCGAGCCCGGGTACTCGGACGGCACATCGGTTGGCTCAGCGCCGTCGCGCTATGGCTAGCTGGCGCCTACGTCCTGTACTACTGGCTGACCGCGATCAGACTGCTGTAAGGCGCGGAACACCCGGCAAGGACACGGCCGGAGATCGCGCTCCAGCCCGGCCAGGGGAAACGCGGCTAACGGCCTCACCCCCTGGGCGTGCACACGGCATCAGCCATCCGTGCAGGCGGATCCGCAGACCGGCACTCCGATTCGCTGAGATCACTTCAGTGCCTACTTTCTGCAGCGGCCGATGACAGCGAGCTCCCAGATGCCGTCGGGCCACGGTCCGCCCGGCGTGGCGTTGCCGATAGGTGATTTGTGAGACGTAACCGAGGCGCCCTGTCAACGGCCAGGAGCTGGTCAGGTGCTGAATCCTGGGATGCCCGTGCCTGCGACGGTGGTTCGGACGAACAGGAACCGCGGACCCCTCACGGTGCAAGCCTTGAACGAGAAATCGACTATCGTGGCGAGGCGGTCATTGGGCGGGATGACCTTCAGCCCGATGGCGTTGGCCGGGTGACAGGCCGACTGCGGAAGCCTGGTGACGTCGAAGATGATCAGGAAGACGTGGGCGGTCGCGGCGGGGGAAAGGGTCACCAGCCGCGTGGGATCAGAGTGATCGCGGACGGCCGGGCTGCCCAGCTGATGTCCTTCGAGGCCGATCGCTGACACACCGGGAAAGCCGAACAGGGTGCAAGCGTGTTTCGAGATGTTCGACAGCTCAAGCTCGTAGGCTGTCAGCCCGGACGCGCTGCTGCCCGGGATGCCCAGCCAGACCCGCAGCTGGGCGGTTGAACACTTCGACACCGCAGCCGGCGAGGTGCCTGCGGCTTGCGACGCTGCGGCTATGCCGGCTGACAGCAAGACGATCGCGGCGGCGGCGGCCGCGGCGGCGGCCGACAGCCATTTCCTGCTACTTGGGTTCATCTGGACTCCTTCTGAGTCGAGCCGGTAACCAGGCGATCGATACTGATACGGAGGAAATGAGGGGCGGCAAAATACATCGCCCGTGCCGTGTCGGTCGCGCCGCGGCCGCTCCGGACGCCCGCCAACGCGCCACAATGTTCGGTCCGTGGTGCTGCAGCTGGCCGGTGAGAATGAGTCGTGCGGTTACCGCCGTATCCACGGCGAGTTCGCGGCGCTCGGCATCACCGTGGCGCCGTCAACGGTCTGGCAGATTAGGTTTTCGGCACCAACAGGCTCGCGATGGTGCTTATCCCCTCGATCAGGCCCTCGTGTGAGCGTTCCTGGACAGCGATCGCCAGGAAGAGGACGGGGATGACGGTTGCGGCGGTGGCGTTGAACGCGGCGTTGAAGGCCGGGTCGCCGGGGCGGCATGGGCTGTGAGGGCGAGGCTGATCATGCCTCCCAGCATGGCTGCGAGTCCGGCCGCCGCCGTGACCTTCCGGAATTCCCGCCGCAGATTATGCGACTCAAACGCTGTCCCTACGGAGGTCGGCGCGCGGTCAACTGCGCGATCGACCGGCCGACGCTGGCCGCCCAGGGCCAGCGCTTCGCCGAGGTCACTCCCTTCAACGCAGGAAGCCCGGCACCGAGCGCAGATACGCTCCGGTCACACTTCGTGATCTGACCGCCTCGCCGCTTCGCGGTCCGAGGTCGTGACATGAGCCGGGCGCGCGGCTGGGGCCCTGGTCAGCCGAGCAGGGCGTCGAGGGTGACGAATGAGTAGCCGCGCGCCTGCAACTGGCTGATCACCTGCGGCAGGGCGTGGGCGTCGAGGGTGGAGCCGTCCGGGCTGGAGCCTACGTGCATGAGCACGATCTCGCCGCGCCGCAAGGCGGCCAGGACCCGGGAGGCCACCTCAGAAACGGTGATGCCCGCGGACGCGCCCTGCCAGCCGAGGGTGTCGACGGTCCACGACACCGTCACGTAGCCCAGCCGGTTGGCGATCGCGATCGTGCGCCCGTCTTGGTCGCCGTAGGGGAACCTGAACAGCGGCGCCGGGTTCTTCCCGGTCACCTCGGTGATCGCACGGGCGGCGGCGAGGATCTGCCATCGCACCCCGGTGTCACTCAGGCGGGTGAGATAGGGGTGGGTCATCGTGTGATTGCCGATGCGGAAGCCGCCGGCGGATATGTCGCGCGCGACCGCCGGGTAGGTGCGGGCGAAATGGCCGGTCATGAAGAACGTCGCCGCGACGTGGAACCGCAGCAGGGTGCGCAGGATCGATGGCACGCCGGCGTCGTTGGCGCCGGCGTCGAACGTCAGCGCCACGACATGCCGCGCTGTTGGGATGAAGGTCGGCAGCGTGCCGGCCAGGCGCCCGGTGATGGGGTGACCGGGCCCGTAGCCTGGCGTCGGGGCGGGCGGCACGGACGGCGGCCTGGCCGCGGGCTGGCCGCTGGGCCCGCCGTTCGCCGCGCGTGTCGCCGGCGTGCCCCGCTGCGCAGGCGCAGCACCGGGCGCCGGGCCGCTCGCTGCGCACCCGCCCAGCACGGCCAGCGCCGAAGCACATGCCACGTGCCTGAGGATCGCGCGCACCCTCACAGCGTGGCACTCTCTCCTGGCGGCCGGCGGGCGAAACGTGACGGTCAGCCAGCAGCGGCGGGGTTGACGTCCGCCAACGCCGGGCTGATCGCCCGGTGATCTGGCCATGGGGCAATCGCCGCGAACACCGGCCGTTCCGTGCGGCGGGCGGACGGACTATCGGCCTGACTCCAGCGGGGTGGCCGGGGAGTAGGTGACCAGGGTATGGTCCGGGTGGTCGGCGACCTGGAGGACCACGTGGGAGTACTCGACGGGGCCGAGCCGGGGGTGGCGGAGCTTCTTTGAGCCACTGCCCCCGATGGCGGCGACGTCGTGGCGAGGCCACCAGTCCCTGATGTGCTCGCTGTCGCGCTGGAGCTCGGCGATCAGGGTGCGGACATCGGGGTCGTCCGGGTACCGGGCGGCGGACAGCCGGAAGCGGCCGAGCATGGCCCTGGCCTCCGGCTCCCACTCCAGGTAGACCTCCCGGGCATGGTCAGTGGTGAACATCCAGCGGACCAGGTTGCGCTCGCCCGGGGGCCCCGCCGACCAGTCGGCGAACAGCTCGCGCGCGGCGGGGTTGGCGGCCAGGACGTCCCAGCGGCGGCCCTTGACCAGGGTCGGGAACGGCTCGAGCCGCTGGACCAGGTCGGCCACGGCGGGATCGAGCCGCTCGGGCGGGGCCGAAGCGGCCGGGGCGGGAGCGCTGGCGCCGCCGGGACCGTAGGCCAGGACGTGCAGGTAGCGCCGCTCGGCTGCGGACATCCGCAGCGCGGAGGCCAGCGCCTCCAAGACCTGCGCCGAAGGCCGCACTGGGCGGCCTTGCTCCAGGAACGTGTAGTAGGCGGCGGACAGGTTGGCCAGCAGGGCGACTTCCTCACGGCGCAGGCCGGCCGTGCGCCGGCGGCGCCCCGCTGACAACCCCGCAGGCAGGCCCACGTCGGCGGGCACGAGGCGCTCGCGCCGGGACCTGAGCAGCTGGCCCAGCGCCGCGGGATCTCCGCCAGCCGTCATGGCCCTAAGGGTACTGATGCCAGTACCAGTAAAAGAGCGCTCTGGTTACCACTGTCCGGGGAGCTGACGATGGGAACCATGACAGCCATCAAGATCGCCGTCGAAGACGGCACCAGCTTGCCCGCGTACCTGGCCCGGCCCGCGACCGGCCCGGCACCGGCCGGCGTGATCGTGGCGCACGAGCTGTTCGGGGTGAACCCGGACATCCGCGGGGTAGCCGACGACCTGGCCGCGGCCGGGTTCCTGACCATCGCGCCGGAGTTCTACCACCGGGACGCCGCACCGGGCCGCTGGCTGGAGCGCGATGACGCCGGGCGGCAGGAGGGCTTCGGCTACCTGCACCGGTTGCGACGCGACCAGGCGCTGGCCGACGTCGCGGCGGGCCTGCAGTGGCTGAGGTCGGAGCCGGGGATCGAGCGGGTCACGGTGGTCGGGTTCAGCGCCGGGGGCCACCTGAGCTACCTGGCGGCCTGCCAGCTGCCGGTAAGCCGGACCGCCGTGCTGTACGGCGGCTGGCTGCCCAGCACCGACATCCCGATGAGCCAGCCCACCCCCACGCTGGACCTGACCCCCGGAATCACCGGCCGGATCCTGTGCCTGGTAGGCGAGGACGACGCGCTGATCGACGCCGGGCAGCGGGAGCAGATCCGCACCGCGCTGGCCGCCGCAGGCGTGGACCACGAGCTGGTCAGCTACCCCGGGGTCGGGCACGCGTTCTTCTGGCCGGGCACGCCGCCATTCAGCAGGCAGGCCCGGGATGACGCCTGGCGCAGGATAGTGGAGCTGCTCGCGTCCTGACCGGGGGATTCGTCGCTGGCCAGGCTGTGATGCCGCGACCCGTACGGGGTTCGTGACCTGTAAGTGAAGAGTGTCCGGGATCGCCGTGCTCATGCGTGGCGCTGCTGGCGCCTTTGTCGGTGGACGGGATGATCGTCGCCGCCTCGACCACCTCGGTCCTCCGGCCCGGCTTGCTGGCATAGGACACCCGGGCGCACACGATGCCCGACGCCCTGGCCACATCAATCGCCGCTGCCCTCGCGATCACCGGCCGCTGTCGTCACAGGTCGGTGTATTCGAAGCAAGCGGGGCCGCGGATGGGTCAGTGAGTGGAATCTCACAGCCAGCCATCCGCCGATGCGGCAAGGCCGAACCCAGGCCAGCACACCCACCGAGGGAGGAACAATGCCCATCAGGAGAACGCGCAGCCGGAGCACGGCACTCGCCGCGCTCGGGCTCGTCCTGGCCGCCGGGCTCGCGGTCCTGGGACCCAGTGGCGCAAGCGCGTCCAGCCACCGCGAGGCCCCGCTTATCGCGGCCGACCCTGCGGTCGACAACACCGACGTGTACGCGTTCGTTAGCCCGGACCGCCCCGGCTACGTCACATTCGTGGCGAACTTCATCCCGTTTGAGGAACCGAACGGCGGACCGAACTTCTATCCGTTCGCGACGGACGCGGTCTACAACATCAACATCGACAACAACGGGGACGCCAAGCCGGACGCCACGTTCCGCTGGACGTTCCACAACATCGACAGGCGGGGCGGCAACACCTTCCTATACAACAACGGGCCGGTCACCTCGATCAATGACCCGAACCTGCTGTTCCGCCAGACCTACACGCTGCAGTCGTCGTTCAACGGCGAACCGTTCCGGACCCGCGTGGCGGGCGCCCCGGTCGCCCCGTCCCGCGTCGGACCGGCGTCCATGCCTGGCTACGCCAGGCTGCGCAACCAGGCCATCACCACGCTGCCGGGCGGCTGGAAGATCTTCGCCGGCCAGGCCGACGACCCGTTCTTTCTCGACCTGCGCGTCTTCGACCTGCTCTACGGCGCTCACCTGAACGAGGTCGGGCAGGACACGCTGGCCGGCTACAACGTGAACACGATCGCGATCCAGGTGCCGTTCAAGGACGTGGCCCTGAACGGTAACGCGACCCGCAACCCGGTCATCGGCATCTGGTCCACCGCCGAGCGGCCCAGGGTCCGCATCACCGGCAGGACGGCCACATCCGCCACAGACTGGGTCCAGGTCTCTCGCCTCGGCAACCCGCTGGTCAACGAGGTCGTCGTTCCGGCCAACCTGAAGGACGCCTTTAACGCTCTTCCGCCCGTCAAAGACGCCTCGATTGCTCCGCTGGTCGCCCGGGTCAAGGATCCCGAGGTGCCTAAGCTGATCCAGGGCATCTACGGCATCAAGCCGCCGGCCACCCCGCGCAACGACCTGGTGGAGATCTTCCTGACGGGCATCACCACCAAGGCGGGCGGCCCGATCAAGGCAGATCTCAACTCCCAGCTCAACAACGCCGACGTCAACCCGAGTGCCTTCCGACCGTCGGAGATGCTCCGGCTCAACCTGTCGGTGAAGCCGACCGCGAAGCCCAACCGGCTCGGCGTGCTCGCCGGTGACCTGCAAGGTTTCCCGAACGGCCGCCGACTCACCGACGACGTGGTCGACATCGAGCTGCAGGCGCTGGAGGGTGCGGCGCAGACCGGCAAGCTGGTCGGCGCGCTGGCCGCCGGTGACGGCGTCAACGCGAACGACCACCCGTTCGGCACGTCGTTCCCGTACGTCGCCCTGCCCAACGTGGGCGCCGTGAACAAGGGCGGGGGTACTGGTGGCAACGTCGCCCAGTCGTCCGCCATCGTCCCCGCGCAGCCGGGTTCGACCCCTCCGGCTGAGCAGAGTGTCAACGCCGCGCCGGCCGCGCACTCGTCGCGCGACACCGGCAACATGGTCATCACCGCCACCCTGGGAGCGGTCGCGTTCGCCCTCGCGGCCCTGCTGATCACCGAATGGCTGATGCGTCGGCGCCGGCCCGCCGCCGTGGCCATGGCAACGGGGCAAAGCCCGCTGCCACCTTCGGCAGCCAGCGGCCCGGACGAGCCGACGGTCCAGCTCTAGTACGCGAGACCCCGGGGGGCACGCCCGCTACGGCGCACGTGCTCCCCGGCTGGCCGCCAAGGGAGGTCACCGTGATGCGACACCGGATCCTGCTCGTCGGACTGGCAGCAATCCTGCTCACTGGCGTGGGCGCAGTGTTCGGGCTGCAGCAGGGCGTATCACCGAACGCCGACACCGCCCAGGCGTCGGGCACTCCCGCGCCCGCCGCGCAGGCCCCCGCCGACCAGCTTGCTGGGGCCATCGCCCGCGCGCAGGAGCACCTCCGCGCGGTCCCCGGCGACTACGTCGCGTGGGCTGCGCTCGGCTCCGCATACATCGAACGCGCCCGCGTTACCGCCGATCCTACGTATTACCCGAAGGCTGAGGGGGCGCTGCGCCGCTCACTCTCGCTGCGGCCCACGGGGAATCCGGCCGCCCTTGTCGGACTCGGGGCGCTCGCCAACGCCCGCCACGAGTTCGCCACCGCGCGGGATCTGGCCCGTCGCGCCCTTCGCATAGACCCCTACTCCGCCGACGCGTACGGCGTCCTCGCTGACGCGCAGACCCAGCTCGGCAACCCCCCGGCGGCAACTGACGCCATCCAGCACATGCTCGACCTCCGGCCTGGCCTCGCCGCCTACGCCCGCGCCTCCTACGACCTCGAACAGGAGGGTCGCCTGGGCGACGCGGCGGCCCTCATGCGGCGTGCGCTCGGCGACGCGGTAGACCCGGCGGACATCGCGTTCTGCCGCTACCAGCTCGGTGAACTCGCCTGGCGCAGCGGACGGCTCGACGATGCCGAGGCCGAGTACACCGCGGGTCAAGCCGCCGACCCTGGCTACCTCCCCCTGCTCGCCGGTCAGGCCCGGGTCGCCGCAGCCCGCGGGCAGACCGCCGCCGCGCTTGCCGGCTACGCCGAGCTCACGGCGCGTTATCCGTCGCCCGGGTACCTCATGGAGTACGCGAACCTGCTCCGCGCCACCGGCCAGCCGACACGCGCTGACGAGCAGCTCGCTCTCGCCGCGGCGGCGCTGCGGCTGTTCCAGGCCAACGGGGGTACTGACGACCTGGGCGTCGCGCAGCTCGCACTCGCCCAGGGCCATTCGCGACAAGCGGTCGTCGCGGCCAGGGGCGAGTGGTCTCGACGGCACTTCGCCGACGTAGCCGACACTCTCGGCTGGGCGCTGCACCAGAGCGGCGCCAACGCCGAGGCCTTCTCCTATGCCCAGCAGGCCGCCGCACTCGGCGCGCGCAACTGCGGGTACCTGTTCCACCTCGGCATGATCGAACTCTCACTCGGCCGCAATGTCGACGCGCGCCGCGATCTGAGCGCAGCCCTGGCATTGAACCCGCACTTCTCGCCGCTCGATGCGCCGGTAGCCACGGCGGCTCTGAACCGGCTCGGTTCGCGATGAGGCGACTCGTCAGCCTCGGGCTGGTCGCCCTGGGCGCCATCGGCATTGCCCTGGCGCTCCCGGCACGGCCCGCATTGGCGCAGCCCGCGCACCCCGCGCACCCGCTCGGTAACTTCACGGTGAACCAGGCGGTCGGGCTCGATCTGTATCCGGATCGGGTCGCTGTCACCGCGATCGTTGACCTTGCCGAGCTGCCGACGCTGCAAGAGCGCTCGGCAGTAGACGCCAACGGCGACGGCAAGGTCAGTGCCGCCGAGTCGGCGGCGTACAACACCCGTGTCTGCGGCGCGATGGCCGGGGCGGTTGCGCTGCGCATGAACGGCCATCGTGTCCAGTGGTCGGTACGCCCGGCTGGTTTCGAATACCGTCCCGGCAGTGCCGGCCTGCACACCAGCCGGATCTCGTGCGCGTTCGATGCTGCCGCAGACCTGACACGGCCGGCCATCGTGGATCTCGTCAACGGGTACCGGGCCGATCGGATCGGCTGGCGAGAGATCACGGCTGCTGGGCACGGGGTTCACATCGTGAATCCCTCGGTCCCGGCGCGCTCGGTCAGCGACTCGCTGCGTTCGTACCCGACCGACCTGCTCGGCTCGCCGCTCGACCAGCGTTCTGCCCGGCTGCAGGTCGAGCTTGGGGATGGGCCGAGCGCTGGCGCGACCATCCACCTGAGCCGGGGCGACCCGGTGAGCCGCTGGGTCGCGGAAGCGGATCGGACACTGGAGCGGCTGGTCGGGGGGCGCCTCACCCCGCTCGTCGGCGCTCTCGCGGTGCTTCTTGCGCTCGCGCTCGGCGCGGCACACGCCGCACTGCCCGGGCATGGAAAGACGGTGATGGCGGCGTACATCGCTGGCCGCCGCGGTCGCCCACGCGATGCACTCACCGTCGGCGCGATCGTGACGCTCACCCACACCGGCGGCGTGCTCGTCCTGGGCCTGCTCCTGACCGCTTCCGCGAGCCTCGCCGGCGAGGTCGTGCTCTCGTGGCTGGGCGTCGCCAGCGGAGTCCTGGTGGCCGCCGTCGGCGTTGCCATGCTCCTCGGCGTCCACCACCGCCGTGCCTCGGTTTACGACCACCACCACGGGCACCCGCACGACCACGACCACGACCACTCACACTCTCGTCCATCCCGCGAGGCGCGAAGGCTCAGCCTCGTCGGGATGGGTATCGCCGGCGGTCTGGTGCCGAGTCCATCTGCTCTCATCGTCCTGCTGGGCGCTGTCGGTCTTGGCCGTACAGCCTTCGGTGTGCTGCTCGTGGCCGCTTACGGGGTCGGGATGGCCGCCACCCTCACGGCGGCCGGGCTAGTGCTGGTCCGCGTTCGCGATCGCTGGACTTCCCGTCCATGCCGGACAGTGGCCCGGCTCACGGCGCTAGCGCCAACCGGCACTGCCGCGCTGGTTCTCTGTGTCGGCCTCGGCCTAGCCGGCCGTGCCGCGCTCGGAGTGGTTCACTGAGCGGCCGGCGTTGGCGCGCACGGGGGGCCGCCGCAAGCCTGGCGTCAGGTCAGCGAGAGCTGGGCGACGAGGGGCTGAGTGGGGGTCCTGGAGCCGCCTGCGGGTTCGCGGGTGACGCCGATGAGCTGCGCCCCACGTACTCCGGATACAAGCTCCGTGGCGCCGGTGCTGCCGGCAGCGAGGACTCCGGCGCTGCGTGGCGTACCGTGGCCGATCACCCAAAGCTGGTACGTGTGGTCCGCGCCGGGAGATCGCAGCCTGGCGAGTACGGCGACCGCCTCATTCAGCGAGTGGGACGAGACCACGGTCACCTGTCCGCCCCCAGTCGCGGTCGCGCTGCGCAGGCGGGCGTCCGGAGCCGCGAGTACCGTCGCGATCTGCTTGTTCTCGGCCGAAACCCGCGTGTTATCTACGACTACCGAATGATTTGCGATCTTATACCCAACCGCGCCGGCGCCGCCCAGGGCGATTACCGCGGCGGCCGCCGCGACCAATCGCTGCCAGCGAACCGCCGGAAGGCGGAATGTCTGGCGCGTTACCGCTCGCTGGGTTTGTGGCGTCGCGGCGGAACGTGCGAGTACTGCGGCGCGCAACCCGGCGGGTGCCACCTCGGCGGTGGCGTCGGAGAGCGCAGCCATGGTCTCGGTGAGTTCGGCAACCTCGGTCGCGCACGATGGGCACTCAGCCAGGTGGCGGTCGAAGCGGGCGCGCTCCAGGTGGTCGATGGCGTTGAGCGCGTAAGCGCCGGCGAGCGTGTGGATGTCCGTCATCCCAGGGTCACCCCCAGGCAGTCGCGAAGCCGGATAAGACCGTCGCGCATCCGGGTCTTGATGGTGGGGAGTGCGGCGCCGAGGCGTTCGGCGACGTCGCGGTAGGTAAGGCCGCCGTAGTACGCGAGCAGTATCGCCTCCCGCTGGATGGCAGTGAGGGCTCGCAGGCAGCGGCGCACGGCATGCTGCTCCAGCCGGGCGGTGACCTCCGCAATGACCTCGTCGAACGGGACGCTCGCGGTGCCGGCGCGGCGCTCGCGGTCGGCGGCGGCCTCTTCGGCGCGGACGCGGTCGACGGCGCGGTGGTGCGCGATGGCAAGGATCCAGCCGACGGCCGAGCCGCGCTCCTTGTCGAAGCGGTAGGCGGTGCGCCACACCTCGACCAGGGCATCCTGGGTGACCTCTTCGGCGAGCGCCGGATCGCGCACGATGCGACGGATCAGGCCATATGCGCGAGGGGCGATCGCGTCGTAGAGGATGGCGAAGGCGTCCTGGTCGCCGGCGGCGACGCGGTACATGACGCTATCAAGGTCAGGTGGAGCTGCTTGCTGCGGATGTTGCAACGTCCGTTCCGGCTCCGGTGTCACCGGCATCCTCCGTGATAGAGAGGTCGCCACACGGGTGTTCGGAGCGTATGCCGGTTTGGATGGGTCGGGCAATGCGGCTAAGCCGTGTGCATGATCCTTTATTGCAAGCTCCGGCGCAACCGCAGCCACACCGGAGTTCTTCCGATGGCCGCAGCTAGTCTCGGTCACAGATCTCGAGTCGGCGCTCGTCGCAGTCGAGAAGATCATCGAGCAGGGTGAAGGGGCGCTCGGCGATTGGGAGACAGCTCACTACGGCCGGTTCCTGTCCATTCGGCGCGAGTTCGATGCGATGCTTCGGGCCGACCCGACCTTCGAGCCGGCGCGCCCCGCGCTAGCAGCATTCCTACGCCAGCCGTTCGACATTCCCACCGCTCAGCCCCTGATCACCGACGCACAGGCGCGCCGGATCGCGGAGCTGGCTGGACTGACGTACGAGCTGATTCTGGGAGTGCTGTTGCGGGTCTTCACGCACACCGACGAGAGCAACGCGCAGCTCGATACACTTTTGGACGCCGCGCTGGCTCTGATGGCAAAGGTCCTGCAGCCGCTTGGTACCGCGCTCACGACTTTGCCGGTCGGCTCGTCCTATCCCGGCCGCACCACCGGCTTTGCCTTCGAGATGCACTACGTATTGGGCAACATGACGCCTCACCGCGAACCGGCCTGGGCGCTACTTGCTGAACGGGGCCGCATGCTTGCGCACCGATGTTCCCAGGTCGCAGCCGAGCCACCACGCCGATCTGCCTGCCGTCACCGGAGAGGCCGCTGCACACGCTCACGCGATTGCCGACGCATGACGGCGCAGGTTCCTGCAGAACTCCGACCTGAACCGGGTCAAGCCATCCGGTTGTGACGAACTCACGTAACAACCGACAGCCCGCGCATGTTCGTGTTGACGGTGGCATACTGGGCCGGCCCGGCCTGCTGCACGGAGATTTCGACCTCGGCCGCGATGATGACGGGCAGGTTGAACGGGAGCGCCGCAACGCCAGGCGCGATCCGGGCGTGGCCGCCGCAATCGGGCCCGTACAGCTCGAGCAGGAGCTCGGAGACGGGGTTCATCACCAGCGTCGTCTGGGTATAGCCGGGGTCGGCATTGACGAAACCGTTCACGGCCAGCCAGGCCGCGACGTTGTCGAGGTCCCCGATCGCTCGCTTGAGGCTCGCCAGCAGCGACAGCATCGCCGAGCACGCCGACGCCTGCGCGTGTTCAAGGCTGACCTCGCTAGGCACGCTGCCGAACGGGCCCAGCGGCGCCCCGTCCGGCGAGAGCGCCCCGTGACCCGACAGGAACCCGCGCCGGTCCCGCACCCTGACCCACTGGAAGGGAATCGCCACCCCTGGCGGGACTTTCGGCTCTGGCGGCAGCACCAGGCCTCGCTCGGCAAGCCGCTGCTCCACGTGAGTCACCGAGATCACCTTCCACCGCGGCCGGAACGGCACTTTACAGCCTGTCAAGCTGACACCCTACCGCTATGCTTGACAGCATGTCAAGCGGTGATCCGGCGACAAGGACGCGGATCCTCCTGGCCGCCCGCGAGCTGCTGGAGAAAACCCCCGGCGCGCCGGTGTCCATGGGGCAGATCGCCCGGCACGCCGGCCTTTCCCGGCAGGCGCTCTATCTGCACTTCGCAGACCGGACGAGCCTGTTCGTCGAAGTCTCCCGATTGGCCGACGCGGCGGCACGCACACCAGAACGCCAGCGACGGGTCGACCAGGCACCCACGGCGCGCGAAGCCCTGCGGGAGGCCATCGCCCTGCAAGCCATGCTCAAGCCCGAGCTCCGCGGCATCGCCACCGCCCTCGACGTGCTTCGCCGCACCGACCCGGCCGCCGACGCGGCATGGAAGGAACGCGAGCACGCCCGGCTGCAACGCTGCGAAGCGGTCGTCACCCGGCTACACGCCGAGGGCGACCTCGCCGCAGCATGGGACGTGAGAACGGCCGCCCGCCTGCTGTGGGCCGCCACCTCCCAGCGCGTATGGGACGACCTCGTCGTCGACCAGGGCTGGTCCACCGGCCAATACCACACGCACCTGACCACCATGCTCGAGTCGGCCCTGCTGCCGTCACACATTGACGCCGACACCGCATGAACTCGGTCGTTCCAAGCATGACGCTGCACTTGCGACCCACATCACCAAGTGCCGTTGCAGTATTAATACTCCAGCAGCACTTCGTGATCTGGGTCTAGCGTGGTATGCCGGTCTCATGATGATCGATGATGACCTTGCCGCGTGGATCGCGGGGCTGGATGACCTGTTCGCGTTAGTGGCCGGCCG
>Ga0070699_100001038_pt1 | contig 25819 bp, 32 predicted proteins | sample KBSK1503metaG_FD_65473 | JGI IMG/M metagenome (GOLD analysis project Ga0070699, IMG submission 65473) | Corn, switchgrass and miscanthus rhizosphere microbial communities from Kellogg Biological Station, Michigan, USA - KBS K1-50-3 metaG | ecosystem: Host-associated > Plants > Roots >...
AGCCAGGCTGAGCTCGAGACGAGCGTTCCCAGCGCCACCAGCACGGCGCCAACGACGGTCGCGGTCAGATAGGCGACCGCGCGCGGCCGCCGCAAGCCACCGAAGTCCGAGATCACCAGGAGTGAAAAACAACCGAAAATCACGAAGATGAGGCTCTCCGGTTGGCGCAGAACCAGCTCGGCGAACGCGAAGGCAAGCGGGATGACTATCGCCGCGCGCGCAGCGCGTCGCAGGGCGGCGAAGCCAGGATCGCGAGGGGCCTTGACGGTGATGGGCAGGGGGCGTCTTAACAAATTGGAGGGCCGCCGCCCCGAGCTCATGACGAGAATGTTCGCAGCCCGGGCTCGTCCTGCAAGATGAAGTTGAATGCCTGAGTCACGGATAGCGGATCAAGGGAGATGTTCATGGGCGGACCTCTCGCCCGCCATGCGCAGCTACCACGACAACGAGTGGGGCATTCCCTCGCACGACGATAGGTATCTCTTCGAGATGCTCACTCTCGAAGGGGCGCAGGCCGGCCTGTCATGGGCCACCATCCTCAACCGCCGCGACGGATACCGTGGCGCCTTTGCAAATTTCGACCCTGCCAAAGTGGCGGCGTTCACCGACCACCGGCTGGAACAGCTGCTCCGGGACCCGGGCATTATTCGCAACCGGCTCAAGGTCCACGGCACGCGCACCAACGCGCGGGCCTTCATGCGCGTGCAGGCCGAATCTGGCTCATTCGCGACCTATCTCTGGAATTGGGTCGACGGTAAGCGGATCGTTCATCACCCCCGCACCCTCGCCGACCTGCCTGCCACGACGGAGCTGTCGGACCGCATCAGCAAAGACCTCAAGCGCCGCAGCTTCACGTTCGTGGGGTCCACCATCATCTACTCGCTGCTGCAGGCGGCCGGCCTGGTCGACGACCACGTCGTCACCTGCCCGCTGAAACGAAGACTGGCGGCTCTCTGACGAGGCCTCAGGCCCGTGGGTCAGCTACGCCCGGCGGTCGACTTCTCGCTTTCCGCCACCTCGACGAGCTCGCCCTCGATGTTGATCTGGATCTCATTGCTGACGATGAACTTGCCGTCCAGCGCCATGTCGAAGCGCATGCCGAAGTCCTTACGGTTGATCTCTGCCTGGGCGCCGTACCCGATCCGATGACCCATGTTCGGATCGTTGAACTCGCCGTACTTGACCACATCGAGGGTCACCGGCCGGGTGTTTCCCTTGATGGTCAGATCGCCCGTCAGCTTGAAGCGATCGGTGCCTGCCGGCTCGATCTTCGTGCTCTTGAAGGTCATGGTCGGGTACTTGTCGATCTCGAGGAAGTTGGACGAACGCAGGTCGTTGTCGCGCTGCTCATTGTGGGTGCGGATGCTGGCCGAGTTGATCGTGGCCTCAACAGTGGTGCGCTCGGGGTTGTCGGGATGAATATCGCCCGTGGCGGTGACCTCGGCAAAGTGGCCGCGAACGGTCATCATGCCCAGATGCTTGGCTGAGAACTCAACCTGCGTGTGCATCGGATCGAACTTCCAGGTGCCCATGTCAACTACCCCCGTACATTAGTGACGATGCCCATCGATGATCTACCAACTGGTTTGGCACTCCACTTATTTCTACAGCAATCGAGTGGCACGACGCTAGACTGTGCGACCGTGAGTGAACAGCTCGTTCCCGGCCTCGCCTTTCCCTCACATGCGCACCAGCTCTGGGCCCTCGTGGTCGAGTCCTTCCAGGGCTGGGAGACCCGAATCAACGACGCGGCCGCCACCGCCGGTTTGTCGCCCGTATCCGCCTGGGCCCTGGTTCAGCTCGACCCGGACGATCCGATTTCGCAAAAAGAGCTGTCTGCTCGCCTGCGCTGCAACCCGTCCACCGTGGTCGATCCCACGGATCGGCTCGAAGAAGCCGGCCTGGTAAGGAGAAAGGCCGACCGATACGACCGGCGCGTCAACGTCCTGCTCGTCACGGCCAGGGGCAAGAGGGTCAGGGAGAAGCTGATCGATCGCCTCTTCGATCCGCCCGCGGCTTTCCGCTGCCTGTCGGGCGGCGAGCAGGTTCGGTTTCGCGACGTGATGCTGGCCGTCGTGACCGGCGCCCAGCCGTCCATGGCGCCGGCCGCTCGTAAGCCACGAAAGAGAAGCCGCCTGAACGGTGGCGGAGGGCCATAGCGCCGATGGGCACGGTTACCATCGCGGCCACGTATGGCGCGGGAGGAAGTGTCATCGGCCCGGCTGTGGCCAAGCGCCTGGGTTTGCCCTTCGTGGACAGGGCGATTCCGGCTTCGCTGGTAGAAAGGATCCATGAACCCGTGCTGGCCGAACTCGCCGACGATTCCGACACCAGGAGCGCACTTGGCCGGGTGCTGAGCAGCGCGCTCGGCTACACGGGGTTGTTCGCCGGCGTACCCCTGGCCGACGAGGAGCGTGGCATCGTCCTCGATGTGGCCAAAACCGAGGCCGCCATCCGCAAGCTCGCGGACTCGGGCGGAGCCGTGATCCTGGGCAGAGCCGGGGTGTTCGTCCTGAAGGACCGGCCGGATGTGCTGCACGTGCGCCTGGACGCAGACGTCGAGGCCCGCCGGAGAGCGGCGATGGCGCATGAGGGGCTCGATTACAAAGTGGTGGCACGCAAGCAGCGAGAGTCGGATCTTGCCCGGCGCGCATACATCGAACACTGCTACCCACGGGCCGGGGCATGGGAGCATCCTCGGCACTACCACTTGATTCTCGACAGCACGGCGATATCGCTCGACACGTGCGTCGACATCATCACGCGAGCCGCGCGTGACCTGTTCGCGAAATCGGCAGGCGCACAGAAGTCACCGGGGGAGTAGAACGTGGCCACCACCGAAGATCAACGCCCGCCGGCGGCACGCGCCGGCGACGCCGCTCCGAACAGCGCCGCGCCGTCGTTGATGATGCTGCCGCCACGGACAAAGCTGGCGATCCTTGGCGCGGTCCTGCTGACGTTGTTCCTGGCCTCGCTGGACCAGACGGTGGTCGGCACGGCCCTGCCACGAATCGTCACCGATCTCAACGGCGCCAGCCTCTATGCCTGGGTGGTCACCGCGTATCTGCTCTCGTCAACAGTGACCGTCCCCATCTACGGGAAGTTCTCAGACGTGTTCGGGCGCAAGGTGATGCTGATCATCGGCGTGTGCCTCTTCCTGGCCGGTTCGTGGCTGTCGGGCGCTTCGCAGAACATGAACGAGCTGGTCGCGTTCCGGACCATCCAGGGGCTGGGCGCGGGGGCCCTGTTCCCGATCGTCATCGCGACCATCGGCGACCTCTACAGTCCCCGTGAGCGAGGGCGATTCCAGGGCTTGTTCGGCGCCGTGTTCGCCCTGAGCTTCATCGTCGGGCCTTTCATCGGGGGCTGGATAACCGACAACATCAGCTGGCACTGGGTCTTCTACGTCAACGTGCCGTTTGGGATTGCATCCCTGGTGGTCTTGTCGATCGTGCTTCCCAGCGCGGGTCGCCGCCAGGCGTCGATCCGCGATCTCGATTACGTGGGCATTGTTCTCTTCACTGCCGGCGTGGTGCCTTTCATGCTCGGCCTGACCAACAAGGGCAACCCGAACAGCTCGGGGCAGCTGCCAAGCTGGACCGACCCCAACGTCGGTGGACTGATCGCAATCGGCCTGGTGATCCTGGCCGTTTTTCTGTTCGCCGAGACGAGGGCGAAGGAACCGATCATTCCATTGGACCTGTTCAAGGACAGGGACTACGCGGTGAGCATGGCCGCGGTGTTCGCTTTCGGAATCGCGATGTTCGCCGCCGTGATCTTCATGCCGCGCTTCTACCAGACCGTCCGCGGCATCAGCGCCACGGCGTCCGGTTACTACATCTGGCCGTTGCTGGTCGGGCTGATGGGGAGCAGCATCGGCACCGGGCTCTTGATCAGCAGGCTCGGCCGCTACAAGTGGCTGATGACCGGCGGCGCGGTGGTGATGCTGGTCGGCGGCTTTCTGATGACGCACCTGACCGCCGGAGTGTCCGATTGGGAGCTGTGGGCCTGGATGCTCGTGCTCGGCCTCGGCATTGGTCCCTCGATGGCGGGTTTCACGGTGGTGGTCCAGAACGCCGTGCCCCTGAATCGGCTCGGGGTGGCCACGAGCACGCTGACATTCCTCCGTCAGATCGGCGCCTCGGTCGGACTGGCCGCGGCCGGCACGATCTTCTCCTCATCCTTTGCCGGCCGGCTGCCAACCAACCTCGCCGAGGCGGGAGTGCCGCCCCCTCTGATCCCCCAGCTGGTCAAGCTGTCGGGCGCCCTCCAGAACGTCGGCAACGGCCGGACGCTGCTCGAGCACATCCTGCCGGGGCCGCTGCAGCCGCTGATACCCAGGGTGATCGCCGGCGCCAACAACGCTCTCGCGCTCTCGATTGGTGACCTGTTCTGGATCACGATCGTTTCCGGGGTGCTCGGGCTGGCCTGCACCCTGATGCTCCGGGACCGCCCTCTCAAGAGCGCCGCGGACCTCCGGTCTGGCGCCATTGCCGCCGGCGGGGATGGTCAGCTCGCCGCCACCGAATCCGTCGCACCCAGCCGGCGCTGATCAACTAAGGCCGCGCGGATCCTCGGCTTTGCCGATCGGCTGGTCCAGTCGAGGTCGCACCGGGCTGAGGTGGATCCGGAAAGGCAAACCGGGCGCGCGAAAGCCGGTAGCCAGGTGCTGGTTGTCGCAAAACGGCTTGTGCTGCGACTGGCCGCAGCGGCAAAGCGTCGCGCGGGGCAGGGTCTCGACGGTTCCGTCATCACGCCGGACCTCGATCGCGCCGGTCACCAGAAGGGGCCCGTCGCGTATCGGCGTGACCGTGGTCGTCGCATCGGGTTCCTCCTGCGGCCCGTTATCCAGCCGCCGATAGAGCAGCGCGCCGCTCGGGCATCGCTGGATGACGTCGGCCACCTCGTCCGCGGCCGCGAGGTCGGGCAGTATCCACGGTCGCCGATGGAGCTGGAACACCTGCCGCTGTCCACGGAGGCATTCGCCGATGTGGACGCACATGTCGAGGTCAAAGCTGACCTCGATGTCTTGTCCCCGATACACCTTCCGCATCCCTTCAACATAGATTGGTCCGAGATTTCTGGCGCTGCCGGCTCGAATAGATGGCCCGCCTTCCGTCGACAATATGGCGATGCAGCAGCCGCCGGGCGCGCCCCCTCAATGGTCGGCCGACGGCCAATGGTGGTGGGATGGCGCGCAATGGCAGCCTCGCAGCGCCTTCATGGCGCCGCCGTCGCCGTACGGGTTGGCGCCACCGCCGGTCGCATACTGGAACGCCCCGCCACCCGTGTCTATGGCGCCGTCCCCGGGCCTGCGCATCTTCCTGATCGTCATGCTGGCCATCACGACCGCGGTCACGGGTTTGTTGGCGCTGTTCGGAGTGCTTGGCGTGGCCGCAGGTGCGAACGACACGGCCCCGATCACCGTGGCCGCGGCTTTCGTCGTCCTCCTGCTCGCCTCGGTGGTCGCCCTGGTTGGAGTCTCCATCCGCGCGTCGTGGGCGCGCGTCGCGGCCATCCTGGCGGGCGTGGCGGTCTCGATCACATGCTTCGGGCTCGTGCTCGGGATCCCGATCCTGGTAGCCGCGGCGCGCGCGCCCGACCTGAGCCGCCCGCGGTCAGCGTGACCTGACCGTGATCGAGTCGAAAGACGTGGTGCTTGCCGCGCTCGGTGCGGCCGCGGCGCTGGCCGGCTTCGTCCTCGTGTTCCTGGGCATCATCATCGCTTCCTTCCAGTCATATGCCGGCAGTGCACCGCCGTCTGTCGTCAGGCCGTTCAGAATCGCCGGCGTGGCGCTGTTCGCGACGTTCGGCCTCAGCCTGGTGACCGTGGCGCTGTCTCTGCTCTGGCTGGTTCTCGGCGGCCCGACGTGGCTGTACGCACCGACGTTGGCATTCTTCATCGTTCAGCTGGTCGCGGTGCTCCTGGCCGCCGGCTGGGCGACGCGAATGGTCCTGTGGCCCTAGCCGTGGCGCTGACCCAGAAGAAGCTTCAGGACCTCGCGGATGCCGGGCTGGTGGCGTTTCTCGAGAACGACCAGGCTCTGTGGCGCGCCAAGGCCAAGCACGCGTATAACGCAACTCGTGCGTTCATCAAAGACATCCGGCCCGACGACGTGGTCAATCTGCTGATCGCCGAGCTCGAGGTGGCTCCGGAGTTCAGAACTTTCCTGGCCAGGAAGAAGCTGACTCAGAAATACTGGTACTCGTGGTTCGCTGAATTGATCATCGATCGTTTCTGGACCGACCTGGCAGGAGGATAGACGTGGCGAAGGATTCATCCCAGATGGCGAGGGAGTACATCGACGGCGCCCTGAGGGCACGGGCGAGCCTGGGGCGTTCGGCCAAACCGAGCAAGGCCGCCTACGAGCGGGCGGTTCGGCTGGCGAGGCAGGCGATGGATGAGCTCATGGCTCTAGCGCCCGGGTCAAAAAAGACCACCCGCAACTAAGCCGCCCAGCGCATCCCAGGCGCGCGGATGCGCCTCGCCACCGCTCGATCGGGTGGGATGAACTTCACGCCTTCGCCCGCTTTGATCACCTGCCACCCGCCTTCGTGCACCAGCCGATGGTGGTAGTAGCAGAGGGGCAGGAGGTTGGGCAGGTTGTTCGGCCCACCTCGAGACCAGAACTCGATGTGATGTGGAGTCGTCCAGTTGATCGGGCGGTCACAGCCCGGTGCGCAGCAGCCTCGATAACGCGCTCTGAGCCCCCGGCGCTGAGCCGGCGAGATGGCTCGCGTCGCCCGGCCGACGTCGACCACCACCGAGTCCGCCTTCAGGACCCGGGACAAGGTGCCGTCGCAGGCCAGCCGCTGCACGGTCTTGCTCGAGATCAGCATCCCCGGCTGCAGCTCTGAAGCCGCCGCGCCCAGCTCGCCCCTGAGGCCTTCCGGGGTCGTGGTCACCGTGATGTGCGGCCGGATGCCGTTGCGCCGCGGCAGCTTGCCCTCATCCATGGCGTGGTAGACGATCTCGGTCAGGGCGTCGGCGCGGCGCTGCTTGGGCGTCCGGCCATCGTCCTGACCGAGTCGCTTGGCGAGCGCATCGACCGCTGTCTTGAGGGCGGCGCCGCCTTCGGGATCGATGACCCCGCTGAGGTGGTACATCCCGTTCATCTCGCTGATGTGAAGGAAGCGCTCTTCGTAGCTCTCCTCGGTCTCTCGCTCGAACCCGTCCGGATCCATCGCATAGCGCGTGTGATCGGCGATCCAGTTCAAGTCTTTGATCGAATGTTGTCGGGCAAAGCCGATCCACTGCTCTTCATCCAGAGCGTCGCCCTTGTCGCCGAGCTTGTCACGCAGATGACAGATCACCGACGCTGACTGGTAGCTGATCTCGCCTCTGGAAAGCGCAGCAGCCACCATGGGCAGCGACTCCAGCTGCTCGCCGACACAAACCCGGTCGGCGGCGGAAGGTACGGACATGCCGCAGATCTGACTGATCCAGGAGCCGGCGGTGATGCTGCCATTGACCAAATGGTCGCCGGACTTCTTGGCGTCCCGAGCCTCGACTGCGAACTCGCCTTCCAGTGCATCGATGAGGGCTCGGAAACCCCTCAGGTCTACTCGTACCTCACGAGCCTGAAACTCGCGCACTGCCGCCCCTAGTTTCGAGAGGGGTGTGCCCCTTCCCCCAGCATGCGATCAGTATACCAAACATTTGTTTGGAGATCAATACGTTAACAGCAAACGTGCTTGAAAAACCACCAGGCCCCACCGCCACTCCTTCTTCCCAGTCCGTGTCCTTCAAATTCGCCGGAAGGCCCGGCTTGACGCCGCCGTCCCCGCGGCTGCGATCTGCATCGCCCCGCTGAGGAACAGCAGCAAGGGAACGCTCACCTGGGCGATCACGCCGGCGACCGCCATGGAAATTGGCGCAGCGCCGAGCGCGCCGACGTTGACCAGCGCCATGACCCGGCCGAGCATGGCCGGATCCGTTCGTCGCTGCAGCCAGCTGGGGGCGACGACGTTGATCAGGCCAGTGCCGATCCCGAAGAGCTGGGGGCGACGACGTTGATCAGGCCAGTGCCGATCCCGAAGAGGAAGAACAGGAGCGCGGCCAGCGCCACCACGGTCGTGAAGCTGAAGATGATCGAGACGACGCCGACGTAAGCAGGCACGAAAATCAATACCAGGCCAAAGCGCCGCGGCCGGAAGGTGCCGCCTGCGAGGGTGCCCACGAACGAGCCCAAAGCGCCGGCCGAGAGGATGACGCCCAGGGCGCCGGCGCCGCCGAAGCGCTGCCGCGCAAGGAGCACGAGCCCGACGTTGAACGGTCCGGTGACGGCGAAGTTGAGCACTATGACGATCGCCAGCACGCCCAGCAGAGCACGGTCCGCCCAGGCGTACGAGAGGCCTGCCTGGATGCTGCCCAGCAGGTTTTGCGTCGAGGTCGAGACCGAAGCCGGAATCGGCAGCTGGAGCACCGCCAGGGCGCAGAGGAAGAAACACGCGCCATCGATCGCGAAAGACGGGGCCGGCCCGAACCGGGCGACGACAAGCCCTGCCGCCGCCGGACCGATCACGCGCGCCATCTGGCTCCCCAGGTTGAGGGCGGAGTTGCCTGCCTCGAGCATGTTCGCCGGCACCAGGCGCGGAAGCATCGTCCCCTGGGGCGGGATGAAGAAGGCGCCCAGCGTTCCGAACAGCACGGCGTAGACGTACAGGTGCCACAGCTGCACGTGGCCGCCGGCCGTGTCGGTCGCGATCGCGACCATGAGCACCGTCCGCGCCAGCGCGGAAACGCTCATGAGCCTGCGCGCCGACATCCGGTCCGTCAGCGCTCCGCCCAGGAGCAGCAACCCTGCGCGCGGAATTCCCTGAGCCATGAGAATCGTGCCGAGCGCCAGCGCCGAGCCGGTGAGCTGCAGGGTGAGCCAGCTCACCGCTATGAAGCTGAAGAAGTCGCCGCCAACGGACAGGGCTGACGCGAGCCAGAACCATCGGAAACCCCCGATCCGGGCCGGAGCCAGCAGCCGGCTCACAGCGCCTCGGGTGGCGAGCACTACAGCTCCGCGCGAACCTCTGCCGCCGCGCGGGCCAGTGCCGACAGCTTGCCGAAGGCCTTCGCTCGCGGCAGGTACTTCATCCCACAGTCGGGGGCCAGGATCAGGCGTTCCGGCGCCACGAATCGCAAGGCGTTGCGGATCCGCAGCACGACAGTTTCGACATCCTCGACCGGGCTTTCGTCAGACAGGTCGATCACGCCGACGATCAACGTCTTGTTGCTCAAACCCTTCAGAACTGATAGGTCGACCTTCTGCTGGGCGGACTCGAGCGAGATCTGCTGCGCCGCCACGTCCGCGAGCTCTTCGAGAAACGGGTAGCCGTTCGGGCGCGAATGGACGATATGGGCGTAGCCGAAGCAGGTGTGCAGGGCGGTGGTGCCGCTGATGCCTTCCAGGGCGCGGTTGATCGCCTTGAGCGCGAATCGCCGTGCCTTGTCGGAGCGCGCCTGCAGGTACGGCTCGTCGAGCTGCACGACGTCCGCGCCGGCGGCGAAGAGGTCGCGCACCTCCTCGTTGACGGCTTGCGCCAGCGCCAGCGCGAGCGCCTCCGCGTCGTGGTAGTAGTCGTCCTGTGCCTGCTGCGACATGGTGAAAGGGCCCGGCAGCGTCGCCTTGATTTTTCGGGTCGTGTTCGCGCGCAGGAACTCGACGTCACGCAGCTCGACCGGCCTCGTGCGCCGGATGGGGCCGACCACGCGTGGCACCGGGTTGGGGTGCCCGGTCCGGTCCAGCGCGGTGCCCGGGTTGTCCAGGTCCATCCCATCCAACGCGGTCGCGAAGCGGTTCGAGTAGCTCTCGCGACGGATCTCGCCGTCGGTGATGATATCGACCCCCGCGCGCTCCATGTCCCTGATCGCCACCACGGTCGCGTCGTCCTGCGCCTGCTCCAGTTGATCCGGCGCCACTCGCCAGATCTCGAGCGCCCGCGTGCGCGGCGGCAGCCGGCTGCTTAGCATCGCCCGGTCGACGAGCCAATCGGGCTGGGGATAGCTGCCGACGACAGTCGTCAACAGCACGTCTTGCATCGTGCCAACCTTAGTGGAGTCCAATGCAGACACTCCGCTTGAAGACGGTGGACGCGTTCGTGGCGATCGACTTCGAGTGCCCGACCAGCGGCGGAGGCACTCGCCTCGCGCCGGATGTGACGGAGCGCGAGACGCAGCTGCTCGCACGAGCGATGACTTACAAGTTCGCGGTCCTCGGCACCAACTTCGGCGGCGCCAAGGCTGCCATCCGCGCCACACCGGCCGACCGGGACGATGCCATCCGCAGGTACTGCGACGAGATCCGGCCCCTCGTCGAGTCGGCCAGGTTCCTCACCGCCACCGACCTCGGCACCCAGCCGGCAGACTTCCGGTCGCTGCCGGGCTCCGACCAGGACGCGCTGATGCACACCGACTACAAGGGCATGCCGCTCGACGCCTACCTCACCGGCCTCGGCGTCGCGACGGCGGCGGAGACCACCCTCGGCGGGCTGGAAGGACGCACCGTGGCCATCGAGGGTTTCGGCAAGGTCGGAGGCGCCGTCGCGGTGGACATGGCCAGGCGTGGCGCTCGCCTCGTCGCTTTCTCCACCATCCACGGCTGTGTGCAGCGTCCGGCGGGATTCGACGTCGACGAGCTGCTCGAGCTCCGCGTCCGGCACGGCGACCACCTGGTCGAGCACCTGGGGACCGACGTCAGGCCGGCCGCGGACCTCTTCGACGTGGAGGCGGACGTGCTCGTCCCCGGCGCGCGGATCGGCGTCATCGACGAGGCGCGGGCGCGCACACTGCGCGCCAGGGTGGTCGCGCCCGGCGCGAACGTCCCCTACACCGCCGGCGGTCTCGCCGTCCTCGAAGAGCGCGGCATTCCCGCGCTGGCCGATTTCGTATGCAACTCGGGCGCGACCATCGGCTATGTGACGGACGGCTTGATGACTGCGGACGAGGCAGTGGCCGCCGTCGAGAAGCGGGTGCGTGAGCTCACCCGGGAGAGCCTCGAGGACCCCAAAGGCCCGTTCTGGGGAGCCCGCAGGATCGCCGAGGCGCACCTGCGCACCTGGGTGGACGAATCGCGGATGCCCGACGGGCCCGCCCTGGCATGATCTCGAGCTCGCCCGGCCGGCTCGCCGCCGACACCTGCGACCGCGACTGGATCTGGGATCGCGACGTCGAGACCGAGACCCACGAACCCGCGTTCTCACGCGCTTCGGCCGCGTGGGAAAAGCAGTTCCGCCACCTCATGGAACACTCGCGCTTCTACGCCCGTAAGTTCCGCGAGGCCGGCATCCGCGATCCGCACCTACCCCTGGAGCGGATCACACAGCTGCCGTTCAGCACCAAGGACGAGCTCAAGCAGGCGAGCGACGAGGCGCCTCCGTTCGGGAGCAACCTTTGCGTGCCCCTCGAACAGGTCAAGCGCGTCTATCAGACCAGCGGCACCAGCGGGGCGCCCAGCGTCCTCGCGCTGACCCGCGCGGACATGGACATGTGGACCGCCATCGGGACGCGCTCGTACTTCGCGACCGGCATCCACGACCACAGCAGCGTGTTGACGACCTTCGGCGCCGGCCCGTTCGTGGCGGGACATACCCACTTCGTGCTTTCACGCATCGGTTGTCGCTCGGTGCCGGTCGCGCCAGGCGACACAGAGCGCGTCCTCTTCGGCCTCAAGGCCGGCCTGGCCGACACGCTTCTCGCCACGCCTTCGTTCGCCCAGTACCTCGCCAACAGGCTGGAGGCGTCCGAAGCCGACCCGAAAACGATGGCGCTCACCCACGTCGTCAGCGGTGGCGAGCCCGGCGGCGGCATCCCGGCCATCCGCGATCACATCCAATCGGTCCTCGGCGCCACGGTCACCGAGGTGATGGGGCTGGGCGACATCGCGCCCTCGCTGTTCGGCGAATGCCCGCAGCAGCAGGGGATGCACTTCTGCGGCGGCGGCCACGTGTGGGCGGAGCTCGTCGACCCGGATTCGCGCGAGCCGATGACCATCGAGGCGGGCGCTGTCGGCGAGCTCGTGTACACCCACCTCACGCGCGAGGCGATGCCCCTTGTTCGCTTCCTGGGTGGCGACATCGTCAGGATCGAAGGCTCACCGTGCGAGTGCGGCCGGGCGACGTTCCGGATGCGCATCATCGGGCGCCGCGACGACATGTTCATCGTGCGCGGCGTCAACGTGTATCCGTCGGCCATCCTGGCCGTTGTGGGTAGGTCGCGGCCCCGCGTCACGGGCCGCGCGCGCGTCATTCGCGAGACGGCGGACGTGAGCGTGACGCCGCCGGTCCCGGTCGAGGTCGAGGTGCCGGACGGCCACTCCGCCGACCCCAGGCTTGCGGCGGAGATCGAGGCCGCCATCCACTCGGCGCTCAACTTCCGCGCCAGGGTCGACCTGGTCCCGGAAGCGGCGTTTGGCGAAAGCGGCTACAAGACGCGACTGACGGTGAAGCGGCCTTGAGCGGCAAACGAAAGAAGCTGAAGTCCGACCTCGCCTGGAGCACATCTGACCGCATCGTCGTGCAGGGCCATGACCTGATCGACCTCATCGGTGAGACCTCGCTCGGAGACTTCGCCTTTCTCGAATTGAAGGGGCGATTGCCGACGCCGAAGGAATCCGCGGTCTTCAACGCCATCGCCATCACCCTGGTCGAACACGGCCTCACCCCCAGCGCGATCGCCGCCCGCATGACCTACTTTGGCGCGCCCGAATCGCTCCAGGCGGCCGTCGCCGCCGGCATCCTCGGCATGGGCTCGCGTTTCGGTGGCTCCATCGAAGAGGCGGCCAGAACCTTGCAAGAAGCTCTCGCGATCGCGGCTCCCGAGGCCGATCTTCTCGAGCTGGCGCGCGAAATCGTCGCGGTGCACAGGAACACGAAGCAGCCCATCGCCGGGCTGGGCCACCCGATCCACAAGCCGGTCGACCCGCGGACCGCGCGCCTGTTCGTGATCGCGGCCCAGAACGGCCTGTCGGGACGCCACATCCAGCTGATGGAGCTCATCTCCGAGGAAGCCGGCCGCGCCTACGGCCACGACCTGCCCGTCAACGCCACGGGCGCGATCGGCGCGATCCTCGGGGAGCTCGAGATCCCCTGGCAGGTGGGCCGCGGCCTGGCGGTCATGGCGCGCGCCATCGGCCTGGTCGCGCACATCCAGGAGGAGGGCAAGGAGCCCCTCGCGGCCGAGATCTGGAGCCGCGTCGACGACGAGGCGTCCGAGCACAACCGTACGGACTAACATCAGTACGACGTGCCCGCCAACGTGCCCGGAATCCACCATGTCACGTGCATCACGGGCGACGTTCAGAAGAACGTCGATTTCTACGTCGGCGTCCTCGGCCTTCGCTTCATAAAGAAGACGGTCAACTTCGACGTCCCGGACACCTACCACCTCTACTTCGGCGACTACGTGGGCACGCCCGGGAGCGCGATGACCTTCTTCGGCTGGCCGCACCTGCCCTGGCGCCCGGCCGGCAGCGGGCAGGTCACGGTGGTCTCGTTCGCGATCCCGAGCCGGTCGCTGGAGTTCTGGTCAGGACGGCTCCGCCAGCTCGGGGTCGAGTTCCTGCGCACCACCCGTTTCGGGGTCGACACGCTGGTGCTCAAGGACACCGACGGCATCCAGGTCGAGCTCGCCGGCGACGCTTCCGACGAGCGCTGGAAGCCATGGCCGGACGGTCCGGTCGATCCGCACCATGCGATCCGCAGCTTCTACTCGGTGACGCTAACCGAAGAGTCGGACCGCGCCACCATCAGCTTCCTCACCAACACCATGGGCTTCCGCAAGGTCGCCGCCGATGGCAACCGGACGCGCTTCGAAACCGGAGCCGGAGGTCCCAGCTCGGTGGTCGACGTGCTCGATGCGCCCGAGGCGCCGGTTGGCGAAGAGGCAGTGGGTACGGTGCACCACGTGGCATGGCGCGCCACCAACGACGCGCACGAGGTGGACTGGCGAGACGAGCTCGTCAGGTCCGGCCGCAACGTGACGCCCGTCATCGAGCGCAAGTACTTCCGGTCGATATATTTCCGCGAGCCCGGCGGCGTGCTGTTCGAGATCGCCACCGACCAGCCGGGCTTCACAGTGGACGAGCCGGCCGACGCGCTCGGATCGTCCCTGCAGCTGCCGCCGCAATACGAAGGGCGGCGCGAGGACCTCAAGTTCAACCTGACGCCCATCGTCGTACCGACCACCGCGGCGCGCGGCGCAGGACACTGACACCGTTTGGGGGTGGTCTGACATCAAAGTCTGGAGGGAACTGAGCTGATGAGCACGACGATGGCTCCGGTCAATCCCATGGCGGCGGAGGGCAAGACGACCGTCATGGACGTCCTCAAGCGCGACCAGAAGAAATTCTTCGACCTCGTCGAGGACCCGAAGAACTGGAAGGTCCAGACCCGCTGCACCGAGTGGGAGGTTCGCGACCTCGTCGGCCACATGATCGACGTCACCGAGGGCTACCTCACACGCTGGGACGCGGCGAAGAAGGGTGAGGCGCCTGGCGCCCTGGGGCTCGGCGTGATGGGCGAGAAGCTGAACGACCACGCGCTCGAGTTCCGCAACCTCTCACGCGAAGACGCGCTCGCGAGGCTCAAGGAAGACAGGGCGAAGATGATGGCGATCTTCGAGAAGCTCACGCCTGAGGAATGGACCAGCATGATGGTGGTGCATCCCTACATGGGGGCGGTGCCGGCGGGCTTCTATCCCGCGTTCCACATCATGGATTACGGGATTCACCCGTACGACATCGAGTACGGGCTGGGCGACAAGCTGGCCGAGCTCGACGAGGCGACGGCGGGCGTGCTGATCCCGTACTGCCACATCATCATGAAATACACCGTCGACCAGGAAGCCGCGAAGGGCCGTGACTACAAGTACGGCATGGATGTCTCCGGGCCGTGGGGCGGCAAGTGGCTGGTCACGGTCAAGGACGGGCAGTGGGACTCGCAGCCCGATGACGGCAAGTTCAAGGGCGCCGAAGCCGTGTTCAAGTACACGCCGTCCGACTTCGTGCTCACAGTCTTCGGCCGCTTCCCGGGTGGCTCGGCGACCGGAGACCCCGACGTCATCGAGAACGTCCGGAAGCTCTTCTTCCGCTTCTGATCCGATCGACGCTGTGGGCGGCGGACCTCCGAGCATCGGGGCCGCCGCCCGCCGGCGGCGAGCTGGTCGCGGTCAGGGAGGTCCCCGCATACGCCGCCTCCGACATCGCGTCGGCGATGGGGCCCGAAGGTGATCTCGTCGCCCTCCGCCTGGCCCGCGGGTGTCGCTGCTTCGCCGCCTGGCTGGGCAGCGAGATTGCGGCTTACGGCTGGCTGTCGACGGCGAGCGAATGGATCGGCGAGGTCGAGCTGGAGATCAGGCCTGGCAGCAACGAGGCGTACATCTGGAACTGCGCCACCCTCCCCGAGCACCGGCGCCAGGGCAACTTTCGTGCGGTCGTCAAAGCCATCACCGCCCAGGCCCGGACCGAGGGCCTGACGAGGCTCTGGATCGGCAGCCTCGACATCCCCGCGGCCAAGGCGATGGCCCCGGCCGGCTTCGTGCCCGTGCTGCGCTTCACCAGCGTCTGGATGTCAGGAATCCGCTGGCTTCGGGTCAGGTCGGTCGACGGCGCCGACGCACGTTTGCTCATGGCCGCGCGCGATGTCCTGGCGATCGGCGGGCGGCCGCTCCGCCTGGGCTCCTCGATGAAGCGAGCCGAACGGCGCCGCCACTAACCCACTAGCCTCCCCAACTGTGGGGAGGTCGGCCCGACTGCGCAGCGGTCGCGCCAGGTGGGGGCGGCCATTTGCCTCCCCACTTGTGGGGAGGTCGGCCCGACCGCGCAGCGGTCGCGCCGGGTGGGGCGTCGCACTCGCCGTTAACACGCTGAATTGTCACGCTGGTCAGGGGCTTGGATCCTGGATCGATGTCCTCGCCTAAAACTGATCAAGCCAGATTCCTGCGGAAGAACATGACCAACACAGAGAGACGTGTGTGGTCAAGGCTAAGCGGAAGACAGGTGGATGGCCACAAGTTTCGCCGTCAAGTGCCCGTCGGACCTTACTTCGTCGACTTCCTGTGCGTTGCTGCTCGCCTGGTTATGGAGGTTGACGGCGCTGGACACGAGGAGGAGTCAGATACGAGGAAAACCGACTGGCTGAATGCCGCCGGCTATCGGGTCCTGCGGATCCCAGCGGCCGACGTCGACGAGTCGATCGATGACGTTATCCACGGAATCTACCTCCAGCTGTCTGCTCACGCCCCCACCCGGCCCGACCGCGCAGCGGTCGGGCCGACCTCCCCGCGGAGCGGGGAGGCGAACCCCCTAGCTGGCGAAGAGGCTGTCCGAATCGCGTCGGAGTGAGGGGCGTGGATTCCCGAAACCGCGTAGGGTCAAGTCATGGCAACTCAGGGGAGCCCGCCGGCCGGTCCACCACCCCGGCCGCCCGGACCAGCCAAGACGCCCCCCGTCCTTGGGCAAAACCCGATGCGATCCTGGCGTTTCTGGATCACGCTGGGCATCCTCCTGCTCGCCAACATAATCATCACCAACGTCCTGCTGGCGCCCGCGCAGCCGACCACGATCACCATCCCTTACAACGTCTTCAAGCAGCAGGTCTCGGCCGACAACGTCATCAGCGTGACGACCACCGGCGACGCCATCAGCGGGATCCTCAAGACTGCGATCAAAGAGTCTCCGACCAGCTCGGTGACCGCCACCCACTTCACGACCCAGCGCCCGTCCTTCGCCGACGACGGCCTGGAGCCGCTCCTGGAGCAGCACGGCGTCACCATCAACGCCAAGCCGGAAAATCCTCCGCCGCCGTTCTGGGAGACGCTGCTCCTCAGCTTCGGCCCCACGCTTCTTCTGGTCCTGGGTTTCCTCTATCTGATTCGCAGGGCGGGGAACGCCGCGGGTGCGGGCGGCATCCTCGGCTCGTTTGGCCAGAGCCGCGCCAAGCTCTACGACGCCGAGCGCCCCGACACGACCTTCGCCGACGTCGCCGGGATCGATGAGGTCAAGCAAGAGCTGGAGGAGCTGGTCGACTTCCTGCGCGAGCCGCAGAAGTACGAGCGATTGGGCGGCAGCGTGCCGAAGGGGGTGCTCCTCATCGGGCCGCCTGGAACCGGCAAGACATTGCTTGCACGCGCGGTTGCCGGCGAAGCGAAAGTCCCTTTCTTCAGCCAGTCCGCGTCGGAGTTCGTCGAGGCGATCGTCGGCGTCGGCGCATCGCGCGTGCGTGATCTCTTCGACAAGGCCCGCAAAGCCGCCCCGGCGATCATCTTCATCGACGAGATCGACGCCATCGGCCGCAGCCGCAGCTCGGGCATCCGCATCAGCGGCAACGACGAGCAGGAGCAGACCCTCAACCAGATACTCTCGGAGATGGACGGGTTCGAGCCCGGCAAGGGCGTCATCGTCCTTGCGGCCACCAACCGCGCCGACGTCCTCGACGCGGCGCTCCTACGTCCCGGGCGATTCGACCGCCGCGTCACGCTCCAGCCTCCCGACCGGCAGGGCCGCACGGCGATCCTCAAGATCCATGCCGCGAAGGTGCCGCTGGCTCCGGATGTCAGCCTCGATGAGATCGCGGGCCGGACGCCAGGGCTTGTCGGCGCCGACCTGAAGAACCTGGTCAACGAGGCGGCGCTGGGGGCGGCCAGGAAGGGCGAGACGACTGTCAGCGAGGAGGACTTTTACGAGGCCATCGACAGGATCCTTCTCGGGACCGAGCGACACCTCATGCTTTCGCAGAGCGATCGAGAGCGCATCGCGTACCACGAGTCGGGCCACGCTTTGCTCGGGCTGCTCGTGCCGGGCAGCGACCCGGTTCGCAAGGTGACGATCATCCCCCATGGCGGGTCGCTCGGAGTCACCATCCAGAGCCCGATCGACGACCGCTTCAACTACGGCGAGGATTACCTTCGCGCGCGCATCGTCGGCGCGCTTGGAGGCCGGGCATCGGAAGCGCTGGTTTATGGAAGCGTCTCGACAGGCGCGGCCAACGACCTGCAGCAGGTGACGATGATCGCGCGCGAGATGGTGGTCAGGTGGGGGATGAGCTCGAAGATCGGGCCCTTGGCCTTCAACGACGATGCCGGGGCCGGCGGGTTGGGGGTCCGCCCGTACAGCGAAGACACCGCCCGCGACGTGGACATCGAGGTGAAGCGGATCGCAGACGAATGCAATGCCGAAGCCATGCGGCTGCTGACCGAGCATCGCGACCAGCTCGATGCGCTTGCGCACGCGCTCCTGAAAGACGACTCCCTCGGCGAGGACCAGATCCTGTCGGTGACCGGTCTGCAGAAGCCGCAGGTGGCCGCTGCCGAAGCCGCCTCACGCTAGAGAGTCGGCGCTAAAGCGCGGCCAGGTAGATCTCGAGCAGATCCTCGGCCGGGCCCGCCAGCTCGTCCGCTGCGCGCCGCAGCTCGCGTTCACCGATCCCGTAATCGGCGACATGCTGGGGCAGCTCCAGCGATGCGATGAGCGCCTGCACGTCCCCGGCCGCGTCATCGCCCGATCCCGTGGCACCTGCGATCAGAGCCATACGGTCCGGCTTGATGGTTGCCATGTACCGCATGACGTGTGGCATGAGAAGGCATGAGGTCACGCCGTGCGGGATGCCATGCCGGGCGCCGATCTGCTTGCCCATGACGTGACTGAGCCCGCTCGCCGATGGGCCCGGGAGCGTGGACGAGAACCACGCCGCCATCTGGCTCTCCGTGCGCGTCGGAAGGTCATTCGGTCGCAGTTTCGTGCGCGGCAGCGTCTCGCACAGCACGCGAATCGCCTGCAGCGCAAGGACGTCTGAGTATGGGTGCTGCCCGTCCGCCAGGATGCCCTCGACCGCGTGGTCGAGCGCCCGGATGCCGCTCGAGAGCCACAGCGCCATGGGAGTCGCGAGGGTGAGCTCGGCGTCGTAGATCACCGCATCGAGCAGGAGCCGCACGTCGCGCATACCCGCTTTGTCGCCCGCCGCGTCCGTGTAGCCGGCGCCACCCGCGAGCTCCGCCGCGGAAAGCGTCGTCGGGATGGCGACGTGGGGCAGGCCGCGGTAGGCGAGGCCGTGCCGATCCGCCAGCTTGACCGCGATCATCTTGGCCGCGTCGATGGCGCTGCCTCCGCCAAAGCTCACGATGCCGTCAACGCCGGCCTCGGTCGTTCGTGCCGTCGCGGCCTCGACCTCAGACATGGGCGCATGCTGGCCGATGACCTCCGTGGCGAGCGGCTCAGCCGCGCCCATCGCCCCCCGGACGCGGGCGATCAGCTTTTCTTCTGCGACCAGAGAGCGCGTGGTCACCAGCGCGACCCGCGTGACCCGAAGCCGGTTCAGCTCCGACTCCAGCTTGACGAGCGAGCCCGCGCCCCAATGAATCGCGCGTGGGTTGGCATGGTGGAAGGATCCGACCTCGGTCGTCTCGGGTGTCTCAGTCGTCACGCCACGCAATACGTTACTTTCGGAACCACCTGTATGGCCGGTCCTCATCAAGGTCAACCCATCCTCCAGGCGGGCGAACCGCTGAATCGAGCGACCGCGGCGATGATCCTGGTCCACGGACGCGGCGCAAGCGCGGCCGACATCCTGACCATCGCCGAAGAGGTGATGTTCCCCGGCGTGGCCTACCTGGCGCCCCAGGCCGCCAACTCCGCCTGGTACCCAAACCCTTTTACCGCACCGATGGAATCGAACGAGCCGTACCTCAGCTCGGCGCTCGAGGTTCTGGCGTCGCTGCTGTCCAGGGTGGAGACCAGCGTGCCGGCCGCGCGCGTGGTGCTGCTCGGCTTCTCCCAGGGCGCGTGCCTCACGCTGGAGTTCGCCGCCCGCCATGCACGTAGGTATGGCGGCGTGATCGGGTTGAGCGGGGGCTTGATCGGCCCCGACGGCACGCCCCGCGACTATCCCAGCGATTTCGAGCGCACGCCGGCCTTTCTCGGCTGCAGCGACGTCGATCCGTACATCGGAAAGGATCGCGTCATCGAGGCCGGCCAGGTCTTCGAGAGGATGGGCGCGGACGTCACCGTGCGCCTGTACCCCGGGATGGGGCACACGGTCAGCGCGGACGAGATTGGCGAGGTGAGGAAGATCGTGGAGTCAGCGGCCGTCGTGGTCTAGCCGGCTAGGCCTTCTTCTCGTCCTCCTCACCCTCCTCGCCGTGCTCGACGATGTCACCCGGCTGGAACAGGACGTCTTTCAACACGGCCTGCCACTTCGGCTTCCTGCGCGACAGGAATTCGAGCGCCATCGCGAAGTGCTTGAACTCCTCGCCCTGCGCGTCCGTCATGATCGCCTTCGCCTGTGCGTCCCGCTCGAGCGATATGCGCTGCTCGTACCAGCCGATCGCCTCAGCCTCCTCCTGCAGCGATGCGGCCATGCGCGCGAACGTCCTGATGTCCTGGCTCAGCTCCCCCGGCGGTTCGTGATACTGCTCTGTGCCCATGCGCTGACTATATTCACGATCAACCAGGTGTGCGCCGCGAGGGCAGCTTGCTCGCCGCGGCGCTCAGCGCCTCGAGGTCCCGCACCGGCAGCGCCACCAGGTCGCGAGGCGGCGTGTACTGCGACTCGAGTAGCTCTGCGCGGATTCGGTTGCCCCTGGCGGTGAGCACGACCGCCTTGATGCGCCGATCGCGATCCCTGGCGACTCGTCTCGCCAGGCCCGAGCGCTCGAGCCGGTCCACGAGCCAGGTGGCGTTCGATGGGTCGCACTTCCACTCCTCAGCCAGCGACCGCATAGATCGGCCGGCCTTCGGGTCCAGGCTGTTGAGGGCGCGGCTCTCGGCCGGCGTCAGGCCCAGGCGGTCGAGCGTGGCCACGCGCTCGGGCGCGGTCGCGACGATGTAGTCGAAGATGTGCCGCCAGGCCGAGGCGGCGGCGGTTTCATTGGCTGATCTTCGGGGCACGTTCCAATAGTAGCGAGAGCGACGCCAATAGTTTAGGCTATTGTATAGTTGAGCTAATTCAACTAATGCCTCTTGCGAGGCGCGCTGGGGAGGTCATCTTATGAAGAGAGCCATTACGGTCGCCCACATGACGCTGCGCGTGTCAGGCCTGCTGCTCATCTTGCTGGGCCTGGCGATCTGGACCGGCCGCGCCGACCAGGTCATCCCGGTCCACGAGTTTCTCGGTTTCGTGCTGGTCCTCTCCCTCTGGACGCTAGCGTTCTTCGCCGCCCGCGCGGGTGTCCGGATAGGCCTCGTGGTCGTCGCGGTGGTCTGGGGCCTCATCGCGCCGGCACTCGGCCTGACCCAGCAGAACCTGCTCACCGGTGACCTGCACTGGACGGTCCAGGTCCTCCACCTGCTGATCGGCCTCGGCGCCATCGGACTGGGCGAGAGGCTGGCCCTGGAGATTCGGCGCACCGGTTCCCCGCAGGCGAAGGCCGCGTGAGCAGCGGGCGAACTCTCGACGGCAAGGTCGCCATCGTTACCGGCGCCGGCCGGGGCATCGGCGCAGCTTCGGCCCGCGCTTTCGCGGAAGAGGGAGCCGCGGTCGTCCTCGCGGCCCGAACCGCGGCGGCGATCACGTCGGTCGCCCAGGAGATCGAGAGCAACGGCGGCAGGGCCGTGGCGGTGCCGGCGGACGTCACCGATCCGGACTCTGTGGCTCGCCTCATCGAGGAAACGGTCGCCACCTTCGGGCGCCTGGACGTCGCTTTCAACAACGCCGGCTCGGGCCAGATGCCGACGCCGCTAGCAGACATTTCGTTCGAGGATTTCGAGACCGGCCTCAAGGCCAACCTGTACGGCGCTTTCCTGGGTATGAAGTACGAGATCCCGGCCATGCTCGCGAACGGCGGTGGCGCCATCGTCAACATGTCCTCGACGGCGGGCCTTCAGAGTGCGCCGGGTATGGGCCCCTATGCGGCCGCCAAGCACGGGGTCGTGGCGCTGACCAAAGCCGCGGCCCTCGATTACGGCAAGCGCAACATTCGCGTCAACGCGATCGCGCCTGGACCCATCGTCAACGAGCAGATGAGCCGCCTGCCTCCTGACCGGCTGGAGACGATCGCGCGCTTCATCCCGATGGGCAGGCTTGGACGCACGGAAGAGGTGGCTAAAGCCGTGGTGTGGCTTTGCTCGGACCAGGCGTCGTGCATCACCGGCGCCGTGCTCTCGATCGATGGCGGTCGCCTGGCCGGAGGCGCCGGGGTCTGAGAACGAAATAGTCTCGTGAATCAAGCTGAATTAGTCGGCCTTCTTCGCGACGGGGTCGACGCGAAGGGCGGCCGTTGGGCCGACCTGGGAGCGGGCGAGGGAGCGTTCACGCTGGCGCTCGCTGATCTCCTCGGGCCCGGTGCGCACATCACGGCGGTCGACCGCGACGCGGGCGCCCTGCGCGAGCTCAGTGCTGAGATGGGGAGGAGGTTTCCCGCCACCGCGCTTGACGTCAAAGTCGCCGATTACAACCGTCCGCTGGGGCTGACCAACCTCGACGGCGTCGTCATGGCCAACTCGCTGCATTTCGCCCGCGACAAGCGCCCGGTGCTGGCGAGCGTCCGCTCGATGCTGAGGCCTGGCGGGAGGCTGATCGTCGTCGAGTACGGCTCCGACCGCGGCAACCCCTGGGTCCCGCATCCGTTCTCGTTCACGCGCTGGAAGCTCATGGCGGCCGACGCCGGGTTCGAGGGGACACGGCTCCTGGGCACCGTGCCCAGCCGCTTCCTGGGCAGCATGTGCTCGGCGCTCAGCTTTCTTCCACCCAAGGCAGCTGATTGAAGGCGTAGTAGACGGCGGTCGCCCCATAGAGCGCGACGACCAGCCAAGCGCTGACAAAGGCCAGCCCGATGGAGCTGGCGTAGATGATCAGGCCGAGCCCAAATCGTGGGAGGACGACTCGCAAGCGTCGCTCGACGACCCCCGGCTGCAAAAGGTTCGGGTGCGTGAGCGCCCAGGCCACCAATATCTGAAACGACAGCGACATGGCCGTCATGACCAGCGCGTAAAAGGCGGCTGCGACCGAGCCGTTCTGGCCGGAGCTCAGGTAATGGCCGAGCAGCTGCGTGGGGTAGGGCACGAGCACGATGGTGAGGAGCAGCACGAGGTTGATGAACTGGATCGTGCGGTCGATCGCCTTGAGGCCCTTGAATATCGCGTGGTGGTTCACCCAGACGACGCCAACCGTCAGGAAGCTCGCGACGTACGTGACCAGCTGCGGCCACTGCCCGAGCAGGGCGGAGAACAGCTTGCCCGACGCCACCTCTGGGACCGTGAACTGCAGCACCAGCAGCGTGATCGCGACGGCGAAAACGCCATCGCTGAAAGCCTCGAGCCGTGATGTGCTCACCTCCGCACCATGTGGCGAGGTCGCCGGGGCCCTCTCGGGCCCCGGCGGTCGGGGGGAATCGTGGGTTCTATGCGGTTATTAGAAGACTTGTGAGGTCGAAGACGGCGCGGTCTGCGTTCCGGCGCCACGACGGCCACGTCCGTGCCGCCTCAACCACCGATTGATCATCACGCGGCGATCGCCGGAAGATCGGCCTCCGCCGCCGGGGTTGAACCTCTTGGTGACGCCGCCCATCGTGGCGCCCCACGTGACGTACTTCTTGAAGCGTTCCTCCGCCTCCTGGGCGATGCCAATCCGCTCGCCGCGAGTCTCGTCGCGGAAGCGGGCGATGCGACCCGCGGCCGCGCCTTCCTTCTCCTCCGGCGTGCTGCCGAGATCAACCTCGGGCAGCGTGCCCAGGACCACGATCTGGTCGTCCTCGACCGTGACCTCTACTCCCGTGAACCAGCCGTCTGGGAGTCTTCCGGCAAACCAACCTTTGATCGAACCGAGCTCTTTTTCATCCATAATTACAATATTACACAGCATGTGGCAGATAGCAAGCGGTGGGGGCCTGGAATGCAATTTCCGTTCGGTGGGTAAGCTGCAACCAACATGGCGATGATGGGACCGGGCAGCGGCCCGCCGACGTTTCACTGGTGGCTGGGCAGGCGTAAGCCGGCCGACACCGGCCCCGCCAACAGCGGGCTCACGGGCGATCCTGAGATCGAGCAGCCGCCCGAAGACCAGGGACCGAAGGATCTCCGCGGCCGCTGGCTCAACCTCAAGCAATCGGTCACCGGCACCACCGCCGCCCTGCCCCGCGTCTTGAGGTTGGTGTGGGACGCCAGCCCGGCGATAACCCTGGCGCTGTTCGCCACCACCGCCATCGCCGGTGTGATCCCGGCCGCTTCCGCTTACACCGCGAAGCTCCTGACCAACGCCGTCGTGCAGGGCATCGCCATCCACAGCTTCCGCCAGCCCGATCGCGAGACGTACGCGCTGGGGCCGTGGCAGACGCCGGTGTTCACGGCGGTGGACGGGATCCTCTTCCTGGTCATCCTGCAGCTCGCGCTGTTCGCCATCTCGGCCCTGCTGGGCACGCTGCGCAACATCACGCAGCAACTCCTTCAGAACGACGTCTCGATGCGGATTCAGCTCATGGTCATGGAGAAGGCGGCTTCGCTGGACCTCGCTTTCTACGAGGACCCGGCGTCGTACGACCTTCTGCGTCGGGCTCAGACCGATTCCATCAACCGGCCCGTGATCATGATCTCGACCGCTTTCGGCCTGGTCCAGACGCTGTTGACCTTCATCACGATGATCGCGCTGCTGGTGGTCGTGAGCCCGCTGCTGGCCGTGATCGCCCTGGTGTCCCCGATTCCCGCGTTCATCGCCGACACGCGCTACGGCTGGCGCGGCTACAACATCGCCCGTTGGGGCTCGCGGCTGCTGCGGCGGATGAACTACATGGTCACGCTCGTCACCACCGACAGCTACGCGAAAGAGGTGAAGCTCTTCGGCCTCGGCGGCTACTTCATCAATCGCTACCGGCTGATCGCCAGGGCCTACTACAGCTCGCAGCGGGCCCAGGTCGCGCGGCGCTACATGACCGGGTTCGCGCTGGGGAACCTGAGCACGATCGTCACTTCCCTGACCTATCTATATGTTGCGCTGCAGGCGATCATCGGCCGGCTCACGCTCGGCGACCTCACCCTGTACACGACGGCGGCTTCGCAGGTGCAGGGCTCCATCCAGGGCATCCTCGGTGGCTTCTCAGGGATGTATGAGCACAACCTGTACCTGAACAACCTGTTCGAGCTCATGGGGACGAAGTCGTCGATGCCGGTGGCGCAAACCCCGGTCAAAGTCCCGACGCCGCTGCGTGGCGAGATCCGCTTCGACAACGTGACGTTCGCTTACCCCGGCGCAGAGACCAACGCGCTCAGCAACCTCAGCTTCACCGTCAAGCCAAGCGAGACGCTGGCGATCGTGGGGAGGAACGGCGCCGGAAAGACAACCTTGTTCAAGCTCATCTGCCGGTTGTACGACCCCAACGAGGGCCGGATCCTGATCGATGGGATCGACATCCGCGACTTCGAGCCCAATGCGCTGCGCGCGCAGATCGGGGCGATGTTCCAGGACTACGTCACCTACCAGGCCACGGCGGCCGAGAACATCGGCCTCGGCAACGTGCCTGACATCAACGACCGCGAGGAGATCGAGGCGGCGGGCAAACAGGCCGGCGCGGATGAGCTCATCGCCAGCCTTCCGGACGGCTACGACACCGCGCTGGGCAAGTGGTTCGACCATGGTGTGAACCTTTCGGGTGGCGAGTGGCAGAAGGTCGCCCTGGCCCGCGCGTTCATGCGCGATGCCAAGATCCTGCTGCTCGACGAGCCGACGTCGGCGCTGGACGCCCAGGCGGAATACGACCTGTTCGAGCGGCTCCGCTCGCTGACGCGGGGCCGCACGGCGGTTTACATCTCGCATCGGTTCTCGACCGTGCGCCGCGCCGACCGCATCGTCTTCCTGGAGCACGGGCGCCTGGTCGAGGAGGGCACGCACGCCGAGTTGATGCAGCTCA
>Ga0070699_100001039_pt1 | contig 25807 bp, 20 predicted proteins | sample KBSK1503metaG_FD_65473 | JGI IMG/M metagenome (GOLD analysis project Ga0070699, IMG submission 65473) | Corn, switchgrass and miscanthus rhizosphere microbial communities from Kellogg Biological Station, Michigan, USA - KBS K1-50-3 metaG | ecosystem: Host-associated > Plants > Roots >...
AGGCGGCCCTGGACGGCGCGGCGGGCCCGGCCGAGGTAGCCCGGATCGGCGTACAGGTGGAAGTACCAGTTTGCCGTCAGCAACGCGCCCTCCAGCTCGAAGGCCAGCTGCTGCGGGTCGCTGCCGACGGGCAGCTGTCTTTGCGCCCGGGCGTCGTGCGCGGCCCGCTCCAAGGTGTTCATCCACTCCTGCTGGCACTCGGCGATACGGTCGCGGACCGGCCCTGGCGCCTTGCAATCGAACTCGGCCATGGCGGAGGCGAAGAAGCATCCCCCCGGGAACACTCCGCGCTCGATATAAGACAGGAAAGCCTCACACAGCGCGTACAGGCGGGTTATCCCGGAACCGGCGGCCAGGCCGGGCGCGACCACCTCCTGAACGTAACGCTGCCGGGCCTCCTCGATCGCCGCCAGCTGCAGGTCTTCCTTAGAGCCGAAGTGGGCGAACAGCCCGCTCTTGCTCATGGCCAGCTCGCTGGCCAGCCGCCCGATGCTGAGCCCGTCCAGTCCCTCGACCGAGGCGAGGTCGGCGGCAGCCCGCACGATGGTGCCACGCGTCTGGGCGCCATGGCTGTTGGGGTGTCTCGGCATGAACCGAATTGTATAGCACGAACGATCGTGCTATTTTGCGATGACGGTCACATATGGGGGCCGGCTCACACAAGGAGGAGCTAGGACATGCCGTTCGTCAACGTCAAGGTCATCGAGGGGGTCTTCTCCCCCGAGCAGAAGCAGGACATGGTGCGCAGGCTGACCGACACCATGGTGGAGATCGAAGGCGAGAACATGCGCCCGGTCACCTGGGTGGTCGTCGAGGAGGTGAAGAGCGGCGACTGGGGCATCGCCGGCAACCCGCTGAGCACCGCGGACGTCAGGGCCCTGGCCGTCGGCCAGCCCGTCGGCTAGCGCAAGTCCCCGGCATGGCCAGCGGTCAGGTGTACGACGTCGTCGTAGTGGGCGCCCGGTGCGCCGGGGCGCCGCTGGCCATGCTGCTGGCCCGGGCCGGGCACCGGGTAGCTCTCGTTGACCGGACATCGTTTCCCAGCGACACCTTGTCCACCCATTTCCTCTGGCAGCGGGGCACGGCAAGGCTGCGGGCCTGGGGGCTGCTCGGCCGGCTGCGCGCCCGCGGCTGCGCGGCCATCCGCCAGATCACCTTCGACCCCGGCCCGGTGCAGATATCCGGCATCGGGCCGGCGGTGGCAGGCGCGGCCGACACCTGCTGCCCGCGGCGGACCGTCCTCGACGCGCTCCTGGTCGAGGCGGCCGCCGAGTCCGGCGCCGACCTGATCGAACGCTTCGTGGTCGGTGAGGTGATCTGGTCTGACGGCAGGGCCGCGGGTGTGCGGGGCCGCCATCCAGGTTCGGCCGGGTCGTCGCTGCGGGCCGCGGTCGTCGTCGGTGCGGACGGCATGCATTCGGGCATCGCCAGGAGGGTCGGCGCCCGCGCCTACACGGAGCACCCCCCGCTGACAGCGGTCTACTACTCCTACTGGAGCGGGATCCGCGGCCTGGGCGCATCGTTTCACGCCCGCCCCGGGCAACTGATCTTGACCTGGCCCACAAACGACGACCTGACCTGCATCTACGTCGCCTGGCCTCGGCAGGATTTCCACCGGGTGCGCCGCGACATCGAAGGCCGCTTCCACGCAGCCCTGGAACTCATCCCAGGGCTGCGTGAGGCGGTCGCGGCCGGGCACCGGGAGGCTCGCTTCACCGGCACCGCTGATCTGCCCGGCTTCTACCGGGCATCCGCCGGTCCCGGGTGGGCGCTGGCCGGCGACGCCGGCCACCACAAAGACCCCTGCACCGGCATGGGCATGTCCGATGCCTTCCTGACTGCCGACTTGCTCGCCGACGCCATTCACCAGGGCCTGTCCGGGAACCCGCCGATGGATCAGGCACTCGCCTCCTACCAGCAGCGACGAGACGCCATGACCGCCAACGGGTTCGAGCTCACATTGAGCACAGCCCGGCTCGCCCCGCTCTCGCCCAGACTCGAGGCGCTGTACCGGACCGCCGCCGACCAGCCCGAAGTCGCCCGCCACGTCTTCGGGGTACTCGGCGGCTCCATCCCCCTGACAGACCTCCACACACAGGCGCGCTGATCCAGCCGCTGCGATAGGTTGCCGTTCATGGCCAAGCGCGGACGGCATCCGCACAATCGCAGGCGGCAGACGGCGCGGGACAACGGCAGGCGGCAGGCGCGTCCCGGGCGCGGACCCGGCCCGGCCGACCTGCTTTCTACTGTCGCCCAGAGGCTGGCCAGCGGCGAGCCGCTGGACTTCCTCGATTACGTGAGCAATCTGCTTACCGCCGTCGACTCTCGCGGGCAGAACCCGTTCGAGCACGAGCGCTCCGGCGGCCCCGAGCGCCCCACGCTGTCCGAGCTGCTCGAGTCCTTCACCGAGATCGTGCTGCCGGAGACCACGGCGCTGCTCGCCGCGCTGGCCGAACTCGGCCCGGACGAGCTGACCCGGGCCCGGGCCCGGCGGGCGCTGGCGGCGCGGCCGCATCCGCTGCCGGACTGGCTGGCCCGGCTCGGCGAGGCCTCGGTCTACCGCGCGGCGGAGAGCACGCATGTGCTCGGCGACGGGGACAGCGTGCTGCTCGGCGCGCGGCTGCCCGGCTATGAGCTGACCGCGGTCATCTATATCGACCACAACCTCGGCACGATAGTGAAGGATGCCTTCACCGTGCCGGGCTCGATCGGTGAGGTGAGCGAGCGCATGCGGGAGATAACGGACGACCCTGACGTGCGGCTCGCCGATATCAGCCTCGCGGACGCGCGAGTCCGGGCCGCCGAGGCGATCAAGGTGGGCGCCATCATGTTCCCGCCGGCTGAGACCGAGACCTGGCCGGCCTCTCGGCCGCTGACCGAGTGGCTGCTCCGGCTGCTGCCTGAGGGCGGAACCGGATACGTCCGCCCCAAGTGGGGCGAGCCCGCGAAGAAGAAGCTGGCCAAGCGGTTCTTCGGCGCGCCGTTCGGCCAGCCGCTCGACGACGCTGATCACCGGGTTCTGCTGGATCAGATCCTGTGGTTCGGCACCGACTACGGGCCGGGCGACCCGCTGCGGTGGAGCCCGGTCGCGGTGGAGATCCTGCTGGCCGACTGGATCCCGCGCAAGATCATGGCTAGCCCGGGGCAACTGAGCAAGGTGCCGGCCCTGCTGCGCGCGTTCATCCGGTTCTGCCACGCTGAGCGCGGGATCCGGACAGCGTTGACCGACGAGACTCTCGCCGCGGTCGACGAATGGGAGCCGGAGTATCAGCGGGTCATCCGCTCATCGCGGCCGCAGGGGCCGATGGCCCTGCTCGCCGCGATGGGCGTGCTCGGCGACGAGAAACCCTGGGAGGACGAGTCAGTCGAGCGTGAGCAGCGCCTTCTCGAAGCTCTGGCCGAGGAGGTCGGCGGACAGGACTCGCTCGACTCGCTCGACGACACGCCGCTGCCGGACGAGGAGTTCGCCTGGGCCGATGTTCCCGCCGACGTCCGCAACCGGGTAGGAGAGGTCCTCGCCGCCTGCGACCGCTGCTGCGACGACCTGTTCGGAGCCGAGTACCGGACGGCGTGCCGGCGGCTGCTGGCCCGTGCCGTGCCGGGGCTGCCTGCCCTGCGTAAGACAACCAGGCCCGAGGCGATCGCGGCGGCGGTGTGCTGGGTGATCGGCAAAAGTAACCAGCGCTTCGGCAGAACGGACGGCGAACTACGGGTCAAGGATCTTACGAGTTACTTCGGCCTGAGCCAGTCGGGCGTCTCAGAACGCGGCTTCCAGGTCATGCGCGCGGCCGGACTCCCGGCCGCCCATGCCTACCCGGAAGTTCACCTGGGCTCACCTGACTTGCTGGTCTCCACCCGCAGGAAGAGAATCATTGAGCTGCGTGACCGCCACCGCGGCGCGATTAGCGGTCTGCGCTAGGTGCCCGGTTGTTACGGTGGATCGGGTGGATACTGGAGAGCCTGCTGACCAGGAAGCCGCTGTTGCCGTCCAGGCTCGAGGGGACGATGAGCGCGCGGGACAACCCGCCAGCCCGGCCAGGCTTGCCTTCGCCAGCTTCCTCATGTTGTTCGTGGAACTCGCCCTGATCCGGTGGGTCGGCGCGAACAACGTGTTCGTAAGCAACGCCACGAACTTCGTGCTGCTGGCCAGCTTCCTCGGGATCGGGATCGGTTTCCTCAACGCCCGGGCCGAGCGCGACTACGTGCGCTGGACGCCAGTGGCGCTGCTCGTACTGGTGGCCTTCGGTCTCGCCTTCCCCGTGGTGGTGGCGACCCTCAGCGGACCTAACCCGTTCCACGGCCTGGGCAGCATGAACGCGCTGCCTCAGCCGCTGAGTCTCACCATCGTGTTCGGGCTCGTGGTGAGCGTGATGGTGGGACTGGGCCAGGCGGTCGCGCGGACCTTCGTCAGGTTCCAGCCGCTGAATGCCTACCGGCTGGACATCCTGGGCAGCATTGTCGGCATCGTCGTGTTCTCGGTGCTGTCCTTCCTCAACCAGCCCCCGGCCGTCTGGGGGCTGGTCGCCGGTATCGGCCTGGTGGTGCTGCTGCTGCCCCGGGTCCGGTGGTGGCAGCTCGGCGCGGTCGCGGGCGTGATCGCGCTGCTCGTGCTGGAATCGCTCGCGCCCGGGCAGCTGTGGTCGCCCTACAACAAGCTGACCATCCGGAACGAGCACGTCGGGGGCCAGCCCGCGATCGCGGTAAGCGCGAACAACGTTCCCTACCAGAACGCCGTGTCCCTCGATGCGATGCGTCGCGGGAGCCCCTCCTACTTCTACCCGTACCGGCACGTCGCCCCGGCCAGCCTGGGCAACGTCCTGATCATCGGGGCAGGGACCGGCAACGATGTCGCGGTCGCCCTGTCCGAGGGAGCCAGGCACATCGATGCCGTCGAGATCGATCCGCTGCTGCTGCTGCGGGTTGGTCAGGCACATGCGGGCCACCCCTACCGGAGCGGCCGGGTCACCATGCACGTCGACGACGGCCGTGCCTACCTGGAAAACACGCACCAGCGGTACGACCTGATCTTGCTGGCGCTGCCTGACTCGATGACCGCGCTGGCCGGACAGTCCGCCCTCAGGCTGGAAAGCTACCTGCTGACAGAGCAGTCGCTCGCCGCGGCCAAGTCGCGCCTTGCGCCGGGCGGCACGTTCGCGATGTACAACTACTACCAGCCGTTCCTGCTGAGCAGGTACGCGACCACACTCGAGGACGTCTACCACCAGACGCCCTGCGCCGAGCTTCAGCCCGGGCACTCGGGCGGCAGAAGGCTTGCCGTCCTCACCGTCCACCCGGGCGGACCGGTAGCGGCCTGCACCACGTACTGGCAGGGACCAAGCCTCGCGCCCGCGACCGACAACCACCCGTTCCCGTACCTGCAGAACCCCAGCATCCCCACCAGCTTCCTGCGGATGCTCGGGGTGATCCTGCTCGGGTCGCTGCTGCTCGTCCGGCTTGGCGGCGGCCGCTTCACGGGGATGCGGTCCTATCTCGACCTGGCGTTCATGGGCGCCGCCTTCTTGCTGCTCGAAACCAAGAACATCATCCAGTTCGCCCTGCTGTTCGGTACCACCTGGTTTGTGAACTCTCTCGTCTTCGCCGGGGTCCTGGTCGCGGTGTACCTGGCCGTCGAGACCGCCAGGCGGGTACGGCTGCCAAGGCCGGCCGTGTTGTACGGCACCCTTATCGCGTCGCTGGCCCTAGCCTGGCTGGTGCCCCAGGAATCACTGCTCGCCCTGCCGGTGATCCCGCGTTTCCTGGCCGGCAGCGCGTTGGCCTTCGCTCCGGTATTTCTCGCAAACCTGGTGTTCGCGCAGCGGTTCTCCGACGTGCACAACTCCGGGACGGCCTTTGCCGTCAACCTTCTCGGAGCGATGGTCGGTGGTGCGCTCGAGTACCTGTCCCTGATCACCGGATACCGCGTGCTGCTGATCGTGATAGCCGTCCTGTATGGGCTGGCCTTCGTGACCTCTCTGAGAGGCAGACCAGCACCCCTGCCTCATTAGAGCGCCGCTACCTCGTCGACATGGGCTGGCCCGATGGCACGCTTGCCTTCTTCCGCGCTTTATGGGCGTGCGCTTATCCTTTTCTCAAATGCCGTATCTAGCGTGAGGTCATGGATCGCGGGCCTACCGGCGTCGATGGCGCCGGACCGCGCACGCCCGGGGTTCGCGGATCGCGCCGCCTGCTCGCCGCCGGGCTAGCCGCCGTTGTAGTCCTGCTCGGGGTGATCGCGGTGCTCGCGACCCGGCTCTCCAGCGCCGCGCCCGAGGCGAGCGCCCGGGCCGCGACGCCGAGCCCCACCCCGACATCCAACGCGAGCCTGACCGTGCCGGGCATTTACCAGCGGGTCGGGCCGTCCGTGGTCATCGTCCGCACCAGCCACGAGCTTGGGACCGGCGTCATCGTGGCCGACAACGGCACGATCCTGACCGCGAATCATGTCATCGCCAGCGGCGGGGCCATTACCGTCACATTCGCTGACGGCACCACGACGAGCGCGACTGTCGCCGCCGCCGACCCGAAGCTGGACATCGCCACGCTCACCCCGGCGAAGCTGCCCCGGGTTGTCGTGTCCGCCACGCTCGGCGGAGGTGCCGATGTGGGAGCGCCGGTCGTCGCCATCGGCAATCCGCTCGGCCTGACCGACAGCGTGTCCGCCGGGGTGATCTCCGGCCTTGACCGGACCGCGGACACCGACCACGGCAAGTTCTCGGGGCTCATCCAGTTCGACGCGTCGGTTAATCCAGGCAGCTCAGGCGGTCCGCTGCTCGACGCACACGGGCTTGTCATCGGCATCGTCGTCTCGCTCGCCGCCCCCGATGGCCAGGACGCGTTCGCCGGCATCGGGTTCGCGGTGCCCATCGGCGCCGCACTCGGCGGCAGTGGCGGCCAGGGGCCAGGGAAGGGGCCCCAGATATGAGCGACACAGAATTGAGCGACGCAACGGTAACAGCCCAGGACGAAGGAGCCCGATGACCCCGCCGCCGATCGAGAGCCGGACCCCGTCACCTGGCCAGTACGCCAACCCGCTGCAACCGGTGCTCTTCGAGGTCAAGCGCACCATCGTCGGCCAGGACGTCCTGCTCGAGCGAATGGCGATCGCCCTGCTTTCCGGCGGGCACCTGCTTGTGGAGGGCGTCCCCGGGCTGGCCAAGACGTTGTCCGTCAAGTCGCTCGCCGCGGCTATCGGCGGCCAGTTCCAGCGCATCCAGTTCACGCCTGACCTGGTGCCAGCGGACCTGACTGGAACGCGGGTCTACCATCAGCACACCGGCGAGTTCCAGACCCAGCTCGGCCCGGTCTTCACGAACCTGCTGCTCGCCGACGAGATCAACCGTGCGCCCGCCAAGGTGCAGAGCGCCCTGCTCGAGGTGATGCAGGAGCATCAGGTCACCATCGGCCGTGAGACCCACCAGGTGCCCGAGCCGTTCCTCGTCATGGCGACGCAGAACCCCATCGAGTCCGAGGGCACCTACCCGCTGCCTGAGGCGCAGGTCGACCGGTTCATGATGAAGGTCGTCGTCGGCTACCCGAGCGCCACCGAGGAACACGCGATCGTTGACCGCGCGCTGCGCCCCGCCGAACAGGTCCGCGCGATGCTCGGCCCGGCGGACCTGATAGGCATGCAGGAGCGGGCACGGGAGATCTACGTCGATCCCGCCGTCGTCGACTACGCCGTGCGCCTGGTGACCGCGACACGCATGACGTTCGCCGCCGGGCTCGCCGACTTGAAGCGGTACATAAGCTTCGGGGCCAGCCCGCGCGCCTCGATCGCGCTGGTCACCGGCGCGCGGGCGCTCGCTTTCCTGCACGGCCGCGACTACGTGCTGCCAGACGACGTCGGCGAACTCGCCCTCGACGTGCTGCGGCACCGCATCGTGCTGTCGTATGAGGCGCTCGCCGACGACATCACCGCCGACACGATCATCACGAAGGTGCTCGATGCCGTCGCCGCGCCTGAGGTCGTCCTGAGCGGCCGCTGAGCTCATGCCCACGCGCACTGCCTCGGAACGGCTCCTGGTCCGCCTGGAATGGCGGGTCATCCGCCGCCTGGACGGACGCCTGGCGGGCGGCTACCGCACGGCGCATCGGGGGACCGGAACCGACCTCGTCGGCCTGCGCGAATACACCGAAGGCGACGACGCGCGGCATATCGACTGGAATGTCACCGCCCGGCTGAACGAGCCGCAGCTTCGCGTGTTCACCGAAGACCGAGAGCTCACCGTGTGGCTGGTGCTCGACCGTTCGGCGTCCATGACGGTGGGGGCGCCAGGGCATGGCAAGAACGACGTGCTCAACGAGCTTGCCCTGGTGCTCGCCCGGCTGTTCGGCCGGAGCGGGAACCGCGTCGGCGCGCTGCTGTACGACACCGGGGCAGTACGCACTGTGCCGCCAGGCACCGGGCGCAGGCACGCGCTGCGCATCGGCGCCGAGCTCGCCAGGACCGCCGCGGGTGGCCGCCCCGGTGCCGGCCAGTACAGTGCCGGCCAGCACAGCGCCGGCCAGCACAGCGCCGGCCAGCACAGCGCCGGCCAGCACGGTGGCACGACTGACCTAGCGGCGATGCTCGACGCGGTCGCCAAGCTCGCCAGGCGCCGCGCCCTGATCGTGGTCATCTCCGACTTTATCGGCGAAGGTGACTGGGGCCGGTCGCTGCTGCGCCTGGTGCCGCGACACGAGGTCGTCGCCCTGCGTGTCATCGACGCCGCCGATGATGAACTGCCCGACGTCGGTCTTGTCGTCGTCGAAGACGCCGAGACCGGAGAGCAACTCGTCATCGACTCCAGCGACCCGCTGCTGCGCGCCAGGCTCCGGGCCGGCGTCGAGGGACGCGACGCCCGCCTTGCTGCCGGAATGCGCCGGGCCGGCGTGCCCATCCACCGCATCGGCACGGACGCCGACCTGGCTAGGGCGCTCATCGAGGTTGTCGCAAGCACCCAGCGCAGGCGCGCATGAGCCTCGCCGACCCCGTTCTCCTGGCCGCCGGCCTGCTTGTCGCCGCAGGCCTGGCGTGGGCCGCGATCGCCGCTGCGCGGCGGCGGGCTGCGGCCCTCGCCGCGGCCGGGGTCGCGGCGGCCAGTCAGGGGCAGGGCCCCGGGCGCGGTCGCGACCGCGCCCGGCTCGGGGGCGTGTGGTTCACCATCGCCGGCGTCGCCGTGCTCGCGATCGCCGTCGCCGGTCCGGCGGCGTCCGTCCCGGTGTCCCGCGCCTCCGGCACCGTCATCCTCGCCATGGACGTCTCGGGCAGCATGGCCGCCACCGACGTGGCGCCCAGCCGTCTCGCCGCCGCGAAACGGGCGGCGCTGTCGTTCATCAACGCCCAGCCGGGCAGCGTCGACATCGGCGTCATCGCGTTCCAGCAGGGCGGCCTCGAGGCCGCCCTGCCAACTGCCGATCACGCGACCGCCGCGGCTGCGGTCCGCCGGCTGAAGGCCAGCGGCGGCACGTCACTAGGCGACGCCATCCTCGCCTCGCTGTCCGCGATCACGCACAAGACGGTCGGTATCGGCCGCAACGGCAGCGCGCCGAACATCGGCTACTGGCCCTCGGCCACGATCGTGCTCTTGTCCGACGGGCAGGACCAAGCCGGGGCCACCGGCGGCGGCACTGGCACCGGTGCCGGCACCGGCACCGACTTGGCCGCCTCAGTGGCCGAGAAGGCCGGCGTGCACATCGATACCGTCGGAGTCGGCACCACCACCGGCACCGCCGTCGACGTCGATGGCTACCACCTGTTCACCGCGCTCGACGTAGCCGCCCTCAGATCGATCTCGCAGGCCACCGGCGGCACGTACCATCCAGCATCGGACGCGAGCGAGCTCGACGGTATCGCCTCGTCCATCAACCTGAGGCTCACCGTCACCAACCAGCCGTTGCCGCTGGCCGGCGCGTTCATCGCCCTGGCCCTCGCGCTGCTCGCCGCGGGCGCCGTGCTCACCGTCGTCCGTTCGGGCCGGGTGGTCTGAATGTCCTTCTCCTGGCCGTGGGCGCTGCTCGCGCTCCTCGTCATTCCGCTGGTGTTCGCGGCCTGGTGGCTGATGCGGCACCGGCGCAGGCGCGCCGTGGTCCGGGTGACCTCGATCGCGCTCGTCCGGACGGCGATGCCTGGCCGCTCGCGCTGGCGGCGGCGCATCCCCGCAGCGCTACTGATGCTTGGTCTTGCCGTGCTTGCGGTCGGTGCCGCCCGCCCGCAGGCGACCGTGCCAGTCCCATCGTCGTCCGCGACGGTAATGCTCGCCCTGGACGTCTCGGGCTCCATGTGCTCCACGGACGTACAGCCGAACCGGATCACCGCCGCCGAGCGAGCGGCCACCGCTTTCATCAAGTCCCAGACGGGCGGCCCGCACATCGGCCTGGTTGCCTTCGCGGGCACCGCCGTCGTCCTCGTCCCGCCCACCGCGGACACCAGGCAGCTGATCAGCGCGCTCGGTGGCCTCACTACCTCGTTCGGCACTGCCATCGGCGAGGGCATCCTGACCTCGCTCGACGCCATCGCCCAGGTCGACCGGTCGGTCGCGCCGACCGGCGCGACCGTCTCCCGCGACCGTGCCGGCTACGCCGACGACGTGATCGTCGTGCTCACCGACGGCTCGAACAACCGGGGGATCGACCCGCAGACCGCAGCGAAGGAGGCCGCCCGACGGGGGGTGCGCGTCTTTACGATCGGCTACGGCACCGATAGTCCCGCGCCGCTCGCGTGCGGCTCCGGACAGTACGGCGGGTTCGGCGGCGTGAACTCCGGCGGCTTCGGCGGGTTCGGCGGCCGAGGCGGAGGGGTGGGCAACCCGCTCGACGCCGACTATGGCGCGCTCACGCAGATCTCCAGGACCACCGGCGGCACGTTCTACCGCGCCCAAGACGCCGATCAGCTCAGCCGGGCGCTCGGCAAGCTGCCCGCCGCCTTCACGATCGTCCGCAAGCACATCGACATCGCGTCGGCGTTCGCCGCCGCCGGCGGCCTGCTCATCGCCGCGGCGGTAGCGCTCTCGCTGTGGTGGAACCGCACCCAGCGAATGCCCGCACCCGTGAGGATCGTGGACCACTGATCCCAGCGCAGTGCAATTTCTGCGTATCACGGGCCTAGGAGTTCGTAATACGCCAGCCGGCGCTGCCGCACCCGCTGAAGCAGCCGGGCCAGGGAGCGTCGCCGAACCGGGTACTTGCGGGCCAGTTGCCCAGCGACGCCGCTGACCTCCTCGTCGGCCAGCGGCCGTGCCGCCGCGTCGAGCGGCGGCCCGTAGCTCCACAGGCCCTGCGCACCGCATGGTGCCACTTGCACCCCGTCAATGTGCCGGAGACGCTTGACCGTGCCCGACTGGCTCCAGACCCTGAAGTAGGCCCGGCCACTGTCGACGATCCCCTGCACGGGGGCGGACACCGGAGTGCCCTTCTGCTTGAACGTAGTGAGCAGCAGATACCTGGCCTTCGCCAGGGGAGCGAAGTAACTGCTGTCGGCGGTTTCCTCGCGGTAACTGCCATCGGCTACGGGCGACCGCCCTGAGGAGTCTCCGGATATGTCGCGCCGCTCCCCGGTCACCAGGCCTGTCACCGTCACCCTGATCGCGCCGTCGCGGCCCTGAATCCCGATCAAGGCCTCGGGCGCCCGTCGCGCCCGGCCCGCTGGCTGCCCGTGGCGTCCGGCTGCATCGGTCATAGGCTGGATGTCCCTCTATCTTGGCGGCTCGTTCCCTTTCACCATCGCCATGACGGGTGGAGCTACGGCGCAGCGGTGATGGAGACGGGATGGACATGGCCCGAATGCGGGCGGTTCAGGCCATGCCGTACGGCCCTGTAGCGCGATGCGCAGGAAATCCCTGGAGCGTCCCCGCCAAATCCCTTCAGCGTCCCCGCCGCCCGGCGCGGCTCGGGACAGCTTCTGCGGTTTCTGCGGCTCTATCTTCGCCGGTCCAGTGGCGGATAGGTGGGAGATCAGGTAGGCGCGGGCGATGCCATCCGGGGTGACCGCCCGCAGGTCGGGCACGCCGCCGCCGTTGAGGTTGGCCGCCTCCAGGGTGGACAGGGACTTGCAGGATGGCGCTGGCTGGCGAGCCGGAGCGAGGTTCTCACCGGCTATCCCGCTTCGCCTGCCGGCGCGCGCCCGAGGCGAGAGAACCTGCCCGCTGCTTCTCGGTCCTGGGCGAGCGGAGGGCACGGTCACCCGTGGGTTCGCCGGTGACCGAGGGGCCTTTCCGGCCGACGGCAGGCTCCGCCGGCCGCGTGCCGGGGGCGTGACCTTGCCGTGCGGCCCTGGCGGCCGCGAGTCGCTCGGCGCGCAGGGCGGCCGCTGCTTGCCGGGCCAGGGTCGCGACCCGGCGGCTCACCCGGGCCAGGGCCTCCTCGAACGCCTCGGCTTTCATGGCGGCGCGCTTGTTCTCCGGACGTGCCGTGCCCCGCCCGCTGTGTTCGACCACCCGGGCGCTGGCCGCCCGACGGTATTGGCCGACGTACTTGTTGCGTGTGCGCCTGATCCGGGCTTCCAGGTCGATCGCCGCGTCCTCGTCAAGCGCGGCGAGTTCAGCCCGCTCGGTCTGGGCCACCAGCAACCGCTCGGCGTCATTGAGGACCGCCAGAAGGGACGCATTCATCTGTCCTCCTCGATTCCCCGGAAAGGCTCCCGGCACGATCAGGTCTTCCCGGGCAGCTCCGTGATCGAACCCTCCTATTCCCGCTGATGGTGGTGCTCGGCAAGCTCGTTCTGAGCGTGCTCGCAGGTGATGGTCCGATGAGGACGGTTCTTGCTGAAGGTCAGCGCCCGTGCCCAGTTGAAAACGGCGGCTATCCGGTTGCCCCAGCCGATCAGGTAGAGCACGTGAACGAATCCCCACATCGTGTAGCCGGTCACGCCGGTGAACTTGATCCCGAACGCGTCGGTGACGGCGGACAGGTGGCCGATGGTGGCCATGCTGCCCTTGTCCGGTCCACGATCGTGATGTCGACATCCGTTCTGGCCAGGGCGCGCGTAGCCCTGATCCCGCCGAACCCGCCGCCGACGACGACTACCCGGTGACGTCGCTCGCCCATGAGGACAGCATGTCAGGGAGAGTCACTAAGCCACGGCCCGGTAACCGAGGCTCAGTACCACGGGAACCGCCCCGAACCGCAGCCGGAACCGCGCACCGGGCTTGTCCGGCGCATACGGGGCGTCAATATCAGGCCAGCGCATCTTCAGATGCTGGACGGTCAGGCCGGCGACCGAGTACGGGAATTCCATGGCCGAGATGCCGTGCGCCTCGAGCAGCCCGCCCCACCGGAACGCGGCGAACACGTTGGCCAGCTCCTGCACCGACAGCGCTCGCCGCCCGGGCAGGTCGATCAGATATACGGCGTCGGCCAGCTCGACCAGGTCGCTGGCGCACTGCGCCAGCGCCGCTGACCTGGTCCGGAAAACCGTGCCGTCGGGATTGACGGTGCCGAGCTTCTCGCCGTGCACCGGAGAGTAGCGCGGCAGCGCCTGGCACTGCATCCAGTCGCAGGCCGCCAGCAGCTCCCAGCCGATCCCGGTACGGCTGGCTACATCCTGGTACAGCGGCTGCGCCCGGGTCAGCGGGCCCTTGGCCGTCGCCATGAAGTCGGCGGCTACCGGGTACGGAATCCTAGAGACATAGCGGCGCGCTCTCGTCAGCGAACCCCTCGGCGCGATCCGCGGGCCCGGCCGTTGCCTGCGCTCCGCCCGCACCACACCGGCGGCCAGCGCGCCCGCCACCCCCGGAATGCCTGCCCCGCCCGCCGAACCCTCCGTCGCCGGCACGCCCGGCACCGCCGCCTGCTGGCCCGCAGCCCGGGGCTCAGCGGGCGCACCCCCCGGCGAGGCAGCCGGCGTCGCGGAGTCGTAGCGGTAGAGGTTGTAGAGCCGCATCAGCGCGATCAGGTTGGAGCCGTAGTCGGGGTCGGTGGCGTAGACGCCGGTCAGGGCAGACGCGAACGTGTCCGGCAGGTGCCGGTTTACCATGGCGTGCTGGTAGGCCGCGCCGGTGGCCAGCAGCCGGCTGTGATCGGAGATGCTCTCCGCGACGTTGTGGTACACCCGGAACGGGGCGGTGCGGGTGACCCAGACACCGTTCTCGTGTTCCTGTGTCGGCAGGATGTCGCGGCCGGCCGGCCCGGCCCCCTTGATCCCGAACAGGTTGTGGTCCGCCGTCGCGAGCACGCTCTGCCCCCACCCCGATTCGTCTATGGCCTGGGCGATTGTCACCGCGGCCGGGATGCCGTACCGCTGCTGCGCCGCGATCGCCCCAGGCGCTACGAGGCTGATAAACGCCTGCTGGGCCGCGGTGCCCGGCGCGCCGGCCGGCTGCTGATCGTGCCTGCGGTAGGCGGGAGCGTGCGGCCCGGCCGCGCCGCCGACCGGGGTGTCCGCGAGCACCCCGGGGATGGCGGCCGTGCTCGCCGCCGCTACCTGGTCGGCCCGGCCCCGGCCCGAGGCGCCCGGCGATGCCACTCCCGGCACCTGCGCCGTGTTACCCGCGGCCTCGGCGTCGCTCCCGGCAGACTGGCCGACGGCGCTGACCAGCTCGCCGTTGTTGACGAAGCCGAGCACGCCCTGGGCGCCGAACGGGGCCGGAAACTTGTGCGCGTTCACGGTCAGGTGCGGAAGTGAGTCGCCGCCGACGGTGTACAGAGCGGCGTCGGCAGACCTGATGACCACCTCGACATGCCCGTCGAACAGTACCCAGTCTCCCGGCTGCGGCGGGTAGCCGTCGCCCAGCGGGTGCCAGCGGTGGTGCCCTTGAGCATCGGCGAGCATCGACACCACGTCCGGCGATGCCGGGTTGGGCTGGACGCGGACATCGGCCCATTGATGCAGCGGCCACGGGTAGGAACCGCCCCCCGTCACCCAGCTCTCCTGGCCTACCGCCTTGGCGCCTAGCGCCAGCGTGAGGCTGGCGAAGGCCGCGCACGACTGCCCGTGGTCGGCGCCGTCGGCGCTGCTGGCCTGCCAGATCAGCGACTCCATCTCGGCCGGCGTCCTGGTCCGCGCCATCTTCAGGTAGTGCCTGGCCACGCCGACGATCGCCGATCGCAGCGCGCCGTCCCCCGACGGAGCTGACGTGACCGGCTGGTCCTGGGCCAGCAGGTGGGCCGGGATGCTGGTCGGTGACGTCATGTCGGTGACCGTGCTGTGGGCGACGGTGAACCCGGTCACCGCTCCGCACGTGCCGAGGCTCACCAGCGCGGTCGCCCGCCGAGTACGAATGGACGTCATTGCCTCCCGGGGTTCGGCAGGGTCTTGAGGATGGCCTGCACCTGGGGGTCACCGGGGTTGCCGGCGTTCTGGAACAACACGCTCACGTTCTGCGCGGCCACCGGGCCGGCGCCGGGCATCCACCGCTGGTACACGTCGGCGGCGAGCGCCGCCTGGCCCTCCCGGGTGCTCACCGGGCTGGCGCACCGGCTGGGGAACCCGGCGCGCGAGATGATGGCCGCCGACCCGGTGTACCTGGCGCAGTTCTCCGGCTTGCTCTCCAGCCCCGGCTGGACCGCGGGTCTGCCGTTGGCGCCGGTCAGCGTGGCCCCGCCGATGATGTTGTTGATGGCGCGCGCCGCCACCTCCAGGCTGTCGACCGGGCTGAACGGGTTGTAGGGATGGTGCAGGTTCAGCGACCACGCGATCTGGCCTCCCTGGGTGGGAGTGATCGGCTCGAGCCCCTTCCTGCCGGTCTTGGCGTCGGCGTAGCCGGGATCGTTGTTGCTCGTCAGCAACGCGAAGACCCAGAGGATCTGGCTCGTGTCGGTGCCGCAGGCGAAGTTGACCTGGCCCGGTTCCGACGCGACGTTCGGGTTCTGGCAGGCGGTGATGATCTCGCTCTTCACGGTGGCCACGCTGGGCGGCCACGACGGGCCCTTCCTGAGCACGATCATCGCGCCGATGACGAGCACCACGAGGCCGGCCGCCGACCCGATGGCGATCGCGCGGCCGCGGCCAGAGCGGGGCTGGCGCCGGGGCCCGGGCCGCCGGGCCGTGCGCCGCCCCCGTTCGATGAGCGCCTGAGCTCTATCCGAGGACGCGCGCGGCTCCTTCTTCGCTCCCCGGGCGCGCAGCATCTCCCGGTCCCGGCGCGGCGGTGACCCGTAGACCTCGGACCCGTAGCCGACCTCGCGGGTCCGCGACTCCCGCCACTCGGTGAGCTCCTTCTCCAGGTCCAGGACCTTGAGTTCTATATCAGAGAACCACTCATCGTCATTCTCGATAAAGTTTTCGATTTTTTTGTTCGTCGTGATCACCCCTGAAGCATGGCCTGACCCGGGTGCTCCGGACCGGCCCCGACCCGGCGACGCTGGTCAGTGACCTAGATCACGTGTTCGACCCGTGTCAACTATTAGAACACAAACGCGATGTACTTGGCCACCGGGCCGTACGGCAAGATCACTCCTATGGCACCGGTTTCTCTGATCGTCGTCGGGGCAGGCCAGCGCGGCACCGGGTACGCCGGGTGGGCCCGGCGCCACCCCGATCGCGCGTCCGTCGTCGCGGTCGCCGAACCCGCCCAGGTCCGCCGCGCCCGCCTCGCCGCCGAGCACGGCATAGCACCTCCGGACACGGTCGGCGACTGGAGAGAACTGGCCGCCCGCGGCAAGCTGGCCGACGCGGTCCTGATCTGCACGCAGGACCGGATGCACGCCGAGCCAGCCGAGGCGTTCGCCGCGCTCGGCTATCACATCCTGCTGGAAAAGCCGATGGCGCCGGACGAGGCGGGATGCCGGCGGATCGTGGACGCCGTGGAGAAGGCCGGGGTCATGCTCGCCGTCGGCCACGTGCTGCGCTACACGCCGTTCACCCGCGCGGTCAAGGAGATCGTCGACTCCGGGCAGCTCGGCGACATCATGAGCGTCCAGCACCTGGAGCCGGTCGGCTTCTGGCACCAGGCTCACTCCTTCGTCCGCGGCAACTGGCGGCGCGGCGACCTGGCGACCTCCATGCTGATGGCCAAGTCCTGCCACGACCTGGACTGGCTGCAGTACATCCTGGGCCGGGCGCCGCTGCGGGTCTCGAGTTTCGGCAGCCTGACCCACTTCACCGCGGCGAACCGCCCGCCGGGCGCCGCGGACCGGTGCGTGTCCTGCCCGGTCGAAGCCAGCTGCGCCTATTCGGCGCCGCGGCTCTACCGCGGCCAGCTCGACCGGGGCGAGCACGGCTGGCCGCTGAGCGTCGTCATCGACGACTTCACGCCCCAGGCCCTGGACGAGGCGCTGCGGACCGGCCCGTACGGCCGGTGCGTCTACGCCTGCGACAACGACGCCGTCGACCACCAGGTCGTCGCGCTGGAGTTTCCCGGCCCGACCACGGCCACCTTCACCATGACCGCGTTCACCCAGGCCGGCCACCGCCGCACCCGGCTGTTCGGCACCCGGGCCGAACTGACCGGCGACGGCGAGACCATCCGCGTCTACGACTTCCTCACCCGCGCCGAACGGCTGGTCACCCCGGAGGCCGCGGGCGGGATGAATGCCGCCGACGGCCACGGCGGCGGCGGCGCGGGGCTGATGGACGCGTTCACCGCCGCCGTCGCCACCGGCCACCGCGAGCTGATCTCCTCAGGCCCGCGCGAGTCGCTGGCCAGCCACCTCGCCGTCTTCGCCGCCGAACGAGCGCGGCTGAACGGCACGGTCGAAACGATCCCGCCGTACATTGATCCCGAACGGGCGGCGTGACTGCCCCAGGACCAGCTCATCCGGGAACCCTTACCTAAGGCGTGCTGCCCGATCCGCGTGAGGCGCGGTCCCTTGCCGACCTCGGCCAGAGCCTGCTGCTTCGCAGTCAGCAGCGCCAGGCCGAGATCGTGCTGAAGGATGCGCTGTCCGAGTCCCGTGCGGTCGGCGCGCGCCCGGTCGAGGCGCACGCGCTCTGTAGCCTGGGGACCACCCTGGCCGAACTGGGCCGGACCGGCGAGGGCTTCCCCATGCTCCGCGATGCTCTGCCCCCCCGTCACACAGCACTTCTGGCCGCGCGACCACCATCGCTCGGACTTCTGTCGGCTACGGAATGTAACGTCACGAAACGTCGCTGCCGGTCAATGGTTCCCGACAGCACCACCTGGCCAGTTCGGTATCAGTTGGATGCTCATCGTCAGCTCGCAGGCGGCGGTCGCGCAGGGACCCGGTCCGGACACTCCCAGAGTTTCTGACTGACATGTCTGCCGCTGTCTATGCGGTAATGCCTTGCCTAAGCCTCGCAAACCGTCTTAGATGCTCGTAGCGAAACCTCACGCCACCTGCGGTTGGCGCCGAGGACACGAATGCCGACAGCCAAGAGCTACTTTCCTGGGGGGTGGGGCTCAGTGGCAAGCGAGAACACGCGTGCGACAGCGATTATCTGGCAGGTTGTTCCGGTACACCTGTGTATTAGTTCGTCATCCAGGCAATTGAAGTGGCCCCTGAGGCAGAGTCCGAAGAACAAATCCTCAGCGAGCCGCTTCGTAGGATGGCAGGAGATCGCCGCCGAAGGGGTTACCTACACGAGGCCCGTCGTCGGGTCGCTCAAGCTTGCGCAGCAGCGTCTCGGGTTCGCTGCCAGCTCCCTTACTTCGGGTTTCAGCCGTCTGCGGGAGGCGTGATGCTTTCGTCGCAGCAACGGGAGGTTGTGCTAACGGCCCTGGCCCAGCACCTGGCCAACCAGTCCTTCTACCCTTTCCTCGACGCAGAGATTTCATCGGTGCTTGAGCCGCCGGCCCGGCAGGCTTACTCAAGAGCGATCTACGACCTCGAATGGCCGGCCAACCCGAACGCTGCGGCGAGAACCGCACTAGAGCTGATGGAGCGCCAGTCGCCGCCTGGCCCGCAGCCGCACCTGCTTCCCAGGTACCTCGATCGGCTTGCGGCCAGCGGTTTCCCGTTCCTGGCCGAAATAGTTGCCCAGCTTCGGGATGAGCTGGCCCTGCCCGGCAGTCCAGCACCCGGCCGCGTTGTGGACCCCTTCGACACCTATCTCGTCCTCGGCGGGCAGCCGTTCCTGGACCGCCGTCAGTTGCGGCCCAAGCTACGTCAGTTCCTCTTCCTCCCGAACGGCCCGAGCGTGCTGGCGGTAAGTGGGCCAAAGCGCAGCGGGAAGACATACACGACGGCCTTGCTGGAGCATCTCAGCCGGGAGCTGCAGAAGTTCGAGTTGATCGCGCCCGTTGACGTTGGCGAGGCGCCATCGCCAATGGAAATAGCCCGCAGCTTGGTGGCACGTATGGGCCGGTCCACCAATTCCATGCCGGCCTTGGGCGCGGAGAGTCCGAACAGCTATCTCGTTCGGCTAGCCGACTGGGTTGTCGGAGAGGCGTACGCCAGCGGTCATCGGTGGTGCCTGGTAATCGATGGAGCAAACGAAGACATACTGCTGAGTGATACCAAGAAGTTCATCAATCACCTGGCGAAGCTCACTCAGACGGGCGTGGGTTACAAGCAACTGAGACTGATCCTTCTCGGCTATCGGGAGCCGCTCGCGAACCTCTGGGCGCGCAGCGTCGACCGCGATGCACTAGAGCCGCCGGACACGATTAGCCTGCTCGATGTCGAGGACTATTTCGTCTGGCTGGCGGAGAGCGTCGGTCAGCGGATCGACCGCGACCAGGTACGCGACCAGGCCCAGGCGGTCATCGCTCGGTGCCCGGCCGGTGAGCCCGAACGTATGCAGTTGCTGTGTCAGGCGGTCGAGGACGAAACATTGGTATTCGTAAGAAGGCTGCGAGGCGAGGAATAATGACCGATCCTAGCGACCGGAAATCATTTGATGCATTCACCGCGCAGCTCGAGCGGAGTCTTGTGCGGCGAAAATCGGACCGGGAGCGGGGAAGCTATATATCACCCCGCAGAACCGCTTTCCGACAGGCTGCAGCCGTGCTCACTTCGTTCGATCCGCTGACGCTGCAGCCCGTGAATGGGACAGACGAGCCGGCTGCGGCTTTGGGCGATCTGATAGACGACGCCGTGAAGGTTGCGAGTGACGACGAAGGGCGCGGTCGCTGGGCTCTACTCGGGCCGATCCGGCGCCAGTCCCTGCAGTCGCTTGGCACCCGGCAGCGGATGCTGGAAGCGCTTGAGGCCAATCCCGGCCGGCCAGGAACGGATACTCAGGTAATCTTTGAAGGATACATTCGGGGAGATGCTCCTGGGCTTGATGAGCAGGACCTTCCGCAGCTTCAAAGTTCCCTGAAAGTGGTGCACTGGCTGGAAGGCATCCTCCCCGGTCTTCCCGGCGTGGCAGAACTGCGACGCCGCATCGAGGAGCGCGGCCTGTACGCCCAGTTTGAGCAGCTTGCGGGGAAGCACTTTGGCGGACGTGCCAAAGAAATGCAAGCGCTACGCGATTACGTTGGCCTTTATCCACCGGAACTTTTCAGCCGAAGTTATTTCACCCGGCAGATCCGAATGTGGGCGCGGCTGAAGACGCGAGCTCCACTTGTCATCTACGGACCGGGAGGGGTTGGCAAGTCCACGTTGATTGCCAAACTCTCACTCGATCATGGTCATCCCGATAGCGTGCTACGCATCCCTTTCGCTTACCTCGACTTCGACAATCCGTCCCTGATCATCGAGGAACCAGCCACCTTGCTCGTGGAGGCGCTGCGTCAGCTCGGCATCCAGTACGCAGAATACCAAGAGGCGTGCGAGGATCTGCTGGGGGAGTTCCAGCAAGAGTTGCTCGATCGCGAAGCTCACCTGCCGTCAGCCCTGCTGGACCCGACCAGCGAAGCCTCCCTTGCCGACCAGGCATCCGAGCTGATTGCTGAGCGGCGGAGCTGGGATCGCCAAGACATCGAGCGGTTCGCTGAGCTGGTGCGGCAACTGCCTCCTCCGGCTCCGGAAGAAAACGGCCAGCGGGCACCATTGCTATTCGTTCTCGACACCTTTGAGGAGGTGCAGTATCGCAGCGAGACCAGAGTCGAGCGGCTCTGGGAATGGCTGGCAGACCTCCAGGAGCAGCTACCGACTCTGCGGACGGTAGTCTCAGGGCGCGCTCCGGTTCGCGACCTCAGGGTAAATGGCCGCCGAGCCGAAGAACTTGAGCTGGGCGACCTCGACGATGCCGCTGCGGTCGGGTTCCTAGAGGCCAGAGGCGTCACAAGGCGGGAGACGGCCGCGGCCGTCGTGCGACAGGTCGGCGGGAATCCCTTGAGTCTGACCCTGGCCAGCGAGGTGCTCCGCCGCGAAGGCGCGGCCGCCGTCGATGAGCGCGGAATCAAGGACATCCACCGACCAAACAGGAACCGGAGGCAACCCAGACCTGGCTTGTCCATCTACGAGGAGACCATCCAAGGTATGCTCTACCGCCGGATTCTGGACCACATAAAGGATCTTGACGTCCGTCGGTTGGCTCACCCTGGTTTGGTCCTGCGCCGCGTGACGCCAGAGCTAATCATGAGGGTCCTGGCCGGCCCATGCGGTATCGAGGTGAAGGACGAAAAGCGCGCCGCTGAGCTATTTCAGGCCCTCCGACGTGAGATCAGCCTTGTATCCCTCGCCCAGGATGGGTCGCTGCGGCATCGTCCAGACGTCCGTCGGCTCATGCTCGGCCCGCTCGAGCGTGATCGGCCGGATCAGGTGCATGCGATACACGAGGCGGCCGTAGCCTACTACGCCGTCCAGCAAGGGGACATTGCGAATGCCGAGCAGATCTATCACCGCCTGCAACTCGGCGGCAATCCGACAGAACTTGAGCATCTCTGGACTCCGGGCGTCGGCGAATACTTGCGAGGTGCCTTCGAGGAGCTGCCCGTGTCCGGCCAGGTATTCCTGGCCCAGCATATGGATCTGGTGGTAAGCGAGAAAATCAGAGCTCAAGCCGAACTCCAGGACTGGGAACAGCTAGCTGCCCGACGCTGTCGGCAACTATTGCAAAGCGGGGATGCTGAAAGCCTTGACAAGGTGCTCCGCGAACGTCGGGACCGTTCCGTGAATAGTCCCCTGAATCTTATCAATGTGATAAGGCTGATTGCCCTCGGGAACTGGGAGGAAGCGTTCCCGGCAGCAAAACACGCGCGGGACGAGGCCGAGGAGGTCGGTGATCGGCAGGGCGTTATGCGCAGCTGCGTCGCCCTAGCGCACCTCGCCCAGCGGTCCGAAGCCTGGCTGGACGCGGATGAGCAGCTCTATCGGGTCGGCGAGCTCGCCGGTCTGCTCGACGATCCGATTACCGGGCTCGGGGTGCTGCTACAGCGGCTCGGCCTACGTCGCGGACCTCAGAGCAAGGAACTGGAGGATGCATTCGAGGTAACCATCGCCCGACTCCGTAATGAAGGAGTCGGCAGGTTTCTCAGCCTCCCTGACACGACACTGACGGATGATCATGAGCTGACCCGAGCCGCCATGGCTGAGCTTGGTAACAGCAGTGCCAAAGTCTTGCAGCGAGGCCTGCGCCTGGTTGGTCTCGGCCCCGTGGCAGAGACCGACCTATTGCGACTTAGCAGCAGCATCGCCTCGGTGACGAGCAACTCCGTGGAGGAACTCCGCCTTAGCCTAGGGCGAACCCTGGAGAATCAGTCCGACACTCCGCCATGGCAGACGATCTTGGTAAACGCCTGGAAGGCCGGCCGACTCGATGAGTTCATCGGCCGCCTTCTCGAGGAGGCTCCTGGCCAGCGGACAATCGTCGCAGCCGTCGGGGAGATCGTCGGCGCGCATACGTCTTGGTCTCTTTACCTGAGCGTTTACATAACGATAGCGGGGGGTCAAGGAACAACGTTCGTCGCGTAACGTGGTGCAGTATCTTTCCTCAGGTGCTTACACCGGTATCATGGCGGAACCACCTCAGCAGCGCACGCGTGGTGTCGTCGCTCGCATTGAACTGTGGCTGGGTGCGCATCACCCGCCAGAACTCCTCGTCTGCCTCCAGTGCCCGCACCACGAGGGGATCATGCTGGAGTGCTCCCTTTCGGATGCTGTGGTCATTGACAGATGAATTCGCAAGACTCTGCAGACGGACGAGCAGGTCCTCGTCATCGAAGGCGAGCGCGAATACCCCAGAGAAGCGGTAGGAGATCAGCATTAGCTTGATGAAGCGGCCTAGGACTGCGTGGTCATCGCCGTTCAGCAGGCTGTCGGGAACCGATCGGCCTTGATCCACGGCTAGCCGGGCCAGACGCAGCTGAACGCCGAGCGTATTCATAAAGCGCTTAACCCGGCGCGGGTTGGTTCCGAGGGCCGCAACCACCAGGTTCTTCTCATCGGCGGACAACGAAACCGGCAATTGGAAACTGTCGATGATGCTTAGCGCATCTGCATCTGAGAGCCGAGGCAGATCATAAGAGATTGAGATGGTCTTCTCGATATACTCGTCGGGGGCGATGAGAAGCGCCGAGTCGCTCTGCGAGCTACCGCCGTAACGCAGGCTGAGGGCCTTGCGGATTACGTCGCGGTCCAGCGCGACAACGAATACGCAGCCGGGGGCATCGAGGAATAGCTTGATCGACTCGAAAATGTCGAGCGCTGCCTCAGGAAGGCAGCGGTCCAGGTCGTCGATCAGCACGTAGACTCGCCTGTTATCGGCCTGCAGCCCGTCCACTACCTGGCGGAATTTGTCAAGGAACTGCTCGATCGACTGCACCTGGTCGACCTGGCGCTGGGTGGTCGTGCGTTCAAGGATGCTGCCGAGCTGCTCGATGGTTTTTTCGTCGATACCGTCGCCATCGTTCTTCTTTCGGAAGATCTTGGCGACCCAGGAGGCGGAGCCCGCTAGGGCCTTGCCAACGACATCGAGGTGGATAACCGACAAGGCGATGGTGATCACCTCGGTTATGAGACTCCGCCAGTTGATTGTCCACGGCCCCTTCTCTTGCACGATAAAGGCTCGGTACAACGACCGTTCGAGCTCATCGAGACCAGTGGCCGCATCTCCCTTGACGAGCGGGCGCAGTTCGGCGACCAGATGAAGGATCAATGCCCGCCAGAGCGCCTCGCGATCTTGGAACTTCCATGCGTTGAAGTCCACGAATGCTGGCCGGAAATCATCTTGGTTCGCACCAAGCGCATTCCGGACGGCTTGCATCAGAGTGGTTTTGCCGGATCCCCAGGGCCCATGGATGCCGAGCACCAGCGCGCCCTCGGTGGGCTGACGCAGCAGCGGCGCTAGCGACTGAGCGATCAGATCGTAATCGAACGATGGCGTCGCTGCCGGGAAGTCCTCAAGAAAATTGATGGGCGTTGTCATATTCATAGCTCCGTATCCCGGCCTATCGCGAGCCCGGCCGCTCCTAATATTCGTCGGCGTTGGTAACGGGGCACAGACAGTGACGAATCGCTCTGGTGAAGCAACCCCAGAACCCCAGTCAGCAGGCGGGCTTGCTCCAAGCCACAGGCCTGCCCCACGGCCCCAGCGGCAGCTACCAAGCCAAGTGTCACACCGGCCTCGGCCGGCCGTCGCCACCTCCCTAACCAGGCCATCATGAGAGATATTCTTCCCAAGAGCGGCCAGGTCGGAACGCGATGTTGAACCGGCGACGGCGATTCCCGATTCCTATCTGCTAAGGAGCGGTCGGCTCAGTATCACGACCGTCCCGGCGCGGCCACGCTCTCGCTAGTGGCTGCAACGTTCGAACCATGAGCATGATTGCCGCGCCGCCGTAACGCGGTCCATATCGTCATGTGTCACGGTCTGGTACACGTCCCGCGGGTGGTCAGCTGGCGACCACATGCACCCGCCAGGTCTGGCCCCGGCACGGGGTGGACACGAGCACCTCGCGGCCCGCGTTGGTGTCCCGGACCGTGTAGTGCGCGGGTGACCCGTTCAGCGTGACCTGATGGACCGTCGCCCCGGCGGGCAGCGTGGCGCCGACGTGCAGGGTGCACGCCAGGCTGGCGGTGACGGTGGTCGTGTACGAGCTGCCGTGGTGCGTGGCGGCGACGTCGACAGAACCGGTGCCGACCCTGATGTTGGTCCCGCTCACCGACGACTGGCCGGACGGCACGTCCGGCAGCACCTCGAGCAGGCCGTTGCCGAGCTGCGGGTCCACCCCGAGCTGCTGGTTCACCACCGGCCAGAGCACGCCGTAGGTGCCCCACGCCTGGTCCAGCGAGGACCGCTCGTTGAACGGCTGGCTGACGTTGGCGGCGAAGTCGGGCGACGGGCCGATCTCCGGCATCGCGCCGGGCTGCTCGGCCACGCTGCTCAGCTGCAGCTGGGCCAGGTCGTCGGTGTACCGCTGCTGCTGGCCCGGCCCGAGCAGGCCGTAGTTGCCCAGCCCGACGGCCATGACGCCGGTATTGAGCGTGTAGGCCTGCTGGGTGTGGCCCGTGTAGGTGCCCGGGTCGCAGCCGGGGCCGCCCTCGACGTACAGGCCGTAGGTGCCCGAGTAGCAGGACGTCTCGCGCAGCTTGAGCGCGGGCAGCGCCTCGGACGGCGGGACCAGCCCCGGCTGGGGTACCCCGTCGGGGTATAGCTGGGCCTCCATCGGGGTGACCCCGGTCCACCAGCGCTGCATCAGCTGGGTCTTGCCCGCGTCGGTGAGCGAGTCGGCGAACTGCGGGATACTCGGCATCCACCAGGCGGCCGAGAACTTCTTCACCAGGGCCGCGGCGCGGCCGTCGGCCCACTGCTTCGTGGCGGTGTCGCCCTTGCTCGCGGCCATGTCGGCCAGGTCGTACAGGCCGCGGATGGTGTACACGGCCACGTCGACCGCGTCGGGGCCGCCCGAAGTACACCGAGCCGTCGGTGACGGTCTCGTGCACCACCTTGCCCGAATCGTGGTTGGCGATAACGCTCACCTGAGCCAGCGAGCGCAGCCCGTCCTCGGCCGTGCCGAACTGCCCGGCGGCGAGCAGGGCGAACATCGTGTACTCCTGGTCGGTGGCGAACATCCACGGGTAGTCGGGGAAGCCCGCGCCCTCG
>Ga0070699_100001040_pt1 | contig 25805 bp, 19 predicted proteins | sample KBSK1503metaG_FD_65473 | JGI IMG/M metagenome (GOLD analysis project Ga0070699, IMG submission 65473) | Corn, switchgrass and miscanthus rhizosphere microbial communities from Kellogg Biological Station, Michigan, USA - KBS K1-50-3 metaG | ecosystem: Host-associated > Plants > Roots >...
GACGAATTGCGCGAGGCGGGCGGCGACGTCATCGGCGTCGACTGGCGCGTGCCGATCGACGAGGCCTGGGAGCAGATCGGCTTCGACCGGGCGGTGCAGGGCAATCTCGATCCGACACTGCTGCTCGGTCCACCGCGCCGAATGCTCGACCAGGCGGAAGACATCCTCACTCGCGCGGGTGGACGTCCGGGCCATATCTTCAACCTGGGTCACGGCATCCTGCCGTCGACGCCGGTCGAGAACGTGCAGATGCTCGCGCAGTATGTTCATCGCGCATCGCGACAGATGCGGTGATCCAACCGTCGGACTCGCAACGCACATGCACTTCTCTTCGTTGCTCGGTGGTCAGTCAACTCCCAATTCCAATTCCCAACTCCCAAGGCGTTCCCATCAAGCTACGTGGGAGTTGGCAGTTGGGTGTTGGGTGTTGTAGGGAGGTTACGTGGCATTGACAATTGCTCAGGAGGCTCCGTCCCTCAGATGACATGGATCTCGTCGACGTAGCGATTATCGGAGGCGGCATCTCCGGCCTCGCGGCCACCTACGAGTTGCAGCGTGCCGGCGCACGCGTACGGCTCCTCGAAGCGTCCGACCGTCCTGGCGGTGTCATGTACACCGATCGCATCGATGGCTGGGTCATCGATGGCGGGCCCGACTCGATGCTCGTGCAGAAGCCCGCCGCCGTGGGTCTCTGCCGCGAGCTGGGCATCGCGGATCGCCTGGTCTCGACACTGACGCCGCGCAGGGCCTACGTCCTGCGCCACGGGCGACTGCATCCGATCCCGGAGGGATCGTTCCTCGGATTCCCGGTGCGCGTAAGCGCGCTGGCGCGCTCGTCGCTGTTTTCGCTCCGCGGCAAGCTGCGAATGGCGTGCGAAGCGGTGATTCCCGGCGATCCCTCCGATGAGGATGAATCAATCGCCTCGTTCGTCCGCCGCCGATTCGGCGAAGAAGCCGTCGACTATCTTGCCGAGCCGCTGCTGGCCGGCATCCACGCCGGCGACGTCGACCGCCTGTCCATCCGCGCGCTGTTCCCCCGGCTCGTCGACGCGGAACGCCAGTCCGGCAGCGTGATCCGCGCGTTCCGCGCTCTGCGCATGAGACCGTCGGCGCAGGGTGCGTTCGTGTCGCTGCCAGGAGGCGTGGGTGAGCTTGTGGATGCGCTCACCACGGCGATCGCCCCGGAGACCATCGCCACTTCCACGCGCGTCACCGATCTGCAGCATGCGGGAACGTTCGTGCTCGACACCACCGCCGGGCACATTCGCGCGAAGGCGGTCATCGTGGCCGTTCCCGCGTACGCCGCCGGCGGAATCCTCCGCGGCATCCACACGAGGCTGGCGGCGCTGTGCGAAGAGGTGCCGTACGCCTCGACGGCGACCGTCGCATTCGGCTATCGCCGCGATCAGATCGATCATCCGATGCAAGGCAGCGGGTTCGTCGTACCGCGCGTCGAGCGAAATCCGCTTCTCGCGGCCACGTGGGTGACGTCGAAGTGGCCGCATCGCGCGCCCGACAACCACGTCCTGATGCGCGCGTTCCTTGGCGGAGGCCGCGACCCGCATCGTCTGGATCGGACCGACGAGGAGTTGATCGAGACGGCGCGCGAGGCGCTCGCCGACATCATGCCAACACGCGGCGATCCCCTCTTCTCACGGCTGTACCGCTGGACGCGCCAGAGTCCGCAGTATGAAGTCGGCCACCTGCAGCGCATCGCGACGATTGAGTCGCATCTCGCGGCGATCCCCGGCTTGTTCGTCACCGGCAGCGGATTTCGATCGATCGGTATCCCCGACTGCATCGCCGACGCGCGCGAGACGGCCGCCCGCGCCGCGGCGTTCGCCACGAAGGCCACGAAGACGAACTAGCCACGAAGAACACAAAGGTCACTATGGTTTTCTCTGTGATTTCTTTGTGCTCTAACCTTATGTTCTCGGTGTGCTTTGTGGCTAACCCGTCTTTGTGGCCTTCGTGGCATAGAATCGTCGGCGATGCGCTTCACACTGATCACTCTCCTCCTCGCTCTCTTCGCCGCAACAACCGCCGCGCAGCAGCGGCCTTCGACGAGCTCAGGCCGCCCCGAGGCTCTCGAAGGGCGCTCACCGGGCACTCTGACGCCGCCGATCGAAACGATTCTCAAGAACATCCGGGCCGCCGACAAAGGGCTGCTCGCGGTGTCGGAAGAAGACGGACGGTTCCTGCGCGTCCTCGTGGCGATGCGCAATGCGACGTCGGTGCTCGAGATCGGCGCGGCGAGCGGTTACAGCGGCATCTGGCTCGGCCTGGGCGCGCGCGAGACGAAAGGCCGGGTTGTGTCGATCGAGTTCGACTCCCAGCGGGCGAAGGAGGCGGCGGAGAACATCAGGAAAGCCGGGCTGACCGATGTCGTGCGCGTCATCCATGGTGACGCGTTTGCCGAGATCCCGAAGCTGCAGGGCACCTTCGATCTCGTGTTCCTCGACGCCTGGAAGCCTGACTACAAGCGCTTCTTCGACATGGTCTACCCCCGGCTCGATCCGGGGGGCGTCTTCCTTGCGCACAATGTTGTCAACAAAGCGTCCGAGATGGAGCCCTTCCTCAAGGCGATCCAGGCGCATCCTGGTCTCTTCACATCCGTTGTCTCTCCTGGCTCTGAAGGCATGTCGGTGTCGTACAAACGGAGGTAATTCAAAATGCAACATTCAAAATGCAAACAATACGTGGCTCGCGTTGATCTCCGTTTGCATTTTGAATTGTGAATTTCATGAAACCCGTGCACCTTATTGGGGTTCCCCTCGATCTGGGTGCCGGCCGCCGCGGCGTCGACATGGGACCATCGGCGTTCAGGATCGCCGGGATCCGCGATCAGGTTGCCGCGCTCGGCTGCGTCACGGTCGACAAGGGAGATCTTCCGGCCCCGATTCCTGAGACGCAGCGCCCCGCCGACAAGAAAAAGAAATACATCCGCGACATCGCCAAGGTCTGCCAGAGGCTCTATGATCTGACGTTGAAATCGCTGGACGAGGGCGCGTTACCGCTGGTGCTCGGCGGCGACCACAGCCTTGCCGCCGGCTCGGTCGCGGCGAGCGCGGAGTGGGTGCGGCGCACGGTCTCGAAGCCGCTCGGCCTGATCTGGGTCGACGCACACGGCGACATGAATACGCCGTCGACCACGGAAAGCGGCAACGTACACGGCATGCCGCTCGCCGCGCTTCTCGGTCAGGATCCGCTCGAGCTCGCCTCGATCGGATTCTCGCCGTCCGTCCTGCCTCAGAACACGGTGCTGGTCGGCATCAGGAATCTCGATGAGCGTGAGAAGGAACAGATTCACGCGTCAGGCGTGCACGTCTTCACGATGAAGGACATCGACCGCGACGGTATCGCGATTGTGGCCGAGCGCGCCATCGGACTTGCGGCGCGCGATACGGGCGGCATTCACGTCTCGTTCGACATGGATGTCTGCGATCCGGCGATCGCTCCCGGCGTCGGAACGCCCGTGAAGGGCGGCTTCGACTACCGCGAGGCGCACATGATCATGGAAATGGTCGCCGACTCGCGGCAACTGATTGCGCTCGACCTGGTTGAAGTGAATCCAACGCTGGACATTCGCAACACCACCGCCGAGCTCGGCGCCGAGCTCGCGCTCTCGGCGTTAGGCAAAGGAATTTTGTAACCCCTCGATTTCGTCCATCACGCCATTCATCTTCCTGATCGTCAGGTCGAGCGGGCCGTCGGTCGTCATGTCGACCCCCGCGTCCCTGAGCAGCTCGATCGGGTACTTCGACGTGCCGGATCCGAGGAACGCGAGATACCGTGTCCGCGCGTCCACGTCGCCGGCAAGCACTCTCTCGGACAGTGCCTCCGCCGCCGTAAACGACGTCGCATACTGAAAGACGTAGAAGCCCAGGTAGAAGTGCGGGATGTAGCTCCACTCGTTGCGGACGTAGTCGTCAACGACGCAGACCCCGTCAGCGTGGCCGTAGTACTTCCGAGCGATGTCGAGATAGATGTTGCTGAGCGTTTCGCCGGTAATCGGCTCGCCACGCTCCGCGGTCTGGTGCACGGACAGCTCGAATTCGGCGAACTGCGTCTGGCGAAACACCGTGGCCTTGATGTTCTCGAGGTAGCTGCCGAGCAACGAGAGACGCGTCGCGACGTCCGCGGTCTCCTGCAGCACGCGCTCGATGAGCAGCGCTTCGTTGAACGTCGATGCCACTTCCGCGACGAACGTCGGATAGTTTGCCAGCGCGTACGGCTGCGTGGTGTTCGAATAGTAACTGTGCATCGTGTGTCCGAGCTCGTGCGCCAGTGTGCTCACGTCGTTGTACTGCCCCTGGTAATTGAGCAACATGAACGGGTGCACGTCGTACGCACCGCCTTCTGAATATGCGCCGGAGCGCTTGCCGGGGCTCGGGAAGAAATCGATCCAGCGTTCGTTGAACGAGCGGCGCACGACATCCGTGTACGCGGAGCCGAGCGGATTCAGCGAATCGAGAATCTTCTGTTCCGCCTCTTCCGGCGTGAACTTCAACTGCACCGACGACACGAGCGGCGCGTACAGGTCGTGGTACCGCAAATCGTCCGTGAGGCCCATCATCCGCTTACGCAGCCTCAGGTACCGATGGAACGATGGCAGCGAGCGATTGATGCCGTCGATGAGGCGGGCATACACGGAGACCGGAATGTTCGGGCCGTCCAGCGCCGCTTCAAGATGCGACGCGTACTTCCGCGTCTTCGCATAGAAGGCGACCTTCTGCACGTTCGCGTTCATCATGGTCCCGAACGTGCGATTGAACGTGCCCAGCGTGTTGAGGAACGCCGACATCGCGCGCTCGCGATCGTCGCGGTGTGGAAGGGTCCGCAACTCCGCGTAGCCGGAGGGATCAACTCTTGCCGTTCGTCCGTCGCTGAGCGTGACCGTCGGATATGGAAAGTCGGCGTTTGTCAGAATGCTGTAGATGTTCTGACCGGATGCCGCGAGCGGGCTCGCATCCGCGAGGATCTTTTCTTCGGCATCCGACAACGTGTGCGGCGCCCGCCGTTCGATGTCCCGCAGATAGAAGGTGTAGATCGTCAGCCGCGGCTCTGACGCCAGGAACGTGTCGAGAACGGAGGTCTCCACCCGCAGCAACTCGGGCTCGACATAGGCGATGTGCGCCTTGAAGTCCGCCGTGAGCTGCTGCATCTCCTGGTGCATTCCCTGCGGACCCGCCACGCGCGTATCCTGGTCGGCGAGCATCCCGGCATAGACGGACAGGCGCGCAAGCTCCTTGTCCAGCCGCGACATCGTCTCGAGCGCATCGGCAAGGATCCGCGCCGACGACCCGAGCCTGCCCTGGTAGCCCCTCAGAGTCGGCAGCTCGCGAGCGATCGCGTCCTTCGCGACCCGCCACGCGGCGTCATCCGGATAGACGTCCGCGATGTGCCACTTGTACTTGTCTCGAATCGCGGACCGATCCCGATCCTGCCCAGCCGTCGACGCCGCCATTGATATGCACAGCCGCCCACGCGTGTTCGTGACACGGGCTGCCTCCCTCCGCCAGTCTAGCGAATTTCTGACGGCAATTTTGTGATGTTCAGTTGCGATACAGCTCCCCTACTAAGATCGTAAGGATGCGCCTGCCGCCGGTGCCCCCTGACTGGGCCAGTCTCCCGGACGAAGAACTCCTCAATCTGCGCCTGTGCGATCTGCCGCTGCAGATCGAGGACACGCTCGCGGAGCGAACGAACCAACTGAGAGAGGAGCTCGATGCCGCCGGCATCCGTGCGCGCGTGCACTTCTATCTCGCCGAGGAGTGGTTCACACCTGACGGCGCCACGGCGATCGCCGTCCCGTTCTATCTTGCGCATCCGCGCCTTGCGAAGCTCGAAGAGGCGCAGATGCTCGAAGTCGAAGGGGGGGAATACGAGTGGTGCATGCGCATCCTTCGACACGAAGCCGGTCACGCGATCGATAACGCCTTCAAGCTCCGGCTCCGTCGCCAGCGGCGGCAAATCTTCGGGTCCTACAAGAAGCCCTATCCAGAGTCGTACACCCCACGGCCCTACAGCAAGAGCTTCGTGCTGCACCTTGATGCGTGGTACGCGCAGAGTCACCCCGACGAGGACTTCGCCGAAACGTTCGCGGTCTGGCTGACGCCGAGCAGCGAATGGCGGCCCCGGTATGCCGGCTGGCCGGCGGCGAAGAAGCTCCAATACATGGATGCGCTGATGCGCTCGGTGCGGGACAAAGCGCCTCGCGTCGACAACCCCGAGGAGGTCGATCCCCTCAGGCGCGTGCGGAAGACGCTGCGCCAGCACTACAGGACCAAGCGCCGCCACTACGGCGTGGACTATCCGAACTTCTACGATCGCGACCTGCGCCGGCTCTTCTCGGACGCGCCCGAGTTTGCCGGCAATCTCACGGCCGCGCAGTTCATCGGCCGCATCCGCCGCCAGACGCGCCGCGTTGTCGCCGACTGGACAGGCATCTACCAGTACACGATCGACCAGGTGATCGAGGACATGATCGCCCGGTCGCGCGAGCTGAAGCTCCGTCTCGCCGTCTCCGAGGAACAGGCGCGACAGGAGTTCACCGTGCTCCTCACGGTTCAGACGATGAACCATCTCCATAGCGGAGGCCACCGGCTGTTCCTGTGAAGAAGCGAATCCTCGCGCTCGTGCACGATCATCTCGTTCCGCCCGAGGACACCACGGGCATCGACGTCCTCGAAGCCGAGTGGAAGATGGAGTACGACGTGATCGAGACGCTCCGCGAGCGCGGTCATGAGGTGCGCGTCCTCGGCGTCCACGACGATCTCGCCGGGATCAGGCCGACGGCCGGCTTCTTCGAGCCGCATATCGTGTTCAACCTGATGGAAGCATTTGCCGGGGTCACGACCTTCGATCAGAACGTCGTCAGCTATCTCGAGCTGCTGCGCCTCCGGTATACCGGCTGCAACCCTCGGGGCCTGATCCTGGCCCGCGACAAGGCGCTCTCGAAAAAGCTCCTCGCGTACCACCGCATCCCGGTGCCGGACTTCACCGTCATTCGCTATGGGCACAAGCCGGTGCTGTCGAAGAAGCTGCACTTTCCGCTGATCGTGAAGTCGCTCTTCTACGAGGCGTCCGCCGGCATCTCCCAGGCGTCGGTCGTCGAAAACGCGGAGCAGCTCGCACGGCGGGTGCAGTTCATTCACGAAAGTCTCGGCACAGCGGCCATCGTCGAGCAATTCATCGACGGGCGCGAGCTCTACGTCGGTGTGCTCGGCAACGAGCGGCTCGATGTATTTCCGGTATGGGAGATGTCGTTCGCACAGATGCCGGACAACCGCTGGCGCATTGCCACCGAGCGCGTCAAGTGGAGCACGCAGTATCAGAAGAAACACGGGATCATGACGGACGCCGCGAAGCTCGATGCGGCGTCGACCGATGCCATCCAGCGGATCGCCAAGCGCGCGTATCGTGCCCTCGATCTCAACGGGTACGCGCGCATCGACCTGCGCATGGATGACGAAGGACGCGCCTACGTGCTCGAAGCCAACCCGAACCCCAACCTGGCGTACGGAGAGGACTTCGCCGAGTCGGCCGAAGTGGCCGGCACCTCGTACGAAGAGCTCCTCGACCGCATCATTACGCTGGGGATCCGGTGGAAGCCGGAGCGGACCGGATAACCAACATCAGTCTCCCCCGAGCGTGATCCGCACACCGGCGCGCACGGCGCGTGGCAGCGATGGAAAGCCGAACGACGCGTCGTACTTCCTGTCGAGAATGTTCTCGATGCTCGTATAGATGCGGGCGCGGGGATGAACGGCGTACGACGCGCTGAGGTCCAGCTTCTGGTACGCGGGATTCAGGTCGCGATTCGGCAGGAGAAGCGAATTGCCGAAGAAGCCGTCGCTCAGGAATGTGCTGCCATCGCTCTTGCCCGAGAAATAGCCCGAGAAGGTCACCTGCCCGGGTCCCCGCATGTAGCTCACCATCACCGATCCCGAGTGCGGCGGCCGCCGAAACGGCCGCTGACCGACGAGCGGCGAGAACGCCCCGATAGGAATGCCGGGAAACTTCGGGTTCACTGAGGCGCTTGCGCTGAACGCCTTTGTGACCTCCGCGTCGAGATACGTGTACGAAGCGCTCAGACGGACGTACTGACTGGCCATCGCTTCAAGCGACGTCTCGACGCCCTGGGCAGTGAAGGATGACGAATTGACATACGCGCCGAAGGCTGTAGCGGCGGCAACCGACGCCGGCACGCCCGCCTGTGGCAGCTGTGTCTTGCTCAGAAATTCGATCAGGTCGTTGAACTCATTCCGGTAGTAAGCGGCACGAATCCGCGCCCGGCCGTACCACAATCCCTGCTCGAGCCCGACGTCTATGTTGCTGCCGCGCTCGGGTCCGATCTGCGACGCACCGGACGCCGCCGGCGTGGACTGCACGAGTGCAAACAGCGAGTTCTGCTGCTGGAACACGCTTGGGGCCTTGATGCCCTTCCCGGCATTGAAGGACACCTTGGTGTCTCCGACGGCAGCGCTCGATGAGGGATTCCGGAGATACGTGGCGATGGAAAGGCGTGGCGTCACCGCGTTGTCGAACGCCTCGTTGTGCTCGAAGCCGACGCCTGCGGTGATGTAGGTGCGCCCCCTCAGCGTCCCGCGCGCCTCCGCGAAGACCCCGCCGTTGTTACGTGTCGCATCGGCGTCGGCGTCCGGATCGCTGAAGCCCTCTTCACGCTCGAACCGCCCGCCTCCCGAAATGTCGAAATCGCTGCCAACGTGGTACGTCGTGTCGGCAAACAGCGCCCGACGGCGCGTACGGCTCCTGAACACCGACGGATAGGTTCCGCCGAAATCGAGAATGGCCTGGCCGGTCACGGAATAGCCGTTCGCGCCGATCAGCGTCACGTTCTTCCCCAGATAGTTCACACCAAAGCCGAACGGATCGAACGGGCTTCCTGTTGGTGTCGGATTTGTGTTGTTCGACGTCAAGTCGGTATTGCCGAACCGGACGGTGCTCTGCCACCGATCGGTCATCTGTGATTCCGCAGTCACGCTCGCGACGTTCAGCGTGTTCGTCGCCACCGAGTCGTCCGCGATTCCATAGAGGTCGAACCCGTTCGGACTCCCGAATCTAGCGTCGACTCTTCGAATCGTGCCGCTCACGTCGGTTCCGTGTCCCACCGCCATGCCGAATCGCCCCGCATACGTCTTATTGCGGAAAGCGCTGTTGGGCGTGCTGTTGTCCGTATCGAAGTACGAGTACTCGGAAAAGTAATCGACGCGCTTGAAAGCTCCGCCGAGCGACAACGCGTTGTGAATGGTGCTGAAGCTGCCGCCATCGAGCGAGACATCGACAGCCGGGATTCTCGTCCGCCCCCGCTTCGTGGTGACGTTGACGACGCCTGAGAGCGCGTCACTGCCATACATGACACTGTTGGACTGGCGAAGCACCTCGACGCGCTCGACACCGGTGACGGCGGTCTGGGCGAAGTTGAAGGTGCCCCCGATGTCGTTGATCGCCACGCCGTCGAGCAGCACCTTGTTGAAGTTCGAGTTCCCGCCACGAATGAACAGCGACGTCGTACCGCCGCGCTGCCCGGTCTGGACGACCTGTGCCCCGGGAACGAGACGTAAAGCCTCGAGCACATCCGTCTTGTTGAGCGCCTCGAGAGTCTGATTGTCGACGACGGTAATCGGTGCGCCGGTTCGTGACGCCGGAAGCTCCGTTGCCGCGGCCGTCACGACAAGCGCCTGCTGCAATGGGCCCACCGGGAGCACGACGTCGACTGACGTGCGGCCCGAGGCGGTCACGAACATCGAGTCGGTGGTGGCCGCATCGAAGCCGGGTGCCTGCGCGCGGACCTGGTAGCGTCCCTCGGCAACCTCGCCGAACCTGAACTCGCCAGTGCTGCCGGTGGTGGTCGTCGCGACCGGCTGGCCATCGCGCAGTAACGAGACGTTCGCGGACACGACGCGCCCGCCGAGCGGATCGGAAACGGTTCCCGCAACGGCGCCCTGGTCTTGGGCACATAAGACTGCCACCCGCCCCATGGACACGACACACGTAAACAGGCACGCCATGAGAACTGATCTGTAGGTCATCGGTAACACATCCTAATAAGAGGTGAACGCCCGCGGCGCAAATGCGAGATAACCGACCGCGATCGCGGACGCGAGCGCGGCGGTCGCGACGGTAACCGCAACCGCCAGTGAGAAGGTGCGCGCGGACTCGACTGGTGGATCCGCGGGATCCCCGAGCCACGCGTCGGTGACGAGGGACCCGTTTACCCGGATTGGTCCCACGAGGCGCCCCTGGATCGCGCCTGCAGTCGCGGCCTCGCTCCATCCCGAGTTCGGTCCCGGCAGGAGCGCGTGTTGTTGCCATCCGATGCACAGCGCCTTGCGCCCGGAACATCCCGGGATCGCAGTCGCCGCCAGCGAAATGAACATCCACGTGAGCCGTGCAGGCACGAAGTTCATGACATCGTCCGTACGTGCGCCGCACCAACCGAATCGGAGGTACTCGGGCGTCTTGTACCCGACCACCGAGTCCATCGTGCTGACGACCTTGAACAGGACGAGCCCGGGAAGTCCCGCAATCACGTACCAGAAGAGGGGACTCGTGAAACCGTCGGTCAGGTTCTCGCTGAGGCTTTCGATCGCTGCGCGCCTGCAGTCCCCTGCGTCCATGCGTTCAGTATCGCGGCCGACGAGTTGGCCGAGCGCACGTCGAGCCGCCGGCACATCTCCGCGGCGAACTGCCCGCTCCACACGCCAGACATGGGCGATCAGATCACCAATCGCAAGGAGGCTGTACAGAACGAAGACGTGAAGTATCCACGCGAGCGCCGGGCTGGCCGCATGCACCGAGACGAGAAGCGCGGAGACACCGCCCACCCAGACGATTGAAAGCGCGAGGAGGAGGAGGATGCCGCCGCCGTACCCGTCAGCGCCGACAGCCCGCAGTCCGCGCTCGAACGTCTTGAGCGTGCGCCCGATCAGTCGAACCGGGTGAGCGGGATACACAGGATCCCCGAGCACCGCATCGATGACGAGGGCAGACGCCAACGCCGCCGGATGCGGCGCGAGCACGGGCATCAACGCGAGCGCCATTTCTCACGCCAGCCGAGTGCGATTGCCGCCAGAACAACCTCTTTGGCGCCGTCAGCATCGCCGGGTCCACAAGGACCGGGAGTGGATGCGTGGAGCGCAGATCGGAATTCCGGCCACCGATCCGGAGATCCTGCCAGGCTTGCCGCCAGCGTCGCCGCCTGCTGGACGATCGCGTCGCGCGCGACCGCGGCGGGCAACGTGCCATAGCGCACTCTGTCGAGCACCGCAGCGATCGCGTATGCCGCTGCCCCGACCAGTGGCTCGAACAGGACCGACTTGCTGTTCTTCCGAAGCAGCTCGAGGTCCGCATCATTGAGCAATCCGGCGATATCGTCGAAGAAGGTGTTCTCGCGAAGACCGTACCGGCCGAGCGCGTGGAACACGCCGCGCGTGTAGCTGGCTTCGAGGCCGTTCTGCCAGCGCAGGGCCTCCAGCGTCGCGTTGCGAACGGCGACGCCGATCAGTTCACCAAGCTTCACGTGCGTACTTGCCGATGTGAGCTGCCGCGGGCCGGCGGCCGGCGCCGCGACGCAGTACTGGTCGGTGCCGGTGCCGGTGGCCAGATCCATTGATTGACGGCTTGGAATCGCCAAGCGCGCCAGCGCCGCGCTCTTGCCTTCCGTCATCGTGACCACCACACGCGCCAATGCGGACGCGGTCAGTGGCGTGTTGATCAAGAGGATGGTGTTGATCGTGCCGGCGTATGCGGGCACCTTCTGAATGCCGGCCTGGGTCTCGCGCCACGTCGCTGGATCGCCTGCGCACGTGGCGTTTCCCTCCACTCCCGCGGTGACGACAGCGATGACCTCGACGCCGTCATCGTCAGTCGCGACCAGCGCGGCGTAATTCATGTTGGCCGCGGTGCCCATCATGACTGTGGCTTCGGCGGGCAGACTCGCTTCCGCGCATACCTCGTCGTGATAGCGCTCGAGCCCCGCTTCGGTCATCAGGCGGTGACGCACGTGGTGAGCGGCACCCTCGCAGCTCTGATGATTCAGGAGGTATCGCGCGCCCTGGATGTACCCGCCATTTCGCACCGACGTGCTCAAGACATCATGCGGCGTGAGCAGGTCAGCGACGAGGAACCGTCCAGACCGCCGTAGAACAAGGCCGGGCTTCTGCGCCAGCGTCTCCCAGTTGAGCTCAGTCATGACAGGCCCAGTACGTCCATCGAACGCGCGTGTGTCTCGAACCACTCGGCCAGCCGGCGATGCGTGTGCGTCGCGGCCTCCGAAGGAGCAACCGGAACCCCGAAGATTTCTTCGCAGACAGCAGCGCTCTCGAGAGCGCCATGGAGATACGTGCCGATGACCCGATTTACTCGCACGCCATCGCACGTCCTGTCCGCGAGCCGCGCAAATGGTGCAACTGTGCCGTCGGAGGTTGTCGACCCCAGGTGGATTTCATACGCATCGAACATCGCCCCGGCTGCGGTCGAGCCGCTCACCACGCGCGTCGTCTTATCGCGCGCGAGGGTTGTTTCCGCCGTAATCAGTCCAAGCCCGGGGACGCTGCCCGCGTCAGACTCCAGGCGATCGGGATCGTGAATAGCGCGGCCGAGCATCTGATACCCGCCGCAAATACCGATTACCGTCGCGCCGCGACGGTGCTGTGCGATAACCCATTCGTCGAGTCGTCGAGCACGCATCCACTCCAGATCCGCGACGGTGTTCTTGCTGCCAGGGAGGATGACGAAATCGTAGTCGGCGAGAGGCGGAGCGTCCACCCAATCGGCCCACGCGATGAGGCGGAAGTCGGTGAAGTTCGACAGCCGCGGCAACCTGACGATTGCGACGCTCGCGCCAGCGGGAGGCGCAATCCGACGCCGGCGGTCAAGCGCAAGGCTGTCCTCGGCAGCCACCTCGATGTCATCGGCGTAGGGAAACACGCCGAGACACGGTGCGCCGGACCGCTCTTCCAGGATCTTCACCCCGTCGTCGAAGAGCGTCAGGTCCCCGCGAAACTTGTTGACCATGAAGCCGCGGAACAGGGCGCGCTCGTCGGCAGACAGCAATGCCACCGCTCCAAGAATCGACGCAAACACGCCGCCCCGCTCGATATCCGCAACGAGCACCCACGGTGCGTGCAGGCGCGTCACCAGCCCGAGGTTGACGAGGTCGAACGGACGCAGGTTGAGCTCGCTCACGCTCCCTGCCCCCTCGATCACGACGACGTCGAACCGTTGTGCGAGCGACTCGTACGCCACCAGCACGTGCGGGAGGAGCGCGTCGGCGTGCGTGTAGTACTCACGCGCTGAAAGGGTCTTCCACACGCGGCCGTTGAGCACCACCTGGCTCTCGCCGTTTCCGTTCGGCTTGAGCAGAATCGGATTCATGGCCGGTTCAGGATCGAGACCGCACGCGTCTGCCTGCGCCGCCTGGGCACGGCCGATTTCTCCGCCTCCCTTGCACGGATAGGAGTTGTTCGACATGTTCTGGGCTTTGAACGGCGCCACGCGAACGCCCCGTCCCCTCAGCCACGCACAGAGCGCTGTCGCCATCCAGCTCTTGCCGGCGTTGGACGACGTGCCGCCTACGAAGATGGGGCGTGCCGTCACGGCCGCGACGGCTCCCGGATGAGAGCCGCGAGCCACTCGGCTGTGTCGACTACGCGCGGCCCGGGAACGACCAGCGCATCGATCGCGTCCGCGTGCACGCGACCATTGCGAACGGCGGGGATCGTTCGGAAGGGCCGCCACAGCTCGCGGCTCGCCTCAGCACGGCGCGCCCGCACGGCCGCTGGCGCGCTCAGGTCGATCACGTCGACAATGACATCGGGCTTCAGCTCCAGCACGTTCTCGAGCGAAATGTGCGGGTACGGCGGCACTCCCGGCTCGCCAAGCACGTTAAGGCCGCCTGCAATCGTGATCAGGTCGTTGAGATATGAATCGCTGCCGGCAGCAACCATCCCGGTTAATGCCTGGGGATTCCGTCCAAGAATCAGCAGAACCTTCGGGCGGGGCTGCGCAACCGACAGTCGCCGGATGTCGTCCAGCCGCCGTTCGATGGCCTCCGCCACCTCCCCCGCATGAGACTCGATGCCCGCGGCCGCGCCAATCTGCCGGATAGCCAGCGTTACATCGGACAGCGTTCGGCTGGGGACAGCGACGAACGGAACCTGCAGCGCTCCCAGCCGGTCCGCGAAGTTGCCAGCCGCCCTATCGCTGATGACGACGAGATCCGCCTTGAGAGTGATGATCCGCTCGAGGTCTGGTTTGACAAATGTTCCGACCTTCGGCAACGCAAGCACCTGCGGCGGGTAGCGGCAGTGCTGAGACACGGCGACCACACGATCTCCGAGGCCAAGGGCGAACAGCGTTTCGGTGATGCTGGGCAACGTCGAGACGATGCGTGTGGGCATCTGCGCCGCGAGCGCATGTGTCGGGTGCACGGGCGAGACCACGATCCCGAGCGCGAACGCGAACGCCGCAAGCGGCCTCTTCGCCATCCGACTCACCACGCCCGCGAAAACGGATTGCCCGCTTTACCGGTTATCTCGCGGAGCGACCCGCTCACCCCCGCGTCATGTTCGAGCTTTCGTCCCACAATCCACAGCAGGTCAGAAAGCCGATTGAGGTACGCGAGGATTGCCGGCTGCACGGGCTCGCCCGTTTCGATCAGGCGGACGACAGCCCGCTCCGCGCGACGGCAGACCGTACGCGCGACATCGAAGGCCGCAGTCACCGGCAACGTACCGGGCAGGGACCAGTCGCCGAGGACACCCTCGATGGCTTCGAAGCGATGCACGTCGGTTGTCAACGCATCAACCATCGCAGTGGTGATCGCGATCGGTGGCTTGGGACTCGAGGGTGGCGTCGCGAGCGACGAACAGACCGTGAAGAGTTCGCGTTGAATACGCTTCGAAAGTTCGGCTATTTCGGCGTCCTCGCAGATCGATCGCGCGAAGCCAAGCACCGAATTCAGTTCGTCGACGTTGCCGTACGTGTCGACGCGGAGCGATGCCTTTGAGACGCGAATGCCGCCGGCGAGACCCGTCTGGCCGTTATCGCCTCTGGTTGTCGAGATGCTGCTGCCCATGCCTGTCCTCCACGCGGCGGACAGTCCATGGGAACACTAGGCGTGCGAATGGGATCGAGGCAGGAGTGAAACCAGGATGCCAATGCATGCTTTCTGTTCTCCGCAGAAAGGCAGCCGCTTCACCTGGGTAGGTCTCCTGGCTTGGAGGGGACAGTACTTGACTGTCTGTCGCTTCACCTTCCCCAGCAACGCGCTGAGTGGTTGTCTTGAAGCGACGCGCCCTCACTCACAGTGGCGGAACCGCGCCGGATTTGCACCGGACTTCCCTGTTATGCCCGTCGTGGGCACCCGAGGCGCTGACGGTTATATCACGATTCTTCGTCGTTCAACATGCGGAAGGAAGTCTCACACGGAGCCTTCGCTTTCCGACCTCGTCTTTGATAGCGGAACGTCCGCCAGCGGACCTGCGAGCGCGCCGTCGACCGCCCGCCGCGCCCGCCGGGCGTGGCGCACCAACCGATGCCACGAGGGCACTAATGTTGTCGCGCTGAGGACGACTCCGCCGATGCTCAACGCGATGAGCGCGATGTCCCACAGTGGACGACGGTAGTACAGGAATGGAAAGTCAAGGTTGTGCAGGCCGTGGTACAGCCACCGGTTCCAGCGTCCGCCACGGTCCTGTTTCGTCAACGTGCCCAGTTGCGGATCGAGGTAGAGCCATGTGCTGTCAGGGTCGGCGTACCGCACCCGGAGCACCGGTAGCGGCCGCAGGCCGTCGCGGTTGTAGTAGTAAGCATCGTATTCGTCGAGCCAGGCTGCATCGGTCATTGGCACGCCTGGCATCGCGGCCTTCGCGATCGTCCACATGCTGTTGGAGTCAAACCGCTTGAACGTGCCGTGTTCGGGCGCCAGGGCCGCGACGATCAAATGCTCGCGGACGGGCTCGGTGCGTTCTTCGTTGCTCCCAATCTCTTCGGTGTAGACGTACGGTTGCGGGGGACGCCGAGCGATGAAATACGGATCTCCACGAAACTGAAGCAGCTCGAGTTCCTTGGGCGTAAAGGAAGGTGTGAACGCCTCCAGCGACGCACGCATCCGATCGATCGTCAGAACCTTCAGATCCACCGGTGTGCCGGCGACCGCCATGCGCTGCTCCCGTGTCGCCGGACGGTTGCGAAGCGAGGGAAATGGACGTCCGAGCGACATCGCGCCACTGAACGCCCACGTGCAGGTGATGACGCCGAAAATCAACCCCGCATAGTGGTGCCATTTCATCCAGCCCACATAGGGTGAATGCGACGGACCGGCCCTCATTCGATAGCGCCGTTTGACGCGCAGCCTGAAGATACCGACGACAATCCCGAACAATCCCATCACCGTGCCGACGACCGCGCCCCAGCCAACCACCTGCTGCCACAAGGGGCCGTTGCGACGGAATGACGTGAAGTACGTCCAGTGCAGGACGGCGCTCACGAAACCCCAGATCCGTCCTCGACGGTCGGTCTTCATGGTCAGTTCCCCGGTCTTCGCCGACACGTAGTAATAAGTGCCGGCCGGGTCTCCCACCGAGATGCGATGGAGCGGCATCTGCGCGCGCTGATCGTTGTAGAGCGTCCACTGATCGGAGTCCGGAACCAGCTCATCGTACCGAACCGTGGACCTGTACGCCGGCACCCATTGGCGGACGAGCGCAACGGCATCGTCGGCCGTTGCTCCGCCGACGAGATCGCCGGTGTCCGCGTAGACCCTCGCATTGCCGTCGAAGCGATACACCGGGCGACCGTCGTAGTACATCTCGACCCGCATTCGGGTCGGCGACAGCTTGTGCCTCCGGGCCGCCTCCGCGGGATCGACGCCGACCGTGGACAGATCGAGCGCTCTGACGTGCCCCAGTCGCTCCCGTTCCGACAAGCGCGGCATGCCGACGTACATCATCGCCACGCCGGAGATGAACCAGACGACGAAGACGATACCGAAGAAGATCCCGGTCCACCGGTGCGTATAGATCAGGAACGTGCGCCAGTCGAGCAGCTTCCGGACGTTCATGCGCGTCCCGCTAGAACCGCGTGTTCAGTGAGAGCTCGATCGTTCGCGGTGCGCCCATGCGACCGCGCAACGGGATCGGCGCGCCCGAGACGCTCTGCAGGTAGAACCTGTCGAGCAGGTTCGTCGCCCGCAGATCGAGGTTCAGGCTGTCGGTCAGCCTGCGGCGCACGCCCGCGTCGACCAGCGTGTTGGCCGGCGTGCTGACGTTGTTGGCGTTGTTCAAAAACCGGCTTCCCATGTAGCGCAGGCCGCCCTGGACCTGCCACTGCCATGGCGTGGTCCACGTCAGCCAGAGATTTGCGAGCCGCTCAGGCACGTTGGTGGGCGTCTTGCCCGCCCAGGACGTCAGGACACCGGCCACCAGTTCGGTGAAGTCATCGTACCGTGCATCGAGCAGCGCGGCGTTCGCCTCGACCCTGAGACCGCCGCCGACGAGCAGTGCGGCAGAGCCTTCGAACCCGCGCGAGGACTGTTTGCCAATCTGCTGCCGCAGTACCGGATTATTAGGATCCGGCACCAGCAGCTTCTCTTTCACGATCTGATAGCCGGCCACAGTCCACTCGCCCCGACCGTTCGCGATCGACTGCTTCGCCCCGAACTCAATCTGGCGGCCCGGGGTCAGGTCATACAGCTGCTGCTCTGGCGACAGCGTCAGCAACGTGCTGACGGCATCGGTCGCGGTGGCATATTGCCCGTAGAAAGACAGATCCTGACGGACCGAATAGACCATTCCGGCGCGCCCGTTGGTCGGCCTGAACGTTCGGTCCGCGCTGGTGCCGAGCCGTAGCGCGTCGCGGTCGATCTGGTAGTGGTCGAAGCGTCCGCCGGCCACGAGCGACAGTTTCGCATTGAGGACGAGACGATCCTCGATCGACGTCGCATAGTGATGCTGGAACGATCGGAATTCCGGGCTTGTTCCAGCGAGGTTGATGAATGTTCCAGGGTTAGGGATGTCCAGCGGCACCGTCGAGGTGCCGCCATAGGGCGAGTTGTTGGTGTGCAGAAACCGCACGGTGTCGTAGTCGAACGCAACGGAAGTCGTGTTCGTTCTTCCAAATGGTGTGCTCGTAATCACCGCGTCGGCGTGCTCGCCGTATTGACGCTGGTCGTGGAAGATTTCGATGTAGCTGGTGCGGCTCACCAGGCCCGTGGCCGGAACGTAGCTGTACTGCTCGACGTCATGCCAGAACCGGTGTGAGGTGAGCACGTTCACGTTGTTCCGAATCAGCACGTTCCGGCGCGGACGCCACTCCGCCTTCACCTGCGTCCAGTTGTCTTTGTACCAAATGTGAGCGTCACCCACGTTGAAGTTCTTGCCTTTGAGCACCGGCTCGAGGCGTCCGTTGATCAGCGGCGTCCCGAAATATGTCGTCGGCTCCTGGTACCCGAAGTCTTCCGCCAGCGTCAGATCGAGCGTCGGGGTCACCGCGTAGGTGAATGCGCCGGACACCGCGGTGCTCTGAGACTCGCCCCGCTCCACCCAGCCGTCGGAGCGGTTGTGACTCACATCGAATCGATAGGCCGCACGGTCGTTGATAGGGCCCCCGCGGCCGAACGCGCCGCGCCAGGTGTTGTCAGACCCAACGACCACGCGGGCCGCGGTCTCCGTCGTGAAGCGATTCGGCCGGCGGGGAACGACGTTGACCACCCCGCCGATGGCGCCGTTGCCGTACGTCACGGAAGCCGGGCCACCCAGAAACTCGACGCGCTCGACACCCCACGTATCGAATGGAAACGTGACTGTGCCCGACGCCACAAGCAGCTGCACGCCGTCGTACAGCTTCATGAGCGAGTTGAGGCCGCCGAATCCGCGCGACATGCGCGCAGTACCACCGTTGCCCGGTGCGCCCTGGCTCGTGATGCCAACCATGCGTGTCTCGGCATCCTCGAGGGTCATGTCGCCGCGCTGCCGGATGGTTTCGCCTGTGATGATGGTGAGGCTCGCGGGCGTTTCGAGGGGGGTCAGCCCGAGGCGGCTCGCAGTGGGCGCCGGCACCGACAGGGTCGATGCCCCCGTCCCGATCACACCAACCGTTTCGCTGAGTCCGGCGATGTCAAGCGTAATCGTGAGATCCGCCGGCTCGCTCGCCACGCGCATCACACGGCTCCACGACGCAAACCCTGGCGAGTTGATCTGAAGCGTGTAGTCTCCACTTCGCAAACCCTCGAATGCGAAGGTTCCGTCAGAACCGGAATAGGACGTCCGGGACGCTCCTTCTGCGGGCGTCAACTGGATCACAGCGCCGACCACGACACCTCCCTGACGATCGCTGACGCGGCCGCGGACGGAGGCCTCCTGCGCGATCGCAAGCGACGGCACCAAAGCCAGTCCGAGGAGTGTGACGACGAGACGAAGGACGCGCAATGCAATCTCCTTGTGTGAAACCTGCACAAACGCAGGCGTATCGGAAAGACGTAGACCTTATCGAGCCCGCACGGTGGAGACAACTGAAGAGTCACTGAAGTTTTTGTCAGCTGACGATCTCGACGAACCTGACAGTCGATTCAGAAACTCTTAAGGTGGGCCTTCGCACAACATGTAACCGACGCCCCGGACGGTGTGAATCATCTTGACCATCGGATCGACGTCGACCTTCTTGCGCAGGCGGGCCATGTGAACATCTATGACGTTGTCGAGCGGCGTGGATCTCGCCGTTTCCCTCCACACGTCGCGGGCCAGCGTCTCTCTGGATACCACCTGGTGTTCGTACCGCATGAGGTACGCGAGGAGATCGAACTCGCGGGCCGTCAGTTCGACCGGCGTTCCACCACGCGTGACTCGTCTCGACAGGAGCTCGATCATCAGGTCGCCGACGCAAAGCCGCGGAGTCTCGGCGACCCCGCGCCGCATCAGCGCTCGAATACGGGCTAGCAATTCGGCAAAGGCAAACGGTTTGACGAGATAGTCGTCCGCGCCAGCGTCCAGTCCGGCCACACGCTCTTCGAGCGTGTCGCGGGCCGTCAACACAAGAACAGGCGTCTTCAATCCTCGTTGCCGCACCGACGTCAGAATCTGAAGCCCGTCCCGGCCGGGAAGGGTCAGGTCGAGCAGGATCAGGTCGAAGGGCTCGGTGTTGATGCGAAAGAACGCGCCCTCGCCTGTTCCTTCGAGAATCACCTGGTGCTGTTCGCCTTCGAGGCCCTCGCGAAGGGCCTCCGCGACTTTCCTTTCGTCCTCGACGACCAGCACGCGCATGCCGGCGGATCCTATTCTCAGCGTCCCGGTTGGTATCTGAAGAGTGGCTGAAGTTTTCGTCACCTTCGATGGCGGCACAGACGACCTCCCACATGCCTGACACAAATGTCAGGAACTCTTCAGTATCAACGACGAACAAGACGCCTATCATTCCGGCCCGAGCGGGGGGGAAAAGTCGATGGCCATTCGTCGAGTGACGTGCGTGATGATTCTTGTGTGTGCGGTGACAGCGACAGCGCTGGCACAAACCTTTTCAGTGGCGGGGCGAGTCGCCGATCCTCAGGGCGGTGCAGTGAACGACGCGGCTCTGACGCTGATTTCCTCGAGTGGCTCCAGTCCCAGAACCACTCGCACGGGCGCTGACGGGACATTCTCGCTTGCCGACATTCCCCCGGGATCCTATGTGCTGCAAGTCGAGGCGCCCGGGTTTCAGCGCTGGTCGATGGCGGTCAGCAACGCTGCGCCATCGATGGACGTTGTCCTCACGATCGAGGGAGTGAGCGAGATTGTCGCGGTCGCGGCGCCGAAGCTTGAAGAAGAACTGCCGCAGGAGATCGAAAAGACTGGTGTACGCGTGCAGACCATCACCAGCGCGCAGATCGAAAACGGCGGTTACGACGACGTTGGGCAGGCGCTGCAGGCGCTCGTGCCGGGGCTGTTTCTCAGCCCGAAGGCAGGCGCGTTCGACTATGTCGCATCGTCGCTGCAAGGTTCGCGGACGAACGAAATCCTCTGGCTGGTTGATGGCGTTCGTATCAGCAATCGCTTGTACAACGGCACGACACCGCTCGACACCCTGCCGGCGCACATGATCGAGCGCATCGAGGTGCTCGAGGGCGGTCAGGGCCTCTTTTACGGCACATCGGCCGTCGCCGGAGCGATCAACGTCGTCACAAAGGCCTTCACCGATGACCCGAGCGGGAAGGCGCAAGGCGGCGTCGATACCAACGAAGGTCGCCACTTCAACGCCTTTGCGCGGGACACTCGCGCCGGGCACCGGTTCGTGTTGTACGGATCGAGCGATCAGGCTGACGGGTTCCAGTCCTTCCCCGCCGCCGAGTTTCAGCCGAGCACGTCCGACCGGAGCCGGAGCTACGACGTGCGCACCTTCGGCGGCAAGTACGCCTACGATTTCGCGAATGCGCGGCTGAGCGCCATGTACCAACGCAGCGACGTCGAGCTCGACAACCTCCGGCCGGCGCGTTCCAGCGCGTCGCAAATCGGCGGACTCGCGGCCGCGTTCAACGAACGCGTGGAGCACATCGCCAACACGAAGCTTGACTACACACCGAGCGACACCGCGCAGGTGTTCTTCAAGGGTTTTTATCACCACTGGGATTCACACTGGAGCGAGAGGCGGAACGTGATTGGCGCGCCGGGGACGATTCGCGTCATAAGTGACCGCGAGTTCTGGGGCTTCAAGGACTACGGCGCAAACGTGCTCGCCAAGCTCGCACCCACTCGAGGGGTCGAATATTTTGCCGGCTACGATTTTCAGAACTACTCCGGCCGCGACGACGTCCTGCTGATCGAGCCGAACACCGAAACGGTGCACGCGCTCTTTGGCCAACTACGTCTGACCCCGGACCTGATCTCGAAGACCACGCTGGCTGCTGGTGTCCGCTACAACTCGCCCACCCACTCAAAGAAGGCTGCGGTGTGGAATGTCACCGGTCGCTATGACTTCACCGGAAATCTGTTCGCTCGCGGCGGAGTCGGTACCGCGTTTCGCTATCCGGACGCGTACGAGCTGTTCGCGCAGGATCCCACCTGCTGTTTTGGCAACCCGAATCTGAAGCCGGAAACGAGCACCAACTTCAACGGTTCGATCGGTCGGCGGGTGATCGCGGGTACTACCGCGATTGAGCTCGAGGCAATCGCCTTTTACCGGCAGGTTTCGGATCTTATTGTCGACGTGGACGACGGCTCGGGAGAGACAACCATCACCGCCAATCGGCCGGACAAGGTCAGGGTGCGCGGAATGTCCCTGGTGGCGTCGGGCGCCTTCACGAACGCGGTGTCAGGATCGGCGGGCTATACCTACAACAAGTCCCAGCAGACGAATGAGCTGGCGGGAGGCTATTCGGCCCTTGCCGGGATCCCCAGTAACCAGCTGATAGCGACGCTCGATTTCCACCCTGCCGCGGTGCCGATCGGGCTGGGACTGGCAGTCAATCACGTCGGCGAGATGTTCGACACCGTTGGGGGGTTTGGAAGCGTTCCCAGCGGGAAGTACACGGTTGTCGATCTCTCAGGTCGGGTCTTTCTCGACTCGCGACGCCGGAATCGAATCACTATCAGACTCGAAAATCTGTTTGACGAGGAGTACACGACCATTCACGCGCGGGGCTTCCCTGACGCCTCCGGAACGGCGTTCCTGGTGAACAACCTCGGAGTGCCCCGAACGTTCCATCTGTCGTACAGCTATTCGTTTTAGGAGGTCCTGAGCTTCTCAAACTCCGGCGTCGCGACCACACGGACGACGCCGTCGGGCTGCGGAATCAGGTAACAGACCGCGAGTTCCTGTTCCGCTGCCCACCTCATCCCAGCAATCGGGCCCATCACGTACAGCGCGGTCGATAACATGTCGGCCTCGAGCCCGCGGCGGTGCCACACGACGACGGAGCCGGCAAAGGGCGCGGGGCGCCCGTTGCGCGGGTCGATATGGTGCGCGATTCGCCTGCCGTTGGCGACAAGGTCACGCTCCGAACCTCCGCTGGTGGAGACAGAGCCGCCGCGCAGGACGACATCGAAGAGGCGCTGCTCCCGGTCGTACGGATGAGCGATCGACACCTGCCAGCCGCGGTCGCCCGGTGGATCGCCGCTCACCGATACCTGCCCGCCGAGGTCGATCATCCAGGGACCGCGGAGACCGCTCGCGGCCACACGGTCCAGCGCCTCGCCTTTCCCGAAGGCGCCCACGTCGATCGTCGCATCAGCATCACGCGTGACAGTGCATCGCGCCGCGTCGAACCGCATCAGCCGCAGACCTGACCTTTCACGCGCGGCCGCGAGCGATCTCTCGTCGGGCTCGCGTCCGCTTCCGTGGATGTCCCAGGCCGCGGTAAGAGCACCCAGGCCGGGATCAAAGGTACCGCCGGTCGTCCGCACGGTTTCGTACACCACGCGGAACATCCGGCAGGTTACGTCGGACAGAGCGAACGCAGTGCCGACCGGCTGCCGGTTGAGCAGAGAAATGACGCTGTCATCCCGCCACGTACTCAGCTCCGCTTCCGTCTGTTCGAGGATGCCGAGCGCCTGCTCGAGGGCGTGGAGACCGGCATCCCGGCTGACGTCATAGGTTGCAAGACGAGCGCGAGTGCCCATCAGGAATGCCTCGCGCTCGACCAGAGATGGCGTGGCGGGCGGTGCTGCGGGCTGCGCGCCGCATCCGATCAACGCCGCGACAGCCATCGTCGCGGCGGCGACACGGATCATGCCACCTCTCGCACCTGTGCCCGTACCTGCCCGCGGGCGAGGGTCGCGCTGATGACCAGGTGGACGGCGTAGGTCACACTGAAGATGGCCCCCGACGCAACATGAAGGATGACGGTGCCCTTCAGCAGTCCCTCGTCCGTGACGATCTGGAGCAGATAGCCGGACACCACCATGCACGCGAACGTGAACAGCGACGCGTAGCCGGACTTACGGTTCGGCAGCTTCGGAGCCTTCAGCTTCTTCATCACGTGCGAGTTGAACACGATCCCGAAGATCAGAAGGAACGGCGGCGACGCAAGAATGTGCAGCGTGAGCATCGCCGGCTGCCATGGGTGGTTGATCACCGCAAACGGGTCGTCCGACTGCACGAAGTATTTCATCCACAGGTACGCAAAGCCGGTCACCGCGACCAGAAGCGCGCACAGGTTGAACGCGCGGCGTTCCCACGGCTTCATTGCCGGCCTCCCGCCTCGCGCAGCACGCTATCGATGGCGAGTACGCGCCGCACCGCGGCGTTGGTCGCCCGTGCCGTGAGCGTCGCGCCGGCGATCGGACGAATCGCCTTGTTGATGCCCAGGTCATCTCCGAGGGTCCGGTCGCGATACTGGCGCAGCCAGGGTTCAGGCGCCTGGTACTCGCGCGGCTCCTCGAACGCGGTCACGTCGATCCGCCTGACCTTCCCCTGCGCATCCAGTGCGATCAGCAGGCTCTCCTTCTTGGTGCGCACGGTGTGAGTATCGACGTAGGCACGACCGACGACCTGGCCGTTGATGCTGGCAACGTACCGCGCGACAAGCGGAGATGCCGGGTCGGTGCCGGCGCGCGCGAGCACGTCCTTTAGTTGCGCCGCGGTCAGGAACACCCGCTCCGCCGTGACGGTCGCACCGGGGAACACCGCGGCAATTGCCTCCTGGCGGCTGATGCCCTGCGCGTGTGCGCCGACGGGCATACTCGCGAACACCAGCGCCGTGGCAGTTGCGTGAATCGCTGCGCGCATCAGAATGCGTAACCGAGATTCATGTTGAACTGACTGCGGCCGGTGCGGCTGGCATTGGTGATCCACTGGTAGTCGGTTTTGAGGACGACGTTCGGGATAGGTTTGAAGTCGACGCCCAAGGTCGTGAACTCGCCGTCGCGCGTCAAGTCACGCGTGAAGCCCGTCGGGATACGTGCCTGCGTATCGACCTGCTCGTATCGCACGTACGGGGTAACCGCCATGGTGTATCGCGTTTGCGACAGCAGGTTGTAACCCGCCTGCACGTAGCCGCCGTCCATCCGTTCCGCGATCGGGGCGTTGACGGCGAGTCGAAGGGCGCGGCTCGCGTCTCCCGCATCATTCACCGTCCCGCGTGCAAAAAGACCCCGGACGTCGAAGCCGCGCACCTGCGCCTGCACGTGGACTTCAGCCACGGTCGTCCTGACGTCCAGCGGTTCGCCGTCAAGAACAACCTGTTCCTGCCCCGACCCGCCGTCATAGACGCCGACGCCCCCCGACACGCCCGGTATCGGCGTGACGTCCAGTCGTCCTGAAAAGGCCATGTTGGCGGCCCGCGCTTGAACTCCGCGCTGCCGTCCACCCCGCAGTCCGGCCGACGTGAAGCCGGCGCCGTTGAAACCGTTCGTGACATAGGCGCGGAAGTTGACGGGGCCGTAGGCACCCAGCACGCCGCCCCCGTTCTCTCGCCAGGTCGATGGAATGATCCGTTGCTCGGTCTCGGGACGACGTGCGCCGATGAACACGTTGGGCTCGTGGAACTCGTTCACGAGGCCGAGAGGCAGCAGCAGCAGACCGCCGCGCAGATTGAGGTGGTTGTTCAGCACGTAGTCGACGTACGCGAACTCCACGAAGATCTCGTTGGCGTGCTCGACCTCGATTTCCGAGTTGAACAGGAAGCGCTCGTTGAACCGGTACCCGGCATACAGAACCGCCCGCAGGAAATCCAACCGGGTCGTGGGAGCGCCGGCAGCACCGCTTTCGCTCTCGGCGCTGAAGTTCTCGAGCAGCATCTCGCCATAGCCGGCAAACGCGACTCCTTCGGACTTGCGGCGGTAGGTGGCGGCGGCGGACGGCGCGAGACCGAG
>Ga0070699_100001041_pt1 | contig 25805 bp, 21 predicted proteins | sample KBSK1503metaG_FD_65473 | JGI IMG/M metagenome (GOLD analysis project Ga0070699, IMG submission 65473) | Corn, switchgrass and miscanthus rhizosphere microbial communities from Kellogg Biological Station, Michigan, USA - KBS K1-50-3 metaG | ecosystem: Host-associated > Plants > Roots >...
TGGAACATGCGCCTCGAGCAGGAGCTCTGCGACGACGCGCCGTTCTACGTGCTGGGACCGCTCGTGACCGACGCCTTCCCCGGCTACGACCACATCACGAGTGCCATCGGCGCCACCGAGGCGGCACGCGCCGGGGCTGCGATGCTGTGCTACGTGACGCCGAAGGAGCACGTCGGCCTGCCCCGCGCCGAGGACGTCAAGGCCGGCTGCATCGCGTACAAGATTGCGGCGCACGCGGGCGACGTCGCGCGTGGCATCGCGCGGGCGCGGGACTGGGATGACGACCTGTCGCGGGCGCGGGCGGCGCTCAACTGGCCGCGACAGTTCGACCTGGCGTTCGACGGCGAGACGGCGCGCGCGCTGCATGACGAGGATTTGGAGGTCGACACCGACTTCTGCGCGATGTGCGGGCACGACTGGTGCAGCATGCGCATCTCGAAGGAGATCCAGGCGTTCGCGAGCGGGAAGGCGGCCGATTTTCAGCCGGAGCGGAAAGCCGTGCGCAGCCCGGGCGTCGCGGAGGAAGGCCGGGAGCTACTCCGGCAGCGGGCGCGTGTCCTCCCCGTGGTGGGCGGGAAGCATGAGTGCCACAGCGACCATGTGCCGGACGCCGAGCGGGCGCGCGCGGTGCAGGAGAGGGCTGCCGGCAAGTCCTACTAGTCCGCCGCACCGGGGCGCGTTGCTTCGGCCAAGCCCCCGCACCTCGTGTAACTCGAGAATGGTGCCCGCCGGGCAACTCGTCACCGGGGTCTGCACGCATTCGTCCCCAGAAACAGCTTGCCGAACGAGCAAATATCGACGGCTTCGCTCAAGGTCGCGGACGCGCCATCGCCGTTCGTATCGATGTTGGTCTCGACACCAGAGGCGCCTGCGCCCGAGACGTTACAGTGAAACTGCAGCGTCCTGGGCTCGGCACCGGCGATGAGCCTGGGATCACCATCAACGAAGCGAGAGCGATGAGGACGGTGGAAGTAACGTTTTCCCATGGACTCCTCCTCGTGTGATGGGTGCCACCTTGAACCCAAGGCCAGGATCGGTAGCGGCGAGAAGCTCTCTTCGAGGTGACGGGTGGAGCGCCTTGAGGCCTGCGAAGAAGATGATGACCTGGCGCTTCGTGATAGAAGCGCGTGACCGGCGCTACGCCGTCGGCTCGCGCCCGACCTCGCGGCCCGTGAGGTCGCTCCCCGGGGCCAGGCAGAAAACCGCACCCGGCCCGCGGCTACCCCGCCGGCCCTCCGTCACGAGAATCGTCCTCTCACTCGAGCCGCGTGCGCCTACGGCGCCGGCGTCCGCGCGTCGAGGAAGGTCACCACAGTCGCGAAGTCCGCGTCCGCGAGCGTGGGTCCGGACAGTGTGAATACCTTCGCCAGGTCGACGCGCGCGACCCACTGCCGGTCCCTGTCGACCACGAAGCCGACCGGGCCACCGTTCAAGATTCCCGTCGTGACCGCGATCCCGTGCGGGTCAAAGAGGTTGGCGAAGGTCCCCCCGCCGGGTGTGGACGGCATCGTCGCCTCCGTGATGGCGGAGGCGAGCGTCGCCAGGCTGTCGACCTTGAGGAAGCCGACGTTGCTGGCGTTCTCGCCCTCGAGGAACGCGATGTGGCTCATGGGCTCCACCGCTACCCCAGTCAGGCGGCGTATGCTCGGTGTCAGGATTTGCTGCGGCGCCGTGACGTTCGCGCCCGCGAAGGCGGCCTGCGAGAGATCGATCACGTGGACCGGACCGCCCTCCTCGGGCGTCACGATGATGCCGCTGCTGGAATCGGCCGCCGCCGAGTCCGGCTCCCTGCCAACCGGGAAGGCCGGGTCGGGCGCCGTCGCGTCCTGGTAAGTGTAGATCGTGTTCGCGTTGCTGAGGTCGATGATGAGCACGCCGTCCGTGATCAGCGCCCCGCCCGGCGTCTGCGGCAGGCTGCACGGCGGCGGCGTCCCCGTCCCGCTCGAGTTCGAACAGTGGTAAAAGGGCGCGATGATGCGCTCCTTCTGATCGTCGAAGCCAAAGTTCTCCGACGGCGGGGCGGCGATCGTCCCGACCATGCTCCGCGTCCTCAGGTCGATCAGGATGAAGCCATTCCACACCGAGAGGATCGCCCGGCGCTTTAGGGAATCGATGGCGATCCCGGTCACGACGCCTCCGCCGCCCGAGAAGCGCGATGTTCCGAAGCTCGAGTCGAGGGTGAGGGTGCCCACGACGGTGTCCGTCCTCGGGTCGATGAACCAGATGGTGTGGTTCTCGGTGGAGGCGGCAATCACGGTGAGGGAGTCTCCGCCCGTGGCCGTTGCGCCGTCTGAGGTGCCCAGGTCGATGTCCGTGATGAGCGCCGGCGCGCCGGCAATGCCGTTGCCCGCCACACCCACGTTGACCACGGAGACGACGCCGTGGCCCGCCGCGTTCGGCAAATCCTGCGGGAGGTACATCTTCTGTTTCCCATTGACCGTGATGATGCCAAAGGCGCCGGTGCCGCCGGTCTGTCCCCTGCACGTGCACGTGTTCGGGTCACAGCCGCTGCCGCAGTTCCCGTCGCACAGCTCGTTGTTCCCGCTGTCGACGATACTGTCGCCACACATGGTCAGCGACGCCGTGAAGTGCTTGCGCTTCGGTTTCCCCTTGCTCTGTGACAGAGTCCCCTTGATCTGCTTGCAGCCCTTCGCGACCGTCCCCATGAGCTGCACCTTGCCGGTCAGGCCGGCGCACGACGTCCACTTGGCCTTGATCGCCGTTCCCCCGCTCTTGAGCTTGGCCGTCGCCGGGGAGCACCCGGGAATCGTGAGCGTGATGCTCGTCGCTGATACGGTCGCGATCGTCACGGAGAAGAGGTGCGCCGCGTCGACCTGGGTGGCGACCAGCGGGGATTTGGTCAAGATGAACCGCCCGGAGGCGCTGCAGGCAGGGCGCTTCTTCGCCAGCGCGATGCCATTGCTATCCGCGACTATCGTCGCCGCAGCGACTAGTGCGTAAAATGTCTTTCGATAGAGCATGGGAATGGCTCCCCCCTTGAAGACGCGGCTATGGCAGGGGACGTGCCGGGATGTCAAGAGATCCGGGGCGCGGCAAGAAGCCCCACAAACAAAGGCGGGCTCGATCTGGTCCTACCACCCCGCCGGTCGCTCCGTAACGACGCAGCGCATGACAGGCGGCTGGGCGTCCGGGCGCTCGGGCTGCCGTTCGAGGCTGCGCGCGTCAAGCGCACAGGATGACGGTGAACTGGATCAAGATGTACAACCACGGCTCGATCGTGCGGGTTGAGACGGTCATCAACAACCCGCACGAGTTCAAGGTGCGGCGCCGCGGCGGGCGGCGCGCTCGGCGGGCCCTCGGGTGGTGGCCCCTGCCGATGGGGGTCGCCTACCTGCCGCGCTGCGCCGCCGTCTCGCGGTCAAGACATCTCTGAATTCGCGCTCGACGAATTCCGGCAGACCGCCGCCTTCGGTGCGTGCGGTGATTTCCACGAAACGTCTCGAGGTTTCGCCCACGAGCCGATGGAGGACGGTGCCCTCCATGGCCCGGGGCTCGTAGCTCGCGGCGCCCAAGCGCGGCGATCCCGAGGTACATGCGGCGGCGGTGGGGCAGAGAACGGGGCCGATGGGGTGGGTCCCACCGGTCGCCCGCCGCCGGCGCACGAAACTGTCCTGGGATGGAAGGACCGCCGCCCGACGTATATCTTCCGTGCATGGCGACGACGGGCGATAGCTTCAAGACTCGCGGCAAGCTGGCGGTCGGCGGGACCGAGTTCGTCATCTACCGACTCGACGTCCTCGGCGAGCTAGCCGCTCGCCTTCCCCTCTCTCTGAAGGTGCTGCTCGAGAACCTGCTCCGCCTGGAGGACGGCCGCACGGTCACGCGCGCCCATATCGAAGCCCTGCTCGCGTGGGACCCCAAGGCCAGGCCGGAGCGGGAGATCCCGTTCATGCCCGCCCGCGTGCTGCTCCAGGACTTCACCGGCGTGCCCGCGGTCGTCGACCTCGCCGCCATGCGCGAGGCGATGCGCCACATGGGCGGCGATCCCGCCCGCATCAACCCGCTCCAGCCCGCGGACCTGGTGATCGACCACTCGGTGCAGGTCGACGCGTACGGCTCGCCGAGCGCGTTTCGGACGAACGTCGACCTCGAGTTCGCGCGGAACCGCGAGCGCTACGCGTTCCTCCGCTGGGGCCAGCAAGCGTTCCGCAACTTCCGCGTCGTTCCGCCGGACACCGGCATCGTGCATCAGGTGAACCTCGAGTACCTCGCCCCGGTCGTCTTCCAGGCGGGCCAGAACGGCATGCAGCTCGCGTATCCCGACACCGTGCTCGGCACCGACTCCCACACCACGATGGTGAACGGCCTCGGCGTCGTCGGCTGGGGCGTTGGCGGCATCGAAGCCGAAGCCGCGATGCTCGGCCAGCCGACGGTGATGCTGATCCCGCAGGTCGTCGGGTTCCGCCTCCACGGCCAGCTCGCGGCCGGCGCGACGGCGACCGACGTCGTGCTCACCGTCACGCAGATGCTCCGCAAGCGAGGCGTGGTCGGGAAGTTCGTCGAATTCTACGGGCCGGGGCTCGCGAGCCTCGCGGCGGCCGATCGCACGACCATCGCCAACATGGCGCCGGAGTACGGCGCGACGATCGGCTTTTTCCCCGTGGACGACGAGACGCTCGCCTATCTCCGGCTCACCGCGCGCGATCCGGCACGAATCGAGCTGGTCGCCGCCTACACCCGCGCGCAGGGGCTCTTCCGCCTCGCCGACATCCCGGACCCCGAGTTCAGCGAGACGCTGGAGCTCGACCTCGGCTCCGTCGAGCCGAGTCTCGCCGGCCCCCGACGTCCCCAGGACCGCGTGCCGCTCGGGAAGGCGAAGACGGCCTGGGGTGCGGCGCTGCGTGAGTTCGTGCCGGAGGCGGCCGCGCACGCGAAGAGCGTGCCGGTCGAGATGGGCGGCGACCGCGGCGAGCTCCGCCACGGCTCGGTCGTCATCGCGGCGATCACCAGCTGCACGAACACCTCCAACCCCTCGGTGATGCTCGCCGCCGGCCTCCTCGCCCGCAAGGCGGTGGCGCGCGGCCTCACCGTCCGGCCGTGGGTGAAGACCAGCCTCGCGCCCGGCTCGAAGGTCGTGACCCGCTACCTCGCCGACGCGGGCCTCCTCGGCGACCTCGCGCGGCTCGGCTTCGACCTCGTCGGCTATGGCTGTACCACATGTATCGGTAACAGCGGGCCGCTCCCCGAGCCGGTCGCCGCGGCGATCCGGCAGGGAAACCTGGTCGCCGCAGCCGTGCTCTCGGGAAACCGCAACTTCGAGGGCCGCATCAATCCGCTGGCGCGCGCCAACTACCTCGCGTCGCCGCCGCTGGTCGTCGCCTACGCGCTCGCCGGCACCATGGACTTCGACCCGGAGCGCGAGCCGCTCGGCACGGGTCGCGACGGGAAGCCCGTCTTCCTGCGCGACGTCTGGCCGACGCCCGCGGAGATCGCGGCCACGCTGGCGGTCGTGAAGCCGGACCTGTTCCGCGAGGAGTACGCGCACGTCTCCGAGGGCGACGAACACTGGAAGTCGATGCCCGTGCCCGCCGGCGACCTGTACGCGTGGGACCCGGCCTCGACCTACATCAAGCGGCCGCCGTTCTTCGAGGGGATGGGCCCGGCCGCCACGCCGCCGACCGACGTGCGGGGGGCGCGCGTGCTCGCGCTGCTCGGCGACAGCATCACGACCGATCACATCTCCCCGGCCGGCTCGATCCCGGCCGACAGCCCCGCCGGGCGCTACCTGATCTCGCTCGGCGTCGAGCCGAAGGACTTCAACTCGTACGGCGCGCGGCGCGGCAATCACGAGGTGATGGTGCGTGGGACGCTCGCCAACATCCGGCTCCGGAACCTCCTCGTGCCGGGTGTCGAAGGCGGGTGGACGCTCCATCTGCCGGATGGCGAGCGCATGACGATCTACGACGGCGCCATGCGCTACCGGACGGAAGGGGTCCCCTTGCTCGTCGTGGCCGGGAAGGAGTACGGCGCCGGCTCGTCACGCGACTGGGCGGCCAAGGGGACGCTGCTCCTCGGCGTGCGCGCGGTGCTCGCCGAGAGCTTCGAGCGCATCCATCGGAGCAACCTGGTCGGGATGGGCGTGCTGCCGCTGGAGTTCGTGCCCGGGGAGAATGCCGCCTCGCTCTGCCTCACCGGGCATGAGGTGTACGACATCGAAGGAATCGCCGACGGGCTCACGCCCGGCAAGCGCGTCTCCGTGCGGGCCACGGCGGACGGAGGCAAGGTGACGCGGTTCAGCGCCGTCGCCCGCGTCGACACCCCCGACGACGTCGAGTACTACCGCCACGGTGGCCTGCTCCCGTACGTGCTGCGCGGGCTCGTGCGTGCCCGGGCTGCCTAGGGTCGCAGCGGTCCTTCTCGTCCTCCTGCTCGCGACGCCCGTGGGCGCGATTCCCGCCCGCGACGTCTACGAGCAGGCATGCGCCTCCTGCCACGGCCCCGACGGCCGCGGCGCCCCTGCGGGCACCGCCATTTCGGTGGCGCTGCCCGATTTCACCGACTGCGTGTTCGCGACGTCGGAATCGACCGCCAACTGGATGGGCCTCGTGCGCGACGGGGGCCGCTTCCTCGGCATGTCGCCCCAGATGCCCGCCTTCGGCGACGTCCTCTCCGAGGAAGAGATCCGTGCCGTGGTCGCCTACGTCCGCGGCTTCTGCGCCGAGACCGGCTACCCGATCGGCGACCTCAACTATCGCCGGCCCGTGTTCGTCGAGAAGGCCTTCCCGGAGGACGAGGCGGTGGCGACGACGACCTACGAGTCGGCACACCGGACGCGCGCGTCGACCACCGAGCTGTCGGTCGAGAAGCGGATCGGGCGTCGCGGGCAGGTGGAGGTGGCCGTCCCGAGCTCGGTCGTGGACCGCGACGGCCGGACGGCCGGCGTGGGCGACGTCGCGCTCGCGTACAAGCACGTGCTGCTCGCGGCGCCGTCGTGGCGCACGGTGGTCTCGGGGGGTCTCGCACTCGATCTTCCCACAGGCAACCGCCGCCACGGGGTCGGTGCGGGCACGACGCTGGTGACGCCGCAGCTCTTCGCGGCGCACGCCTTCGGGCCGCTCGTCGTACAGACGCAAGTCAGCGGCGAGCTCCCGGCAGATCCGGGGCGCGCGCCGCGCCGGATGCGCTACCTCTTCGCGCTCCAGTATCCGCTCGGGCCGTACAAGAAGAACGTCGTGCCCGCGCTCGAGCTCGAGCAGAGCCAGGCGCTCGACGCCGCGGTGCACGGCTCGACGCTGCTCGGGCCTACGCTCTACCTGCCGCTCAGCCGTCGCGGCCACGTCGCGCTCGGCGTCGGCGGCCAGCTGCCCGTCGCAGGCGTTCGACCGTTCAACTGGCAGCTCGCGGCGTTCCTGCTCTGGGAGTATCGCGACGGCCCGTTCTGGGCATGGTGATTAGAAGCATGCATTGCCTCGGCCGGCGACCGGCGGTACCCCTCGCCGGCGATGGCACGGTCCGCGACCACCCACATCCGCGCGGAGGCCCGCTACACGACGAGCCGCTTCTTCGCCCTCCCCGCGGAGGGCATCCTCACGGCGGCCGACCGAGTGGAGCTTCTCGAGGGGTTGATCGTGGCGGTTGCGCTGGAGAGCCCGCGACACGCTGCGGGCGTCCGCTGCGTGTCGGAGGCGCTCGCCGGTGCGGTCGGACCGCGCGCGGTCGTGCGCGTGCAGCTGCCGCTGATCGCCGGGCGATACTCGGTACCGGCGCCGGACCTCGCCGTCGTGGCCGGCCTCCGGTCCGACTACGTCGACGCGCATCCCACGACGGCGCTCCTGGTGGTCGAGATCGCCGACACGACGCTCGTCCAGGATCGGATCACCAAGTCCGCCATCTACGCCGCCGCCGGCATCCCCGAGTACTGGCTGGTGAACGCCCGGGACGACCACACGGAGGTCTTCCGTGGACCCGACCGCTCGGCGCGCGGCTACGGCGAGCAGTTCGTCGCGAACCGGGGATCGCGCCTGGAGCTGCGGGCGCTGCCCGGCGTGGGCGTCGCGGTCGACGACCTCCTGCCGTGACGGGGAAGCTTCTGCTCCGATGTATTGCGGCGACCGCCGGATCGAGCGTACGATCATGACGATGCACGCCCTCGTGGCCTCGGCATCCCCTCTCGTGCGGCACTACACGCTCGACGAGTTCTTCTCGCTCGAGCCGCCACCCGGTGGGGGGCACTACGAGCTGATCGCGGGGGTGCTCTACATGGTGCCGCCACCGACCGGTCCGCACCACCTGGTCGCGTCGCAACTGGTCCTCGTCTTTGCCGCCTACGCCGCGGCTCATCCCGACCGCTGCGTGCTCTTCGTGCCGCGGACGCCGGTCTGGACCCCCTTCGACACCTACCTGGAGCCCGACCTGTTCCTGGTGGCGACGGAGCGTCTCACCGCCGCCGACGCCGGGCGGCTCACCACCGCGGATCTGGTGGTCGAGATCCTGTCGCCGGCGTCGGCGATGTACGAGCGGACGGCCAAGGCGGACACCTACGCCGCGCTCGGCGTCGGGGAGCTGTGGCTCGCCGACCTCGAGAAGCGGACGATCGAGCAGCGGGTACGCGTGGAGGGAGCCTGGCGCGTCGCCGGAACGCACGCGGGCGTCGCTCCCTTCGAGTCGGTCAGGTTCCCGGGGCTGTCCGTCGTGCCCGTCGACGTGTTCGGCGGTTGATCCGACGCCGCAGCGCACGAATTTCCGTTGACGGTCGGCGGTCGCCAGCGCTAGCCTCCTCCAACTCTCTCTCGGGAGGTGCCCCGTGCCGTCCATCGCGGGCCTTGCAATCGCGATTGTGGTTGCCGGGCTGTTCCAGCCCGCAGGGTCGTGGGCGGTCCCGGGAGACCTCGACCCGACGTTCGGCAGCGGTGGCGTCGTGATGGTGTCGACGGTGAATTCCGGCCGGGCGGTCGCCGTGCAGCCCGACCACAAGATCGTCGTGGTCTCGGACGGGATTCAGGTCACGCGCTTCAATCCCGACGGTACGCTCGACGCGATGTTCGGCAGCGGCGGTACCGTCACCACGCCGATCGGCACCGGCGCGACGGGTGCCGCAGTCGCGCTCCAGTCCGACGGCATGATCGTGGTCGCCGGTGGCAGCGGCGGGCACTTCGCGCTCGCGCGTTACGATACGAGCGGCACGCTCGATCCCCTGTTCGGTACCGGCGGCATCGTGCTGACGCCGATCCAGACCTCGGCGACTGCGAACGCCGTGGTCGTGCAGAGCACCGGTGCGATCGTCGCCGCCGGCTACACCATCAACGGCGGCGGCCCTCCTCATTTTGCGCTCGCCCGCTATACGGCCGGCGGCGTGCTCGATGTCACGTTCGGCACGGCGGGAACGGTGATCACGCCGATCAGCCCGAACAGCGGCGACATCGTGCACGCGCTCCTCTTGGGGCCGGGAGACGAGCTCGTCGCGGTCGGCGAGAGCGGGGTCGGCGCCGCCGCCGTGCGCTACGACTCCGGGGGCGGGCTCGATCCCACGTTCGGCGTCGGCGGCGTGTCCACCAGCGCGGTCGAGGATTTCTACGACGCCATGGCCGGCGCCTTTCAGCCCGACGGCAAGATCGTGCTGGCGGGTATCTCGGCCTACCTCGAGTTTCGGACCGCTCGAATCACCGATGCCGGCGCCCTCGATACGGGCTTCGGGGGCAACGGCGTCGTCGCGACGTCATTCGGCGGGATCTCCGGCGCCGCTGCCGTGGTGGTGGAGCCCGACGGCCGGGTGACCGCGGCCGGCTTCGACGGCACGCCCGGTCCCGGCCCGACCGGCGGCTTCGCCGCCGATTTCGTGCTCGCGCGCTACCTCGCCAACGGCAGCCTCGACGGTGGGTTCGGCGCCTCGGGGAGGGTGCGGAGCGACTTCGGGATGTCGGAGGGGATCGCCGCCGGCGCGATCGACGGCAATACGCTGGTGGTCGCCGGGAGCTCGGGGTCGGGATCGCCGTTCGGCGCCGACAGCATGATCGTCGCCCGCTATCAGCTGGGGCGTCTCTGTACCGGCCCGCTCTCCGGGTGCAAGGCGCCGACCGTGCCGCGCAGGTCGACCCTGCAGGTGCGCGAGCGGACCACCAACGACCAGCTCCAGTGGAAGTTCCGCGCCGGCGACGCCACCACCCTCGCGGAGTTCGGCGACCCGCGCGTCAGCGAGCGCTACGTGCTCTGCGTCTACGACGAATCGGGCGCGGAGCCGATGACGCTCGGCGAAGTCGTGGTCCCGCCCGGCGGTCTCTGCCGCGCGAAGCCCTGCTGGAAGGCCGTCGGCACCCGCGGCTTCGGGTACCGCGATCCGGATCGCACGGCTTACGGGATTGGCGGCCTCACGCTGATCGCGGGCGCCGCCGGCCAGTCGAAGATCACGCTCCAGGGCAAGGGCGACCCGCTGCCGACGCTCGGTCTGCCGTTGAACCTCCCGGTTCGCGTCCAGCTGCACGCCTCGAGCGGCGCCTGCTGGGAGACCGTCTACTCGGCCGCCGGCGTCTCCAGGAACGACGGCACGCTGTTCAAGGGCAAGTCGGATTGAACGCCGGCGTCAGCCGAGGCCGAAATGGCGGATCGCGTTGCCGCCGAGGAAGCTCGCCACCGTCTCCTGCGCGACCGCATGCCGGGCGAGCATGGCCCGCGCTTCCTCCGCCGTCCCCGTGTCGTGGTTCGGGTAGCGCGACCCCCACGCCGCGACGCGCTCGAAGACGTCCGGCATGCGGCCGACGGCGTGCTCCCACGAATCGAACGTGACCAGTGACGCCCGCGCGAAGAACACGCGGTCGGGCTCGAGGCTGACGTCGCGGATGCCCGAGAAGAGCCAGAGGTAGGTCTCCGCCTTCTCGAGCGCGAGCGGGACCCAGGCCGCGCCGGCGTGGACGAGTGTCAGCTTCAGCGCGGGGTAGACCTCCATGTGGCCGTAGAAGGCGATGGCTGTGAGCAGCATCGAGTTGTCCATGAAGGGTGCCACCGCCTCGGCGACGTTGTGGCCGATGCGCAGGTTGGCCGCGACGCGCTCGACGAAGGGTCCCGAAGCGCTCCACTCCGGGTTGGTGCTGCCCGGCGAGGGATGGATGCAGGCCGCGACGCCGAGCTCCTCGAGGCGCTTCCAGAGCGGCGCATACGACGGGTGAGTCGGGTAGCGCCCCTGGAAGAACGACGGACGGATGAAGGCGGCCTTGCAGCCGCTTGCCGCCATGCGCTCGAGCTCCGCGACCGCGAAGGCAACGGACTGGAGCGGCAGGAGCGCGACGGGGAGGAGCCGCCGCGCGTCGGCGGCCGCGAAGTCGAGGAGCCAGTCGTTGTACGCGCGTGCCAGCACGCGGGCGCCGTCCGGGTTCTCGACCAGCGGGAAGTGCTCGGCGAAGAGCGTCGGAAAGAGGAGCGCGCGGTCGACGCCCATCGCGTCCATGTCCCGGAGACGTGCCGCCGGGTCGAGGGCGCCCGGCGTCACCGCGTGGCGCGCCTCCGGGTCGAGCGCACCGATCGAATCCGGCGTCATGCCGGGCCGCCAGCAGGCGCGGCGGGGGATGCCGCTGCGCTCGAGCGCCCGGACCGGGCGTCCGTTCAAGATCGTCGTCTCGAGCCCGCGCGCGTCGACCTCGTGCCAGAAGGCGGTGCGGGCGAGCGAGCGGTCTTCCGATGCGAGGTAGTCCTGCCAGATCGCGGCCGGCTCGTAGACGTGGCTGTCGACGTCGATGACCGTCATCAGTACGGCCTGAGCGCCTGCATCAGGATACGGGGGTCGAGCTTCGAGAGCTCGAAGCTCGTGATGCCGTGGGCCCGCGGGTCGGCCTCCACGCGTGACCATTCGGCGAGCTCCTCGCCACCCGGGAACCAGGCCGGGCGCTCGAGCGGCGGCGGCTCGTCGGTGACGACGAGCCGGCTCTCGATGCCGTACATGCGCCGGGCGTTGGCGCCGAGCAGCTTCGCCTGCACCTCCTCGGGGACGCCCGCCTCCTGCATCTCGCGGATCGCGCTCCACGAGTCGGAGCCGTCGTGGTGATAGGCGTCGGAGGACCATACCCCCCAGTCGGCGAAGAAGTCCCACTGCCGGAACACCGGCACCTCGTCCGACTCGAAGGCGATGAAGCACTGCTCGCGGAACGCCTCGGACGGCAGGCGGTCGGTCTTGAGCGCCCGCTCGTTGCGGTAGAGCTTGAAGAGCCGGTCCCAGTGCTCGAGGAGCGACGGCAGCCACGTGGCGTTCGACTCGAAGATCGCCATGCGAAGCTTCGGGTAGAGGTCGAGCATTCCCGAGAGCAGCACCTGCCCGAGCCAGGTGACGGCCTCGAACACGAAGCTCAGGGTCTGGATGTCGACCATGCGGCCGCCCGTGTGCATCTCGCCCGCGCGGCCGATCAGCTCGCCCGGCGACATCATGTTGGCCGGCGGCGTCGGCAGCCGCACGGCGATGCCGAGCTCCGGATTCGTCGCCGGGAAGGTGTGCATGCCGAGCACGAGTCCGGTCTCCTCGAAGGCGCGGAAGACGCGGTCCATCGTGGCGGTCGGCGTGCCGCCGGTGAAGCTCGGGAAGATGAAGTTGGGGTAGCGGCCGCGGGCGTCGATCGGGCGGATGAGCGCCGCGTGGAAGCCGAGGCCGGCGATCCGCTCGAGCTCGCGACAGGTGTCGTGCACGCTCTGCAGGGGCAGCCATCCCGCCGGGAAGAGACGGTCGGGCGCGGCGGAGCAGTAGTCGCGCGCCCAGTTGTTGTAGGCGCGCGCGAAGGCGGCGGCACCCTCGACGCTCTCGACGAAGGGGAAGTTGGCGACCATCATCGTCGGGATGATCATCACCTGGTCGATCCCCATGAGGTCCATCTCGCCGAGGCGGGCGCGCGGGTCGTAGGCGCCGCGCTGCTCGAGGTACTGCTTCTGCTCGGGCGTGAGCGGCGCCTGCTGGAGCCGGCGCGCGATCTGCTTCGTCATCTGCGGCCCGGCGAGGCAGATCGGGTTGTAGCCCGGGAAGTCGTAGCCGGCCCCGCCGATCACGACGTTGCGCCCGTTGAGGACCGTCTGGTGCGCGTCCTTCCAGTAGGCGCGGCGGACGACGTCGCGATACTGGGGCTCGACGTACTCGCTCCAGATCTCGTCGGGGTCGTTGATGTGCGCGTCACAGTCGAAGACCGGGAAGCGCTTGCGGATCCGGCTGTCAGCGGTCATAGGTTCCTGCCCCCGTGACGAGGTTTCGGCCGTATGCCTGCACCGTCGGGAGGTCGCGCGGCTCGGGTGACGGCGTGCGCCGGGCCATCGCCCGCTCGACGTACGGCGCGAGCTCCTCCGCCTTCCGCCGCCGCCGCGCCTCGTGCCGCTCCTGGAATTCCGGCATGACGCGGGCCGCGAACAGCTCGAGCGACTCGCAGATGTGCTCGTGGCGGTTGTTCCCGCCCTGCTGGATGAAGACCGCCTGGTCGACGCCCGCCTCCTCGAACGTCCGGAGCCCGTCGCGCACCTGCTCGGGGGTGCCGATGCCGGCGCTGCCTCCCGGCATGGGGATCTGATTGCCGCGGAAGGACTCCCAGACGCTCGTCTGCCCGGGCACGTGGCTGCCGAAGAGGTAGTAGTGGCCGAGCGCGTAGCCGAAGAACTGGAACCCCTCGAGCCCGCGCCGCACCGCCTCGTCGGGGTCGTCGTGACACATGAAGCCCGTCACCATCGCGATGTTCGGGTTCACCGCCTGCGCGATCGGCGTGCACTCGCGCTTGAAGGTCTCGTAGTAGTCGGTCACCCAGTGTCGCGCCTCGGCGACGTCGACGAAGGCGAAGGTGAGCGCCCCGAGCCCGCGTCGCGCCGCCAGGTGGATCATCGGACGCGACGAGCAGGCGAGCCACATCGGCGGATGCGGCCGCTGGACGGGCTTCGGCACGACGTTGCGGGGCGGCATCGAGAAGTACTTTCCGTGGTGGCCCGGGTACGGTGTGCGGGAGAGCATGAGCGCCACCTGCGCCACGGCCTCCTCCCACATCGCGCGCTTCTCGGCGGGCGCGACGCCGAAGCCCTCGAGCTCCATGCGCGACGCCGACTCGCCGGTACCGAACTCCACCCGTCCGCCCGAGACCAGGTCGAGCATCGCGATGCGCTCGGCGACCCGCGCCGGATGGTTGTAGGCCGGCGGCATGAGCACGATGCCGTGTCCCAGGCGGATGCGTTTGGTCCGCTGGCTCGCGGCGGCGAGGAAGACCTCGGGGGCCGGGGAGTGCGAGTACTCCTCGAGGAAGTGGTGCTCGACCTCCCACGCGTAGCCGACGCCGAGCCGGTCGGCCAGCTCGACCTGCTCGAGCGCGTCGCGGATGAGCCGTTCCTCGGCTCCGTCGCTCCACGGACGGGGGAGCTGATGCTCGTAGAAGATGCCGAAGTCCATGCCCGTACGTCCGGCGCGACCCTACTGTGCGCCGTGCGCGACGGTCAAGGCACGGGCGTGACGTCCGGCGAGCTCGTCTGCTATTGCGCCGCCGATGACTCCCCGTCGCGGTCCCGGCCCGGTGGCAGCCGCCCACCGCATCCTGATCGCCGCCGCGCTGCTCTGCGGGCTCGTCTACGCCGCCTGGGAGCTCTCCGGATACCGGGAGAGCGGCGAGCTGGGCGCCGCCGTCCGCGGCGTCGTGGCGCTCGCCGTGAGCGCCGCCATCGCGCTCTATCTGCGCAGTCTCCGCGGCCTCGGGGCGAAGCTCACGCCGCGCGACGAGCCCGGTGCTTCGCGTCGTGACCGGTGAGCGCTTTCCTGGGGCGGGCGTTTGTGAGAAGTAGCGAGCATGCGTCTCGGACTGGCCACCTGCGCCGCGCTCTCGCTCCTCGCTGCTCGGCCGGCCGCCGCGAAGAACATCACCATCACCCTCTCGCCGACGGTCGAGATCAGCGCGGGCACGTTCACCCTACGGGTCAAGGTGGGCAACCAGGGTGACGAGGCGGCGCAGTCCGTCACGCCGATCCTTCACTTCAAGGAGCAGGAAGCGCGCGGGCAGACGCGGCCGTCCCTCGGCCCGACCGAGTCGTTCGAGGAGTCGCTCTCCATTCCCGTGGGCGACGTCAAGCCCGGCCGGTGGCCGTTTCGGCTGACGGTCGATTACACCGACGCGAACCAGTACCCGTTCCAGGCGATGCAGGTGAACGCCGTCCTGATCGGCCAGCCGCCGCCCCCGAAGATGTCGGTGCCCCAGGTGGCCCCCGATACCCTGGCGACGACGGGCACGGTGCGCGTGCGCCTGAAGAACCTCGCCGGGGTCGCTCGCATCGCCACCGTGTCGGTGCTCGTCCCCGAGGGTCTCGAGGTGCCGGACGGGGTCCCGCCGGTGGCGCTCGCGGCCTGGGAGGAGAAGACTGTGTCCGCCAGGCTCGTCAACCGGACGACGCTCCCCGGCAGCAAGTACCCCGTCTACGTCACGGTCGAGTACGACGAGGACGGCGTGCACCAGGCGGTCATCGCCCAGGGCGTGGTCGACATCGTCGCGGCACAGTCCTTCTTCGAGCAGTGGAAGACGCTCATCTGGGTCGGCGCCGTCGCCCTGGCCGTGCTCTGGGTGACCATGATCCTCTGGCGCGTCTCCGGGCGCGTCCGGGTCCGTCCGGCCAGCGACCGCCGCTGAGCGCTACGCCTCGGCGCTCGCCCGGGTCGTGGCGCGGAACGCCTGCTCGACGACGCGCGGCTCGACCACGGCACCGGCGAGGCCGAGGGCCCGCACGTGGGTGAGCGCCGCCTCCGGCGCGATGGCGCCGGCCGCGGTCACCTCGCTCGCGATGAAGCGGCCGGGGTCGCGCCGGTAGAGCTCCTCGCAGGCTTCACGGTCCGGGAACATCTTGTAGCCCTTCGGATTGCAGGGCGCGACGACGGCCGCGAAGCGGCCGAGCTCGCGGCCGAGGACGGCAGCGGCGCGGAGCGGGTTGTGGGTGACGATCCCCGCCTCGATGCCGAGCCGCTCGGCGCGGTCCGCGAGCGCCGTGAAGACGGCGGACACCCCGCCGGCGAGGGCGATCTCGGTCACCTGGGGATGGAGAAAGAGGCGGCTGACGCGGAGCCCGCGGAGACCGGCGAGCTCCATCTCGGCCACCAGCGTCGTGCCGGTGGCGAAGTCGCGACGGCGGATCGCGCCGAGGCGGGTGACCGCGCCGAGCCCGGTGCGGACCATGGCCGCGGGGCCGAGACGCGTGAAGCGCGCCCGGGCGGCGCCCACCATGCCGAGGTCGGTCAGGTCGCGGATGAAGGCGAACATGTTCGGCACGACCGCCCAGACCGGGACGTCACGCCAGCGCTGGAAGGCGAGGAGGGCTTCGCGAATCGGGGGGTCGACGACCGCCAGCACGGCCCGCGCGCCGAGCGCGTGAGCCTCCTCGCAGAGCGTGTGGATCTCGTCGGGGCGCGAGAACCGGGCCACGGTCGCGAGCCGCTCGGTCCAGGAGGCGTAGTGCCGGCTCTCCGCGGGCCGGAGCTCCAGCACGAGCTGTCCAGCGTCCACCGTCACGCCTCGACCGGGGTGCCGGCGGCGGCCGAGGCGTAGATCGCCTCGATCATGCGCTGCGTGTTGCAGGCCTCGGCGAGCGAGCAGAAGGGGAGCACGCCGCTCCGGCACGCGTCGACGAAGGTCTGGAGCTGGCGGTAGAAGGCCTCGCCGCCGATGTGCGGGCTCACGTCGAAGGCGGTGTCCGCGGGCAGCTCGCTCGCATGGATCTCGCTCCAGCCCGCGGCGTGGCCGTCGGCGGGCACGAGCAGGTGGAGCAGGATGCGCTCGCGACCGAGTACGAGCGTCCCGTTGCGGCCGTCGACGGTGAGTCCGTAGTCGAGCATCTGCGTCCCGGGCACGCTCCACGAGGTGTCGAGCAACCCGCTCACCCCGGTGGCGAAGGTGAACAGCACCTGCGCGGAGTCGTCGACCCGGCTGAAGTGCGAGCGCGTGCTCGCGGTGACGCGACGGATCGGGCCGAAGAGCCAGCCCAGGATGAACAGGAGATGGGAGGCCATGTTGGCCACCACGCCTCCTCCGGCCTGCTCTTTCTGGAAGAACCAGCCCTGCTTCGGCCCGAAGACCTCGCTCACGTAGGCGTGGGCCGTGAAGCGCAGCACGTCGCCGAGCACACCCTTGGCCATGATCTCGTGCGCCGCCTGGACCACGGGCAGGTGGGCGTAGACGTAGCCGGCGGCGTGCATCACCCGCGCATCGTTGGCGAGCCGTAGGATCGCTTCCGCATCGACCAGTGACGTCGCGAGCGGCTTCTCGACGAAGAGGTGGGTCGGCCGCGCGAGACATTCGCGTACGACGGCGAGGTGGGTGTGCGTCGGGGTGCAGATGAAGACGGCCTCGGGCTCCGTGGCCCGGTAGAGCGCGTCGACGCTCGGATAGAGCGGCGCGCGCAGGCCCTGGCTCGCCAGATGCTCCGCCAGGCCGGCGTCGCGGTCGACGAGGCCGACCAGCTCGGCGTCGGGATGGACCTGCAGCAGGTGACCGTGAACCATTCCCATGCGGCCCGCGCCGACCACGGCGGCGCGGAGCGGCGGCCTCGCGCTCATGCGGCCTCCTCGAACGTGCGGCGGAGCCCTTCGGCGAGGGGTGTCAGCCGCGGCCGGTAGTCGCGGAGCAACGCGCGGAGGTCGCACGGGGCCTCGAGCGTCGCGCCGTGGACGTTTTCGACCGTGAGTGGCGGATTCGCGAGCACGCGCTCGAGTACGCTGGCGAGCACGAAGCTCACGCCGATCGGCAGCCGCACGCGCCGGCAGCGCCGCCCGAGCGCGCCGCAGATGGCGGCGAGGAACTCGTTGTAGGTCACCCGGTCGGGCCCGCCGACGTCGTAGCTCCGCCCCGCGAGCTCGGGGCGCGCGAGCGTCGCGACGACGACGTCGATCAGGTCGTCGAGGAAGACGGGCCGCAGATGCCAGGTGCCCGGTCCGATCACCGGGATGATCGGCAGCCGCCTGACCAGGCCGGCGAGCTTGACGAAGACCCCGCGTGCGCCGGGGCCGTAGACCAGGCTCGGACGCAGGATGGTCACGTCGAGGCCGGAGTCGAGGAAGAGCCGGTCGGCCATGCGCTTCGTCACCCCGTAGACGCCGGGTCGTGGCAGGTGCACGTGCTGCGTGCTCATCGCGATGATGCGCGTGCAGCCCGCCGCCCTGGCCGCCGCGATGAGCGCGGTGGTGCCGCCGACGTTCACCCGGTAGGCGACCGCCGGATCGAGACGGCCGGCCGACGTCGCCGCGCCGAGGTGGACGACGGCGTCGGTGCCGGCCACGGCGGCGGCCAGGGTGGCCGGCTCGCCGAGGTCCCCCTGCACGATCTCGGCCGCCCACGCGGGCGGCGCGGGATTCGGCGGGCGGCGAACGAGGACCCGCGGCACGTGTCCCGCCTGAGCGAGCCGCGGCGCGAGCGCCGTGCCGATGAAGCCGCTCGCGCCGGTGACCAGTACCTTAGCCACGCAGACTCCGACGCTGCGCGCGCAGCTCGCGGAACTGCTCGGCGGCGAAGCCGGCCCAGCGGTTCCCCGGATACGTCACCATGACGTAGCGGAAGCGGGCCTTCGCCTCGCGCCGCCGGCCGAGCTGCCTGAGACACAGCCCCACGTGGTAGTGGCTCTCGGCCACCCAGATGCTGTCGGGGAAGCGCTCGATGACGGCACGGTAGCCGGCGAGCGCCCCCGCGGGATCGCCCGAGCGCAGCAGGCTCGCGGCGCGGAAGAAGGTGCCGTCGGCGGCGGTCGACGACTCGCCCCCCAGCTCGATGGCACGGGAGAAGTTCCACATCGCCGTCCGGTAGTCCTGCGCCGCAAACGCGTTCCAGCCGCGCTGGTAGAAGAAGCTGGCGCCGTAGTCGCGCGTGACGTTCCAGGTGGTGGCGATCACGACGAACACGATCCCGAAGCCCAGCGCCCACGGCCGCACGGCGTCGAGGGCGGCAGTCGGGGCGGGCGAGGGCTCGGCGGCCGTCGCGGGTCGCGCGAGCGCCGCGAGGCAGAGCCCGAGGCCGAGGAGGCTTGCCGCGATGCCGAGCCAGTCGGCCGCGATGCGCCGGAAGACGAGGCGCACGTGTGGCCCGTCGGGGAAGACGAGCATGAAAGCCGGGCTCACGAGATACGCGCGGCGCGCGCCCTCGACGTGCCAGTTCGGGTAGTAGGAGACGCCGATCACGTGCGGGACTCCCGGGCAGCTGGTGGTGAAGTCGATCGCGAAGTGGTCGAGGTGCTCCTCGATGCGGCAGTCCTCGGGCAGGCGCTCGCGCGGCAGGTCGAGGGCGGAACGGCTCACGAGCGGGAAGTGAGCGCGGTCCTCGGGGGGCACGCTCGCCGCAGCGACGACCGGCACCTCGAGCATCGAATCGGTGGAGAACCAGCGGACGAAGTCCCGCTTCCAGCGCTCGGTCTCCAGGACCACCGGGCGATAGCGCGGCACGCGCACGTAGTGGCCGTCGGCGTTCTTCAGGTGGAAGACCGAGTACGGCGCCTGGTGGAAGGTTCGCTCCCAGTGCGGATCCCCCGCGAGCTGGCTCGTCACCTCCGGCGTGACGGCGATCATGTCGCTCACGTTGAAGAGGGCGAGACGCGGCGTCGCGTGCATCAGGTCCATCGTCGGATAGCTGTAGCCCGGGATCACGCCGCTTCCCTGCTTGGAGATCTGCGACTGGAGCCAGTAGATCGGCGGCGACGTGACGGCGGTCTGGAGGAGCACGCCCTCCAGGGTGGGCCGGCCCGCGAGCAGCGGCAGGTCCTCGAAGACACGCATGCTGCCGAAGCGATCGTGGAGCGGCGAGTTCTCGTAGGCGACGCGCGGGTCGGTGATCTTGCCACGCACGGCGCCGAGGATGCCGGTCAGCAGGCTGTAGGACGGCTTCCGCTCGAGGCCCTCGTAGTTCCACGTGATCCAGGAGGGGATGAAGCTGATCGAGCTCATCACCCAGGCGACGACGCCCGCGCCGAGCGCGAGGGCGCCGACCGCGGCCCCCGGCGTGACCGCGAGGAGGCGGGCGACCAGATCGAGCGCGAGCAGCAGCCCGAGGAAGTAGACGCAGGGCACGAAGCGGATCTCCGGCAGGCCGACCGCCGTTCCGTTGAAGAAGCTGAGGGCGGCGACCACGGCGCCGAAGAGGAGGTAACGGCCCGGCCGGTCGCTCGGCCGCGGGTGGACCGCCATCCAGAGGACGTCGACCACGGCGAGCGCGGTGAACGGGTAGAAGATGCGGGGCATCAGGTCCTTCCACGACGCGAAGTGCCACTTCCAGTTGATGGACGTCGCGTAGCCGAGCTTGGCGACGAGCGGCACGAGCCAGAAGCCCATGAGCAGCACGCCGCCGGCGTAGACCAGGGCCAGGTAGCGGACGTTGCGCGCGAAGTGCCGGCGGTCGAAGAGGAAGAAGACGCCGGGGGACGCGGCGTTCAGGAAGGCCACCGGGTGGCACAGCCCGGCGATGGCGAGCACCACCGCGCACGAGCGCCAGCGGCGGTTCTCCTCGATGCCACGGTACAGGAGCCCGAGGAAGAGCACGGCGAAGGCGAAGCCGAGGCTGTGGGCGAACTCGCCGGCCAGCGTGCTCGGGATGTTGCCGCCCCACATCGAGTTCCCCTCGTTGAAGAGGAAGGCGAGGGTGACCACCGCACCGAGCGCCGGCACCGGAAAGGCGTAGCCGAGTGAGCGCAGCGCGAGCGTGGTGGTGAGCGGCAGCAGGAACGATCCGAGCACCGTCACCAGCTTGAACGCGACGTTCAGCGGGATCACGTACGACAGCGCCACGATGAGCAACGATGGGGGCAGGAAGTAGAACTGGTAGGGTGCGTAGCCGCAGAAGTTGCCGAGGTCCCAGCCCTGCGGGTTGCCCGCCGGCAGGAGCGTGTCGCGCAGGTGGTGGATCGGGCGCAGGAACGACGGCGTGTCGCCGCCCGCGATCGTGGTGTTGAGAAGGAGGAGAGAGGGCTTGAAGTACGAGAGCAGGAAAGCCCACGTGAAGCCCACGGCGAACACCGTGACGCCGGTCCGTATCCGCGGCATCCAGGGATGCTCAGCCATAGCGCCCGCGTCGCGCACGCCAGGCGATGCGCAGCGTGTCGAGGAACATCCGGGGCGCGTGCCGCGAGAGGCGCACCGAGGTCTCCTCGTTGTGGATCAGCCGGAGCGGCTGGCGGCGGATCTGACAGCCCGCCTTCTGCGCTCGCAGCAGGACCTCGGCCTCGAAGGCGAAGGTGGTGACGTCGAGGCGGCCGAAGAGCCGCTTCGCCACCGCCGCCCGGTAACCCTTGTAGCCGCACTGCGTGTCCGGGAAGTCGAGACCCGCGAGGTGCTTCACCATCCAGGTGTAGACGACGCTCGAGACCTGGCGAACCGGCGTCACCTGGGTGGCGCACACCGAATCGGGGTGGAGCCGGTCGCCGATCACGATGTCCGCGCCGTCGCGGAGCCAGGTGAGCGTGGTCGGGAGCGGGTCGAGGGAGAACGGCAGGTCGGAGTCCGTGAAGACGATGAACTCGCCGCGGGCGCGCGCCACCCCGCTGCGGACGGCCCCGCCCTTGCCGAGGTTCTGGGGCTGGCGGATCAGCATGACGCCCGGCGGGAGGTCCTCGGCCTCGACCGCCTGGCCCGGCATGCTGCCGTCGTCCACGACGATCAGCTCGGCCCGATCTCCGAACCGCTCGTGCAGGAAACTGGCCGCCTCGGCGGCCGTCGCCCGGGCTCGCGCGCGTTGGTTGTAGAAGGGGATCACCAGGGAGAGGGTCAGGCCGGCGTCGGAGATGGGGAATCCTCCATCAGCGCCCGGAGCGCGCGGCGGTCCACCTTGAACATCGGCGTGAGAGGCACGTCGTCGAGCAGCGTGAGGCCGTCGGGACGCTTGAAGCTCGCGAGCTCGGCGCCGACGAAGGCCCTCAGCTCGGCCAGCGTCGGCGGCTCGCCCGGGTCGCGCGGCACGACGAACGCCCACCCCACCTCGCCGAGTACCGGGTGCGGCACGCCGACCACCGCCGCGCGCCCGACCTTCGGATGGTGCGCGAGGCGCTCCTCCACCTCGGCCGGATGCACGTTGAAGCCGCCCCGGATGTACATCTCGCTCCGCCGCCCGGTGAGGTGCAGATAGCCGCCGGCGTCGAGGTGGCCGACGTCTGCGGTGTGCACCCAGCCCTCCGCGTCGATGGTCGCGGCGGTTGCCTGGGCGTCGCGCCAGTAGCCGCGCATGGTCGCCGGCGAGCGGACGGCGACCTCGCCCGTCTCTCCGGCGGGCAGCGGACGGTTCGCGTCGTCGACGATCCGGAGCTCCACCCCGAGCGTCGCGCGCCCGACCGTGGCCGCGACCACGTCCGCGGGATCGCCCGGGACCGAGGCCGTCGCGATGCCCACCTCGGTGGAGGAGTAGCGCACGCTCACCTCCGCGCCGAGCTCGTCGTGGAGCCGCCGGATGAGAGACGGCAGCGCCGGCGCCCCGCCGACGAGCACGGATCGCAGCGACGAGAGATCGCGGCGGGGGCGGTCGGGGTGGTCGAGGAGTGCTGTGAGCTGGGTCGGGATGCCGCCGAGATGCGTGAGCCGCTCGCCTTCGATCGCCGCCAGCACCGCGGCGGGGTCGAAGGTGTCGTGGATGACGGAGCGGCCGAGGTGGGCGATCTGCACGGCGATGCGCGTCATCGTGCCGACGTGCGCGAAGGACAGGCCCGGGGCCAGGTGCGTCTGGAAGCGCGGCACGCCTTCGGGGTGGCGACGGGCGTCGATCTCGGCGACGGCGAGGAGGCTCGCATGCGTGTACCAGGCACCCTTGGGCGCGCCCGTGGTGCCGCTGGTGAAGACGATGGCGACGGCGTCGCCGGGGTCGACGGTGGCGCCGGGCGGCGCCGGCGCGTCGCCCGCCAGGGCCGCGACGACGCCTGCGGTGCTCCGCCGCAGCTCATCGGCGTCGAGCCAGAGGATCTCGGCGAGCTCCGGGAGCTCGGCGCGCACCGACTCGACGATCGGGCGGAAGTCCACGTCGTGCCAGCGGTCGACGGCGAGGAGCAGCCGGGCGCCCGCCTGCCGGAGCACGTGGCCGATCTCGCTCCGCCGGTAACGGACGTTGAGACCGGTTGTCACGGCGCCGAGCCCGGCCGCGGCGAGGTAGGCGATCAGGTACAGCGGGGTCGTGGGCAGCAGCAGCGCGACGACGTCGCCCCGCCGCACGCCGCGCGTCCGGAACACGGCGGCCAACCGGTCGGCCAGCTCGTCCCACTCGCGATAGGTGAGCCGCTCGTCCCGATAGCGGAACGCCTCGGCCTCGGACGCCTCGCGTGCGACCGCGCGCAGCAGATCGCGTAAGTTTCGAGCGGCGGGCACCGGCGACGTATTGAACTATTAACCGATGCGGCGCGACTGGTCTAGCGAAGGTCCTTGACCTCAGACCTCCCGCGTCTGTCGGCCTGCGATACGGCCGGAGATGGAGGAGCATCGGATTCAGCAGGTCGCCAGCTCGAGCTGCCGCGCGACGGCGACAGGCACGACGTTACAGTCCGCGCCCCCGTCGACCAGCGCCTGGCACAGAGGTGGCTGCTAGCTGACTAGGGGTGCGGCGGTGCCAACTCGCCCACCACGTCGTCAACGAACGCATCCACTTTGCGCTCGATGGCGTCGGCGTCACCCGAGGGGGGCTAGGCAGGCGGCATGCTCGGAATCGACGATCCTCAGCTGATTCGGGGTGTTCGTTCCCGTTTGCTGCGGTCGCGAATGATCTTATCGACATCCCGACGCCGGTACAGCCGGATGCCACTCTGGCTCTGGGCTGCGATGGGCAACAATCCGTTGCGAGCCCAGTAGCGCACTGTGTCGCCGCTGACCCCGACGAGCCGTGCGACCTCACTCGTGCTCAAGAACTCGGCCTCCCCCATGCTCCCTCCACCAACCCCATGCGAGTGCCGTGCCCACCACGGCCGTTCGGTTACCTACCAGAAAGGGGCCATGAGGACACGCGTTCCGAGCGATTTTGTGCATGCGGCGGCACTTTTGAACGGCTCCATGGGCACGGAACCGGACCCCGAGAGGCAACCCGCCCCGCACACGGGACCTCCGGACACGCGTCCTCCAGCCTCCCGCCCAGCGGAGGCCGATCGGTCACATGGCTGCGGCCCGCATGCTCCCCAGGAGCCGGTTCCGCTTCACCCGGTCCCGTTTCGAATCCTGCAGCTTTGATGTCGGGATGTTCACCGGCCCGGGTGAAGGGCGCCGCCGACGTGTCCGAAGTGAACCATGTCGTGTAGCGTAGCCTCGCCTCCGCGAGCGACCGACGTTAAGTGCGTTCAGGTCAATCTCTCGTTCGGCCCATCGACCGACACCGGCAGCTCCGGGCCCTGGAGTATGTGTTTCGCAACGGATTCGTCGGCAGTTGGGTCCTTGCGCCGACGACGACTACGACGCTGGACGCCGGTGGCGAACGCGCGGCCGGACCAGCTTACGCGCACGCTCACGGCGATCATCGTGGAGTGGCGCGGGTTCCTCCGATCCGGGTGGGACGATCACCGTCCATGTCTGGAGCTTTTGGCGACGGCGCCACCGCTGCCGCTGTCTCGGTCCCAGTACCCATGCCACCGCTGGCAGCACCGTCACGCTCACGGTCGCCGACACCGGCGGACTGGCGCGAGCGACACGGCGACCGTGGATTACGAACCGGCCGCGAGTCGCAAATGCGGACCCTGACCCGACGCAGCAAGAGCATCGTGGTGTCGGGGAAATCCTCCGACACGGCGGACCTCGGCGCGGGCCGCGGACAATCGCGGGGGGTACGACCTCTTCGTCGCCAAGTAGTCGGCGACCGGCGCGCACCTCTGGTCAAGGCGTCTGCGGAGTACGGGGAGCGACAATGCCGCGGCGATGGCGGTGCACGGCAGCGACAATGTCGCGGTCGCGGAAGGCTTCTCGGGGACGGTGGATTTCGGCGGTGGCGACATCTTACTGGCGAAGTAGGCGGCGAGCGCTTGGGCCTCCCGGACAATGTTTTGAGCGCGCGCCAATCCAATGACTCACGCATCCGTGAGCCGGACCCTTAGGGGTCGGGAAACGTGGTTAACAAGCGTTCCCGCCCAGCAGGCGCGCTCCTTGCTACTGCGACGCCGAGACACGCGACGCCAAGACACTCGTCGCGACAGATCGGAGGGGCACATGCGTAGGAGGATCCCAAGCACTCACCTGGACCGTGACCTCAAGCGGCTGCGGCGGCTGGTGCTCTTCCTCACAATCTTGCTGAGCGTGCTGCTGATGGCACTCGCGAAGCCGCAGGCCAAGGGCGACGTTCTGCACGCGCTCGCGGACCTCGAACGGCACCACGCTCTAGTAGGCGAGCTACACGAGCAGCGGCCTGGCGCCGGGTACGCGGTACTACTACCGGGTACAGGCAATCAAGAACGGAACGCCGTCGGCATACTCAAACATCGCTGGTGCCACGACCTGCGGCATCTTCACGACAACGACATTCACGATCACGATGGTCGCCACCTCGAGTTCGACTACGCCCGGTTGGTTGTGTGGTCCGGTCGCGAACGCCGGTCCCGATCACGCGGATGCTGACGATGGTGATGTCCAACGGGTCGGGTTCGTTCGACTCCAGCGGCACGATCACTTCCTACGCCTGGAGGTTCGGCGACGGAGGCTGCACTTCCGGTATCTCTGCCTCGCACGCCTATCTGGTGACGCACTGCCCGGGAATGAGGGTCAGCGACAGGCGATGGTGCAGGCGGCCAACCGGCCGCCGGTCATTTAATTGACTAACGTAGTGCTCTGCGTTGTCAGTGTGGCAGGGCGATCCGACGTCGCGCTATGCCTGTACGACGGTCCCCAGATGATGTCCAGCGATTGGCGTCTTCCAGGCGTGCGCCGCGTTCTCGAACCAGAGCGCGAGCATCAA
>Ga0070699_100001043_pt1 | contig 25801 bp, 21 predicted proteins | sample KBSK1503metaG_FD_65473 | JGI IMG/M metagenome (GOLD analysis project Ga0070699, IMG submission 65473) | Corn, switchgrass and miscanthus rhizosphere microbial communities from Kellogg Biological Station, Michigan, USA - KBS K1-50-3 metaG | ecosystem: Host-associated > Plants > Roots >...
GACTGATCATCGATTATCGCGAGCTCGACAAGTTGAAGAGTGTTTACACCGACGCACTGCCGCACCAGATCGCAACCGACGGGCGCATTCACTGTCAGCTCAATCAAACTGTCGCCGCAACGGGTCGTCTGTCATCGAGCGATCCAAATCTTCAGAACATTCCCATTCGCAGTGAAATGGGACGCCGGATTCGCCGCGCGTTTGTCGCCGAGAAAGGCAATAAGATCATTTCGGCTGACTACTCACAACTCGAATTGCGCCTGTTGGCCCACATCACACAGGATCCCGTGATGCTGGAAGCGTTTCAAAAGGGTGAAGACATTCATGCCCGCACAGCGCGACTCGTCTTTGGCGCGAGGACTGACGAAGAACTCAAGGAAGCGCGACGTTTCGCCAAGATCGTGAACTTCGCGATCGCTTATGCCATCGAACCGTGGGGCTTGTCGCAACGCGTGGGAATCACGCGGCAGGAAGCAAAGAAAGTCATCGAAGACTATTACAACACCTACAAAGGCGTGCGCCGTTACATGGACGAAGTGCCGATTCGTGCGCGCGAGCATGGCTACGTTCGTTCGATCTATGGACGCATCCGGCCGCTTGCCGGCATCAACGATCGCAACGCGAACATTCGCAAAGCAGCCGAACGTGAGGCCATCAACATGCCGATACAAGGCACGGCGAGTGACATTGTGAAGATGGCGATGCTCAAGGTCGATGAGGAATTCAAACGCGCAGGGCTCGAGTCGCGGATGCTGATGCAGGTGCATGATGAGTTGCTGGTTGAAGTGCCCGAGAAAGAGGTCGCGAAAGTAACGGAAATACTGAGGCACGAAATGGAAACCGCGGTTGAGCTCGACGTGCCGCTTGTGGCAGATGTAGGTGTGGGCGACAATTGGATGGATGCCAAGCCTTAGAAAGTCCTGATGCAACCAACAGAAAAAAAACCGGAGGTTGTTTATCGGAGGGCGACTGAGCCGGGTGCGGCGCCCAGCCGTCGTCGTGGCTTCGCTCCCGCACTAACACCACTCATAATTGGCTTCCTGTTGCTTTTGGGGCTCATTCTCGCGCTGGGATTGAAGAGCGCGACAAAGATGGATGTTGTAGGTTCGACCGCCGTGCACAGTGCGCTCGAATACTCCGCCCGCCTTAATCTCCTTTTGGATCTGCGTCTGAAATTTGCACAACTCGATAATGAGGCACGTGCGCGTCATCGCGAGGAGTCGGTTAGAGAGTTGGCTCCACCCTTTGGATTCAAGGTCGACAAGGCACGTGAAGATGCCAGAACAGCCATGACCTTGATCGATCATCCGCCGCTCTCAGAAAATCCAGCCTGGGTTACCCTGCGTCAGGATCTGGAAACTTACTTGAAACTCACAGAGGATCGGCGGCGTTACGGGCTCGAAGGCTTTGCAAGCTATCGCAATATCGATCGCCAACTGAACGAGCTCTTTTCATCTGTTCAGGCCGAACAAGACAAAATTATTGCGGACGTAGACGCCTCTCAAAAAGAGGCCCGTGACAACATCAACAAATGGACGTTATTTGCCATTTTGGTTGGCGCCCTGGTAGCCGTGGGCACTGTTTGGCAAGTGCAGCGACACTTCCGCGACATGCGTCGCAGCGTTTTAGAGACGCGTCGCGAACGCACTTTCACCACGCAATTGCTGCAAGGCATGGTTAGCGCTGTCGCCGCGATCGACGAGGAAGATCGAATTCGCAGTGCCAACGCTGGTTTCTTCCGCATCTTTCCGAACGCTACCATCGGCGCGTCAATACTCGAAAAACTCGGAGCTGACGACGCGATGAAGATGCTGGAAACGGTCACTTCCATTCGCGTCGTCAAGGCGACCTACCATGGCCGTTCAATCGCTCGGGTTGATGACGAAGACAAATCGTTCGATGTTTACTCATCGCCACTTGCAATCAATGGCGATCGCGGCCAGATCGTGACCCTTGTCGATGCGACTGAAGCCGCGGAATCTGAGCGTACGCTGCGTCGCAGTGAATCACTCGCGGCAGTCGGACAGGCAACGACCCAGGTGGCACACGAGATTCGCAATCCGCTCGGCAGCATTCGTCTCGGCGTGTCGATGCTGCGCGACAGCGTGACCGATCAGGATGCGCTGAACACGATCGAGCTCGTCGAACGTGGTATCAAACATCTCAACAAACTGGTGGTTGACGTGACGCAGTTCTCGCGGCAGAAAGAGCTGGAACGCTCCACAGTCGATCTGCACGAATCGCTGGAGCGCAGCATCGATCTCGTCACCGACAAGATTGCGGAAAAGAATGCTACGGTCGAGAAACATTTCGACGGCGCCTCGATCGTGGGACACTGGGATCCATACCAGTTGCGGCAGGTGTTTGTGAACGTGATCGCGAACGCAGTTGACGCGGGCCAGGAGAATTCAGCGGTATTGATCTCGACCGAGTTGCTGCACCGGGAAACGGATGGCGACGGCCAGGCGCCGCGGAATTACGCGCGCATTACGATTACCGATCATGGCAAAGGAATGGACAAAGCCACCCGCGATCGGATCTTCGAACCGTTCTTCTCGACCAAGAAACGCGGTACCGGCCTCGGACTGGCGATCGTAAAGCAGATCGTCGAGCTACATGGCGGGCGCATCAGCGTCGCCAGCGAACCCGGAAAGGGCTCGAAGTTCAAGATCGACCTTCCTGTCTAAAGCAAATCTTCGCCACAAAATTTGCGCAAATCCTTGATAAAAGGTTATTGACGCAATCTCACCTTGGTACTATTCTACGCGCTCACCAAAACTGGCTGACATCGCAATTTTCCGGTAACCCCCCTATCCCGTTGTCGAGAATCCTCTCGAACCACCATCTATCAACGGAGATCCATCATGGCAGATGACAGAATAAAAATTCTTGAAGAGAGATTGACTCGCTTGGAAGCTACGCTCGCTCAGCGACAAACTGGCCCTGGCACTAGCGGAGGATTTACGCCGCCCGGCGGAGTTATTGTCGATTCGGCGCCGTGGGCCGGAAATCAATTCCAGTTTATTCCAAGACCTTCGCCGGTAGTCGATCCGGCTCCCTGGCCGTATTGGGGAGGAGGTTGGGGAGGTTGGGGACGTCCACGCTGGCCTACACCCATAGTCGATCCTGGGCCATTCCCGACTCCAGTAGTAGATCCAGCTCCGTGGCACAGTCCGGTTGTTGATCCGGCGGTGTTCGCGCAATCGGCCGCCGCTGCGCTGGGGCGTTTTCGTCCCGTTGGCGGCGATCCACCGCCACCCGATCTGAGCAGACTTTCAGTGCAACAACTCGAAGCCACGATCCACGGCATCAGCGCCGAGCGAGCGCGGCTCGATGCAATGGAGGAAATGGTCAAGAAGCAAATAGAGGCACTGAAGAAACAGCCCGGCTAGTCAAAAACCCGATGCTTTCATAGTTTGAGCTTTGCCTCAAAGAATAATCTCATTCACACCGGGCTTTAGCCCGGTGTGAATGAGACAAGGGCAAGGCCTTTGATCACAGAATTTCGCCAGAACGGAGGCTAGAGATGCGAAAACTCCCATCCCTGCCAATGCAGATACCTGTGTGCGATCCGGGCGGTCGCACACAAAAGGTTTTATTAGTCGGCTTCCAGGACCAGGATAACCTTGGCTTGCGTTATCTGATGTCTACGGTGAATGCCTCCGGTCACGAGGCGATCATCATGACTTATCGTTCAGACGCCGCGAAGATTCTGCAACGCATCCACCAGGATAAACCGGATGTCGTCGGCTTCTCGCTGATATTTCAATACATGGCGCCTGACTTTGGACAGGTAATCGAAGCGTTGCGTGAGGCGGGCGTGACCGCGCACTTCACTATGGGAGGCCATTACGCCAGCTTCGAGCCAACGGAGATTCTCAGGCGCATCCCAGGCCTCGATTCCGTTGTCCGCTTCGATGGTGAAATGACTCTCGTCAACTTATTGAACTGCCTGAGCACGGGTTCGGAATGGCGTGGACTGCCCGGAATTGCATTTCGCCAAGACGACGGCGAAATCAGCGTCGCCCCGCTGGCGCAGGTAGTCGAAGACCTGGATCTGCTGCCTTGGCCCGATCGGCAATCGATCGATTATGAAGGTCATCCGATGCCGACCGCTTCGGTCCTGGGGAGTCGCGGCTGTCCCTGGGATTGCTCCTTTTGCAGCATTCGACCGTTTTATGAGGAGCAAGGTGGTCCACTGCGCCGCCTGCGGGCGCCGCGCGCAGTAGTGGATGAGATGATCGATCTTCATCGCCATCGTGGCGTTCCGATTTTTCTCTTTCAGGATGACGACTTTCTGGCCGGCGGCAGGAAGGCTAAAGAATGGGCGATGGAGATCGCCGATCTCGTCGCCGCCGAAGGCCTCGCCGGCAAAATGGCCTTCAAGATTAGTTGTCGTTCAGATGAGATTGACGAAGACTTGATTGAGCGGCTAATCGCCGGCGGCCTGACGCATGTGTACATGGGCGTCGAGTCAGGCGATGAAGAAGGGCTGATCAATATGAGCAAGCGGCTTAAGCCGGAGGCTCATTTGCGAGCCGGTCGCATCTTGAAAAGTTTTGGCTTGTCGTTCGACTTCGGCTTCATGCTGGTCGATCCCTATTCGACTTTTCGCAGCATTCGCCAGAATGTGAGTTTCCTTGAGGAGTTTATCGGCGACGGCTGGACGGTCGCGCCGTTTTGCCGGATGCTGCCGTACGCCGGCACGCCCATCAAGCGACGACTCGAGTCAGAAGGACGTCTGCTCGGCACTTCATTCGATCCTGACTACAAGTTTCTCGATCCCAAACTGGACCTGTTCTATGACTGGATGGTGAATACCTTCTACGAACGGAACTTTACCAACCAGGGGTTGTGCCACATTCTGCGTGGATTGCTCTTCGAAGCACATCTTCGCTTGCCTTCGCCCAATCCGGTTTCCGAGGCGCAGAAGAATTATCTTCACTATCTGACTGCGATTTGTAATCGCGTTGCGTGTTACACGCTGCGCTCTGCGGTTGACTACATGGAAGCCACACCGCTTGCGACTCTGGAGCGTGATTCAACTTATCTGGACGGTCTGACTGAACACGAAAAGAGAGAAGAAGCCCGGCTGGTCACGGAAGTGATGAACTACTACGAGTGGGTTCATCAGGATCACAGTCCGATACCCGGTCCGGTTGCCGGAGGTTTTGATAAGACCTGGACCTTCTACGACGGTGACCGCGAAGCGGCGGGTATTCAAGTAGCCTAGCCACAAAAGTGTTTAGGCGAAGAAGATTTCTCACGCAAAGGCGCAAAGACGCAAAGCGCTGCCGCGTTTCTCGGGGTTTTCTTAGCGTCTTTGCGCCTTTGCGTGAGAAACAGTTCCTTGCCCCAGGTCGTCAGGTGATTTGATTACTTTTTGTGCCTTCTGGGATGATATGGACGTCGTTCTTGTCTCCATGCCTTTCGCCGAGGTCCAGCGACCGTCGATAGCGCTCGGTCTCCTTCAAGCATCACTTGCCCCTACCGGCATCCAAAGCGAAATCGTCTACGCAAATTTCGGTCTGGCCGAGCGGATTGGGCTGGTGGCCTACCAGGCAATGCAAATGGCGCCCACCGATCACTTGCTGGGTGAGTGGTGTTTTGCCGGTTACCTCTTTCCCACCGATGAAGCCAAGGACGAGGAGTATCTCAACCTCGTTTTAGAAGTGCGATGTGCGTGCTTTCCTGCTTCGCTCGAAGAACGAAAAGATCAGCTGCGTTGGGTGCGCCGGCAGAGTGCCGCCTATGTCGATTGGCTGGCAGACGTCATCGTTGCGAAAAAGCCTAAGCTGGTGGGATGTAGTTCAGTATTTCAACAACACTGCGCCTCGCTCGCCTTGCTCAAGCGAATTCACGAGTTGAGTCCCGACACTGTCTTGTTGATGGGCGGCGCAAACTGCGAAGGCGAGATGGGAGTACAAACGCTCCACTCGTTTCCCTGGGTCGACTGTATCGTCTCCGGCGAAGCCGACGCCCTTTTCCCGGATCTCTGCAAGGTACTGCTCGAGCAGGGGCGCGCCGTCGATCCGGCTTCGCTTCCGGATGGCGCGGTTTCGCAAAGTCACCTGAAAAACCCGTTTCGGATCCTGTCGCAGCAACCGCAACGTTCACTGATCCACGATCTGGATGCGTTGCCGCTCCCAGACTACCGCCATTACTTTCAGACGCTGAACGCTTCGACACTGACAAACATGATCCAGCCGGGACTGCTTGCCGAGAGTTCTCGCGGCTGTTGGTGGGGCGAGAAGTTTCACTGCACCTTCTGCGGCCTGAATGGCGAAGGCATGCAGTATAGAAAGAAATCGCCGGAGCGCGTGCTCAAGGAATTGTCGGAGCTGAAACGACTTTATGGAGTCGCGAACATTCAATTCGTGGACAACATTCTCGACATGTCGTTCTTCAAGACGGTGCTGCCTACGCTCGCGGCCGCGGAGGAGAAGTACTCGCTGTTCTACGAGACCAAGGCCAATCTCAAGCGCGAACAGGTCGAGCTGCTCGCTCAATCCGGAATTCGTTGGATTCAACCCGGCATCGAGAGTCTTGACGACCGAGCTCTCAAGCTCCTGGCCAAAGGAAACTCGACGCTGATCAACTTGCAACTACTCAAGTGGTGCAGCGAACTCGGCATCGATGTTTCGTGGAATGTGCTCAGCGGGATTCCTGGCGACTCAGATAGTTGGTACGCAAATATGGCCAGTTGGCTGCCGTCGATCTTTCATTTCCAGCCGCCGACGGGAGTTAGCCGTGTTCGTTACGATCGGTTCAGTCCGTATCAGATGCGCCCGCAGGATTTCGATCTCGCCCTCGAGCCAAGCCGCACGTACCAGTACGTTTATCCTTTTGCGAGTGAATCGCTGATGCGGTTGGCGTACTCATTTGAGGATCGCAAGCGCAAGCAGCATATGCATCGCGCCATGTCGGATGAACCGGGTCAACAACAATTGCGGCAAGTGGTGTTGCAGTGGAACGAACTCTGGCGTACTTCAAAGCCTCTACTTCAGATTTATGAGGAGGGCGAGGGCTTGCGAATCGTCGATACACGTCCCTGCGCTATCCAGGGAAATTGGACCATCCGCGGGATTGAGGCGGAAATCTATCGGCTCTGTGATTCCGCGCAGACAAGGACCACGCTCAAATCCCAACTGTGTAATGCGATCGACTCAGCACTCGATACTCTCCTTACCAACAAAGTTATGTTGGCAATGAACGATAAGCTATTGGCGATCGGTATTAAATCCGCGTAATCCGTGTTAACGCCTTTCTCGCAGCTTCAATTGTCCGTTCAATTACTTGATCGTCATGCGCCAAACTCACGAACGCGGCCTCGAACTGCGACGGCGCGAGATAAACGCCCTCGTCGAGCAGCGCGTGAAAGAATTTCCCGTAAAGCTGCCGGTCACACTTGTTCGCACTGTCCCAATCAATCACCGGCTCGCTCGTAAAGAAACTGGTCCACATCGAGCCAACGCGATTCGTCACAGTCGTCACGCCAGCCTCTCGCGCGGCGTTTGCCAGTCCTTCACAGAGCCTGCTGCTCGCGCTTTCGAGTCGTTCGTAAACAGACTTGTCTCGCAAACGTCGCAAGGTGATCAATCCCGCGGTCATTGAAAGCGGATTACCTGACAACGTACCAGCCTGGTAAACCGGACCAGCCGGCGCGATGTGGTTCATGATCTCGCGACTGCCGCCATAAGCTCCAACCGGCAAGCCGCCGCCGATTATTTTTCCCAGGGTCGTGATGTCTGGTCTGATGTTGTAGCGCTCCTGCGCACCGCCGCGTGCGAGACGAAATCCCGTCATCACTTCATCGAAGATCAGCAGCGCGCCGTGATCGTGAGTCAGCTTACGCACGGCTTGGAGATATCCGGGTTGCGGTGGCACACAACCCATGTTCCCCACCACCGGCTCGATGATTACCGCCGCGATGTCGGCGTGTTCAGCGAAGACTTGTTCGAGCGCGGCGACGTTGTTAAAGGGAAGCGTGAGCGTGTTTTCGGCGAGCGCGGCAGGAACACCGGGACTATCTGGCAGTCCAAGCGTCGCCACACCAGAACCGGCTTTGACGAGCAAGCTATCAGCGTGCCCGTGATAGCAACCTTCAAACTTCACCAGCTTTGTCCGTCCGGTAACACCGCGCGCGAGCCTGATAGCCGACATCGTTGCTTCCGTGCCGCTGCTTACCATGCGCACCATCTCGATCGCCGGCACTGCGTCGATCACTTCCTGCGCGAGGCTGATTTCCAGCTCCGTCGGCGCGCCAAAACTGGTGCCCTGCGCCGCCACTTCCTGTACTGCGGCGACGACCTCTTCGTCAGCGTGGCCCAGAATCATCGGCCCCCACGAGCCAACGTAGTCGATGTAAGTTCGCCCATCGACGTCCGTAATAGTTGCGCCACGCGCCGAGCTGATGAAGCGCGGATTTCCGCCGACCCCGCGAAATGCGCGCACCGGGGAATTCACCCCGCCGGGTATCAGGTTTTGGGCGGTTGCGAATAGCTGTTCTGACTTGCTTGAATGCTGTGGCATAAACTGAGCATACCAGTTCAGAGGTTAAGACTAGAACAAGTCACCTTAGCTAGAACAAGTCAGGAAGAGGGGCTTGCCCCCGCTTCTAAATGAATTCGTCCAGCAGCGGGGGCAAGCCCCTCTTCCTGACTTGTTCTATTTCTACAGTGTTGTTCTGCTACAGCCTTGGAATTGCTTCTTTTGGTTCCACGGTAAGTGAGCGGAAGCGCGACATGCGCACGAGTCCGGGCGCGCCGCCTTTGGGTTTCGACAAGAACTTTCGTTCGGTGTAGTGAATGACGACTTTGGTGTCGTCACTCGCTTGGCTGAAGCGACCTGCAAGTTGAGCGGCTTCGATGATCGTGCGTTGCGGAATCTCTTTTCGTGTTGGGTTGCGCACGACGACGTGCGAGCCGGGGTAGTCGCCGGCGTGCATCCAGAGATCGTTCGGTTGGGCCACGCGAAAAGTCAGATGATCGTTATCACGCGCGGCGCGTCCGACGAGAATTTCGTAACCATCCGTGGAAAGGTAACGGCGAACACCCGGAATCTTTTCCGGTTTCGCGGTCTTCGTTGGCGTGACTTTCGGCGCCGGCGCCGGTTTTTCGAAGGTCGCTAAAGCCTCCGCATCTCGAGAAAGAACGATTTGATCCAGGTCCTGCAACCGTCGCTCGAGAGCTGCAACCTCACGATCAATCTGCGTTAAGCGTTCGGCGATCTCCTCAGCCGCTCGTTTGGCTTTTGTGTATTGTCGAAATCGAGCTGCGGCTTCGTCCTGAAGCGAACGATTTTCATCGACCTCAACTTCGATCACCGGCGCGCCTTCAGCGTAGTAGTCAGTGATCCGAACTTTATTGCCGGCGCGCGTCGCGGTCGCAATGTTTGCCAGCAGTAGATCGCCTGTCCGCTTGTGTGTTTCCGGATCGCCGTGACGAACCAGATCCTGTTGGAGATTTTGTTTCAACGTGCGTTGCCGCCGGATAGCGTTGGTCAGTTTGGCTCGCAACGCTCGCTCGCGCGCGTCGAATGCTATCGTTGCTTCGAGCGCTGAAAAGTGTGCATCGAGCTGAGCCGATGCTGGCCCAGCGTTTAGCGTGAAGGCTTCAGACGGTTCTTTCAGCGGCCGTGGTGGTGGCAGGTATATTTCGCCGAGCCTTGTCTTTCCCTGCGCACGCAACACAGCCGTGATGCGATTCAGCTCATCGAGCAGCAAAAGATCCGCGGTTCTGCCCGTCAGTTGCACGAGCAGCCTGCGAAAAACTCCATCTTTATGGAAAGTAAGACGTACGATGCGGTCCAGCGGGTCTTTCGCGATTTCGGTTACGTGAGCGCCACTGAGCGTCGAACGCAACAACTGTCCGAACGGACCCAGCGGCGTCGATTGCTTATCTAAATCCCTGGTGCGGCGACGAATTAAATAAAGGCGCGGACTCGCGGGCTCGACACTGACGTACAGAAACTCGCCACGCAAGCCGAAGTCGATGGCGAACGAAAGCGGTGTGAGTTGAAAAATCTTGCCAAAGAATCTTCCGGTCAGATTGGCGCGGAGTTCGTGAGTAACAGCCTGAATCTGATCCGTATTCAAGTGACTACAACGGCGGTGCGGGTGAAGCGATCGTGAACTGTATAACCTTCACGACTGATGATGGCAGAAAGTATTCCGAACACGGTGGCCAGGGAAAGCAGGTAGAAGAACGATCGGCCGATTGATTGTCCGCCGGTGGGAATCAGTCCGGTCTTCGTATCGATCACTCGTAACGACAGCAGGCGCATGGCCCATGTGCGACCGGTCAGCGCCGTCATCAACGTCAGATAAAGGAACGTAACGACGATGGCACTCCCGGCCAGCACCGCAATCGCGCGTTTGTCCTGCCAGTTACTGCCGGTGAGATACATTGCGCCAGCGATCGGCGAGGTCAACAACACACAGAAGATCAGATCCATCACGGCGCAGACAAGCCGGCGAAAAGCCGATGCGCTTCGTCTGGTCAGTTCATCAACGTGTACGTTCTTCGCAACCGAGTCGAGATAGTTCAGCGAGGGATTGTTGTCGTCGATGATCAATCGTTTCAACGGTTTCGACGGTTTCGGTGGCGCGCTGGGTTCGACAACCGGCTCGCTGACGGGGACCACTGCGAGGTGATGCGGCTTCTCAATTACAGGTGATTCGGCAATGGGAATCTTGGGCTCAAACGCGAGTTGCGGGTCGGGGAGAACCGTTTCGCTCATGTCGTTTTCTTCTCGTTCCGGCGCGTACGCGACTGCGGTCGCCAACGTCGATCGTGGTTGACGATGCTCGGCGGGCGCGGGTTGGTGTGCTCTTTCGATTCGCTTGAGAGCAGCAACGACCAGTGGATTCATGGCCGGCATCTGCGCTGGCGGCAATAATTCCAGTTGCGGCGGGTTGACGGTGGACTCGCGACGCTGTCTTTCAGCTTCGGCAGCCTCGCGTGCAGTCTCACGGGCACGTTTTTCCTGCACTTCGCGCACCCTTTCGCTCAACTCCTTGCGCCACTCCGGCATCGAGTTCCGCGACACACCCGGAAACTCAATCAACGTGGATTTTCTTTCGGTGGCTCGAGTTGAGTCGTTGGGGGATAAGTCCATTTCGAGGCGGCATACTATCAGGAATAACTTTAAGTGGTCAATGAGAAAATAATGCAGGAGTAGGGGTTAAGCAGTGAGTGACTTAAAGCGGAGTGCGACCGGCGAAGCCGGCATCGATGTCGTGCCACCACTCGAGCTCGTCGCCTTCGCCGAGTTGCCAGCACAGCAGGACGATGCGGCCGTCGCGCAGTGAAGGGAAATCGATCAGGCCACGCTCGAAGTCCTTGAGTTGGACGCCAAGCGCTTCCAATTGGGCCAGTTGCGTCGTGAGCACGGTGAGGATGTTGGCATAAGCGATACCTTCAGCCATGCCGCCGCCACCTTGTTCCGCGGCTTCAGCAGCCTTTTTGGCTTCGTCGCGATACTTCGAGAGCTGGCGATGCGCACGCTGAATCTTCCCGGCGATGACGCTTACCTCGGGTAGTAAGGCATTGGCTTCCTGAACGGTGAAGATTTTCATTTTATGAAGGAGATTTCACGCAAAGGCGCAAAGGAAGACGCAAAGACGCAAAGAAAAACATAGCGCCTTTGCGTCTTCCTTTGCGCCTTTGCGTGAAACTCTCAATGATCGTCGGTGATGCGAATGAACTCCGTCGCGGCTTCAAACTCCGCCGCCTCTTCCTCGATCTCAGTCTCAATCACCACTCGCATCGCTGCCTGAAAACTATCGGGCTGTGGTTCGTCCATGTACCCCGCAGGCAGTGGATCATGCAGGTCACGCTCACACTCGTAGCGGCCCCCGTGCGTGACTTCCTTCCGCACCTTTTCTGCAATCTCGCCGAGATCGATGAAGTAGTCAGAGACGTCGATCAACTTGGGCGCGGTGTTTGACCTGAATCCCGCAATCTCAACCCGGCAGCCCTTGTACGCCACCGCGTTGACTGCGTAAACAAAGTCTTCGTCGCCGGAGACCAGCACTGCCGTGTCATAACGTCCCGCGAGCGAAAGCATATCAACCGCAATTTCCACGTCAAGGTTTGCTTTCCTGGTGCCGTCATAAAAGGTCTTCAATTCTTTCTGGATTACACGAAAGCCATTCCGGCGCATCCACAAAAGAAAACCCTGCTGACGTTCGGCTCCCACGTCGACGCCCGTGTAGAAGAAAGCCCGCAGCAGCCGCCCGTCGCCCAGTAACACCCGCAACAACTTGTTGTAATCGATGTCGATATTGTGGAAACGAGCTGCATGGAAAAGATTATTGCCGTCGATAAAAACCGCTACCCTGCCGCGATGACCAAGCTGCCATGAAATATTATTAGTCGGATCGAAATTATGCATAAATACACTCCGAACATACCCTCCGGGATTTACAACCTAGAATGCTGTTTTGCTGTTCACTGGTCAAGTTAAGAAGGTGTATGGTCCTGTGATCAAGATGTTGCAATTATTTCATCGGAAATCGCGTCCAAATAGACCCGTGTGACCGGGGCATTCGTGACCTCCAATTCCCATGCAAGTCTGATTTGCAGGCCAGTGGCCGGATCATTTGAGGGCTGGGCGTAAACGACTAACTGCCGGGCTTCAACCGTCGCATTCGCGGGTAAAGAGAGGGTTTGTTGGCGAGCACTCGCGTCTGTGAAAGTTACCGGCTGGGCCTTTATACGATCGACAGCCTGCTCACTCGTGACCTTCGGGGTCAGACCGTTGAGCATGGCCTGGATGCGATCGGTGTTGGGAATGCAGTTGCTGGAAAAGCTTACCAACTGCCCATTACTGCGAAAGCGAATCGTTAGATTGCCGAAACCTCCCCGCAATGGATAACGAAACGGCCGTTGCTCGTAACGAGCGACTTTGACGCCCGACGGTTCGTCCACTCGTTCGACCAGCGATAGTTGATCGGGATCGGCGCCGATCAGCTGTTGCCATTCGACGATGAACCGTCGCAGCGACTCGCGCGTGTCGTCTTCTGTGGGGTTCGTTGGCGAGCCGACTTTCGGGAGATAGATCGGCGCGGGTAAATTGGCCGGCAAACCATCGAGTGTCGCAGTGTACGGATTCAGGTTCGCTTCCGTCTTGCCGGGCAATCCGTAATGTTGCGACAACTGGTACCAGGCTTGTGCCGCCTCTTCGAGTCTGTTGCCCACTTCCGCCTGCGCAATCGGATACGGCGGCAGGTTAGCCGTTGGACCGTTGGCGTTGGTTGGCTGGAACGCAGCGCAGCCGGTGCCGGCCACTGCCGCAGCCAGGGCGAGCGTCGTTATCAAACCCCTTACGATAAAAGAACCGGCAAACATTCTCTTAGCCTCGAATTTTCTCATCGTCGTATAATCAAAATACTTGGAGGAGCTGTTGCCTAAAGATAACGAAAACATTCCCTTCCTTGGACCAGTTGAACCTTCGGAGCCACAGGGGTTTTCGGCAGAACAGATGATTCGTTGCGAGGAATGCCTGAGAGCGAATCCTCCCACGAGAGTAAGTTGTCTTTATTGCGTCGCTCCATTACCGTTGACCGAGACTTCCGCTCGTTTAGTTAAGCCGGTCCTGCGCCCGCCCGAGAAACATCAGTTAGGCTATAACAACATCCTGTTGCCGCACGATCAAGTAGTCGCGGCTAAAGTCGTCGCCGGCGCTGCTGAGCTTTTGAAACTAAGTGAGGAGAATGTTCGCGAAGTTCTGTCGCAGAGAGTAGCGTTACCGGTGGCGCGGACTGGCAGTGGTGAAGAGTCCAAACTGGTAACGGACCGGCTGCGCGAACTCGGTTTGCAAGGCTTGACGGTGAGTGATGCTGAGCTTGGTAATACCGTGCGACGCGTGCGGTCCATGATGCTCAGTGATACTTCGCTGACAATCAACCAGGCTGGCGCAGCCGAACAGACGAATGTCTCCTGGTCCGATATTGTTTTGATCGTAACGGGTCGATTGTTTGAAACGAGACTCGAGATCAAGGAACGGATGACTGGTAAGCCGGAGAATGAGATTCTCGATACGAGCGAGTTTTTCCGCGATGAGTATGTAATCGATTTTTATGTTCGCACTCATTCGTCAACGTGGCGGGTGGGCGCGAATGGTTTCGACTTTTCCTGCCTCGGGCGCGAGAAGGCGATCGTGGTTAACGAGAACATGGGCAAGCTGCTGCGATTAATGTGCGAAAAGGCAGGCCACGCGCAGGTGGACGATTCGTATGCGCGCGTCCGAAACCTGCTCGAGCTGGCATGGACCACGCAGCCGGAAACGCAGTCGAGTGGCTGGCGACGCGAACGCCCGGGGAAGCTCAGTGTCGGCGTGTCAACTACCAGGAGTAACGAGATCCAGTTCACCCGTTACTCGCGCTTGCGATATTGCCTTTGGCTGAATGGAAGAGTAGAAAAGGGGCTTGAATCAGATTGAGTAGAACAAGTCAGGAAGAGGGGCTTGCCCCCGCTGTGCGAGAGCGGGGGCAAGCCCCTCTTCCTGACTTGTTCTATTCTATCTTCTGAGAAATGTCGGAAAGATCAAACAGATCAGATCTGGTCTATGGACCAAATGCCGTGCTCGAGGCGTTGCGGGCGGGGAAGCGTCCGATCGAGACGATCACGATTCTCGAAAGCGCGCGGCCCGATCGGTTGAAAGCGTTACTCGACCTTGCGCGTGAGAAAGGTGTGCCCGTTCATCGCGTGCCGCGCTTTGATCTTGGTGACGTCCGGCACCAGGGTGTGGTGGCGCGCATCGCCGCCGCTCGTTATGCGGATGCGGATGACCTGTTGGACCAGCTCGAAGGCCGGATCGGCGGCCCGGATCCCCCGCTAGTGCTCGGACTCGACGGCATCGAAGATCCGCGCAACATGGGATCGATCCTGCGTACGGCTGAGTGTGCGGGCGTGCACGGAGTCTTTATCGCCGAGCGGCGCGCGGTGGGTTTGACGAGTGTCGTTGCGAAGGTTGCGGCGGGCGCGCTCGAATACGTTCCGGTGGCGCGAGTGACGAATCTGGTTAGATTGATAGAGCAGTTGAAAGCACGTAACATCTGGGTTGTCGGCGCTGCCGGTGACGCGAAACAACTCTACACGGAATGGGATTGGAGACTGCCTGCGGCTGTGTTTCTTGGTAGCGAGGGACACGGCCTGCATCGTCTGGTGCGTGAACACTGTGACACACTTGTTCGTATTCCCGTCGCCGGTCGATTGGAGTCGTTGAATGTGTCGGTGGCGGCAGGTGTTCTGCTGTATGAAGCACGACGCCAGCGTTTGCTTGAGATGAAAGGCGGAAAATAGATGTTCTGTCCAAAGTGCGCCACCCCGAACCTCGACGGCGCGAGTTTTTGTCGCGGGTGCGGAGCCAATATTAGTCTGGTGCCGCAGGCTTTGTCGGGGCAGATGGTCCAGGCAGCGCCGGAGGAGATTGAAAACACGGGTGGCCGTCATGGACGACGACAACGAAAACGCGAGGGCGAAGTGTCGCTGGAGCATGCGTTCAAGAATATCTTCATGGGTATTGCGTTTATGATTATCGCGGTAGCTCTCTCGAGGACTATCGGACAGGTGTGGTGGTTCTGGATGCTGTTGCCGGCGTTCGGGATGATGGGGAAAGGAGTCGCGCAGTATATTCGCGTGAAAGAAAGAGAGCGACGAGCTTCGCTTGCTGCACCGCCGATGGGCCGCACGTTTCCAGAGCAGCCCCGATCGCCGGGCGAGTTGAGACCGCCAGTGGCGAGTGTTACCGAAGGCACGACGCGTCATCTCGGTGTGGAAGCACCCACCCGTCACCTCGATCATGAGCCGAAGTAACGACGGACATAATCCGTCTTCATCCGCGAAGATCTGTGTTCCCGTCTGTCAAACGGACCTTAGTGCTTTACGCGCGATCGAGTGGGCTGACCTGATCGAGCTGCGGCTGGATTGTCTTGAAAGCGAGCCGGAGAACCTCACTGAAGTTCTGCAAAACGTCTCTGGTCCAGTGATTCTCACCTACCGTCCGTCCGAGCAGGGCGGGCATCGATCGTTAAGTCGAGAGGAACGCGTGCGGTTTTGGAACCACACTGCGCCGCGTGGCGAGTGTATCTGGTGGGACGTTGAAGGCGAGCTGGCCCACGAGCTTTCGCCCGACTGGTCACACGTCATTATTTCTCATCACGACTTCAACGGCGTGCCCAATGATCTGTCCGACATCTATAAACAACTCGCCGCCACACCCGCGCAAGTCATAAAGATCGCATTCCAGGCGCACGACATCGTTGATTGCATCCCAGCCTTTGAGCTACTGCTCCGCGCGCGTACGGAGGGCAGGGAAATCATTCCGATCGCGATGGGCAACGCCGGTATCGCGACCCGTGTTCTGGGACCATCGCGCGGAGCGTTTTTGACTTACGGCTCACTCGACGACGAAAGCGCCACGGCGCCCGGGCAGGTCACTGCCCGAAACCTTCGCTCGCTTTATCGCGTCAGTGAGATCGATCACGAGACGATTGTCTGCGGTCTGATCGGCCTGCCGGTGATGCATTCAGTGTCACCACAGATTCACAACGGCTGGTTTGCGGCCGAAGGATTGAATGGCGTTTATCTTCCGTTTGAAGTGAAGGATGTTCACTCTTTCGTGAGGCGCATGGTCCACCCGCAGACGCGCGAGTTGACCTGGAACCTGCGCGGGTTGAGCGTCACCGCGCCACACAAACAAACGGTGATGGAACACCTCGATTGGATCAATCCGGTGGCAACGCAGATCGGGGCGGTTAACACGATCATTATCGAGCCGGATCGTTTGCTCGGCTATAACACCGATGCCGCTGGGTTTATCGATCCTCTGCGGCGAAAGTTCGAGTCACTAGCCGGTCAAAAAGCGGCGATCATCGGTGCGGGCGGTGCGGCCCGCGCGGCCATCTGGGCACTGAGAGAACAAAAGGCTGAAGTCACCATTTTCGCTCGCGACGTCACTAAAGCGCAGCCGCTGGCCGACAGTTTTGGAGTGACGTCTCAACCGCTCGCGTCCGCGACGTTTGGAGACTACGATCTCGTAGTCAATACGACGCCGTTGGGTTCGGGCGCGTACATCGATCAGTCGCCGGTAACGACGGAACAGTTAAGGGGCGTTCGTTGCGCTTACGATCTCATCTATAATCCAGCCGACACAAGATTTCTGCGCGAAGCTCGCAATGCCGGTTGCGATACGATCGGCGGGCTCGAAATGCTCGTAGCTCAAGCTAAAATCCAGTTTGAACTCTGGACGGACAGAAAACCTGAACATGGATTTCACTAATGAAGGCCCGTCTGCGTCACGCTGAGTCCGTCTGGTCACAAATCCGTCTCCGCCGGTGTTACTTAAACGATATATGTCCGAGATTGCGACGCCCAGTACCTCCCGTCATTCAACGCCTGACGCAAATTTAATGGATAACCCTGTTCCGAACGGTGAAGACCAATCTGTACTCTCCCGACGCTGGGTACGTTACGGACTGATCTGGGGCATTTGGACGCTCGTCGCGATCTTCTTCACCACCCAGGTCTATGTCGCGTATTACACGGAGAACCAGCCGATCCGCTACGTGCAGGGTTTCCTGGTGCAGGCGTCGGCCTGTTACATCTGGGCGCTCGCCACTCCGCTGATTCTCTGGCTCGCGCGGCGCTTTCGCATCGACCGAAGCAACTGGGTGCGCCGCTCGCTGCTTCATTTGCTGATCAGCATCGTGCTCACCAGCACTCTGATCGCGCTTCACTTCGTCGCTTTCATGACGGCGATGGGTCGTGCGTCGTCAATCACGCCGTTGCGGGTATTTAATTTCTTCTATTACAACCTCGATCACTGGGCCCTGGTTTACTGGTTCATTCTGCTGATGAGCCACGCGTTCAATTACTACAACAGTTATCGCAAAAACGAGCTCAAGGCCTCGGAGCTTCGTACGCAACTGGCGCAATCGCAGTTGGAAGCGTTGAAGATGCAGATCCATCCTCACTTTCTGTTCAATACCCTGCATTCGATCTCGGCTTTGCTGGTCCGGGACACTGAGGCCGCCCGCAAGATGATCACGCGGCTCGGCGACTTCCTGCGCCTGACGCTCGAAAACTCCGGTTCGCAGGAAGTGACACTCCAGCAGGAAATCGAGTTCCTGAACGGTTATCTCGAGATCGAGCGGATTCGTTTCCAGGATCGACTCACGACCGACATTCGCGTCGATCCTGAGGTGCTCGATGTTCAGGTTCCCAACCTGATTCTCCAGCCGATCGTCGAAAACGCGATGCGACACGCGGTGGGAAACTCAGCGTCAGGTCGCGTCGAAATTATCGCGGTGCCCCGGAACGGCGTTGTGCGGATTGAAGTTAAAGACAACGGTCCCGGCATCGATGCGGACCGCATGCTCGAATCGCGCCGCGGCCGAGGGGTGGGTCTGGCCAACACGCAGGCACGGTTGACGGGCTTGTACGGCGAAGCGGCGCGATTCGAGCTGTTGAATGATCCGGCCGGCGGATTGACCGTCGCAATCGAAATCCCGCGCGGTTCACAGACCTGAGCTGCGATTTCCTCCATTAACCTGGAACGTCCTTCACTTTCTCGTGTCTCCGAAATTTTCTTTCCTGCTCGTGTATCTGAATCACGAAACTCCGCATCCAATTTTGTCGTAAGCGGTTGAAGATCTTGGTTTGACGCGGCCGGCCGTTGCGTCACAACTCATTCGGCTGCGGTGTTCATTTACTGGTGAACTCACTTCACGCGTTCATTGCGTTATTCACAATTGTTAGGAGGCAAAGTGACGAACGCAAGACGTATTCGTGCGTTGGTCGTCGACGATGAGCCACTCGCTCGCGAGATGATTCGCGAGATGCTGGCGGATGATTCAGAAGTCGAGATTGTCGCGGAGTGTGTGAATGGTCGTGAAGCAGTAGAAGCGATCAAGTCGTTGCAGCCCGACCTCGTCTTTCTGGATGTACAGATGCCGGAGCTGGGCGGCTTTGAAGTGCTGGAATCGTTCGACCGCGGCTCGGCTCCTTACGTCATCTTTGTCACTGCCTACGATCAATATGCCGTACGCGCCTTCGAGGTGCATGCCTTCGACTACCTGCTGAAGCCTTTCGACCGCGAGCGTTTCGACGCGGCCTGGCAACGCGTCAAGCAGCAGATCAAACTCGATCAGAGCGGGGAACGCGATCGTCACATCCTCGCGCTGCTGGAAGAGTTGAAGAGTGGACCACGTCATCTCGAGCGGCTGGTGATCAAGAATGGTGGGCGCGTGTTCTTCGTCAGCGTTGACGATGTGCAGTGCATCGAGTCAGAAGGAAATTACGTACGCGTCTACGACAATCAGAAGGCTTACCTGTTGCGCGAAACGATCAGTAGTTTGGAAGAGCAGCTCGACCCGCGAGAGTTTCGGCGCATCCATCGCTCGGCCATCGTGAAGATAGATAAGATCAAAGAGATGCAGCCGTGGTTCCACGGCGAGTATCGCGTCATTATGGAGAACGGCAAGCAGCTTACCCTCAGTCGAAACTACCGGTCCAACTTCCAGGGCGCCGTCGGCAACAACATCTAATACCGCCTTATCCCAAATTTTAGCCGTTCCGTCACAACGCAAACCCGCACGGCTTCAGAGTCTGAGATTATTCACTTGTAGCCGCAATCTCTGGAGGAGAGTTATGACAAGCGAATCGATTTTGGGATTAGAAACACACAACCCTGAGGTAGCCCAGACGGCCCCCAGCAACTCGAGCGTTGACGTGCGACTCAACACGTTGCGTGAAACGGTCCTGTTACTGCTCGAGGAAGTGGAGTCGCTGGCGATCTCCAAGCCGGTTGACATCAAGAATGGCGCACACTTTTCCGATGAAGTGAGGCAGTTTGAAGTGAGTCTTATTCGCACCGCGCTGGGTCGCACTTCAGGCAGCCAGACGCGTGCCGCTAAACTCCTCGGCCTGAAGCCGACCACGCTCAATGCGAAGATTAAGCGATACGGAATCATGGCCTGAGGCGCGTGAACTGTGGCCGTTCGCTGCTATACTGACGTGCGGTGGACGATCGTTACAGCAGACAGATTCTCTTTAGTGGAATTGGCGAGGAAGGGCAGCGGCGGCTGCGGGCCGCCCGAGTCCTGGTGGTTGGTTGCGGTGCGCTGGGGTCGGCCCACGCAGAGTCGTTGGCGCGAGCGGGTGTGGGCCACCTGCGCATAGTAGATCGCGATTTCGTCGAGCCTTCAAATCTGCAGCGGCAGACGATGTTCACAGAAGCTGATGCCGAACAGCGTCTTCCGAAAGTCATTGCCGCCGCGAATCACCTGCGGCAAATCAATTCCGAAATAGAGATTGAACCTCACATCATCGATGTCAATTATTCCAACATCGAGCCGCTGCTCGATCGCTGTGACGTCGTACTTGACGGCACGGACAATTTCGCCGTTCGTTACCTCATCAACGATGCCTGCGTGAAGCACGAGATAAATTGGATCTACGGCGCGGCGGTCGGATCGTACGGCGTGACGATGACTATTCGTCCGCATCAGAGCGCGTGCCTGCGGTGCGTGTTTGAAGAAGCGCCGCCGGCTGCGAGCGCGCCGACGTGCGACACTGCCGGAGTCATCATGCCGATTATCAACATCGTTTCCGCGGTGCAGGTCGCGGAAACGCTGAAGCTGTTGACCGGACGGCTCGAAGATCTGCACGGTTCGTTGATGCAGTTTGATGTCTGGCAAAACGAGTGGAGAAGGATCGGAACCGGATCGCGTCGTGCAGACTGTCCGGCGTGCGGGCTCGCGCTTTACGAAACGCTGTCGAGTGTGTCTGAAGCAGCGGCGGTGTTGTGCGGCCGCGATGCGATCCAGATCTCACCCGCGCAGCCGACCCGCATCAACTTTTCATCACTCGCCGACAGACTGCGCCGCGCCGGTGAAGTGAAGTTCAACGAGTATCTGCTGCGTTTCAAAACCGGAAAATTTGAGCTGACAGTTTTTCAGGACGCCCGCTCCATTATTCGCGGCACCGATGAGATTGCCGTGGCCCGCTCGCTTTATGCCAAGTACATAGGAACCTGACGCAAAGATGACCATCAAACAACTAAACAGTCTTGCCATTATTACAACTTTATTTCTCACCTTTCTCGTTCGGCCGGTGCATGCCGGCCAACCAATCGTTTGGGAAACCAGCGGCCGTACCGAGCTGTTGAAAGGCGACTCGCGCGGAGTGTCGATCAGCGATACGGGTGTGTTGATGCTCGCGCCGAAGCTCAACGAAGTTTTCAACACCCAGCAGACATATGTCTGGTCCAGCACAGTCGATAGTCAGGGCAACGTCTATCTCGGCACCGGACACGATGGCAAGACTTACAAGATTTCGCCCAACGGCACTGGTTCATTGCTTTACGACGCCGCCGAGCTCGACGTGACCGCACTCGCAATCGGTCGTGATGGCGCGCTCTATGCCGGCACGTCGCCCGATGGCAAGGTCTATCGCATCACCGCTGATGGTAAAGCTGACGTTTATTTCGATCCCGGCGACAAGTACATCTGGTCGCTCGCGGTCATGAACGACGGTTCGCTGGCGGTCGGCACTGGCGATAGCGGTAAGCTCTATCGTGTGCGCGCGGTGGGCGCGAGTGCCGAGTCATCATTGCTCGTGAGCACCAACCAGACACACGTGATCTCGCTGGCAGTAACCGCGCAGGGCGATCTCATTGCGGGCACTGACTCGGGTGGACTCGTGTTGCGCGTCTCGCCGGAAGGGAAGACGTTCGCGTTATTCGACACGCAACTTCGCGAGATTCATGCACTCGCACCGGCCGCCGATGGATCGATCTACGCCCTGGCGCTGAGCGATGCCGCCGCGGCGTCGCGCTCGGTCTCGACACCCGCAGCTCCAACACCGCAACCATCAGAGGGCACAACTCCAACAACCACCGTGACCATCACTGCAATCGATGAGAGTGGTGCGCCGATTCAAGGGCAGCCCGGACCGGCGCGCAGCCGCAGCGATATTTCAAATGCTCGCAGTGCAGTGTTTCGCATACTGCCCGATGGCGCCACGGATGTTGTCTGGAGTTCGACAACCGTCACAGCTTTTGCGATCGCGCCGGGGTTGCAACCCGGCAGCGTACTCATCGGCACTGCTGACAAAGGTCGCATCTATTCGGTCACGAACGATGGTCGCGACACGTTGTTATTGCAGTCTCCGGAAGGACAGATCTCGTCGTTGCTGGTCAGGAACAATCAGATATTTGCCGCGTCCAGCAATCAAGGGAAGCTCTTTCGTTTTGGCGACGAGCTCGTCACGGACGGAACCTTCGAATCGCCTGTCAGGGATGCAAAACTGACGGCGTCGTGGGGCCGGATCTGGTGGCGCGGCGCGGGCAACGTCGAGATTCAAACGCGCAGCGGCAACGGCGAGCGGCCTGATGCTACATGGAGCGATTGGAGCACTGTCTATCGCAGTCCGGAAGGGAATCAGATTTCGAGCCCGCGCGCCCGCTTCATTCAATGGCGAGCAACGGTGCGGGCGTCTGGTTCACCAGCTTCGCCGTCATGGGTTGAAGACGTCAGTGTCGCTTACCTGCCGCGCAACGTCGCGCCCGAAGTGCTCTCGATAACTGCCTTGCCGATCGGCGTTGGGTTGCAGCAGATGGCGCAAGTAACTGTCGATCCAAACGTGGAGTCGTCAGGTTTGGATCCGTCGGTGTTTGGTCCAGTGGCCCAGGTGCCGCCGCGTCGTTTCTACCAGCGCGGCGCGCGCTCGTTTCAATGGCAGACCGAAGACCGCAACTCCGACACGCTCGAGTATGCGATCTACTATCGCGCGCTCAACGAACAAACGTTCCGGCTGTTGAAAGACAAGCTGCGCGATAACTTCTACACCATTGACGGGGCAACGCTCGCGGACGGTCGTTACATCATCAAAGTCGTCGCGTCGGATGCACCCGATAATCCGCCGGGCCAAAAGTTAACGGGGGAGCGACTGAGTGAGCCTGTCGATATCGACAACACGCCGCCGGTGGTGAAAGTGACGGGCCAGCCGCAACTGACCAGAGACACTGTGCGCGTGGTGTTCGCGGTTGATGACGCGACCGGCAAGGTGAAAAAAGCCGATGCGAGTCTCGATGGCGCCGCGTGGATTCCGGTGTTTCCTGATGACGGGATCGCGGACAGTGGCCACGAAGTCTACACCGTGGAGTTTGGTTTACTTGGACCGGGCGAGCACACGATCTCGCTGCGCACGTTTGATACTAGCGGGAACATCGGCACTCTGAGCATCACCGTCCGCCGCTAAGTAGTTGTCTCTCTGCGTCCTCTGCGTATCTCCGCGCTCTCTGCGTTAAAACGCCCTTAAGACGCAGAGACCGCAGAGGTATGCAGAGGCCCGCCGAGCAATCTGCACGATACGGTGCGGGTTAATTCGAAACCGTGCGATTTTCGCCGATAATTGCTAGACTTTTCGGCCAAGGTCATTTGGCACCTGTCTTGCTGCTTTCCGGGTCAGCGCATCTCTTTCTCCCTCTTGCGCGCTAATTGGCAATGAGGAGAAAAGGTTCGAAAATGATTAAGCTACTGCGAGAACTACTAGTCATTGCGATGCTCGGCGTGGTCTCGGTTGGAGCGTTTGCCCAACGCCGAGATCAGGACAAGCGGCCGCCCAAGGACCCGGCGAAAGTCATTACCAATGACCGCAAAGATCAACGACCGCCGCCAAACAGCAATCAACAGCGACCGAAACCAGACAATCGCCGCCGGCCCTGATTAAGTCCCAACCAGCCCCATAGGGACAAAACGCCGCAAATAAGCACAAAAAGGCGCTGAAGGTTTACTTCAGTGCCTTTTCTGTTTTTTTGTGGCATTTTTGCTGTCCAGGAAAATTGGAAAAACATGACCACAACTCGACCTTCTCGCGTGCTCGTCATTCTGGCGTTTGCGGCAGTCTACATAATCTGGGGTTCTACTTATCTCGGCATCCGTCTCGCGATTCAAACACTGCCGCCGTTTCTCATGGCGGCGACGCGGTTTCTGATCGCCGGCGGCATTCTTTTCGTCATCGCGCTCGCCAACGGTGCCCCGGTTCGCCAGTCATTTTCCAACTGGCGCCGCGCGTTGCTCATCGGTGGACTGCTGTTGCTGTGTGGCAACGGCGGTGTCACATGGGCGGAGAAGTATGTGGCTTCAAGCCTCGCGGCACTCTTCGTTGCGACCGAACCGTTATGGGTCGTACTTTTGAACTGGAGCCTTACTCATAAACGACCGAATTCGAAAGTGTTGCTCGGGATCCTGATTGGGCTCGCCGGTGTAGCGTTGCTGGTAAGTGATGGTTTGGCCCGCAGTGCCGGTGGTTCGACGATGAGTTTTGTTGGCAGCGGTGTGGTACTGCTCGCATCGCTGGCGTGGGCCACGGGCTCAGTGTATGCGAATCGCAATCCGATCGACGCGCCAACATCGATGACGTCGGGCATGCAGATGCTTGCGGGTGGCGGGTTGCTCCTGTTACTCGCTTTGGTGACGGGTGATGTCGGACGTTTGAGTCTTGAGAATGCCTCATGGACTTCGCTCGGCGCTTTTGTTTATTTACTTCTGTTCGGTTCGTTGGTGGGTTTCACTGCTTATAGTTGGTTACTGAAAAACGTCACTCCCGAGAGTGCCGCGACTTATGGGTATGTTAATCCGGTGGTGGCGGTGTTGTTGGGCTGGTCCATTGCCGGAGAGCCGTTGACCTTGAAGATGATTCTTGCTGCGACGATCATCGTGGGTTCAGTCGTTTTGATCACGACTTACGGGCGCGAGCACGTTGCCGAAATACACGACTCCGAATGCCCGGCACCGCCCTGTGCGTAAGAATTCATCCATGACTCGTTTCGAACAGCTCGACAAACAAATTGCGCGCTTGCGACGTCGCACCGGCAGTCTCAATGACATAGGTCGAAAGTATTGGACCGCACGGAGAATTATTTTTATCTGCGGCGTGTTGCTGGCGCTTGCGTTCTGCAATTTTGCCGGCAACCGGGCGGCGTGGTTTGTCGCAGGGTTGCTCGCAATCGTGTTTTCGATCGTCACGGTTTATCACAACCGCGTGCGCGACAGTCTCACGCGCAACTCGCTCCTGATCGAAATCAAGCAGGTACACATCGCCCGTATTCAGCTGGATTGGGAGCGCATCCCGCCCGCCGATCGCGCGGCGGCGCCCATTCCTGGTCATCCGTTTGAAACGGATCTCGACATCACCGGTGAACGTTCGTTACATCGCCTGCTCGACTGCGCGGTCACCAGAGAAGGAAGCGATCGGTTGCGGTCGTGGCTGTTAAGCGCTCGACCGGACGCGGAGTTGATCAGAGGTCGCCAGGCGCTGGTTCGTGAGCTGAAAAACCACTACGTGTTTCGCGACAAGCTGCAATTGCTGTCGGCAGTTGCTCGCAGCAACACCGGACGTCGCAGTGGTCCGGCCCTGTGGAACTCGAAAATACTCGTCGACTGGATTACGCGCGATCAGCAAACCGGTTCGCTGTTCCCGACAGTCGTGGTGCTCTCGATCCTTTCGGTCCTGAACATAATCAGCTTCGTCCTTGCGAGTCGTCATATCATTCCGCCGATCTGGCCCATCACGTTCGTGATTTATGCCGGTGCGATGATCCTGAAACAATCGCGCATCGCGACCGCGTGGGGCGAGTTGCAGGAGCTGGAAAAGTCGTTGACTCATTTTCAGGTTGTGTTTGGCTATCTCGAGTCACGCAGTTACAAAAACACTCCGGGACTGGCGCAGATTTGTGCCCCGTTCGTGGAGGAAGGCAAACAACCATCGCATGAAATGCGACGCTTGGGCCG
>Ga0070699_100001044_pt1 | contig 25797 bp, 28 predicted proteins | sample KBSK1503metaG_FD_65473 | JGI IMG/M metagenome (GOLD analysis project Ga0070699, IMG submission 65473) | Corn, switchgrass and miscanthus rhizosphere microbial communities from Kellogg Biological Station, Michigan, USA - KBS K1-50-3 metaG | ecosystem: Host-associated > Plants > Roots >...
ATCGGCAGCCGGGTCTACCGATCAGGCCGGGGAAACCAGTGCTCTACTCTACCCATCAGCCCCAATCCTGGCCTCGACCTGGGCCGTGGTTCGTAAGGCTTATTCCCCGGAGGGCCCTAAAGGCTCACCCGAGCGATCGAGCAAGCTGTACGCGTTCTGAACACAGGCGAGGCCGACGGGCAGCGCCTGGCGAAGCTGGTCGAGCGTGACGCTGCTGATCCCGACGGCGCCGATCTTGCCCTCGTCGCGCAGCGCCGCCATCTCGGCCAGCTGGCTGTCCAGGTCGACGCGCTGATCCCCCGGCACTGCGCCCTCCTCCGGGTTCATCAGGCGGAGGTTGACCACGTGCACCTGCTCTACGGCCAGGCTCCGGAGGTTGGCATCCACCCCGGCGCGCAGCTGCTCTGGCCGCTGGGCGGGGATCCATCCACCCTGGCTGTCACGGTCGCCGCCGACCTTGCTCACCAGAACGAGGTCTTCGGGGTAGGGGTGGAGGGCGGCGCGGATCAGCTCGTTGGAGACGCCGGGCCCGTAGTACTGCGCGGTGTCGATGTGGTTCACACCTAGCTCGACCGCCCGGCGGAGGACGGCCAGGGCGGTGTCTCGGTCCCGGGGCGGGCCCCACACACCCGGTCCGGGAAGCTGCATGGCGCCGAAGCCGATACGGGCTACCCGGTGCCCGGCCAACGTGGCGGTGCCTCCTGGAGGGTTGGGTCTCTTGTTCTCCCTGGTCATGTTCTCGGCTTGGGTTGAGAAATGGTGAGCCTGCGGCGCTCGGACTGGTCATCGCGAACCCCGGTGGCCTTGCCTCCACCTTACGGGGTCGCGTCCGGCCAACGATCGACCAACCTGTTGGAGCGGTCGCTCAAATCACTAGTTGGAGGACTGGAGGAGGTGAAGCGGCGGCCGAAGGTGATCGGCCGGTTCCCCGGCGAGGTGACTGAGCAGGGGTTAACCACACAGGGGTCGTCGCCCGACTCCCCCAAGACCCGGGCGCCGAGGACGTTTCCGAGTCCTGGCGGACTGAGGAGTATTTCGGCGACCGGGTGCTCTCTAAAATCGGCGGTCATCTGCTCTTCCAGTTGGGCTACTTCGGAACGAACCTGAAGCAGGGTGCGAACCACGTAGCTGACCTCATCGGAGTAGGCCGAAGTCACCTTGGGCGAGCTCAGTTCCAGCTGTGGAGTGCGCAGTTGAGCCTGAATCTGGGCGGCCTTGAGCTCCAGGTTGCGCTGCCGGCCATGACGGGCCAGGTTGGCCCGGATCTTGCTCTGGCAAAGCCGGCGGCCCTGTTCGGGATTGGCCGCCAGCGAGAGCACGGCCAGGGCATCGCGCAGCTCCATCGGATCATCGCCGAGTAGGGGCAGGGCGCCAGGAAAGAACTTGGCCAGTGCGCTGCGCAGCTGGTTACGCACTGGCTGCGGATCCGCTCACTCCTCTACCCCGGCCCACCCAGCTGAACTCCGAAGCGCCATGGGGGGCAGGCGGAGCCCTTGGTGTTGTAGGCACGCGGCCCTTCCCGGCTTTGAACCGAGGGCCTTCGCCACGTCCGGCAAGGCAACCTTTAGCGGTGAGCTACGATGCCGTGGCAGCGAACCACACCGCACGCTCGCTGGGATCGTTGACCAGGATACGCATGGTCAGCTCCTCGGTCACGACGATCGACAAAGGCAGCCCGATCGCCAGGAGCCGGCTCACGTCGTCATGGTGACTGGGCCCGACGTAGCCGACGACCTCGCCATCGCGGAACGTGGCCAGTCGCTGCGGGGAATTCTCGTCAACCTCCCGAAGATCGGCGGGCCCTGGGCTGGGCGAGCCAACGATCAACAGGGGCACGTCGACGACCTCGCCGGCGAGGACCCGGCTCGTGATCCGGGCATCCCGCGCCCCGGTGAACACGAGGAGATCTGCGAGCTCGCTGGGGCTTGCGTCGAAAGTCCGGCCCCAAGTCCGGACGTCGGACTGCGCCAGCCAGTCTCGGACCGAGAGGTCTGTCTCGACCGCGCGGGCTGCAACAACGTGCACGAGGCGCCGCGACCGGACACCCGACTGAGCCAGTTCGAGCGCGACAGGTGTGTCAACACCGAACCGGATGTACGCGGGGAGCTGGGGACAGAGTCGTGCCTCCTCCTCCAGGCCCTCGTTTACCCACCCCACGAGCGTGTTTAGCAGCCAGGGAAGCAGGTGCTCGAGCACCTGGGAGACGAACTCGCTCAGCTGCTCGTATCGGTACGGCTCGTCACGCACCACGCCGAGGTAGGTCTCGCCGATCTCTGCGACTTCCCGCCCACGCAGCCAGTCCACGATGAGGGCCTGGAGATCAACGTCGAACGCGGCGTTGCGCGGTGCGTTGCGGCGGGGTCGGAAGCGCGCAGCGCGTGTGGGTCTGATTGCGAGGAGCTGAGCGAGCCGATCCTGTTCTGACGCAAGCATAAAGGCGGCGACAGGATCGCCCGGGTCCATGGCCGCTGGCAGCTCGGCACGCACCTGGGCCGCAAGCTCCTGGAGCCGCACCGCGTTCGGCACCGAAGTGCCCGTGCGTGCCCACCGTCTGCGGAGTTCCGGGGGCGTCACCTCGAAACGGCGTGCTGCGAGCTCAGCGACGGCTCGCCAGCGCTGCTGGGCACCGTCATCTAGCTGCTGCCACGCGAGCGTGGACTCGATGCTCAGCCGGATGGGATCGGCGGTTGCGAGTTGGAGATCGCTGAGCGCGTTGGCCACAAACCAGACATGCGCGATGAAGTCGGCCGCCGTGCCGTCTGCGGTCTCCATTACGGCATCTTGGCCCTGCCGGACCACCTCCTCGAATGCCGCAAGCGCCTCTAAGGCGTCGTCGGTCGACAGCCGAGACGTCGCGGTGAGGTCCGCGTCATCCGCAGCGAACGCGTCGAAGTCGCCAGGAGAGAAGCGCTTGCTTAGGGACAGCACGATCCATCCCTCGGTCTCACGCCCTGCGCGGCCTGCTCTGCCGACGGCGTTCAGGAGCTTCGGCGCATCCAGAATCGTGACATAGCCTTCCGCATCTCGATAACCGCGCTCTCCGACGAGCACGCTCCGGACCGGGAAGTTGATGCCTTCGACCAGAGTTGTCGTCGCCACGAGATACCGCAGCGGACCCACTCGGATGCCATCCTCCAGCTCGGCTTGAATGTCGCCAGGAAGGGCGGCGTGATGGAAGCCGACACCCTTGCGCAACACCCCGACGAGGGGATGCGCCGCATCCAGCCGCGCGGTTGCCAACGCAACGAGCGCTGCGCACTCGGAATCCTCCTCGTCGATCTCTTCTGCGAGCGCGACTGCCATGCGTTGTGCGGCCGGCTTGGTCGGTTCGATGATCAGCACCGAGCCATGCGCACCGAAGATGGTCGCCATCCGCGCCCGGATTCGATACGCAGGATCAGTCTTCGAGCCGTCTACCTGCCATGCGCCATCCCGCTGAGCGCGCACGAGCGAACCGACCGGCTCCGTCGTGCGCAGTGACTGGTGCTTCCCCGGAGCGGTGCGCACATGGATTTCACCGTGCAGTGGTACTCGCTGGCGGACGAGTCCGCCTCGGCGGATTGGCGGTGCGACCTCTGCGTTGTCCCAATCCGCATCGGTGCCGAGCAGCGCGTGCGCTCGCCGAGGTCCGCGCCAGTCATGGTGGAACGAGTGCGCTGGTACGCCGTCCACACCCATCCATGCCGCCACGTGAGCCCGGTTGCCGAGCGCTGCGGACAGCAGGATGATCCGGTGGTGCGTTCGCATGGTCGCTCCGTGGAGAAGCCCGAGCGCCGATTCGAGCACCCAGCCTCGCTCCGCGTCACCGACGAGATGGGCCTCATCGATCACGAACAGCGAATACTCCTGCAGAAGGCGTTCGGGCTCGAGCCGGAGGTGCGCAGCGAGCTTCTCTGGCGTCATCACGACGGCCGAGGGCGCCTCGGGCAGTGGCAGGCCGAGTGGCCCGGCGTCCATCGCACCTCCTGCGAGGGTGGAGAGGCGCCGATCGAGGTCGCGGCGCAGCTCACGACCCAGACTGTGCGTCGGAACCACCACGCAGGCAGAGCCGGCGCCGCTTGCGACGTGCGACACGACGATGTATTGCGCGACCAGCGTCTTGCCGGCGCTCGTCGGGAAGGACAGCACGAGGCGCTTTACATCCGGATCGAGCGGGTTCGGCGTGGCATTTAGTAGGTCGAGCTGCGGAGGCCACAGCGACAGCACCGGCGGGTCGCCCAGGGTCATCGCCCGGGCCGCGGCCGGGGGAACCGACGGCGGCAGATGTGCCCAGACTGACGCAGTGCCTAGATCATCAGCGATGTCTCGGAGGTGCGCCGCCACCCACCGCGAGTTCAGGTCGGCGTGTACGAAGGGCGGGTCCACCCCTTCGTCGAAGAGCTGCCGCGCACGCTCCAGCCGGTTTGGCCGGTTGTACGTGAGATGCACGATGAGCTCGTTACAGCCCTCGATCACCCGCGCCGCGCTGCCGTACGGTGTATCGATCAGGTCGGCTGCGCCAACGATGCTGCGAAGCTGGTTAGCCTCGATCCGGAGCGCTTCGAGACGGGGGAAGAGCCGGCGTCGGTCGAGTGCAAGCAGCGCGGAACCCACCTCCAAGGAGACCTGGCCCGGCGCGTCCAGCACCCGAGGTGTCGAACGCGGAAGCCGACGGTACAGGGCGAGAGCGTTCGGGTCGAGATCGCCCCGCAGGTAGCTCACTTGCGCCGCGAAGGTCGTCTCCCGCTGCTCGACCTCCGACGGCAAACCCGCCGCCAGCGCAAGATCGAAGATATGTGCCGCGACCTGGTTGGCGCGCAGTTGCCGGTCGACGGGATACAGCTGGAGCGCGGCTCGTGCGGAGCCGACGGCGTGCAGGTACCACGCAGTTGCGAGCAGCTCGTCGTCGATTGAGCCGCGTTGCAGGAACAACGCGATCTCCGCCGCCGCAAGGCGCTGCTGCAGCTCCTCCGCGGACGGGAACATGCCCCCTTCGGCGAGCGCCGCCCGCAGGTACTCAAGGTTCAGAGCCCGTTCCACAGCTCCTCGCGCACCAGCTGTGCAAAGGTGGCGTAGTCCTCGATCGCCACCACGAGGCCTTGCCGCTGATCATCGTGTGTGAACTCCCAGTAGGACGCGTAGTTCCCGAAGCAGTCGGTGATCGCGTCCGACGCCGTCGATACGGCGATCCCGCCGCCTGCCTCCCGCGCCGCGCGCCGCCATAGCTCGGGCAGCTGCCCGTAGAACTCCTGGAGTTCCCGATCGCCAAGACTCTGACCCACCTTCGAGAAGCGCGCGAGGTAGCGCAGGGCCTTGCTGGTGACCTGCCGGCACGCACCGTTGACTACGTCGCGCACGGCGCCGTCCCCGACGTGCGCCTTGGATTCCCAGAGTCGGAAGACGAGTGCTCCATCCGGTCGGTAGACGGCTAGTCCGTCACCGCCGGAGTCAGTCACCGACCAGTCGGGCCCATCGATGCGCACCGGGATGCCGTAAGTGAGGGCATTCTCGAGCGTGAGCAGGTGCCAGATGTGCTCGGCGACGAACCCCTCGAGATGTTTGTCGTCCGCTCGCTCGTCTCGCGTTCCGACCGACTCAGAGCACAAGAAAGCTTCCAGGCAGTCGAGCAGTTCCGGAGGGTGCGGCGGCCCGCCCTCGTGGCGAGCGAGCCACGCCTCGAAGTACTGCGGTGCACCGCCGCATCGCTGCCATGCGATGTGGGTGGCCACGCGCAGCGCCGCGATCGCCCGATTGACGGCAGGGAGGTGCACCTCTGCCCAGTGATGGGTCGCCTCCTTGTGCATTTCGATGACCAGCAGGTCACTGAGCGATGAAGGGGGTGCCTGCACCGGATGCCTACAGCTACAGCCTGAGGTACGCGGCAGCGTTCTCGCGCCAGATGCTGCCGGAGCGAATGTAGCCCCACAGGGTCTGAAGCGACCGGTGGCCGGTCTGCCGCATGATCGTCCGCTCGGGCGCGCCGCCAGCCGCCGCCGATGCCGTATGGCCGGCGCGGAGGGAATGGCCGGAGTACGGCGCTGGATCCAGCCGGGCACGCGTGGCTGCCCGCTTCACGACCTCCGCGGCCACTGGTTGATCGGTCGGGGTTGGTGCGACGTCCAGCTCAGCCATGGGTCCTCCGTGGCGATGGCCGCTCCGCGCTGGTCACGCTGATCGAGTAGTCCCCGTCCAGCAGGCCGGCCAATGGCATGTGGCGACGCAGAAGAGTTTCCGCATGGCGACTCGCGTCGGTCTGGCTAAACCCGTACGTATCGAGCTCCACCCGGGCCCGTCGCGGCCCCTCCGGGGTGACGGTCGGCCTTTTCTCCCAGATGGTCTGGTGGATCGTGGCCAGCGAGGCCGCCAATTGGTCCATCCAGTCAGATGGGAAGTGGCGCGCCCACTCGGCCAGGACAATGGTCAACTTGGCCTCGTACGCCTCCGGTGGACCTCCCTTCTGAGCGGTCAGCCGTCTCGATTCCTCTTCGAAGAAGGCCCGGTCGAACTCGTAGGTGGACGGGTGTTGCTCCATGCAAGCGGCGACAGCTCGGTTCACGACTTGGAGCGGATCGTTGGGCTCCTGGGGGGAGCGGCCAAGGCTGTTGAGGCGCATGTTCCAAAACGCCTGCCGGAGTAGCTGCTGGTGAAAAGGTCCGGCGGGGATGTGGGCCAATTCGCGTCGGGCAACGTCGAGCATCTCTCGCTTCTTCATGATGCTGGTAACCCAGGATACCAGCCTCGACCCGGAATGCGACGATGTGATTGGACCCGAGCGCCGAGCCGTGGAGTGGTGGCGAGGAACGTGGTCGTTCGGAAACCATCCGGTTTCGGAACACCTCGGGCGAGCGGTCGGGCCCGAAGTGAACTGGAGCGCTGCCGCCTGACCCGGGGTTTCGGAACAGTGTGGGCGCCGGCTGGCCGGTTCCGAAACCAGTCGTTTGTTGACGGTCATGGCCGTGCCTCCGCGATCAGCTGAGCCAACCGCTGGCATTGCCGGGCCAGGTTCCCGTTCAGGTTCGACAATGCGTAGGCGGGGAAGGCTCCGTTCTTGCCGAGCTGGAAAGGCGCGTACCGGCGGACGCCGGCTAGTTTCTCGCGCTGTGCCGCGTCCGGCAGGCTATCGTCTGGCTGGCCGCCGCCCGGCCGCTCTTCGAGCGTGCCCCGGCCATCCGGGAGAGGGTGCTGGGCCCCGACCACCCCCACACCGCCCAAGGCCTCGACAACCTGGCCGCCCTGCTCCAGGCCCAGGGCGAGCTGGTCGCCGCCAGGCCCCTTCGAGAAGGCGGGCAACGCCTGCGCGCCGGCGTCGTGGCCAGCCAGGAGGCCGAGTAGGAGGCCGCCGGCTCCCTGCACGTGCTATGCACGTTTCGGACAAGATTTCTGCTTACCTGCTTAGAGCCGCTGCCCCACCAGGTGGCCACGGACTTCATGCTCCGACGCACGCGGAACCAAGACGTTGCGTTGGCTCGCACCATGGCCGCCAAAGCTCAATCGGCTGCCCCTGGCGCTGGAACAGGCGAGTGCCTACCTGGAGCAGACCGGGGAGCAGATGGCGACGTACGCGGCGCTCTTGGAAACGAGCCTGGCAAGGGTCCTGGCCGAGGGTCAGGTACCCAACTGGGCCCCGACCACCCCCGACACTGGCGGAACGGGGGGCCAGAACAACTCCGGACAAGGTGGAGGCACCTCTGGTCGCGATCGGCGCCGTCGTTCTGGTGGCGGCCATCGCTGGAGGGGCCGTCGAGGGTGCCGGGGTCAAGGTGCCGGTCATCGCCGGGACTGGTCGGCAGGTCGCGGCGGGCCTGGTCGGCTTGGTCATGCTTGTTCTGGGCCTTACCTCCCGCTGGCTGCCGTTAGCTCGCGGAGGCCGGGAGGCGCTCCAAGACTGGCGGGAAGGACGAACAGCTCGCCAGGCTCGGCATCCAGATGTGGGCGTCGCGCCCAAGGCCTCCGACCACTTCATCGGGCAGGAGGCCGAGGTGCGCTGGCTGCGCCAGGAACTGGTCGGAGCCGGCGGGTGGTCGTTGGCGGCCTTGGCGGCATGGGCAAGACCCAGCTGGCCCTCCAGTACCTGCTTCGCCATCGCGCCAAGTACCGGCAGGGGACGTTCTGGCTACGCGGTGGGGAGGCCGCTGTCTTCGACGGCGACCTGGCCAGCCTTCGAGGACGGGAACTGGGCCGAGTACGACGCGGGGACACCGCAAGGAGCGACGGCGTCGCCGTTGCTCGCGAACGTGTACTTGCACTACGTATTCGACCTCTGGGCTGAGCGGTGGAGGAGGAAGCAGGGGCGGGGTGACGTGATCATCGTGCGCTACTGCGACGACTTCATCGTGGGCTTCCAGCACAAGGAGGACGCCGACCGGTTCTGGGCCGACCTGATGGAGCGTTTCGCCAGGTTCGGGCTGGAGCTGAAGGCCGAGAAGACCCGGCTGATCGAGTTCGGACGGTTCGCCGTTCGGAAACGGGAGGCCAGGGGCCTCGGCAAACCGGAGACATTCGACTTCCTGGGTTTCACGCACATCTGCGGGAAGACTCGGGCCGGGGAGTTCCGGGTGCTGAGGAAGACGGTCCTGAAGCGGCGCCGGACCAAGTTGCGCGAGCTATATGACGAACTCAAGCAGCGCCGGCACCTGCCCATCCCGGAGCTGGGGAAGTGGGTCCGGAGCGTGGCGCAAGGCCACCTCAACTACTACGCCGTCCCCGGCAACCTCGAGGCAGTCTCGGACTTCATATACGAGCTGAGGCGGCTATGGATGAGGGCGCTACAGCGCCGGAGCCAGAAGACGCGGATGACGTGGCCGAGGTTCAGCCGGCTGGCCGCCGGTTGGCTGCCCAGAGTCCGGAACATGCACCCTTACCCAGACCAACGCTTCGCCGCCATTCACCCAAGGTAGGAGCCCAGTGCGGTAGTTCCGCTCGCTGGGATCTGTGCGGGGGGCGGGGAGCAATCCTCGTCCCTACCGCGATCGTCGGAAAGAGCGGGCGGCGTCGAGGTCTGGCGAGAAGGGTGCCGTGGGAATTGGACCCCTACCCCTGACCGCGCAGGGGCTGATCGACTGAGAGCGCGCGCCGCACATCCTCGCAGAGGGCGTCTAGGAGATCGCGGTCGAGCAGGCCCCAGCCGGTGGGCGGGCTGCCATTCATTGCTGCATAGGCCGCCTCGCACTCAGCAAGTGCTGCCGCCGGGCGCCCACCTGCGTAATGCGTCGCGGCCCGGGCGCGCTGCAGGTCGCCAGTCGCGATGGCGCTGCTAGGGTCGGCTGCCAGTTCGAGGAGCTGTGTGGCCAGGGTGTGGTGGTGACGAAACCGGGCTGTGTAGAACGCCGGCTCGACCCAGAAAGGCCGGCGCAGATTCTCCGGCACTGACCCGAGATTGGCGATAATGCGGTCGAGCAGCGCTCCCGCCCGATCAACCTCCCCGCGATCGAGCGCGGACGCATATCCGTAGTGGAGGCCGACACAGCACTCAATAGCTTCCGGGTAGGTTTCGCCGTCCGCCGCAAGCGCGACCCAGCGGTTGTCCCAGTCGCGCGGCCGAATTTCACCCTGGTTCGCGGCATGCAGCTCCGCGATCGCGATCGTTCGCGCAGCGATGGCCGGCCGGAACAGCCAGCGCCATAACCATAGCCCGACGGACCACCGGCCATCATTCCTGTTCCTCCGTGGGACCAGGGGCCAGAGCGCGTAGGCGGCGGCTTCAGCGGCGAGAACCAAGATCGCGTCCTGGTTGAGCAGGGCCGCGGCCCCGACCAGGCTGGCTCCGAGCGCAAGGGCAGCGGTCGGCTCGGAAGCCTTGAGAGTGGCGTGCCTCCATCGCAGGCACTTCGGGGTCAGCTCGAAGGATGTCATCTCGCCCCTCAGCAGCCACCATTGCCAGACGTGCCGTAGCCGCCATCCTTCGGGGGTTCGAATGGCGAGCAGCGGACCGATGTTCCACTGCTTTGGTCGAAAGCCCAGGCCGAGTCCGCCGAGTAGGAAGCCGGATTGATCCACGGCTAACACCACGTACAGGAAGGGCACACCGACCACCACGACCACAGCTAGTGGCAGTAGATGTTCGGAGTAGGCACGAGCACTGATATACAGCAGAGCCCCGATCAACGAAACCCACACTGTCCGCGCCGCCCATCTCCGCATCGTGGCGAATTGTCCCACGGCGGCTGTGCCGCTCTTGAGATTGCTGTCGGAGACGGGCCACAGCGGTGACACCGCCCGTCCGCCTGGAGGGATTCCAGACAGGGATCCCTCTCTGCGCACCAAACGGAGGCCGCGATCGCAGGCAGCAATCGCTGGCCGATATGACGCATGGCGTCAGGCACGCACCAATCGGCCCGCGCCTTTCCGCGCCACCTTCCACGATGCGCGCGCCAGGACCGAAGCCCCAAACGTTGTGAGGGGTTCTGGTCAGAACGCTTCGTCTGTCACCGCCCCGCGACAGACCGCTTCGCCTCTCGGCCGTCCTCGACGCTGATGAGCTTTGACCATGTTGTATAGGCCGTTCCACTGCCGATCCACCGAGTCTGGGAAGTTGTGGGGTGCTGGTAGGTTTGGCGGCCTATGCCGACATGCCTGGTCTGCCAACAGCCGCCCACCAAGCGCGACGGCTACGATCGCCGCGGTCGTCAGCGCTACACCTGCCGTCGCTGCCGACGAGACTTCACCCAGCTCTCCGGATCCGCCTTCTCCGGCTACCGTTGGCCGGCCGAGGTGATCCTCGCCGCCCTGCGCTGGTACCTCCGCTACCCACTCTTCGCCAGGCAAGTCGCCGAACTCCTGGCCGAGCGCGGGGTCGACGTCTCCGCCCGGACCGTGCTGACCTGGGTCCAGACTTTCGGACCCCTACTGGCCAAAGAGTTAGACCGCTATCGCCGGCAGCTGGGCAGGCGGTGGTATGTGGACGAGCTCTTCCTCTGCCGGGGCAGCAAGAAGCACTACCCTTATCGCGCCGTCGATCAGCGGGGGCAGGTGGTGGATGTGCTCTTGCGGGAGCGCCGCGATCTGGCTTCGGCCGAAGCCTTCTTTGGTCGAGCGGTCAAGAGGTGGGTGCTGAAGCCAGACCAGGTCGTCAGCGATCATCACCAGCCCTATGTGAAGGCGGTAAAGGGAGTGTTGCCCGGCGCCACCCACATCCGGACTGGTCTGCATCGTCGCCGGGGCGAGACCACCAAGAGCATCGAACGTAGCCATGTCGCCATTCGGGACCGGCTGCGTTGCTCCCGAGGTCTCAAGTCGGTGATCACTGAGCAGCGTTTTCTCGAAGGCTTCGAGGCCGTGCAGGCGCTGGGTCGTGGCGATGTCCTGCTGCGCCAGCTCGTCCCCAGTTACACGCTGGCCACTCATCAGCAACGAGTGCGGGCAGTGGTAGCCGCAATGCACGTCCTTGGCGCGCGTCTGACGAAGGCTGCCTGAGCGAGGGAAGCTCGGCCGCGTGTTCGCGAACTGTCACTTGCGTGCGAGCTCGGCACCCCATAACTTCGCAGACTCGAGGCGAACCTTTCGGCACTGGCACTGCGCTGCTGGCCCGAGTTCCCGCTTCAGCTCGGCCTCTGTCCCTGCAGCGCCCTCGGCCGGCCACCATGACTTCCGGAGCGCGATCGAACAGATCTGTACGGTTGCAGATGTCCCGATGTCGGCCGAGGTGACCGCGGCGGACACAGGCGAGATGCTCGAGCAGGCGCGCGAGATCGCCGGATGGCACCCGAATGTCGTGATCAAGCTGCCGACAACGACCAATGGCCTCAGGGCGATGCGGGCCTTCGCCGCGGAGGATCGGGCTCCGATCAACGCCACTGTTATCTTCTCGGCCGGCCAGGCGGTGGCGGCGGCCTCAGCTGGCGCCTCTTATGTTTCGCCTTTCGTCGGTGCGCGACATCGCTCAGATCTTCGCGGCCCATCGCGTCGAGGCGAAGATAATCTCGGCCGCGCTGCGCAACCCCATCAACGCCATCGAGTCGTGGAAGGCTGGCGCCCAGATCTGCACATGGCCTTCGCCGTCCTCGAGCAGCTGCTGCGACATCCCCTGACAGAGGAGGCGGTCGACCTCTTCAGCAAAGACTGGGAACGGCTCCAAGAGTCCGCGAAGGTCCGGGCATTGCAGCGCTGAGGGATGAAGAGGGAGTTGCAAGACGACGGAGAAGGCAGTGCTGAAGGAGCTGGAGAGAGAAGCGCGTTCGGAAGAGCTGCAGGCAGTGGCCGCGCCTCCGGGCGCCCCGCACTGCTTGGTGCACAACGAGGGCGACTACGTGGCCGTGGCCGTGCGAGGACGTACAGCCAGGACCAGCTCGCGCCGTGTACCTGGACAGCGGCCGCGAGTTCGAACTGCAGGTCACAGAGCCCACCGCGCTGGGCCACAAGGTGACGCTGACCGACCTGGACGCGGGCGCCGAGGTGATCGAGTACCGGGTGCGCATCGGGCGGAGCCGGGCAGAATCACGAGGTGGTTGCGCGCGCCGACCCTGCGTCGGACCGCCGGTAGGCGACATGCGGTCAGTCGGCTCGTTTTACCGCGGGCTCGGAAGGCATGGGCCTTGAGCTTCGGGCGGCAATCGCGGAGGATCGCTGCCCGATCACCACGCCAGCCCACTCCAGCAGCTGGGTCGCGTCACCCCGCCAGCCAGTGGATGGAATCGTCACCAATTGGGCCCCAAGGTGTAGCTCCACAACCAGGGTTGGCAGCTTAATCCGCGGGCACAACCGGCCTGAGGAGGTGACGCTGGCGGTGTCACGGCACACCCGTGGCAGGTGCGAAGACGGGGATCCCCACCACATCCGCGCCCCGGGCTAGCCAGCATCCGCCTCGTCCAGTCGGACGATGGGCTGATGCGGTACATTCGCCGGCGGCCGTAACCACTGGTTGCATGTAGGAGGACACGATGCCGCGACCCACTCACTTCGAGATACCCGTCGATGACCCGGACCGCGCCGAGAAGTTCTATAGCGAGCTCTTCGGCTGGACCTTTCAGCGCTACGAGGGCGCGCCGGCTTACTACGGGTTGGCGACCACTGGGCCGGACTCCGAGACGCCGGGGATCAACGGGGCCCTGTTCCAGCGCAGTCCGGACAACAGCGCCACCACTCTGACGATGAGCGTGGACTCGATCGAGGCTGCAGTTGACAAGGCCACAAGCCTCGGCGCCAAGGTCACCCAGCCCAAGGCGCCAATCCCGGGGATGGGCTACTTTGCGGTGCTACTGGACACAGAGGGCAACGAGTTCGGCCTCTTCGTCAACGACGAGACTGCGACAATGCCGGAAGGTGCGCCGGCCGCGGCCCCGACCTAAGATTCGCCTGGCCGGCCCAGGCCGCCCAGACAACATGGTGGTACAGGCGATCCATCCGAACTCAGCGGCGGCCCTGCCAGACCGGCTACGACCAGTCGACTATTCGCCTGCCCCACGTCGTCTGGCCTGGCGGACAGCCCGCGCTTTTGCGAGCGCCTGGCGGCGTCGCTCTAACACATCGGGATCGGTAACCTTGCGTCGCATCCGGATGCTCGCTGCCGCTGTAGTCGTCGATCGCGGACGCCGAGTCGTAGGGGAGCTGTCCAGCGCGAGGGTTAGGTATCGCTGAAGTCCCGAGAGCGCCTTGGCGGCCTGCCCCAGATTCCCGCTCCCCCGGGCCTTCTCTGCACGCGCCAGAGCACGCTTCAGTTGGCGATTCTCCTTGATAAGAAGGTCCACCATCTGAGCCAGGCTGGTTCGGGAGCGTCGAGGGCCTTGCGCGGCTGGCCCGCCCGCCGACGCGGTGGTGCGGACGGAGTCTCGGCAACTGCTGTCGTCGTCATCGTCTTCGTCGTCATGACTCCTCTTTTAGCTCGATCAGATTCGTCTTAGCAGCACAAACTCCCTCCGGCACCATGAAGGAGGGTACGGCGCGACAGCGTGTCTTAGTAACGGCCGCGACAACCATACGGCTGAGTCGCAAACACACGGGCGTGCTCCGGCGGGCCGGCGACCAGGAAAGCTCAGGGGAGCCCGGCCGGGGCCGGGCTCCATTTTTGCCGTCAACTACCGATTACGAAGAGGTCGCCGTCGTTCTCGGTGTACAGCTTGCCGTCGGCGGCGATGGCGAGCGGCGTGTACGCCGCACCGATCGCCTGTTTCAGGAACTTCCGCTGCTTCTGCGTGCCGCCCTGGTTGATCGCGTAGACGAAGCCGTCCTCGCTATTGTCATAGACCACGCCGTTCGTGTCGATCGCGGGGGCGTTGATGCACCACTCGAAGCCGTTGGGATGGTCCGACGCACGACTGGGGCTCTCGAAACGCCACTGGATGCTCAGACCAGCGGTCAGCTGAGTGATGAAGTAGGGCCCGGGCGGTGGGGCCGCTGCGGTCGGGCAGCAGTTCGCGTCGTAGTGATTGTCCTTGATCACTATCGAGTAGCTGCCGCCGTGCTGGTAGATCGCCGGCGTAGTGTCCCAGCCGAAGTCGAAGGTGCCCTGGAAGACGCCGCCGGAGCTGAACTTGAACAAGTGACCCCGGGCGAAGTTGTAGCGGGAGTAGGCGCCGTAGAGGACCGAGCCGTCTGGCGCCACCGTCGGTGACGAGGAGGACTGGTCGACTGCGCGTCCGGCCGGCAGCTCTCCCGTGGCCGGGTCGGTCCCGGCGGGATACTGGCTGGCGTTGAGGGAGCAGCCGATGCCCGGGTCGACGCCGCCGTCTATGGGCAGGAGCACACCGCAGCCGTCGTCGAGGTGGCCGCGCATTGAGGCCTGCCACTTGGGCGTCAGATCGGAGTTGACCGCCAGCACGTAGGCGTAGCGGCTCCGAAAGTGCGCCCGGCTCACGGTGTAGATGGTCCCGTCAGGCGCTATCGCGGGCGCGATGTTGAGCCCGGCCCGCTGCGAGCCGCAGGGCCCGGACTGGGCCGGGTGCCCTCCAGCCGGCGGCCAGGGCGTGTCCGTCGTGGCGTTGTAGGTCGTGGTGCAGGTTGTCGGCGCCCTGGAGACGAGGCTCCTGTAGCTCACCTTCTGAGCCGTGTCCGCGGGTGAGACCTTGACCAGCCATGAGTCGGCGATGTCGGTCGCGTAGTCGTCGCCCCAAGGGTGCGTGTTGTCGAGCTGCATGGCGTTGAAGTAGACGTTGCCGGCGGAGTCGGCGCTCAGCGGTCCGGCCACAAAGGTGGTCGTGTTGGCCTTCGCCGGATAGCCGGGGTCGATCCGCGAGACCACCGAGCCGTCGCCCATGGCCAGCTTCGTGATGGTGCCGCTGGCGTCGGGCACGTAGACGTAGCCGTTGGCAAGTGCGGCGTGGAAGACCGGCTCCCAGCCACCGAGACCAAGCCGGTCCTGCTTCGAGCTCTGGCCGTTCCCTGGGCCGTTCGGCTCCGGCTTCCAGCTCGTCAGGTAGCTCCACATCTCAACCAGCTGCCCGTCCTGCCAGTGGTACCTGCGCTCGCTCCAGGTCTGGGTGTTCCAGTGGTCGGCGTCCGTGAAGGTGCCGCCCTTGAACTCCATGAAGACGTCGTTCTCATGAAGCAAGGGCGCCTGGTAGTGCGCCAGCAGGTCGCCGCCAGTAGAGGCCTGCTCTGCGGGAACGTTGGGGTCGTAGGTGAGGTCCGCCAGGACGTTGTTCAGGCTCTGACCGGCAACATCCACGAAGCCCTGGTGCTGGGGGTTCTGGCCCCACTGCGGCCAGTTGATCGGCCCGGCCGCCGCCGCCGGCGCCAGCGCGGCGCTGATGGCCAGGCCAGCCCCAAGGGCCGGAACAAGTAGACGTAAGAGGGCCCATCGCATGGCCGTCCTCCTTACTCTCGCCGCCGCTTTCCCTTCCCTTCGCTGGCCATGCCCCAGCCGCGGCTCTCAGGGCACCAACAATGCATAGTCTTCGGCGCAGGCGCGTGTCAAGGCCGGGCCAAGTACCCACGTGTTCTGTCTACTCAGCTAGGCCCTCCGGCGAGCGGGATGTGGAGTGCCAACCACCAGCCGCTGCCCAAAGCGCTGGCGGCGGATTGATGCGCGCACCGGCCGACCCGGACCAGACTTGACACACAATGTGCGGAGTCGCCGGACCGCCGTGCGTCGACCCGACACGGCCAGCAGTTGGTTATGCCAGCCTGTAGGGGGCAAAAGTCTGCGCCGCGCCCCGCGAGGTGGCGGCGATCGGCCATCCTGCCCCGATGATCGAACTCCTCGGCTCCTCCTCGCCACCCTCGCCACCAGATCCCGGCCACGCGCGTGCATTGTCTGCCGTTCAAAAGGTGCGGTTGGATGGGCTGCACAGGTAACCTGCCCTGGTATTCCGAATAGGCAAGAGCGCACTCTTGCACTTACCTCGCTGGCTGGAGGAGACAATGCGCAAGCTTATGACGATAGCCGTGTGTGGCGCGGCGCTGATGATCGCCACTGCGACCACCGCGTCAGCGACGGTGAGCCCGACTACCGGCCAGCCGGGGGCACCGGCCAACACCTGCGGTCCGGACAACCCGGTGACGCCCGGCAGCTCTGCTTCGGCGCCAGGGTCTCCCTTCAACGCCAACGGCCAAGCGGGCGTGGTTTACGCGGGGAACCCCGGTACCGCTTCGCTGGCCCACTCGAACAGCACGGCGACGGTCTCTCAGTACGACACTGCTTGCGTCCAGCTCAGCCACCCTCTTCGCTGATGATCCGATCATAGCGCTGCGCGTGGCATCTGATCGGACGTGACACAGCTGAGCACAGGCCGGTTCATCGATCCGCACCACGTCGGACAAAGCAAGGCTGTGATCCGCCGTCGGTGGGCTACCTTCGGCAGCCGGCCTAGTCCGGGCTTGGCTGCAGCTTCCCGCAGAGTGCCGCGAGCTGGTGTTGCAGGTGCTCAAGCGGGCTGCGACGCTACTTTTTGTGGCTTACCCGATGGCCGCGGAGGTTGTCCCGTAGTTCGCAGAAATTTGAGGAGCGGTCCTGCACCCCGCCTGCCGTGTGGTACGGGAGGAGGCGATCAACCCAAGGAGGTGGCGCCTCATGGCAACCATACCGCGACCCAGCGTCGTCCACGTCGTCCCTGACGGGGCCCATGCCGCTCCCGGAGCGGGTCACGATCGCCCTGGCAGCCTTGGCTGAGACGTCTAGAGAGGGCCTGCTGGCGCTCTCGATCGGGCTCGGACTGGCCGTGGTCGATGAGATCTTCGAGGAAGAGCTGACGCAGCTGGTTGGCCCACGTGGCAAGCACAGCCAGGAGCGGCAGGCTTACCGGCATGGCCGGGAGCGGCGTCAGCTGACGCTCGGTGGTCGCCGGGTGGAGGTTCAGAAGCCGCGGGCGGACCAAGGCCGGCGAGGAAGTGGAGCCAGAGAGATACCGCTTCTTCGCCAGCCGTGACCAGCTCACTCAGGCCGCCCTGGACCGGATGCTGACGGGACTGTCGACTCGCCGCTACCGAGCCGGGCTTGAGCCGGTCGGGAAGCTGGAGCCGAAGGCGACGTCGCATTGTCGATCTCGCGCCGCTTCGTCGCCGGCACCAAGCGCAAGCTGGCGGAGCTCTTCGGGCGCGATCTCGGCTCGGTGTATCTGCTGGCGCTCTTGATCGACGGTATCGAGACCGCCGAGCACACGGTCGTGGTCGCCCTCGGCGTTGATGCTGGCGGCCACAAGCACCCGCTTGGGCTCTGGGAAGGCAGCACCGAGACCAAGACTGTCTGGAGTGCAGCTTCGGTCGTCCGGCAGAGGACAAGGAGATCGAGCAGAGAGCGGACGATGGAGTAAAGGAGGCCCCAGGATCATGGGCGGGGATCATGGCGACTGGGTCGGGGCGAATGTTGGCGCTGCCGGTGTCGAGGCGATCACAGGGGACAATCCACATTCTTGAACGGCACACCTCAGATGCCGACGCGACGGGGGATTGGTGCCAGTATCGGAATGCCCAGCCCGGTTAGCACGGGGACAGCTCCCGGCTGATCCGCTGCCGGCGATCGTACTTGGTCGGAAGCAGGCCGAGCCACTGGGCATCGTGGACGCCCGCCTCTCTGAGTGCTTCGACCCAGCGGTAGAAATTGCCCAAGCCGGCAATTGCAAAGTTGCTAGCTTCCACGGGGGCCAGAATCCAGTCGGCAGCTGCGAGCGCGTTTTGAGCGATCAGTGAGGCCGACGGTGGGCAGTCCAGGATGATGTACTGGTAACTGTCGGGTAGATCGGCAAGCGCCCTGCGCAGGCGATCCTCCCGTTTGGGCAGCGGCACCAACCCGGCCTCGACTGCGGCCATGTTCGCTGAGGCCGGCGCGAGGTCGAGCCTTGGCCATTGGGTCCCAAGTTTTAAGTCAGGTAACCTGGCCCAACTTGGCCCAGACCGTTCTGACAAACGCCCGAGACAGAGGCGCATTGATCGGTCAGCGACCGAACGAAACAGACAAATAATATTGCAATCCCGAGCTGGTTACTGTTCTGGCAAGTCAGCGAAGAACTGGGAGACATTGCAGTTGCCGATCAGGTGCGCCAGCCCCACCGGCGTTTGTCCACTCTTGTTCAACTTCAAGGGGTCACCACCATGTCTCCGAAGGAGCTCGATCAAGTCACCGCGACCCTTCGAGTTGAATGTTGCAACGTAGAGCGGTGTGTTGCCATACTTGTTGGGCCGATCCACGTCTGCACCATGATCCAGCAGAATCTGAGCCACATCCGCTGACCATTCCTGAGCCGCAAAATGCAAGGGTGTGAATCCATGTCTGTCTTGTGCGTTTGGATCATCACCAGCCGCGAGTCTGGCCTTAGCCTTAACAGTGTTGTTCTCCAAGGCGGCGCGAGAACCCCGGCCTGCAGCGCGCTGTCGCGTTCCGCCACGGCGGCGGCGAGGTGCCGCTCGGGATCGCTCCCAGCCGGGAGAAGGGGGAGTCGCGGCGGCTGCGGCGTGAGAACCGGGTGCTCGGAGAGGAGCGGGAGGTTCTCCGAAAAGCCGCGGCCTTCTTCGCTGCTAGGGAGACCGGGTCGAGCCGGTAGAGGCGTTCGAGTTCGTGGAGCGAGAGAAGGCCAACTACGCCGTCGCCACCATGTGCCGAGTGCTGGGCGTTTCCATCAGCGGGTACCACGCGTGGCGACGACGACCGCCATCACGACGAGCGCGAGCTGACACCGCCCTGAGCGAGAGGCTCGCGCTGGCGCCGCTCTGATCCGGACCAGGCAGCGGGCGGCGGAGGGCGAGGCGGTGGCTGAGCACAAATGCGGCTGCCAAAAGGGATAACTGTGGGCACAGGAGGGCTCCCGGCCAACCATTAATCATGGCTCACCGATTCGCATTGCCGATGAAGGACGTAGGCGCTGAATCGAGCGATATTGTTCGGCCATCCCGACGTTCATGGACAAGCTGCCAAGGACCGCGAGCCCCGCGACCTCGGTCACCAGCATGCGCTTGCCGGGGGTCATGAACCGACAGCAACCGCCCGGCGAACGTACTGGTTCTGAGTTGCGCAGTCCATGAGGAACTCGGCAAGATCGGAGCGTACGACGTGTCCCAGTCGTCCCTGCCCTCCCTCCTCGATAACTTTCAGATGACCGCGAGGCTGCCCACCGACAAAGCGCGGTGGACGCACCAGGGTCCAGTCGAGCCCGCTATCCCGTATGACGTGTTCCTGCGCCTCTTTGTCGGGCATCATCGGAGCGAGCACGCGCAGCACAACCTCGCGATAGAAGAGGGACGCGTTAGACCGACTCCGGCCGGCTCCCAGGAGCGTTACGCAGACCAGGCGCCTGATGCCCTTCTCCTGCATCGCCGCGACGAGGTTTTGTGTCCCATTTCGCAGCAAAGTGCTGCCTTGTCTCGGACTTGGCGTTCCGAGCACGCAGATCACCGTATCGGCTCGGGTTAGAGCCGGATGCAGTGACGAGGCCTTCAGTATGTCGCCCTGCACCGTTTCGACCGGGGTCGGAAGTCCACTGCAGTCACCTCGTACAAGGGCGACCGCATCGTGGCCCCGAGCGAGAGTCGCGGCTACGACGTCCTGACCAAGTGCACCGGTCGCGCCGACGATGAGGACTCTCATCACGCATCAGAGGAGGGCCGGATGTTTTGGGCCAGCACCGGTTTGGTTGCGGCTTGGCGTGCGCACCAATCTCGAAGAGTCGTGGTTGCCGCGCCGAGGACAGTCGCTGCTTCGGGCACTCCGGTGGGTTCGCCGACGCTCTGCAGCAGACGCATGGTGCCAAGCTCGCGGGTCATGGCGCCGCCCATGAAGACGCGATTGAGTGCCGACATCAGCGGAAGCGGTACAGTCACGACCCGCTTTCCACCGCTGACCAACCGGCAGTAGATGCGAAGAGCGTCCGGAATCGTGATCGGCTCCGGACCGAAGACAAACAGCTCCTTGCCTGCCGCCTGTGGAGTCGCAAGCGCCTTCGAGACCATCGCGGCATAGTCATCGGCGGCTACCATGCGAAGCGGGCGGGGCTGGCGTCCGATCACCACTCCAACCGCACCCTGTATGTGGAAGGCGAGTGTCTCCATGAAATACGTGGGCTTGAAGAGGGTGTAGGGCGCGCCACTCTGCTTGATAGCCGTCTCGGCGCCTAGCTTCGCTGCCTCAGCCTCGCTATGGGCCGCGTATTCCGGCGACACGTAACAACCTGACAGATAAGTGATGCGCTCGAGACCGGCGGCTGTTGCAACTTCAGCGATGCGAGCCGCTCCCCGGTGCTCAACTCGCTCTGCTTCGCCTTTCTCGGGCCCTGCTTTCAGGTTGATGTGGACGGCGCCGCACCCTTCAATTGCTCTCTTCAGTGACTGGGTGTTGTTGACGTCCCCCTCCGAGTACTCATAGTCCGAGCCGAATGTGGCCCGCGCTCGCGTGGAGTCGCGGACGAAGAGGCGCACTCTATACCCGTCGGCGCGTAATCGTTACGCGACTGGCCGCCCGAGCATTCCTGTGGCGCCTATGACAAGCACCTTCGTCACCAATTGCTGAGACCCGACGTCGTTCATCTCAGTCCAACCTCCATACCCGCCTACACCGAATCAGTAAGTAGGCGAGGAACAGGATCGCAAGAGCCAGCAGATCTGCGCCGTGATTCGTGATGAGGACGCCGGCCGAGCCGCGCGAGCAGAGCCGGCTCAGAGGTACGTCTCGTGGAATGGGTGAGCACGTCGTGGCGCCTATCCGGATGCGAACCCGACGCAGAGAAGAACGAACCCGATCAGCAAGAGCCAAGACCGCAGTCCCTGGAAGATCTCCCACTTGTTGCGGGTCTCCTTCCAGTCCTCCGGTGGGTTGTTGGCATCCCACCGGCCGGTCGCGAGGTTAATTGGAACGTTGAAGATGATGGTCGAGATCAGCGCCGCTGCGAACGATGCCGTCGCCAACCACCGCCAGGTGGGCTGACCGCCGTGACCGCCTCCAACCGACGCGTGAATGATGGCGAGCACAAGGCAAAGCGTCATGCCAAACGGCATGACTCTTCCGAACGTCCGCAGTAGACCCTGCTCGACCTCGATGTGCTGCGTAGTGGGGAGACGGTGAATCACCGGATGCACGAATGCATACGAGCCGAATTCCGCGCATGAGACGAATCCAGTAACCGACAGAGTCACGAAGTCGAGGACACCGATCCAACTCACGCGGCTGGCTCAATTGAGGCGCGGATCAGGACCCGCTTCCCCGCTGTGGCAATGTCAAGCGAACCGTAAGGTGGACGCCCTACTTCGGCGAAGGTCGCGTATGAAGGCTGGGCCGCGATGAGATCGCCTAAGGCGGATTCCACCTCCGCCCTGTCTGTCACTGCCCAGGCTTTTCCGCTCAGACGTCTGCCCTGCATTGCGAGCTTCACTGGGGCACCCCCTGGAAGTTGCGCCACCAGGGGCTATCAGTCGTCATGAGCACGTCGCCATCGCGGCCGACGTAGGCAACGGGAACCTGATACCAGCGGCCTTCCTGCCGTGGAACGAGGGCACAAGGAACCTTGGCTAAGGATCACGCGCGGCGGCGAGAGCAGGATCAGTCGTGGGAACTGATTTAGAATTCCAAAGTCCGGAACCTTGCGCATCCTCCCAGCAGACCAAAGTCACGCTGCACTCCTTTCAATTGAGCAGGCATCCACTACGAAGCCGAACACATCCGCGTGTCCCTACGCCCTAGCGTACTCGTAGCACGCCGGAAGGGCATTGATCTACGTCAAGACTCCCGCAGCTACTGCTTCGATCGGCCCCGAATCCGGCTAAGCGTTTCCGGAGTTACACCAATGTAGGAGGCGACAACATGCTGTGGAAGCCGGGCCACCAGCTCGGGGCGGTCATTTACGAACTTCGCGTACCTATCCTCTGCGCTGTCGTGCATCAGCGAAGCCGTTCTGACATGCGCACACATGTAGACCTCCTCAGCAATCAGCCTCCCAAGGCGCTCCCACGAGGGGACTGCGTCGTACAGGCGATCGATTGCTTGGCGGTCGGCGACCAGCAGGGCGGAGTCCTCGATAGCGCGAATGCTTTGGACGGAAGGCGTGACGGTGAGGTAGCTGTAGTAGTCGGCTACGAATGAGTCCTCAATGAAGATGTGGACGGTGACTTCGCCTCGGCCGTTGCTCTCGGAGGCCGCCAAGCATCCGGCAGCCAGGAAGCCAATCCGAGAACAGGTCTCGCCCGGTCGCAGATAGTAGCCCCGGCGAGCCACGTCGACTCGCTGGAACGAGAGACGCAGTAAGTCCGCGTCAGCTGGTCTGAGACTGACCCGAGCGCTGACTGCCCTCTCCAGGCTATCGAAGGGATCCACCATCGTGCTGAGCATAGCCTCCGGCTTGAATTGGACGACGCGTCTCACGTCCAACAGCCACTAAGCGTCGCCCGTCTTCTAGCCGGAAGTTACCCCTGGGGTGTTGAACTCAGAGAGGGCGTTATCGAGTTCAGCTCCTGTGTCCCGTTACATGTGCGCAGTCGGATCGCTGTGGCGACGACTTCGATCATTTGGGGCGGCTCACAGTTGGGCAATGGGTCTGTTGGCAGGGCATCGATGGTAACCTGCGAACGCTGCCGTGGGCGGCTACCCAAACGGTTTTCAGACCGTTGGGTTTTGGCCATTTTCGGCCGGTCTCGTATTCAAAACGACCCTAACGGTCTCGAAAACCCTGGAAAGCGGGGGTAAATCGAGTGGAAAGTTCCTGAAAACCGTTGGGGTTTCGGAAATTGGGTCTCAGCGCGAGGTCGTGCCACGGGTCGAGGTGGGGAGGAGGGCACCGGCCGAGTTGTGGACCTCAGCGGCTGCAATGACCGGTTGGCCGGGGTTCGTGCACTCGACTACGACGCTTCCTTCCTTGAGGTCGCGCGCGTGCGCGCGAGATCAGTCCCGATGGTTCGGCGTCGGCCCAGGATCGTCAGCCACGAGGTCTGTCAGCGACGACAGGCAGAGTAAAAGCGCATTTCGCCCAGGGGCTTCAACAGCCGTTCGGGATGGATCGCAGGCTGGCCGTGATGGCAGCCGTCGCGTAGCGAGTACGCCTATTACCAATGACCAACGGAGTTCTGAGCATGCTCACCGCCCCCACCATCGACAAGCTCTATCAGCTCAACCTCGGCGGCATGGCCCGTGCCCTCGTCGAGCAGCGCGAACGCCCTGATTATCAGCAGCTCGCCTTCGAGGACCTGTGCCGTTAACTTCGGCCGCGTCATCTCGTTTGGGGCCGCCGGCGGGCCCAGGACCCGACTCTGCTGGCCTCAACGGCTTAGCCGTTCCGCGCCTTCTCGGCCTGGAAACGAATTGACGCAGGTGGGGTTACCGTAACGGCAATACCGTTTACTCGGGCAATGCTCGTCTGATCTGGCTCGCCATCCGCAATCGCCCGCCCGATGCCCCGGCTTGCGCCGCTCACCAACGCGCGCTTGCCGCCCAATCCGAGGTCCATCAGGCCCGCGCCCCGGGCAAGTAGTGCATGAACCGGATCAGCATCTCGATTCCCCGGTGGTAGTGATCGAGGCTGTAGTGCTCGTTGGGCGAATGCGGCGCGCTGTCCGCTTCCGGCAGACCGCTGGCCACCATGGGCGCACCCAGCGCCTCCACGAAATCGATCGCGACCGGCACCGATCCTCCGCTGCGGATCAGCTGGGCGGTCCTGCCGAAGCTCTCCGAGTAGGCCCTAATCACCGCTTGGGCGGCGGGATGATCAGCACGCACTAGCACTGGCCGGGTGGCGCCCAGGCGGGTGACCGTGAAGCGCACTCCCGGCGTCGCCAGGTGGCGGAGATAGTGCTCGAGCGCCGGCTGGATCTGGTCCGGGTCCTGGTCGGGGACCAGCCGCATGCTCACTTTGGCGGTCCCCACGGCGGGGATCACCGTCTTTACGCCCTCGCCCATGAATCCGCCCCAGATCCCATGCACGTCCAGGGTCGGCCGCGTCCACTGGCGCTGGATGGGCGGGTAGTCGGCCTCTCCCTCCAGGGCGCGCGACTGGGATAGGCGCTTGACGGTCTCCACGTATTCCGGTCCCTTGTCCCACCCCTTCAGTTCGTCGGCGGATAGCGCGCGCACGTCGTCGTAAAAGCCGGGAATCTTGATGCGGCCATCCGGGCCCTTCAACGCCGAAAGCGCGTGGGCGAGGCTGTTGAGTGGGTTCGGTGCCACGCCGCCGAACACCCCGGAGTGGAGGTCGATGCCCGGGCCCTCGGCGCGTATCTCCACGTAGAGGATGCCCCGCAGCCCGGTGACCAGTCCCGGGTCCCCCTCCTCTGTGAATCCACCGTCCCACAAGAGCACCGCGTCCGTGGCCAGCCGATCCGCGTTCTGGCGCAGGTAGTCGCCCAGGGAGTGGAGCGTGATCTCCTCCTCGCCCTCGATCAGGAAACGCACGTTAACGGGCGGTCCGCCGGCCGCGGTGCAGAACTCCACTGCCTTCAGCGCCGCCATGTGGTTGCCCTTGTTGTCGGAAGCACCCCGGGCGTAGACGCGGCCATCGCGCACCGTGGGCTCGAACGGAGGCGAGTTCCACTCGTCCACGGGGTCTGGCGGCTGCACGTCGTAGTGGCCGTAAATGGTCAGGGTGGGCAGCGCCGGGTCGATCACGAGGTCGCCCCGCAGGACCGGGTGACGGCCTCCGGGCATGTCGGTGATGGAGGTCGTCATGCCCAGCCGCCGCATCCGCTCTGCCAGCCATTCCGCGTTCCGGAGCACGTCCGCCTTGTACTCGGGGAGCGCACTCACGCTCGGTATGCGCAGCTCCTCGAACAGGTCCGCGTCCGACTCCCTTACTGCTTCGCGAGCCCTTTTAAGCGCCTGCTCGAGCATGTCTCTCCTCCTTGTGGCCTGGGAGCCCTGGTCCGAATGTGCGGCCGCCCCCGCCGCTCCGCGCCTGACATGTTGGTGCCCGTGCTCTTCTCTCAGGAGTAGTAGGCGCGTGGGGTGCATTTATTGTCCACTACGACGGGAAGGGGGATCATGGCGAGCAAGCTGACGGCTGGCTTGATCGCGCCGACGACGACGCCTGTCCTGTTACCTCCCCCTGCGTCACCTCGTCACGCAGCGCGGCTGTAATCGAGGAGCCGCGGGTGGCACGTCAGCTGGACATGGAACCACACCGATAGCTGCCCCTATCACAGAAGGGGACATCCTGGAATTGCTTGATCCGATCCCAAGCCGGCATGAGCATGGCCGTCCTAACTCCGAGCCCTTCAGGGCTGGGTTCCGCTCTTGATCCACATCCCCATCCTGCCGGGGTTCGGGAGCGGTATGCCGCCCGCCTTACGACCGGCCGAGCGTCAGCGCGGGGCGGCTGCCTTGCCTATCAGCCGGACCAGTCCGACCGCGCCTGCGGCCACGGCGACCACGGATAGCGGGAGACTAGCCCTGCCGAGTCGTGCCCACCGTCGTCTACGAGGTGCTTCGTGCCATTCGCCTGCGACCGGGGCCGGCGGGTAGTCGCCGTGCAGCACGTCGGGATC
>Ga0070699_100001047_pt1 | contig 25758 bp, 24 predicted proteins | sample KBSK1503metaG_FD_65473 | JGI IMG/M metagenome (GOLD analysis project Ga0070699, IMG submission 65473) | Corn, switchgrass and miscanthus rhizosphere microbial communities from Kellogg Biological Station, Michigan, USA - KBS K1-50-3 metaG | ecosystem: Host-associated > Plants > Roots >...
CGCTGCTTCCGGGCCACGTCGCCGACGAAGCCGGTGCCGACTGCCACGGTGGTCCCGACCAGCTTCTGACTGGAAGCTCCCAGCGCCAGGTGGCAGCGCAACTCCTCGCCCTCCGCGATCCAGAGCGAACCGCCCTGGGCTCCCACCGCGCTCAAGACGGTGTCAAAGACCTTGGGAAGCAGCTCATCGATGTCGAGCGAGGAGTTGAAATCCAGGCTGATACTGTGCAGCAGGCGGAGACGCTCGAGCTCTTCTCGCATCTCGCGTTCGGGCGGGGTCAAGACCACGGGGTCTTCGGGCATTGGAACGACAATCTACCCCAAAAACGAAGATCAGCTACCAGAGGCCGTAACCCCCGGTAGCTGATCGTCTGCCCTGACGGCTTACTGGGCCCGTTACGAGATCACGGGGTCAGCTTAATCGGGGCGATCCGCTCTTCCAGCTCCTGCACGCTCAGCTCCAGCGCTTCGGCATTCTTGCCGGTCGCCCGGCGGACTTCGGCCTGCTGTTCCGGCGTCAGCTTGATGCGGACGGGATCCTTGGACTGGCCCATAACTGCCTCCTCGTGGGGTGGATAACTGGACTGGTCAGATGAAAGCTGGACTGAACTTGCCGGACCCCCGTGAAATCCCTGTGAATCTTCCCTTGCCCCTGCGTGAATCGGAGGTACCTTACCGACCCCTCGCCGGGCCGGAGCAGTGGCTTGACCCTCTCTTTACGGCTTTTCGGGATTCCTTCCCTCACTCTCGCCGATACCAGCGCTCCTGGTTTGCTCAGTGGCGCCAAAGACCTTGCCCTGCTTGCCTTTCTGACCCTGGAACCGGGTCCTCACTCACGGGAAGAACTGGCGACACTGCTCTGGGGTGAGTCCCCCGAAGTCCAGGCGCGCGGCTCGCTCCGCCAGGCGCTGCGGCGGCTCAAGCGTGTGCTGGATGATGGGTTACGAGTAGAACGCGGGGTGGTGGAGCTGCAGCAGACTCCGGCCTGCGATGTCCTTCATTTTCACGATGCGTTGGCTGGTGATCCTTCCGCCGCGGCGGCTTTCGAAGTTCCCCGGATGTTCAGCGGCCTTTCGGTGCACCATGCCCCTGCCTTCGAGGAGTGGGCAGAAGCCATGCGAGCCCGGTCGCTCCGGCAGTATCTCGACCTGCTGGCCGGGCTGGCGCGGGAATCCATGTATCAGTGGCGTTGGCGCGAGGCGGCCGAATGGGGCGAGCGCTGGCTGACCCACGATCCGCTCTCGGACGAAGCCTGCCGCCTCACGGTTGAAGCCTGGTATCTGGCCGGCGACACCGGGGCGGCTTTGCGGCGTTACCGCGCCTACGAGGAGCACATGCGGGAGGCCGGGGGTGAGCTCGCCTCCACCCTGGTCAAGCTCAAGCGACAGATCGAATCGGATCGCAGTGGCGGTCCGCGGAAGCCGGTTTCCGAACAGTGGCTGGCTCACGGCCCCCGGCTGGACGGCGCGCTGGTGGGCCGGGAGGAGCACTGGCGCGCGCTGATGGAGACCTGGCGCTCCACCCACCGCGGCCGGGGCCAGGTCGTCCTCGTGGAAGGAGAAGCCGGCGTCGGCAAGACCCGGCTGGCCGAGGAGTTCCTCCGCTGGGCCGGCGCCGAGGGCGCGACCGTGCTGCGCGGAAGGGGGTACGATCCCCGGGACGGGACGCCGTTCGGCCCGATCGTCGAAGCCCTCAGGGATGGTCTCGACGCACCGGGCCTCGCCGGCGCCGATCCCGAGTGGCTGGCGGAGGCCAGCCGCCTGCTTCCCGAACTACGGCGCCGCTTCCCCAACCTTCCCGAGAATCCCATCCAGGCCGACGCCGCGGGCCGCTGGCGGCTATTCGAAGGTCTGGCCCAGCTCATCATGGCGATGGCCTCCGAGAACCCGGTCGTCGTCCTGGTGGATGACGTACAGTGGTGTGATGGAGAAACCTGCGCCCTGCTCCATTTCCTGGTGCGGCGCTGGGCCAATGCGCCGGTCCTGTTGATTGCCACGCAGACGTTGGGAGAGTTGGAGCGCGATGCTCCCGCGGCCCGGCTCTGCCGTGCGCTCCGGATCCAGGCCCATGCGACGATCGTCTCGCTGAGCGCGCTCGACCAGGAGCAGGTGCTCAGCATGATTCACGACCTGGGCCGGCTTTCCCGCAGCGGCGGGGGGCAGCGCTTCGCGCGCCGGGTGTTCGAAGTCACCAGCGGCAACCCTTTCTACGTCATCGAGTTGTTAAAGACGCTGTTCGCGCAGGGACTGCTGGCGGTGGACAGCAGCACGGGGGCCTGGAAGACCGGCCCCGAGGTCACCCTTGACGATTCCCGGCCGATTCCGATGCCGCGCACCGTGCAGGACGCGATCGCCGAGCGGATCGCCCGGCTTCCCGACAACCTGCGGGACCAGTTGGCCACCGTTGTGCTGGCCGGCCAGTCCTGCGAGACCGACTTGTTGTCGCAGGTCCACGGCATCTCCCGGCTGCACGTGGCAACCCTCTGCGACGAGCTGGTCAGCCGCCGCCTGCTGATTGAAGGCGGCGGAGTGTACCGTTCGGCCCACGCGCTCATCGCCGAAGTAGTGCACGACGAGCTGACCGCTTCCCGCCGCCGGGAGATCCATCGCAGCATCGCGCTGGCGCTGGAGCACATTGCCGGCGAGGGGACCCAGGACCTGGCCGGACGAATCGCGCGCCACGCGGAGCACGGTGGAGAGCCGCGTCTCGCGTTTCGCTACGCGATGAAGGCCAGCGAACAGGCCCAGCGCCGCTATGCCATGGAGGAGGCGATGTCGTGGCTGGACCTGGCGGCGGAGACGGCGAAGACGGCGGAGGAGACGGACGAGGTAAACCGGCGAACTGCGCAACTGTTGGAGCTAGCGGGGTGGACGGAGCCGCCTCATGCGGTGCGGCGCCCTTCCTTCACCAGCGCGGGGCTGGCGCGGGCGGATTTCGATTTTCAGCCTTGAAAAGTCGACCAGGAGGGCGTTCGGGCTGTTGAGCAGTACAACCTGTGCCGTTGAGCAGTTGCTGTTTGTCAGCCGCCGCCCAACGCCCTTCGCATGTCCTCCGCCCGCTGCCAGCGCAGAGCGGGGTCCTTCTCCAGCGCCTTCTTCAGCGCCTCGGCGATCGCGGCCGGTGTTTCCGGCCTCCGTTCCCGCACGTCCGGCGGCGGAGCGGTGAGCTGGAGCTGGAGCACCATGGCCTCGCTCCGGTGACTGAACGGCGGCTGCCCCGCCAGAGCTTCGTACAGTACGCAACCCAGCGAGTAGAGATCGCTGCGATGGTCCAGAGTGTCCAGCGCGGACACCTGTTCCGGACTCATGTAGGTTGAAGTCCCCACCGTAAATCCTGACTTGGTAAGCCGCTCGGTTCCCGCCGCTTCGATCGCCTTGGCGATCCCGAAATCCAGCAGCATCGCGCCCTGGGGCGAGAGCACGATGTTGTCCGGCTTGACGTCGCGGTGCATGATCCCGCGATCGTGGGCGTAGCCCAGCGCGGAAAGGACGTCGTTCGCGAGGCGGACCACTTCGTCGATCGGCGCTTGGCGGGCCTGGTCCAGCCGCATCCGCAGGGTCGGCCCTTCGGCGAAGCTCATGCAGTAGTAGACCAGCCAGTCCCGCTCCCCGTAATCGAGCAGCTTGGTGATGAGCGGATGGTCGAGGCGGGACAGCAGGCCGATTTCACGGAGAAACCGCTGGGCGGTGACGCTGACCGCCAGCTCGGGATGCAGCACCTTGAGGGCGACCCGGTTGCCGGCCCGGTCGGTGGCCAGGAATACCCGGCCGGCGCCGCCGCGGGCCAGCTCGCGTTCGACGTCATAGCGGTCCGACAGGGCCTGTTGAACCAGGGGGAGAAGATCGCGGCGGATGCTGCCACTCCGATGTGCTAGATGGGCAGGAAGGTCGCGTTGGGAGCCCCGCCCCGCAAGGGCAGGCGGGTTGGGAAGCGTTCAGCTGGTCCGAACCAGAACCTGGCGACCCAGGACTTTCTCCAGCACGTCGGATTTCTGGTCCGCGCTCCAGCACTCCAGGGCCAAGTCGGCGCCGGCCAGCCGGGGGATGGCGGTGACGATCAGGCGGGAATTGGAGAGGTCGGTCACCACGCTTTCCACGGTGGCGGTGTGGCCCCGGTCCAGGCCGTCCGCCACCCGCAGGATGCCCGACAACCGGCGGACGATGGCCTGATCGTCGGAATGCAGGTTGGCGAATTCTTCATGCTTGCGCCGGGGGCCCTGGCGGCGGTGGTAGCGGCTGATCAGGGCGACCAGGTTGCGTTGCCGGGGATCGAGATTGAGCCGCTCGGCATGCATGATCAGCTGGTAGCTGTGGCGATGATGCCGGCGGTAGCTCACCATCTGCCCCACATCGTGCAGCAAGGCCGCCGCCTCGAGGATTCCCCGTTCTTCGGGATCCGGCTTCAGTTCTTCGGCCAGCTGATCGTAGAGCTGGAGGGCGAGCAGCCGAACGTGCTCCACGTGGCGGCGGTCGCCGTGGCAGCGCTCCACGAATTCGCGCATCAGCCGCAGCGGGTCTACCGCGACCGGCACCGCTTCCATCCCGACCATCTCCAGCAGCAATCCCTCGCGGAGGCCGTACGCACTGATGGTCAGCTCCCGGGCCTCGATCAGGTCCAGGATCGAGGCGGTCACCGCCAGGCCGGCGACGATGATGTCGGCCCGCTGCGGATTCAGGCCCGGAATCCGGATCCGCTGTTCCGGCGTCATCGGGCCCATCCACTCGACCAGGTGCTCCACCTCGGCCGCCTTGACGGTCAGGCCGTGGACCGGGTTCTGGGGCGGCATTCCGCGCCGGGTGGCCGCGATCCGCCCCAGGTTGGTAAAGGTGCCTCCGGAGCCGATCATGTTGGCGCCGACCCACTGTTTGCGGGGGAACGCCTTGCGCACCCGCTTGCGAACCTCGGCGCGGAGGGCCGCGATCTCCTTGCGGCTGTCCCGCTTGCCGGGGAGCCAGGTCTCGGTGGTGCGTACGGCGCCGAACGGCAGCGAGGTGCTGTACTCCACCAGCCCGTCCACCGCGCCGATCAACTCCAGGCTGCCACCCCCGATGTCGGCGACGATGGTGCGGCCGCCTTCGAGCTGGAAATGGTGGGCGACCGAGCGGTAGCTGAGCGCGGCCTCGTAGCCCGCCTCGATGATCCGCAGCGGAATCTCCAGCTCTTCCCGTACCAGCTGGGCGAAGTCTTCACCGTTCTCGGCGTCGCGGACGGCCGCGGTAGCCACCGCGTTCAAACGGCGAACGCCGCGGCGCTGGCAAACCTCCCGCATCCGGCGCAGGGTCTGAAAGGCGCGCTCGATGGCGGCGTCGTCGAGCCGGCCGGTGGCGGCGAGGCCGGTCGCCAGCCGGGGCTGTTCCTTGACCTCATCGATGATGGTGAGACCGGAGCCGGGCTCATACTCGGCGACTACCAGCCGGATCGAGTTGGAGCCGACGTCGATGGCGGCAATGCGCTCGCCCGGCTCAACCGGAGCCGGGCGAGGAGGGACGGAAGCCGGAGCTGACGTGCTCATGCCGCGGGAGGGGCGTGGCCGCCGCTGGGCCGGGCTTCGCCGCGGTCCTCGGCGTGGTGCTTGATGGACTTGCCTTCGACCAGGAAGACCACGTCTTCCGCGATGTTGGTCGCCAGGTCGGCGACCCGCTCCAGGTTGCGACTGACCAGAAACAGCTCCATGCCTGCCCCGATGGTGTGAGGATCTTCCATCATGTGGGTGAGCAGTATACGGAATACCGATCCGTGCAGCGCGTCAACCCGGTCGTCCCGGAGGCAGATCTCCCGGGCCGCCACCGCGTCGCTCCGGATGAACGCTTCGAGCGCGTCGGAGAGCATCTCCCGGGCCAGCCGGGCCATCTCGACGATCTCCGGTTCCGGCGCGATGGGCCGGACCTGGGCCAGCCGCTCCGCGGACTGGGCGATGTTGACCGCGTGATCGCCGACCCGCTCGAGGTCGTTCGCGATCTTGAGCGCCGAGGTGAGCATTCGAAGGTCACGGGCCATGGGCTGCTGCAGGGCGAGCAGGTTGATGGTCTGCTCCTCGACCTGCATCTCCATGTTGTCGATGATCCGGTCGCCGTGGATCACGCTGCGGGCCTTTTCCGGGTCTCGCTCCAGCAGGGCATCGACGGCGAGGCCCAGCGCGGCTTCCGCCTCGCCGGACATGGTGAGCAGCCGGACCTTCACATGGTTCAGCTCGTCGTGAAAATGACGATGGCTGTCGAGCGTCATCCGAATCTCCCGGTGATGTAGGCCTCGGTCCGTTCCTGGGCCGGGCTGGTGAAAATGCGGTCGGTCTCCCCGAACTCGATCAGCTCGCCGCGGTCGAAGAACGCGGTGAAGTCGGAGACCCGGGCCGCCTGCTGCATGTTATGAGTGACGATTACGATCGAGTAGTCCCGCTTCAGCTCGAAAATCAGCTCCTCGATCCGCTGGGTCGCCACCGGGTCGAGGGCGGAGCAGGGCTCGTCCATCAGCAGCACTTCAGGCTGGTTCCCCAGCGCGCGGGCGATGCAAAGCCGCTGCTGCTGGCCGCCGGAGAGCCCGGTGGCCGTGTCCTCCAGCCGGTCCTTGACCTCGTCCCAGAGCGCGGCCCGCCGGAGGCTCTTCTCGACCAGGTCGGGAAGGTCCCGCTTCGGCACCAGCGCATTCAACGCCGGCCCGTACGCCACGTTCTCGAACACCGTCTTGGGGAACGGGTTGGGGCGCTGAAAGACCATGCCGATCCGCTGCCGCAGCGCGACCACGTCGGTGCCGGGGGCAAAGATCGATTTCCCGTCCAGCAGGATTTCTCCGCTGTGCCGGGTCCCCGGAATCAACTCGTTCAGCCGGTTGATCGACCGGAGGAAGGTGGACTTACCGCACCCCGACGGGCCGATGATCGCGGTGACGGCCCGCGCCTGCATCTTGAGATTGATCCCCTTCAGCGTGTCATTGGGCCCGCCGTAGGAGAACTTGAAGTCCCTCGACTCGATGACGGTTCTGACCGGACCCCGGTCTACCGCCGGGGACCGCGGAGTAAGAGTTGCTTTGGGAATCAGGCTGTCCATGGTGACGCCCGTGGTCTGGGTTTCCATCATCCGAACCTTCCTGTAATGTAGGCCTCAGTCTGCTCGTTCTGGGGCGCAGTAAAGATCTGCCGGGTTGCCCCGGTTTCCACCATGGTGCCCAGGTAGAAGAACGTCGTGGTATCAGAGACCCGAGCCGCCTGCTGCATGTTGTGGGTCACGATCACGATGGTGAAGTCCTTCTTGAGCTCGAACACCAGCTCCTCGATCCGCTGGGTCCCGGCCGGGTCCAGCGACGCGGTTGGCTCGTCCAGCAGGATCACTTCGGGGCGGGGCGCGATGGTCCGGGCGATGCACAGCCGCTGCTGTTGTCCGCCGGAGAGCGCCATCGCGCTGCTATTGAGCCGGTCCTTCACTTCCTCCCACAGGGCGGCCTGCTTCAAGGACTGCTCCACGATCTGATCCAGCTCTCCCCGGGGCAGCTTCCCGTTCAGCCGGAGCCCGGCGGCCACGTTGCCGTAAATCGTCATGGTTGGAAACGGGGTGGGCCGCTGGAACACCATCCCGACCCGGCGCCGCAACTGCATGACGCTGACCTTGTTGCTGTACACGTCCTCGCCGTCGAGCAGGATCCGGCCGGTGACCCAGGCCTGGTCCGTCAGCTCGTGCATCCGGTTGATACTGCGCAGGAAGGTGGACTTGCCGCATCCCGACGGGCCGATCAGCGCGTTCACCGAATTGTTGGCGAAGGTGAGCGTGACGTTCTTTACCGCGGTGAACTTGCCGTACATCGCGGTGAGCCGGTCGGTCATCAGCCGGGGCTTCTCAGCTGGCGACACTGAACCTCCGCCGGGTTGCGAGACGGGCGCCGATGCTCAGGGCCAGGACGACGATGATCAGCACCAGCGCCGCTGCCCAGGCAAACTCGTGCCACTGCTCATAGGGGCCGGTCGCATAGGTGAAGACGGTGAGCGGCAGCGCCGCCATCGGCTGGTTGGGGTTCAGCACCAGGTACTGGCTGCCCAGCGCAGTGAACAGGAGCGGCGCGGTCTCCCCCGCGACCCGGGCCACGGCCAGCAGCGACCCGGTCACGATTCCCGGGAGCGTAGTGCGGACCACGATGGCGAGACTGGTCCGCCACCTGGGGTATCCCAGGGCGAGCGCCGCTTCCCGGAGCGAATTGGGCACCAGCTTGATCATCTCCTCGGTCGTGCGCATGACCATCGGGATCATCAGCATCGCGAGCGCTACGCTGCCGGCGAACGCGGAGAAGTGCTTCTGGGTGGCCACGATCCAGGTCCAGGCGAAGACGCCGACCACGATCGACGGGGTGCCGTTCATGACGTCGGCCACGAAGCGGCTGATCCAGGCAATCCGGTTACCTGGATACTCCGCGCAAAAGATCCCCGCGCCGATCCCGATCGGCATTCCCATGAGCGAGGCCAGTCCCACCATGATCAGCGTGCCGACAATGGCGTGCATGACTCCGCCGCCGGTCTCGCCGGCCGGCGCCGGCATCTTGGTGAAGAAGTCCAGGCTCAGGCTGCCGGCCCCCTTGAGGATCAGGTTGACCAGGATGAAGATGAGCGGCAGCAGGGCGAGCACCACAGTGGCGCCGACCAGCCCGACCATGATGTTGCCGCGCACCTTTCGCAGGGTTCGCCGGTTCACAGGGCCTTGCTCCCGATCGCGGCGCCCCTGGAAACCCGCCAGATGAGCAACCGGGCCGCGGCATTGACCAGCACCGTCACGACAAAGAGTACGAACGCCACGTACGCCAGCGCGGAGAGGTGCATATCGCCAACCGCCTCTGTGAACTCGTTCGCGATGGCCGAGGCCATGGTATACCCCGGCGCGAACAGCGAGGCCGCGATCTCGTGGCGGTTCCCGATCAGCATGGTGACCGCCATGGTCTCACCCAGGGCCCGACCCAGGCCCAGGATGATGGCGCCGATGATACCGGAGCGAGCGTAGGGAACCACCGCCGTGGTCACCGCTTCCCAGCGCGTGGCTCCCAGCGCCAGCGACGCCTGCCGCTGGCTGTCGGGTACCGCCAGCAATACCTCGCGGGACACCGACATGATGAATGGCATGATCATGATGGCCAGGATGATGCTGGCCGACAGCATCGAGGGCCCGTAGATCGGGCCCTGGAAGAAGGGGAGGAATCCCAGGGTACTTCGCAGGAGAGGAAACAGCGTGACCTTGAGCAGCGGGATCAGGACGAAAATGCCCCAAAGTCCATAGACCACGCTGGGAATCGCGGCCAGCAGCTGCAACATGAATGCGATCGGCTCGCGGATCCGCCGAGGGGCGAACTCGGTCAGGAAGATGGCGACGCCCAGGGACAGCGGAATCGCAATCAGCAGCGCGAGGGCCGACGACAGCAGGGTTCCGAAAATGAGGGGCAGGGCGCCGAACGTCTCGGCGACCGGGTCCCAGGTGCTGGTGGAGATGAAGTCGAAGCCGAATTTCCCGATGGCGAGTCGGGAGCCCTGGTAGAGCTCCGCCACCAGGAACCCCAGCAGGACGGGGACGCTGATGGCCGCCAAGGTCAGGATGAGCTTGAAGATCCGGTCGCCATAACTGACCCGTTCCAGCGAGCTCTTGACACCTTCACCGGCAAGGTTGGCGGGAATGGGGGAGGCAGTCATAGGGTGGTGAGTCTAGCCGCACCCCGCCCCCGAAGCGTCACGGAATTGTAACGGATGAGTCACACAAGCAGGCTGTAAAGCGGCAGGGCGCAAGGCGGCAGGCAAAACACGAGGGATCCACCGAATGAGTGGATCCCTCGCCGTTCTAGCCCTCCTGCGGTCTTGCCGTCTTGCCGTCTTGCCGTCTTGCCGGCTAGCGAGCCGCGATCGCCCGCCCATTGGCCTTGAGGGTGGTAATGCGCTGCCGCACTAATTCGACGACTTCCTGGGGCAGCGGCGCGTATTGCAGGTCCGCCGCCATCTTCTGAGCCTCCGGAGTGATCATCCATTCCAGGAAGTTCTTCATGCTGCGGGCCTTGGCCTCATCCTTCATGTCGGGATGTACCAGCAGCCAGGTAAAGGAAGAGATCGGATAGGACTGGGCACCGGGAGCATTGGTGATCGAAATCCGGAAATCGGTGTTCGGGGTGAAATGGGCGCTGGCGGCGGCCGCCGTGACCGAGGCCAGGCTGGGGTCCACCACGCTGCCGGCTGCGTTCTTTACCAGTCCATGCGGCAGGTTATTCGCGATCGCGTAGATCAGCTCGACATATCCCACCGACCCCTCAGTCTGCTTGACCTGCTGGGTGACACCTTCGTTGCCCTTGCCACCGAGCCCGACCGGCCAGTTTACCGCCGTGGCGAATCCCACCTGGTTCTTCCAGGTCGGCGAGACCTTGGACAGGTAGTCGGTAAAGATGTAGCTGGTGCCGGACCCGTCCGATCGATGGACCACGATGATGTCCTGGTTCGGCAGCTGGACGCCCGGGTTCAGGGCGGCCAGGCGCGGGCTATTCCACTTGGTGATCTTCCCCAGGAAAATGTCCGCAATGGTCGCCCCGTCGAACTTGAGCTGGGTGGTTCCGATCGAGGGAAGATTGTAGGTCAGCACCACGGCGCCCATGACCGTGGGGATATGCAGCACGTGGCCCCCGACCGCCGTCATCTGGTCGGCCGTCATCGGGCCATCGGTGGCCCCAAAGTCGACGGTTCCCTCGGTAAACTGGCGGATTCCCCCGCCGGACCCGATGGACTGATAGTTGATCTGCACGCCCGTCTTGGTGTGAAAGGCGTCAAACCACTTGGTATAGATCGGGTTCGGGAAAGTCGCCCCGGCCCCGGTCAGGTTCTGCGCGGCCAGCGGCTGCCCGGCGGCGAGGCCGGCAATCACGACCGCTGCGAAGATTCTGCGATTCATCATGCACTCCCTCAGTGAGGATTGTCAGAGCCTAGAACTTGTACTCCAGCTGGAACAACGCCTGCGACCGCGTCGCGTTGAACGAGTTCGCGGTCGTGCCGCCTTCCAGCGAGTTGTTGTCGATGTCCGCCAGCAACCGCAGGTTCGGTGAATGGGTGTACGAAATGCCGGCGATGAAACGGGTCAGCTTGTCGTTGTCGACGTCCTTGTCGTGATCCACCAGGTCTATCCGCCCGATGAGGGCGAACCGGGTATTCGGAATGTTCAGGACGCCAAACCCGCTGATAACGGTGCCTTTGACCTGAGGGACCGAAACCGCGGTATTGCTGTCCTTGGTGGCCGCGAATTCTCCGGCCAGGGTTACCAGTTTCGAGCGGTAGGACAGCATGCCGACGAAGCGCTGCCGGTCGCCGCCACCGGTGGGCTTGCCGCTCTGGGCATAGCCGCTGAGCCGGAGCCCGCCCACCCGCCCGGCGAAGTCGCTCTCCATCAGCCGGAATGACACCCGCGCCATTAAGTCCTTGCGCTGGTCGCCGGTGCCGCCGTTGTAGTTCTCGCCGTTGAACACGCCGGCCTGGAAATTCACCCGCTCAAACCCCCAGGTGCCGTCGAGACCGGCGCCGAAATCGGAGGACGAGAGGTACTTGTTCCGGTCCAGGGCTACGGTGCCCTGCATCCGGTAATCCCACAGCGCTTCCTCCCAGTCGACCCACGGGGTTTGCATCTGGCCGAACTTGAAGGTGATATGGCTGCTGTCCGGCGTGTACGTCGCGTACGCATACTTGAGCCGGTAAGTCAGCGAGCCATCCGTGGTCCGGAAGATGTCCGCCGTCACCCGGCCTTTCACTCCCGCCGGGAGCGAGCCCAGCACGTTGATGTACGCCCGCGTCACGTCAAAATTGTTGAGATGCGAATCTGTGACGCTGTCCTTCTTGAGCTGGTAAAGGAACTGGGTGTACACGACCCCAGTGACCGACACGGTCGGATTCTGGGCGAACGCGCGGGGCGCCCAGGCCAGAAGCGCCAGAGCGGAAACCAGGGCGAACCTTCTTACGACCAGACGCATGAGACCCTCAGATGAAGAGAATGGCGCAAAGCCGCTGGCGCCGATTGGTTGAAGATTGCGCCGTATAAACACGACCCTGAGCGTCACGAAACCACCCGAAATCGGTAACGATGAAGTAACGACGGCCGGATCCAGCGGTTCCGCTATCGATGGCTCTCCCTTTGAGTGGCAAAGGGATCCTCGAAGATCTCCTCCCCGGTCGACAGATACTCCTGCAGCGGATGGGTGCGAAGCTTCTGGCCCAGATCCTCCGCCATCCCGGTCAGCCGGATCCGGGTGCCCACCGACTGCTCGACGTTCCGGCACAGCAGCCAGAGCAGCGCGACCCCTACCGGATCCAGGCCGGTCACCCGGTCGCACGCGACGCGGATCGCCCGGGGTGCGACCATCAGGCGGTCGAAGGCCCGGCGAAGCCGGTCGACGCCGGCACCGTCAATGATTTGGCGAAGCTCGAAGCCGGGTTCGGACGGGGAGCGGCCTTCGCTTTCAAACATTTGAGAGGGGATTGTCATGCTGGGAAGTACGCCAGGGGAGGGCACGACGGTGTGAAAATCATGTAACAATTCTCACGTCGTCACGGGAGGTCCTCCCTGGCTTCTCGGCTCGCCGACTTTGCTGCTCTCGACCAACGGGAACCAGGCGTACACCGTGGTACCCTGCCCACGCTCGCTCTCCGCCCAGACCCGGCCATCGTGGGCTTCCACCAGGTGCTTCACGATCGCGAGGCCCAGTCCGGTGCCGCCTTCGTCCCGGGCCCGCGATGGGTCGGCCCGGTAGAACCGCTCGAAGACCCGGGGCAGATGCTCGTGGGCGATGCCTTTGCCCATGTCACTCACCGAAATCACGATCCCGCCGTCCGCCGGCCGGGCCTTGCACCGGACGGTGCTTCCGTCCGGCGCGTAGCGCAGGGCATTGTCGAACAGGTTGGTGAGGATCTGCCGCACCGCATCGGGATCGGCCTGGAGCGACTCCGCTCCCGCGGCAACCTCGACCCCGAACCGCACTCGTTGCCGGGCCGCGGGGTCGCCGACCACCGCCGCCACCTCACGGGCCACGGCCCCGATATCCACCGACTCGATCCGGGGCTGCCAGCGGCCCGATTCAATGCGTGACAGGTCGAGCAGACTATCCACCAGCCGCTGCATCCGGCGGGCATTGCTCAGGATGACCTGAAGGAACTGGGCGCTGGTCTCCGGGTCTGGGTGCTCGCTGGTCAGCGTCTCGGCGTAGCCGGAGATCGAGGTGAGCGGGGTCTTGAGCTCGTGGGACACGTTGGCGACGAAATCGCGGCGGACCAGCTCCAATCGCCTCATCTCGGTCATATCGAGCAGGACGAGCACCACGCCACCGTTGGGCAGCGGCCGCGCGTTCACCAGCAGGCTGCTGCCGTCCAGCTCGATCTCGGCCCCGTTGACCGGGTTTCCGCCGAGCACCGCGGTCACGACTTCGCGGGCCGCCTTGCTGCGGAACAGGTGGAGCAGGTCGGGCATCGGTGCGTCTGTGTCGTACCCGAGCAGCTGGCGAGCCGCCTGGTTGGCGGTGATGATCCGGCCTCGCTCGTCGGCGCCGATCACGCCTTCCACCATCGATTCAACCAGCGCCCCGATCTCGGCCTGGTCCCGCCGCAGCGCTTCGAATCGGTCCTGGAGCGTCAGGTTCATTTCCCGGAGCGCCCGCACCAGGGCGTCGATGTCGGGAATGCCGGAGCGGGGGAAGCGGGGGATGTTGCCGGCGGAAATGGCGCGGGCGGCGCCCGCGATCTGGGTAAGCGGCTGGGCGATGGAGCGGCCGGCGACGAAGGCGAGCGCCGAACCCAGCAGGATGGCCAGGATCGCGGCGGCGAGAACCGCGCGCTGGGCCCGGTGCACCGGCAGATTCAGCTGATCGAGCCCGGCGGCCACCCGGATGACCCCGGGGCCGCCCGGAACCGCGACGTACAGCAGGGCGCGCCCCACCGAAGCGCTCTGCCGTTCGGAGCGCCCGACCTTCCCGGCGAGGGCGGCGCGGACCTCGACCCGCCCCAAATGGTTTTCGAGCCCGGGCAGCTGGTCGGTCGGAACGTCGCTGTCGGCCCGCACCCGGCCGGTGCGATCAATGACCGTGATGCGATGGCCGTTCTGCAGCGCCAATTCATGCACCACCAGGTTCCACTGCAAGCTGTCGGGCGGAAGTGCCTCCCGGATCAACAGCGCTTCGCGCTGCAAGGCCGTGGCGAAGTCATCCTTCAGGTCGCGGCGCAGCGACAACTCGGTAATGATGACCAGCACACTGATGGTGACGAGCAGGATCGCCACCGTGCCGGCCACCATCCGCCCGGCAAATCTCATCGGGCCGGCGACCCGCGCTCTCCGCCCCGGAAGCGATAGCCGAATCCGCGCACCGTTTCGATCATCGCGCCGGCGTCCCCCAGTTTGGCGCGAAGCCGCTGGACGTGCATGTCCACGGTTCGAGTCTGGATATCGGGCTGGGCCTCCCAGACAGTTTCCAGCAACTGGGGGCGGGACTGGACCCGGCCCCGGCGTTCCAACAGGGTCAGCAGGAGTTTGTACTCGGTCGCGGTCAGTTCCAGTTCCTGGCCGCCCACTGTGGCCCGGTGCGAGGACCGGTCGATGACGATGGGTCCCGCTGTGATGGTGGACCCGGAGGCTACTGCCGGCGCGCCGAGGCGGCGGAGCAAGGCATTGACCCGGAGGGCCAGCTCCGGGGGAGAAAACGGCTTCACCAGGTAGTCGTCGGCGCCGAGGGAGAGACCCCGGATCCGGTCGGCCTCCTCGCGCCGGGCAGTCAACAGGATTACGCCGACATCCCGGGTCTCTTCCCGCCGCCGCATTTCGGCCAGGACGTCATAGCCCGACACGCCGGGCAGCATCACGTCGAGGATGACGACGTCGGGACGTTCTTCCCGCGCCGCCTTCAGGGCCTCGGGTCCGTTTGCCGCGGTGGACACCCGGAAGCCCGCCTTGGCGAGGTGATAGGCCACCAGGGCCGTGATGTCCGGTTCATCATCGACCACGAGAATGCGGTGGGTCATCAGTCCTCACCATCATTGGAGGGGTCGACTCTGAGGCGGGTATGCGAACGGCTGCGATCCAAGGCCCGGTGCCGCTCGCCCCGCATCACTTCATCGTGCCCGAGGGCATCGAGTACCGCGCTGAGCAACCGGCCCCTGGGGTCGCTGCCCCGCCGCAGCCTATAGAGTACGAATTGGGAAATCGGCGTATCCCGGACCACGTTGGCGCTGCGCAGCACCTTGAGATGGCGGGAAACGGTGGGTTGCGGCAATCCAAGAATACTCTGCATGTCCGACACGAAGAGGGGTGCCGCCGCAAGGCAGTTCAGAATCCGGAGCCGGGTGGGTTCCGCGATAGTGAGCAGGAGGTCGGTATTGCTGATCCCGGTGGACATATGCGGCTAAACGAATAGACCAGCGGCCCTGGTTCCGCAACCCCAGTGGGCAAGTGGGGCAGTGGGCAAACAACTGCACTGACCAATTCTGCCCACCTGCCCACCGACCTACCGGCCCACTAGCTTTGAAATATGCTCCTCTCCATCCTGCTGGCTCTCGGCACGCAGGCCCCCGATACAACCCACCTGGTCATCGTGTCCACTACCGACGTGCACGGGCACGCCACGGAGTGGAACTACCTGACCGACGCGCCATATCCGGGAGGGCTGGCCCGCGCGGCCACCGTGGTGGATTCGCTGCGCCGCCAGTATCCCGGGCGGCTGATCCTGGTGGACGCGGGGGACATCATTGAGGGCGAGCCCTTCGCGGCGTACTTCGCCCGCGAGGCGCCCCGGGATCCCCATCCGATTTTCGATGTCATGGCCACCATGGGATACGACGCGGCGACCCCGGGTAATCATGACTTCAATTATGGAGTTCCCTTCCTGTTCCGCTCCCTCCACTCGGCCGGATTTCCCTATGTAAGCGGGAATATTTACGCCCTCCCGGTCGATACCCTGGCCTTGCCCGGGTTCGTCGTGGTGCAGCGGGGTGGCGTGCGGGTCGGGATAACCGGGTTTACCACGCCGGGTGTCATGCTCTGGGACCGGGACAACGTTGCCCAGCGAAGCCGGGTGGCCCGGATTGCGACCGCGGCGCCCCCGGTGCTGCACCGGCTGGTAGCCGCGTCGGACTTCAGCATCGTCCTGGCGCACACCGGGCTGGACGGGGCCAGCAGCTACGACACTACCGGGATCGGACCTGAGAATGTCGCGGCCAGCTTCGCCGGATTTGCCGACAAGCCCAACCTGGTCATCGTCGGCCATACCCACCGCGAGCTGGCGGACTCGGTGATTGGCGGAGTCCATTTCGTCCAGCCCAAGCCGGGCGCCCAGAGTGTCTCGGTGGTGCACGTGACGCTGGAACGGAATGGCGAGGCCTGGCGGGTGCGGCGGATCCGCGGAGAGTTGATCCCGCTGGCGAGAGTGACTCCTTCGGCGGCCATCACCCGGCGCCTTGCCACGGCCCACGAAGCCGTGCGGCGCTGGGCGACGTCACCCCTTGCCAGCGCCAGCCAGGCGATGCCGGCCCTGACTGCCCGGGTCGAGCCCACCGCAATCGTGAACTATCTCAACGACCTGCAGCGGCGCAAAGCGGGTACCGATCTCTCGGCTACTGCGATCTACGACCCCAATGCCGGTTTGCCCGCCGGCGATTTCAACCTCGCCCGGGTGGCCGCGCTCTATCCGTATGAAAACACTCTGATCGGCCTCCGCATCACCGGGGCTCAGCTCAAGGCCTACCTGGAACAGAGTGCCCGCTACTTCAGAATGGATGGCGGGAATCTCTCGCTCAACGACAGTATCGCCGGATACAACTACGATGTCGTGGGCGGTGCGGAATACGCCATTGATCTCCGGCTTCCGCCCGGCGACCGGATTCGAGGCCTTTCGGTGCAGGGCCGTCCGGTGCAGCCGGGCGATCAATTCACCATCGCGCTCAACAGCTACCGGGCTGCGGGCGGGGGCGGATTCGCGATGCTCGCCGGTTCCCCCGTGGTGTACAATCACGGCGAAAACATCCGGGAGCTCATCGTAGCCGATCTCCGGGCGCGCCGCATGCTGAGGGCGGAGGACTTTGCCGCCCGGACCTGGCGAATCCTGCCGGATGAAGCCGCGCGGGCCGCCCGACGGCTCTTCACGCCCACACCGGAACCTCCCCGCGTCTCGCCCCCGCGGGACACCATCCTGCTCCGGATCTTCGCGATCACCGATCTGCACGGAGCGCTGGAGGCCAAGGTCCAGAGCTGGTCAGGGAACCGGCCGGTGGGTGGCATGCCGGTGCTCAAGCGGCTGATGGACAGCCTGACCGCGCAATGCGGCTGTGCCGATCTCCGGCTCGACAGCGGCGACGAGATGCAGGGGACCCTGGCCTCCAACCTGGAGTACGGGCGCTCCACGATCAGCGCCATGAACCGGTTGGGGATCGGCGCGGCAGCGATCGGCAATCATGACTTCGACTGGTCGGTGGACACCCTGCTCCGGCGGATGGCCGATGCCCGGTATCCCTGGCTGGTTGCGAACCTGGTAGACTCCGCGACCGGGGTCCGCCCCGATTGGGCGATTCCCTACAAAGTGCTGCAGGCGGGCCGGCTCCGGGTCGGAGTCATCGGCTACCTCACACCGGAAACCAAGGAGATTGTCCGGGGCGACATTCTCGCCAGGCTCCGGTTTGAAGGACCCGCATCGTTGGCCGAGCCGCTCCAGGCGCTCCGGGCCGAACATCCCGACCTCGTCGTCCTGCTGGCGCACGAAGGCGCCAGTTGCGAGCAGGGGGCGGATAGCGGGTGCAGCGGTCCGATCCTCGATCTCGCCCGGAGCCTGGATAGCACGACCGTGGACGTGATCCTGGCGGGCCACTCGCACCGACAGGCCAACATCAGGGTCAACGGCATCCCGATAATCCAGGCCGCCAGCAGCGGCACCGGGGTCGCCGTGGTGGACGTGGTCAAGACGCTGGTGGGCTCGCGCGAGCTCCGGACCCGGATCATTACGCCCTTCGCGGACAGCATCGGCGCGGACACCGGCATGGCGAGGCTGATCGCCCAGTTCAAACTTGGCACCGACTCGCTGGCCAACCGGGTGATCGCCTCGCTGAAGGTTCCCATGAACCGGCAAGGCGCCCAATATGCCCTTGGCAATCTCTTCGCGGACGCGCAACGCAACGCGCTCCGGACCGATTTTGCGTTGATGAACAACGGCGGCATCCGGGCCGGGTTGCCGGCCGGGCCGGTCAATTACTCCCAGGTTTTCGAGGTGGCACCGCTGGACAACAATTTGATCCGGATTCGAATTACCGGAAAGGAAATGAAAACGGTCCTCGAACACGTTCTCGAAGGCGGGACGCCTTCCGCCCACGTCGCGGGGCTTCGAGTGAACTACGACGCCAGCCGCCCGGCCGGACGTCGGGTCCGTGAGGTCTTCCTGCTGAACGGGAAGCGCATGGAAGACCGCGCCACCTACACTCTCGCCATCAACGATTTCCTGGCCGGTGGCAAGAGCGGGTATACCATGCTCCCGGCTCTACCCGGTGAACCTTCCGGGATCGCCGCCCTCGATGCCCTGATCACCTACCTGCAGCGGTTGCCGCAGCCGGTCGCACCTCCTGAGGATGTCCGCTTCGTCGCCGGACACTGAACCGGGCTCCGTTCGATCAATGCGGATCTTCATCAACGACCGCCCCTTCGACGCCAGTGCCGGTGCCGACGTTGCCGGCGCCGTGATCGCCGAAAACCCCGACCTGGCGCCCCGCCTGGCCGATGGCACCGCTTACGTCACCGACGGCCGGGGCATTCGCATGGCGCTGGACAGTCCGCTCTCGGCGGGCTCCATCCTGCGGGTGGTGGTGAGCTCCCGCCGCCAGGACCAGGGCGCCGATGCTGACCCGTGAGCTGATCGGCCGGCTCCCCAAAGCGGAGCTGCACAATCACCTCGATGGCTCGTTGCGCCCCGAAACCCTGATCGAGCTGGCCCGCGACGCAGGCGTCCGGCTGCCCAGCCAGGATCCCGAAGCCATCCGCGATTTCATGCTGGTGAGCGATGCCCGCCATCTGGAAGACTATCTCGCGCGCTTCGACATCACGGTCGCGGCGCTGCAATCGGCCGAGGCACTTGAGCGCGTGGCATACGAGATGGCGGAGGACGCGGCACGCGACAACGTGCGGTATCTCGAGGTCCGCTATTGTCCCCAACTCAGCACCGCCCGGGGCCTCACCCTGGAGCAGATCCTGGAGGCGGAGCGGCGGGGCTTCGCGCGGGGCGAGGAGGAATTCGGGGTGATCACGGGGATCATCAATTGTTCGCTCCGGCACTTTGCGCCTGCCGTTTCCGAGACCATCGCGCGGGCCTCGGTGGATTTCCGGGACGCCGGAGTCGTCGCCTTCGACCTGGCCGGCGGTGAGGCGGGTCGTCCCCCCGGAATCCACGGCGCCGCGTTCGACATCGCGGCCGAAGGACTGCTGGGAATCACGGTGCACGCGGGCGAAGCCGCGGGGCCCGAGTCGATCGCCCAGGCGATCCATCGTTGCCATGCCCACCGGATCGGCCACGGCACCCGGCTCTTCGAGGATCCCATCCTCGAGAGCTACGTTCGGGACCGGCGGATTCCGATCGAGATCAACCTGAGCAGCAACCTGCAGACCCGGGTGGTCGAGGACCTGTCGCAGCACCCGGTGCGGAGGTATTTCGACGCCGGGCTCAACGTCACCCTGGCGACTGACAGCTGGCTGATGAGCGGCACCAGCCTTTCCCGGGAATACTGGCTGGCCCACGACCAGCTCGGATTCACCCGCGCGGAAATCGAGCAGATGATCCTGAACGGTTTCGAGGCCGCGTTCCTCCCCCTGCCCGAGAAGCGCCGGATGCTGGCCCGGGTCCGGGAAGAGATGGCCTTGATATGACCTGGTATCGCCGCTGGGTGCAAAGCGTGGGTCGTTCCGGCGTGGCGGCGGTCGTGGTCGTCCTCGCCGTCCTTGCGATCTGGGTCCTGCCCGGCCGGATTACCCGGTTGGTCGGTCAGGTTACGCCGTACCCGTCCCAGGATTCCGCTTCGACTCCTGCACCAGTCGTGGCGCCGGTCGACAGCAGCACGGCGGTCCCGGTGTTCACTCACTCACCGCTCAGCCGGTTCACCGGGCTCATCGGTATCACGCTCATTCTCGTCCTGGGCATCGCCCTCTCCCACAACCGGCGGGCCATCCGCTGGCGTGTCGTTGGGTGGGGCCTCGGCCTGCAGCTCGTCTTCGCGATCTTTGTGCTGCGAACTCCCATCGGCCAGAGTCTTTTTCGATGGCTCGGGGCGGTGGTCACCGGTATCCTGAGTTATTCCTTCGCCGGATCCAGCTTCGTCTTTGGCGAGCTGGGCCGGCAGCACTCCAGTTTCGGTGTGGTCCTGGCGTTCCAGATCCTGCCGGCGATCATCTTCGTTTCGGCGCTGTTCGCGATCCTGTACTACCTCGGAGTGATGCAGGTGATCGTCCGGGGGTTTGCCCTGGTCATGAGCCGGGTCATGGGGGCGAGCGGAGCGGAAAGCCTAGACGTCGCCGCGTCGATTTTCATGGGCCAGACGGAGGCGCCCCTGACCATCCGGCCCTTCCTCCCCCGGTTGACCCGATCCGAGCTGATGACCGTCATGACCGCGGGGATGGCGCACATCTCCGGCTCGATCATGGTGGCCTACATCGCGTTCGGTGTCGAGGCGCGGCACCTGCTCACCGCAGTGATCATGACCGCGCCGGGAACCATAATGATGGCCAAGCTCATGGAGCCGGAGACCGAGCAGCCGGAGACGTACGGCAACGTCAAACTGGAGATTCCCCGGACCGACGTGAACGTTCTCGACGCCGCGGCCCGCGGCACCAGCGAAGGTCTTCAGCTGATGTTGAACGTGATCGCCATGCTGATCTCGTTCATTGCGCTGGTCGCGCTGTTGAACGGGCTCTTCGGCGTCATCCACGACCGGGTGCCAGTATTTCCCCAGAGCCTCCAGGTGGTGCTGGGATGGGTCCTCCGCCCGGTGGCCTGGGTGATGGGAGTGCCGTGGCACGACAGCGGCACCATCGGCAGCCTGCTCGGCACCCGGACCGTGTTGAACGAGTTTATTGCCTACTCCCAGCTGGGACCGCTCAAGTCGGCGCTGGATCCCCGCTCCTTTACGATCGCGTCGTTCGCGCTCGCCGGTTTTGCCAATTTCGGCTCGGTGGGCATCCAGATCGGCGGCATCGGAGCGCTGGCTCCCAATCGCAAGGGTGACCTGGCCCGGCTGGGTCTCCGCGCCATGCTGGCGGGGACCCTCGCCAATTTCCTCTCGGCCTGTATCGCGGGGATACTGCTATGAAAAGGCTCAGCCTTGGAATGCTGATCCTGGTACTGGTTGCGCCCCGGGGCGCAGAGTGCCAGCGGCCGTTGCTGACGGTCGGCGGCGGGGCGGGAATCGTGCTGCGAGACGGGCGCAACGCGACCCTGGGCTTTCACCTTTCGCTGGCCAGCCACTGGGCCGTGAAGCCGGGCATGCTGATTGGTCTCGAAGTCATGGGCGACAGCTATGGCCCCTGGCAGTTCGCCAACGATCTCTGTCCGCCGGGCGGATGTCCGCCCCGAAACGAGGACCGGACCATGGTTGGCGGCCTGCTGGTAACGGGAACCCTCCGCAAGAACGCCGGCGAGCCGAACCCCGGCAACCCGATTTACCCGGTTTTCGGCACAGGAATCTATGGAGTGGCCGAGGGATCGGAGACCAACGTCAGTCCCGGCCTCACCGCCGGTTTGGGCGTCCACATCTCCCGGCATCTGCTGCTCGAAGCCCGGTATCATTGGGTAGCGAGCGATGCACGGGTGAACGGATTTCTGCCGCTCTCTCTGCTCTGGGTCTTCTAGTGTCGCCCCCGGAGGGGAACCAGGCGCAGCACCTGGCGCCAGCCATCGCGTTCGTCCGGCAGCGCCTGGGACCGAGGAAACCCGGCGTCGCACTGGTGCTGGGTTCGGGACTCGGGTTTCTGAGCAGCCTGGTCGCCGACCCGGTCCGGATCCCCTATGAGGATATTCCCGGCTTCGCGCTCCCATCCGTCGAAGGTCATTCCGGAGAACTGGTGGCGGGGAGGCTCGCCGGGCGCGAAGTCCTGGTTCAAAGCGGCCGGTTCCACATGTACGAAGGCCATTCCGCCGCTACCGCAGCGTTCCCGGTCCGGGTCTTTGCCGCCCTCGGGATCCACACTCTTCTGGTGACCAACGCCGCGGGCGGCATCCGGCGCACTTTCGGACCCGGCACCCTGATGTTGATCGCCGATCACTTGAACTTGAGCGGCCGGAATCCACTCATCGGTCCGGTGCTCTCCGGTGAGGAGCGGTTCCCCGATATGTCACAGCCCTACGACGCGGAGCTTCGCGCCAGGGCCCGACGGGTCGCGGTGGAGAAGGGGATTCGGCTGGAGGAGGGCGTGTACGCCGCCTTGCTGGGACCCAGCTACGAGACGCCGGCCGAGATCCGCATGCTGGAACGCATGGGAGCCGACGCGGTGGGAATGTCCACCGCTCCTGAGGTGATCGTCGCCCGCGCCAGGGGCATGCGCTGCCTCGGGCTCTCGACCATCACCAACGCCGCGGCCGGTATCAGCCCAACCAAGCTGTCCCACGCCGAGGTGATGAAGGCGGCCGAACTGGTCAGGGATGATCTGGCGGCGATCCTGGAAGGCGTCATCGAAGGACTAAGGACTGAGGACTAAGGACTTATGCGGTGATTTACCGGTCCGTGGCCTTTGCCGAGTGGAACGGCAGTTTCAATGGCACGGTGGACATAGCCCAGGCCATCTTCCACTGCCCGGTCCAGGCTTCGTCCCAGGGCAAGTCCCGCGGTGATCGCAGCGGATAGCGTGCATCCGGTGCCGTGAGTGCTCCCGGTAGCGATGCGCGGGTGGTTGAAGCGGCGGGCCTTGCCGGGGAGGATCAGCAAGTCGACGATTACATCCCCCTCGAGGTGGCCGCCCTTGATCAGCGCCGCTCCGGCGCCCAGTTCCAGCAGGCGGTGTCCGGCCGCTTCCATTTCATCCGGATTGCGCACCCGGCCACCGGTCAACGCCTCGGCCTCGTCGAGGTTGGGAGTGACCAGCGTTGCGAGAGGAAGCAGGACGTTGCGGAGCACGGACTCGGCATCGGCGGCGAGCAGACGGTCTCCCGAGCTGGCCACCATGACCGGATCGAGCACGTACCGGTTCCAGTCGCGCTCCCGGATCGCGCTCGCCACCAGGCGGATCAGCTCCGCGGTTGCCAGCATGCCGGTCTTGATTGCGGTGGGCGGCAGATCATCGGCTACGGCCGCGATCTGGGCCGAGATGATGTCGGCGGGCACCAGGTGCACGGCGCGCACGGCGACGGTATCCTGCGCGGTGATCGCCACGATCACGCTGGTGCCGTGCACGCCGAACTGATGGAAGGTCTTGAGGTCGGCCTGGATACCGGCACCGCCGCCGGAATCCGACCCGGCGATGGTAAGGGCGATCGGTGGAGGAATGAGATGAGTAGCCATCTTCACTCAAGGTAAAACGATGGGCTTCTCGGGGCAGCCGGGCGCATGGCCAATTCTCTCCTGACGGTTGTTCGCGACCTGCAGCGGAGCCGGGGGAGGGAGCGGCGCAACCTCACTCTCGCCGAAGGCGTGCGCCTGGTCGAAGAGGTGGTGGCCAGAGGGATCGAAATCATCGGCGTCGTCGTCTCGCCCGCGCTGGAGAAGGGCGACCGCGGCAAGCTGTTGCTGGAATCGCTCGCCCGGGGGAACACCCGGATCGAGCGGGTCCTCGATCGAGAGCTCGCGGCGCTGGCGGAAACCGTTCACCCGCAAGGCGTGGTCGCCATCGTGAGGCCACGGCCGTGGTCGCTGGATGACCTGGATGTGGACGGCAAACCAGCGGTGGTGATCCTGGACGGAGTGCAGGATCCCGGGAACGTCGGGACACTTCTGCGTACCGCGCAGGGGTTGGGCGCCGCCGGCGTCATCGCCCTGCCGGGTACCGTGGAGCTCACTAATCCCAAGGTGGTGCGGGGCAGCATGGGCGCGCTCTTCTCGCTCCCGGCCATGGTGGCCTGCCAGGAGGATGTCCTGGCATGGTGTAAAGCCCGAAACTGCCAGCTGCTCATCGGCGCGGCCGACGGAGAGCCGCTCGGCAAGTCGCCCTTGCCCCGGCCGGCGGCCATCGTGCTCGGCAACGAAGGAGCCGGAGTATCACCCGGACTTCGCAACGCCGGTCGCGCCGTGGCGATTCCCCTTGCCGCCGGGACCGAATCCCTGAACGTGGCGGTGGCCGGGGGCATTCTCCTTTTCGAGGTCCTCAAGTGAGCGATGATATCCTGGTAGTCGCCTTTGCCGGCCTGCTCGGCGCCATCATCGGCAGCTTTCTCAACGTCTGCATTCTCCGGTTGCCGTCCAACCAGTCGATCGTCCGGCCGCCTTCCCGCTGCCCCAAGTGCGGCGAGGGGGTGCGTTGGTATGACAATATTCCAGTGCTCTCCTGGCTGCTGCTCCGGGGCCGCTGCCGTCATTGCCGGAATCCCATCTCGATTCAGTATCCGCTGATCGAGCTGGCAGCCGCGCTCATCTGGGCGGGGTGCGCCGCCCACTACGGCTATGAGCTCGACGCGCTCCGGGCGGCGGTGTTCTTCACCCTGCTCCTCGGCATCGCGATGACCGACGCCCGGGAATACATCATTCCCGATGAGTTCTCGCTCGGCGGGTTGGGGCTGGGCCTTCTGCTGAGCCTGATTCATGGTCTGCGCGGCCTGTATCCCGCGCTGCTGGGCGCCGCCGTGGGATTCGCAACTCTCTGGATCATCGCGGAGCTCGGCAAGCGTGCGTTCAGGAAGGAGGCGATGGGTGGCGGCGACATCAAGATGATGGCAATGGTCGGCGCTTTTGTCGGGTGGCAGGGAGTGTTCCTGACGATTTTCCTTGGCTCGGTCGTGGGCACCCTCATCTTCGGGCCGCTGGCACTCATCGGCAGGAAGAAAGAGGTCCCTTTCGGAATCTTCCTGGCGCTGGGCGCGGTGGTCACGTTTCTCTTCGGAGGCTGGCTGCTCGACTGGTATCGACATTACTTGAGTGGCACATGAGGGGGGCAGCCTGAGCGCACCGAGAACTGCACACCGCAGAGCAACTGAGTTCCGCTGAGGGGCGCGGTGCTGTGCGCCGGTACTCGCTGAGGCCTGCAACTGCCCAACGCAAAGGCGCGAAGTCGCAAAGAAGAACAATTCCTTTTTGCTTTCCTCTGCGACAACCTCTGTGTACCTCTGCATCTCTGCGGTGTGCCGTTCTCGCTGCCCTCCACTTTACTCGCAAGGACCTCAGGATACAGATGAAGAGTCGTAACGCCGTCACGATTGCCGTCCTTCTTCTTGCTGTAGCCTGCCGGGGCGAGCCGCGCGCGGCACCGCGCGACGACCTCAGGTCCCTGGTGGACAGTCTCCAGCCTTCGGTCGAACGCGCGGTCGGGCTCAAGTTCAAGGCGCCGCTCAAAGTCGCCACCCGGAACCGCGACCAATTGCGCGCGTTTCTCCTGGAAAAGGTGGACGAAGAGCTGCCCCCTGAGCGGCTGCACGGAACCGAAGACGCCTATCGTCTGCTGGGCCTGCTTCCCGACACGATGGATCTGGAAAAATTCCTGGTAGCGCTCTTGACCGAGCAGGTCGCCGGGTTTTACGATCCGCGGACTGCGACCTTGTACGGCATGGAGGGATACGACCGCGCCAAGCTGACGCTCATCATGGCGCATGAGATGGTACATGCGCTGCAGCATCAATACCTGCCGCTCGA
>Ga0070699_100001048_pt1 | contig 25750 bp, 25 predicted proteins | sample KBSK1503metaG_FD_65473 | JGI IMG/M metagenome (GOLD analysis project Ga0070699, IMG submission 65473) | Corn, switchgrass and miscanthus rhizosphere microbial communities from Kellogg Biological Station, Michigan, USA - KBS K1-50-3 metaG | ecosystem: Host-associated > Plants > Roots >...
CCCCTGTTTCATTTGTTCTCACAAGCTCATGATCTCGGGGCGGCTGCACTCATTCACGGGAAACTCCCACGCCCCCACGTCTCACCAGGTCAGACCCCAACTGGCGACTGCCGTACTAGCCGACGCCTCGACCGGCATGGTCCTGGCCGCGCGCAAAGATCAGGACGATATCAGCCTGCCCACGGCGGCGGCCGGGGCGGCCGACATCGCCAACGTGCTCTCGTTGCTGGCGGGCGAGCTTCCGGTGGATGGTCTCGAGGACGTGATGGTGACGTTCCGCCGCCAGCTCTACGTGATGCGCCTCGTCCGGCAGGACCGGAGCCGGCCGCAGTGACGGATCCATCTACTTCAGGGACGGGAAAGTCGCCTACGCGGAATCGACCCGTACGTCGGGCCCGGCGCCCCATGACGACCCAGCGGCCGACCAGCCGCCGCTGACCAAAATCACGGCCATCCTGGCCATTACCGAGCCGACCGTCGACGTCGCGCTCGAATTGCTCTCCGTCCAATCGCGCTACGCCAAATTGGCGCTGGCCCGGCACAACCTCAAGCGCATCGAGAGCGATGTCTCCGTCTAAAGGCTCCGGCCGGAAGCCCTCCCTATCCGGCGCGGCGCGGCGAGCTAGACCCGGGTGCGCCTAGCGCAGGCGGTAGAAGACCATGGTCTGCAGCTGGGCGGGGTCTTCGTGCCAGTCGCCGTACACCTCCCAGCGTTCGCCGGTGATCTCGCGGCGCTGGGCGGCGCACCAGCGAAGGACGGCCTGGTGGGCCGCGTCGATTTCCTCGTAAGGCCCGCGATGCGTGGTCCCGGCGGCCAGCCCGGCGGGCAGGGCCGACATCACGACCGCTCCGGTCACCGCCAACGGTTCGCTCACTTCGACCCCTACCTCCACGGCGACGTGGCCGGCGGTCGGCAGGTCGCGGTAGCGCATGACGTTGCAGCCGCCCTTGACCCCGGCCTGCCTCAGGCAGGCCCAGACCTCATCGAGCATCCCCCGCCACTGGCCGGGATACCGATCCCACGTAGTCGTGGCCGCGACGGCCGCAATCGGCCGCCGCGGCTGGGCTGCCACCGATACCTCATAGCTCATGCGGCACACCCTCCCATCCGGCGCCCGTCCCGGTCATCAACCATCCGGCTGACAGCCGGGCCGCCCCGAACCACGGTTGACAGTATCCTGTCCATATGACAGAATACTGTCATGAACGCAACGGCAGTCCACGTAGCAGTCTTCGACACCCTCGCCGACTGGGAGATCGGCTACGCCACCGCACACATACGCCGCGACTCGTGGCAGCGTGAGCCGGGCCGCTACTCGATCGTCACCGTCGGCCCAAGCCGCGAGCCGGTCACCACCATGGGCGGCCTGCGCGTCACCCCGGACATCGCCCTGGCCGAACTGCGCCCGGACGACAGCGCGATGCTGATCCTGGCGGGCGGCGACCGGTGGGACCAGGACTCGATGGCCGGCTTCCGCGCCGCGGCCCGGGCCTTCCTGGAGGCCGGGGTGCCGGTCGCGGCGATCTGCGGCGCCACGTACGGCCTGGCCCTGGAGGGGCTGCTCGACGATCGCGCGCATACCAGCAACGCCGCCGAATACCTGGCGTTCAGCGGCTACGCCGGCGGCGGCCACTATGTCGCCGAGCCCGCGGTGACCGACGCAGACCTGATCACCGCGAGCGCGGTGGCGCCCGTGCACTTCGCGTTCGCCATCTTCGCCCGGCTGGGACTGTACGAGCCCGAGGTGGCGGCGTCCTGGTTCAAGCTCTACGGGGACCGCGATCCGGCCGGGTACTTCGAGCTGATGTCGGCGTGACCCGCCGCGAGCAGGACCTGCTGTCTGCCGCCTCGATCGGCACCTTCAAGCTGAACGGCCAGTTCCTCGCGCTCGCCGAGGAACTGGCCCGCCCGGCCGGGCTGACCGCGGCGTGGTGGCAGGTGCTCGGGGCGGTGCTCGGCGCGCCGCTTCCGGTAGCCGGCATCGCCCGCGAGATGGGCCTGGCCCGGCAGAGCGTGCAGCGGATCGCGGACATCCTGGTCGAGCGTGGCCTGGCCGGGTACCGCGACAATCCGGCGCACCGCCGGGCCAAGCTGCTCGTCCCGACCGAGGCAGGCCGCGCCGCTATCGCGCGGATCGGCCCGGCGCACGCCGCAGCGGCCGGCCGGCTGGCCGCCGCCCTCGGCGAGGAGACCCTCGCCAGCGCGGTGGCCGCCCTGCGCGCGCTGTCCGCCGCCCTGGACGAGATCCAGTAGCGGCTCAGCTGCCCCCCGCGCGTGCCTGGGCCTGCGGGCCCGCCGACCAGTCGATGGCGAAATCGGCCAGGGTGTATCCGAGCGCATTCACGGTGGGCTGGATGAAGTTGTTCTTGATGATCAGCGACGCCTGCGCCTCGGCCGCGCTGATCAGTGGACCGGTAACCTTCGGGTTGCTCCTGACCTGCGCAAACGCAAGGTTCTGCGCCTGGCCGTACAGCACCGACTCGGAGAACTGCGGCCGGATCAGGGCGCCGCAGCCCAACCCCGGATAGGTCCAGCTGTGCTGCACGTCGATGGGATGCGACATCGTGTCGTCCACGGTGACGTCGTGCACGGACTGCGGCAGCTGCGGCTGGGGCAGCACGATCGCCACGCTGACCCGGCCGGGCACGCCGGTCGCCGGGCGGCTGAGGACCTGCAGCTGGTAGTGGCCGGTCGCGGGCGTCCACCAGGCCGGCCCCGGGTTGAGGTCCACGGTGGCCGACGCATGGCCGACGGTCGCGAAGGTGGCCGAATACCAGCACGGCCAGATGCCGATGTCCTTCGACACCTTGTGCGTGAAGGTGAAGTTGAAGTTCTCGGTGCCGAGCGCGGGCCGGGAGATCCCCTGGATCTTCTGCAGCACCCAGGGGCCGATGCTGGTGTCGGTGGTGGTCCCGGCGCCGACCGACTGCCACGGCCAGCCGAACCTGACGTGCGGCAGGTGCACGTTGATCCCGACCAGGTGCAGGGTCGCGCCCAGCGCGGCCAGCACCGCCCAGGCGATCGCCTTGCGGAAGATCAGGCCCGCCAGGATCAGGACCGCGGCCCACTTGAGCTTGCCCGGGATGCGCCGTCGCCGCCGCCCGCGCTCCTGCCTGAGCAGCATCGTGCGGGGCTCGCCCGGAGGGCGCCGCGGCGGCCCGGGCCGGGGAGGCAGAAACCAGGTGGGGTCCTCGTCCTCGTCCAGGGCCTCGCCCGGCCGCGGGGAGACGCCCTCCGGGCGGCGCGTGGACAGCATGCCCACGAGGAAAATCAGCAAGCGCAGCATCTGGCCTACCTCCTATTGGCTGGTCATGGAGAGCTAGGCAATGGCCGGATAGCCGAGGCTGAGCACGGCCGGGACCGCCCCGAACGGCATCCGGAAGCGCGTCCCCGGCTTGTCCGGCGCGTTTGGGTCCTTGATATCGGGCCAGCGCATCTTGACGTGCTGGTCGGTCAGTCCGGCCACCGAGTAGGGGAACTCCATGGCCGATATGCCGTGCAGCTTGAGCAGGCCGCCCCAGCGGAACGCCGCGAACACCCTGGCGAGGTCGCGGACCGACAGCGGGCGCCGGGCGGTGATGTCGATCCAGTAGACCGCCATCGCCAGTTCGATCAGGTCGCTGGCGCACTGGCCGAGCGCCTCCGACTTCGTGCGGTACACGGTGCCGCCCGCGTTGACCGTGCCGAGCTTCTCGCCGTAAACAGGGGAGTAGCGAGGCTTCGCCTGGCACTGCATCCAGTCGCAGGCGGCCAGAAGCTCCCAGCGGATGCCGGTGCGGCTGGCCACGTCGTCGTACAGCGGTTCGGCCCGGCTCAGCGGCGCCTTGGCCGTCGTGACGAACGCGGCCGTCACTGCCTCCGGGATCTGCGCCGCGTACCGGCTCGTCCTGGCCTGGCGCGGCGTAACCCGCGCCGCCGGATGGCGCTGAGTCGCCCGGGGCTGGATAGAGCGGCCCTGAGCAGCCCTGTATTGCGCGGCCCGGGCGTGCGGCGCCGCCGCGGCGGGCACCGAGCTGGCCGGCCCGGACTCGTAGGCGTCGAGGACGCCGGGGATCGTTGCCTCGCCGCCATACCCGGCACCCTGCCCGCCCCCAGTTCCGGCCCCATTTCCGGCACCGTGCCCGCTAGCAGCGGCCTGGCCGCGAGAGCCGCCCTGCCAGCCCGACCCAGCGTGGCCGGCCGTCCCGCCCAGGTTGACCACGCCGCCCAGGCCGAACGTGCCGCCCTGGCTGCTCGTGCCGTTGATGTCGGCCGTCCCGCTCTGATGGCCCCCCGCCCCGGCCTGCGAGGTCCCGGCCTGCGAGGTCCCGGCCTGCGAGGTCCCGGCCTGCGAGGTTGCCGCCTGCGGGGCCGCGGCCTGCTGCGCGTCCGGTGCGCTGTACCGGTACAGGTTGTAGAGCCGCATGATCGCGATGAGGTTGGAGCCGTACTGCGGGTCGGTGGCGTAGACGCCGGTCAGGTCGGTGGCGAAGGCGTCCGGCAGGTGCCGGTCGGCCATGGCGTGCTGGTAGCTGGGGCCGGTGGCGAGGAGCTGGCCGTGATCGGCGATGCTCTCGGCCACGTTGTGGTACACCCGGAACGGCGCGCTGACCGTCACGTACTGCCCGTTCTGGTACTCGCGTGTCGGCAGCATGTCGCTACCCGCAGGCCCGCTGCCCTTGATCCCGAACAGGTTGTGGTCCCGTAGCGCAAGAGCGCTCTGGCCCCAGCCTGACTCGTCGATCGCCTGGGCGATCGTCACCGCGGCCGGGATGCCGTGCCGGCTCTGCATGGCAATGGCCCCCGGCGCTATCTGGCTGATGAAGGCCTGCTGGGCGGCCGTGCCCGGGACGTGCGTCGTCTCGGCCGGCGGGGTGTGCCTGGTGTACGAGGGCGTCGCGGCCGGCGACGAGCCGTGGGTTGCGTCGGCGCTCGGCGCCTGCAGGCCCGGGATCACGGCCGTGCCTGCCCGCTGGCCCTGGCCGCCCCGCCCGCCGTCGCGGGCCGCCGTTCCGCCCCGCGATGTGGCCCCTTTTCGCGCGGCGTTGCCCGCCCCCGTAGCGCCCCGCCCCTGCGAGCCCTGCCGCGCCTGCGACGTCTGGCGCGCCTGCGAGCCCTGCCGGGCCTGCGAGCCCTGCCGGGCCTGTGTCGCCTTCCTGGCCTGGGATCCCTGCCGGGCGGGCGATCCGTTCTGCGCCTGGGACCCGTTCTGCGCCTGGGACCCGTTCTGCGCCTGGGACCCGTTCTGCGCCTGGGCTCCCGCCAGGGCGTCCCCGTCGCCCGCCCCGGCTGTCGCGCTGCCGCCGGTCCCGCCCGCGAAGTTGGCCATCGTACCGGGCATGGCCACCATGCTCTGCGTGCCCAGGCTCCCAACCCGGCCTGCTGTGCCCACCATCCTGGTCGTACCTTCCCTCGCCGTCGTGCCCCCGGCCGCACTACGTCCGCCTCCCTTCCCGGCCGCCCCGCTGCCGACCGACGCCAGCGTCGTCCCTGGCACGGCCGCGCCGCCCGCGTCCGCCTGGCCCTGACCCAGGAACCCGGCCGTCTCGGCCTCGGCCGACCCGCCCCGCTGGCTCGCCGCGCTGATCAGCTGTCCGTTGTTGACGAAGCCGTTTACGCCCTGCGCGGCCAGCGACCCGGTGAAGGTGTGCGCGTTGACGGAGAGGTTCGGCGCGGAGTCCCCGCCGATCGTGCGGAGGGCTCCGGGCGCATTGCTGGTGACCACCTCGACGTGCCCGTCGAACAGCACCCAGTCGCCGGGCTGGGGCTGGTAACCGTCGCCGAGCGGATGCCAGCGATGATGGGCCTGCGCGTCCTGCATGACCGAGATGACCTGCGGCGAATCCGGATTGGGGTCGACGCGTACGTCGGCCCACTGACGCAGCGGCCAGGGATAGGTGGTCCCCCCGGTGACCCAGCTCTGCTGGCCGGTGGCCTGGGCGCCGAGCGCGAGCGTGAGGCTGGCGAAGGCGGCGCAGGACTGGCCGTGGTCCGCGCCGTCTACGCTGCCGACTCCCCAGATCATCGCCTGCATCTCGGCCGGGCTCTTCGACTGCGCCATGCGGAGGTAGTACTTCGCCACCTTGACGATGGCCGACCGCAGCGCGCTGTCGCCCGTCTGCTCGGGCTTGGCCGGCTTGTCCAGGGCCACGAGCTTGACCGGCATCCTGGTCGGCGACGTCATCTCGTCGACCGTTCCGTGGGCGAAGGCGAACCCGGTCATCGCGCCGCATGTGCTGAGACTGACCAGCGCGGTTGCCTGCTGCCAGGTCGGTTTCCTCAGGGCCGGCACGAATTCACCTTCTTTCTGGTCCGCGTTCGGGCTGGATGGCTGTGCGAAAGGTGCTCTGAGTTCGGTTTCCGGGCTCCTTACCTAACGTTAGGCAGCGACTTGAGGATCGCCTGGACCTGCGGGTTTCCTGGGTTATTGGCGTTGGAGAACAGCACGCCCACGTCGAAGGCCGCGGCGGCCGTGGCGCCGACTACCCACTGCCGGTAGGTGTCGGCGACCAGCGCCGCCTGGCCCGTCGTGCTGGTCACCGGCTGCGCGCACTGGCTGGGGAAGCCCGCGTGCGAGACGATGGCCGACGAGCCCGTGTACTTGACGCAGTTGGCCGGGTCGCTCTCAAGTCCCGGCTGAACCACCGGCTTGCCGTTGGACCCGGTAAGCGTGGCCCCGCCGATGATGTTGTTGATGGCCCTCGCCGCGACCTGCAGGCTGTCCACCGGGTCCATCGGGTTGTACGGGTGATGCAGGTTCAGTGACCACGCCACCTGGCCGCCCTGGGCCGGGGTGATCGGCTCCAGCCCCTGCCGGCCCGTCTTCGAGTCGCTGAACTGCGGGTTATTTCCGCTGGTCATCAGCGCGAACACCCACAAGATCTGGCTAGTGTCCTTCCCGCAGGCGAAGTTGACCTGCGCGGGCTCGGCAGCGACGTTGGCGTTCTGGCAGGCGGTCTCGATCTGACCCTGCACCGTGGCCACGCTCGGCGGCCAGCCCGGGCTGGACCGGAAGATGAACACCGACACGATGGCGATCATCGCCGCGACGGCCGCCACGGCCAGCACGCCCTTGCGCGACTTCGGCAATCTGGCCCGGCCGGCCCCGCCGCGGCCAGCGCTGCGCCGCCCGCGGTCGATGAGTGCCTGGGTGCGCCGCTGCGCGGACCCCCCGGGCCAGCCCGGCCGTCCTGCGGTCCTGATGATGGTGGTCAGCTCGTCGTCAGGCTCGTCGTCCTCGATGGCATACGGCATCGCCACGTCCGGCTCGTCATCGAGCGGCATGGCCGGCTGGGGTGCCGTCCTGCGCTCCTGTGCTGGCCGTGACTGTGCTGGCCGCGACTGGGCGCGCAGCATCCCGGGCATGCCCTCCCTGGATCGTGGCGGCGTCCCGTCCCGGCCGTAGCTGCTGTCGGTGAGCTCCCTGGCGTGGGCCTCACGCCAGTCAAAAAGATCGTTCTCGAGGTCTGTGGCTCTGAGTTCTAGTTCACGCAGCCACTCTTCGTCTCTATCGTTAAGGTTTTCGAACTCATTGGTCATCGTTCTCACCTCCAGCGGCTCGCTTGAACTGGGGACACTCCGGGCAGCTGGCCGGCCTGCGGCCGGCCTCGGCGGCGGCGACCTAGCCGGGCGGCATGCGCCCGGGCGGGAACCGGGGCGGCGGCTCGCCGGCTACCGGCTTCGCCGACCTTGCCCCTTCTCCGCGTCGCCGAATCATGCCAACTATTAGAACACAACTTCGATCAACGAGGGAAGAGTTTGTTTCTACAGCTTAGCTGCGTTCGAAGCGCAGTCCGGCAGGCCCGTAGCGGGCCCTGGTTCAGCCCGGCTCGGCGCGGACCGCGCGGCCGGGCCGCGCGTCGGCGACGATATCGCCGTCCCGCACCACGAAGGCGCCGTTGACCAGGACATGGCTGATTCCGGCCGACGGCCGCGTGCTGTTCTGGTAGCTGGCCTGGTCGGTGACGGCGGCGGCGTCGAACACGACGATGTCGGCGTCGCTGCCGGGCTGCAGGCGGCCCTTCGTGCGCAGGGCGGGCACCCGGTCCTGCAGCAGCCGGGCGGGCTCCAGGCTGCACTTGGCGAGCGCCTGAGCCAGGCTGAACGGACCACCCCGGGTGAGAAGACGGAGCGCCCGGCTGAACGTGCCCGCGGTGCGGGGATGGGTGATCGCGGTCGCGGGCAGCGGCCAGGCTTGCGGGTCGGCCGGGGGAACGGTCCAGGTCAGCGGCATGGCGTCGCTGGCGACGACCGCGCCGGGGAAGGTCAGCGACCGCATCAGCAGTGCCCGGTCGGCCGGGTCGTCCTCGCTGAGCAGGTCGATGATCACCAGCCCGCCCGGGTCCGTCGCGCGCAGCTCGCGCAGCCTGTCGGCGCTGGCGACCCGCTCCCCGGTCGGCGCGTAGGTGAGGGAGGAGGGCGACAGGCTCCGTTCGCCGAGCCGTTCCGGCGCCAGGAAGGCCGCTCCGATGCCGGTCATCCCGGAGCCGTACGGGTACGCCTCGGTGGTGACCCGCGACCCGGCCGCCTGGGCCCGTGCCACCAGGCCAAGCACCCGGTCGATGTGCCGCTGCGAGGTGCTGTTGACGTGGCAGTAGTGCATGTGAGCGCCGGTCTCGGCGGCGGCCCTGACGATCTCCTCGGCGCCGTCGGCCAGGGTGGCGGGCGCCATTTCGACGAGGTCCCTGGCGTGGGTGAACGTGGGCACGCCCGCCTCGGCCGCGAGCCCGGCGACACGCAGGTACTCGGCCGGGCTGGCCGCGGGCGCGTAGCCGAGCAGCACCCCAATGCCGAGCGCCCCCTCGGCCAGATCCGCCGCCAGCCGGGCCATCAGCGCGCTGACCTGCGCAGGCTCGGCTAGCCGCTGCCAGGCCGGGTCCGATATGCGAGCCATGAACGCACCTAGGCTGACGTCGGTCGGCAGCCCGGCCACCGCCTCCATCCTGGCCAGCGCCCAGGAGGCGGCGAAGCCGTAGTTGATGGGGCGGCCCTGCTCCGCGGCCCGCCGGTACGCCTGGGCCACAGGGGTGACGCCGGCCTCGAGTTCCAGGGCAGTGGTCACCCCGTCCATGGCCTGCAGGCGCAGGCCGCCCAGATCGCTGACGTGGCTGTGCAGGTCGATGAACCCGGCCGTCACCACCTGGCCGGCCACGTCGACGTCGCCCCGGGACTCAGCGGCCGTCAGGCCGGTCCCGACGGCCGCGATCCTGCCGCCGGCCACGGCCACGTCGCGCACCGCGTCCAGGCCCGATTCGGGATCGATCACCCGGCCGCCACGCAGCACCAGGTCCCATCCGCCCGCCGCAGTAGCCACCGCACTAGTGTCCTCCGGAGCCTGCTAGCCTGGCCAGGCCGGCCCCGAGGACGGCAGATGACGAGCGGGGAGAGGCCCTCCATGGCGGCTACCGCGGGCGTGGTCCTGGTCGCGCACGGCGGCCAGGCGTCGAGTACCGCACCCACCTCCGCGCTGCAGCCCGCCGTGCTCCGCATGATCCCGGTCGCGGTGGCGATCCGGCAGGCGCTGCGGGGGAGCGACGCCGTAGTTCAGCGTCCCCGCTTCCGGATCCGCGGCTGGAACGGAGCGCAGGCCTCACCGGTCGGCGACCTGAACGAGGCGCTCGACGCGGTAGCCGCCGGGTTCGGGCCGGTTCCGGTCGTGCTGGTCGGGCACTCCATGGGCGCGCGCGCCGCGGTCCGCGCCGCCGGCCACCCCGCGGTGTCGGCGGTCGCCGGGCTGGCGCCCTGGCTGCCGCCGGGCGAGCCGGCCGCCCAGCTGGCCGGCCGGCGGGTGCTGCTGGCCCACGGCAGCGCCGACAGCATCACCACCCCGGCGGAGACCTGGGCCTTCCTCGAACAGGCCCGCGCGGTCACCGAGGTGACCGCCGTCGAAGTGCGCGGCGGCGACCATCCGATGCTGCGCCGCGCGCGCCTGTGGCACGCGATCGCGGCCGAATTCTCCCGCGCGGCGCTCGGCTTGCCGGCCGGTGACAGCGCCGTGGCCGCCGCAGTGACGGCGACGGCCGGCTCCCGCACCGCGCTGTAGTGACGTCCTCACTGCCCCGGTTCCCGTCATTTGTCGGCTTTAGTCAATTGGTCCGTAAATGACATGAGAAGCGTATTAAGTCAGCCTCCCCGAAATACCTAAAGTCCCGCTTAGGACATATATGTCCTACGGCTGTGACCGGCAGTAACTAACTAAAAGCGTCCAACTAATCGCTGAGTGTGCTATACAAAAATGCATGACAACTTGCCCCGTCTGCCGGAGTACGGGGGAAGGAGTGTTGAAGTGGCGAGATTAGTCCGTGTTGAATACGAAAACGCCGCCCCTAGGCGTACTGTGCGACTGCACGAGATACCCGCAGCGCGGACGCCAGGCCCGGCCGAACCCGCCGAAAACGAGGCAAACCGGGCGTCATCTCGGCCGGTCAAGGTGCGGCACGTGGCCCGCCACGCGAGAAGCTCAGACCTGAGACCCCGGCACCGGACATCTCTGTCGATCCGTTCCGCCGAACGCCGTCGCTGGGCCGCCGACCTGACCGGCCCGGGCAGTGGCGGGCTCGTCATCTACGGGATGGGCGGCATCGGAAAGTCGACCCTTGCCGCGCAGATCGCCACCCGGGTCAGCCGGCTCCAGTCCGGCCGCATGATCAACGTCATTAACGGCGAGCTGGCGACCTCGGCTCCGTGGCCGCCCGAAGCAGACCTCGTCATCCTGGACAACTTCGACGACAACCTGACGCAGGAGTCGTCGGGCCGGTGGACCGTACGGGACCCGGAGCTGGCCGCCGCGCTGTCCGGCTGGCACGGCAAGCTGCTGATCACCTGCCGGCATCCGTTCAGCCTCGGCGAGGTCGCCCAGGCCCGTCTCACCTTCCGCCGGCTCGGGCCGCTGACCCGCTCGGGTGCCGCCGAGCTCACCACCTCGCTGCCCGCGATCCGGCTCCTCGGGGAGGCCGAACGGGACCAGGTATGGCGGCTCACCGCCGGCCACCCGCTGGCGATGGAGTACTTCGATCGGCTCCTCGCTCGGGGCGAGCGCTACCCGGACCTGGCCGGCCGGATCGAGGCCGCGATCAGGGCCTGGGGTGACCTGCCCCCGGAACCCACCGAGCTCCCCGAGGCAACCGCCGAGCGGGTCGCCTCGGCGGCCGGTGACCTGATGTTCGGCGATCTGTTCGGCAGGCTCGGTACCGCGGCCAGGTCCCAGCTGGTCCGGGCGTCCGTATTCCGGACGCCGGTGACGGCCGAGGCGGTGGCCGCCCGGCCTGGTCCCATCGCCGAGTGCGAGGCGGCCGGGCTGCTCGGCATCGGTCCGGGCCATGAGGTGGCGGTGCACCGCTGGACGGCCGCCGCGCTGCACCGGCGGCTGGCCGAGGCCGGCCTGGGCGCCCAGCTGGCGGCCGCACACCGGCAGGCGGCCGCCTACTGGCTGTCCTGTGCCGCCCCCTCAGCGGAAGCCGGCTATCACCAGCGCCGGGCCGCCGAACTGACCCGGGTGGCCGGGCCTGGGCCGCGCCCGGGACCCAGCCTGCGCCGCCGGGCCGCCGTGCTCGCGCTGGCCGCCATGTCCGTCGCGCTGGCCGTGGAGGCGGGGCGGGCCCTGGCCGTCCCGCACCTTGCCTCGGCCGAGAGGCCCGCCGACGCGGTCTCGTCGGTGACGCTGCCCTCGGTGACCGGCGCGTCCGCGACTCGCGCCCGGGCCGCGGCCTGGGTGGCCGGCCAGGTCAGCGGCGGGGCCGTGCTGGCCTGCGACCCGGCCATGTGCGCGGCGCTGGCCCAGCGCGGCGTCCCGGCCGGGAGCCTGCTAGTTCTGGGCCCTGGCGCGGGCGACCCGCTCGGTTCCGCCGTGGTGGTCGAGACGGCCGCCGTCCGCAGCATCTTCGGCAGCCGGCTGGCCAGTGTGTACGCGCCCGAGGTGCTGGCCAGCTTCGGCGCCGGCCCCGCCAGGATCGACGTCCGCATCGTCGCGCCGGACGGGGCGGCCTCCTACCGCAGGGCACTCGCCGCCGACAGCCGGGCCCGGCGAGCCGCCGGCGTCCAGTTGCTGCGCGACCCGCGGATCACGGTCACGCCCTCCGCCCGGGCCGCGCTGGCCGCGGGCCAGGTAGACGCGCGCCTGCTGATGACCCTGGCCGCGCTGGCCGCCAGCGAGCCGGTCAGGGTCGACGGGTTCGGCGGCCGCGACCCGGGCGAGAGCCCGGGCCTGGCGCTGCGCACGGCCGAGCTTGCCGCCCCCGCCGCCACCGCACGCCGGATGCTGGCCTTCGTCCGGGCCCAGCGCTCGCCGTACCTGGCCACCCGCGCGGACCTCACGCCCGGACCAGGCGGAGCCGTGCTGACGATCGAGTTCGGCGCGCCCGCCCCGCTCGGCATGCTCCGGTGAACCCATCCGGGCTCCGGCGCAATAGAGGGGCGATGGTTCCCTCACCCGTTCGGGAAGATGATGACGACTGTGCCGCCGGCCAGCCAGCCGCCGGAGCCGCCATGACCGCCTCGGTCAGGCTCGCCCGACTGCACCTGGCGAGCCGCCGCGTGCCGGCCAGCCTGCTGGCCCTCGCCGCGGTGGCCGTGGCGCTGCGGGTGGCGCTGCACTGGACGCCGGCCAGCGGCGCGTACTCGGTGATGTTCCCGCTGACCGGCGCGGCGGCCGCCGCCGCGGTGGTCGGCATCACCACGCACAGCCCGCTGGGCGAGCCGGAGCGGGTGGCCGGGCAGTGGCTGCCCTGGCTCCGGCTCGGCGCCGTGCTCGCCACCGCCGGCGCCGCCTGCGGCGCGCTGGCCCTGGGCGCCGTGGGCGGCCGCCTGACCCTCGGCGCGCCTGCCCTGCTCCGCGACCTGGCCGGCCTGACCGGGATCGCGCTGCTCACCGCCGCACTGCTGGGCGCGGGACTGAGCTGGACGGGTCCGTTCACCTACCTGGTCGTCAGCATCTACGCGGTCCGGCAGTCGTGGGCCACGCCGTGGCTCTGGCCGGCCCGCCCGGCGCACGACCGGGGCGCGGCCATCTGCGCCGCGCTGGTCTTCGCGGCCGGCCTCGCCGCCATCACCGCGCGCGGCGCGAGCAGGCGCTCCTGATCAGGGCTCGAGCACGACCGCCGCAGGCCCGCACCCGAGCATCACCTCGCCCGCCCGCGGCGGGCGTGGCTCGGGCAGCTCGAGCAGCCATATCTCCGCCCCGATCCGGTCCACGCCCGCCGCCCGCATCAGGTCCGCCCTTCCTGTTTAGCCCGGGGCTGGAGGGTAGCACTGTAGTCCGGAAGGAGCGCCTGTGGCTCATATCGACGTGCTGACCGGTCGGCCTATCGGCACCGTCGACCGGAGGATATTCGGCAGCGTCGCCGAACACGTTGGACGCTGTATAAACGGCGGTCTCCTCGACGAGGAATCGCCCAGCGGCTTGCGCGCCGACGTGCTCGCGGCCGTCCGCGACCTCGGGGTGACCAACGTTCGCTGGCCGCTACGCGCGGGCCCCGGCCGCGGGGAGCCCTTCGGCACGGGCGAGTTCCTCGCCTGGTGCGCGGCCGCCGGGGTCGAGCCGGTGCTCGGTCTCGACATGGATAGTGGCACCCTGGACGAGGCGCTGGCCTGGGTGGAGTACTGCAACGGCAGCGGCGACACCCACTGGGCCCGCCGCCGGCGCGCGGACGGGCACGCCGGACCGTTCGGCGTCACGTACTGGGGCCTGGGCCGCGACATGCACCGCCGGCGCACCGCGGCAGAGTATGTCGCCGAGGCAGGACAGTGGGCCTCGGCGCTCAAGCGGCACGACCCCGGCATCCGCCTGATCAGCTGCGGGCAGACCGGGATGGACGACTGGGACCGGGACGTCATCGACGGCCTCGCCCGGCACGTCGACATGCACGGCATCCACCTGTTTACCGGTTCGGCGGACTACTGGTCCAACCTCCTCACGCCGCACTACGCCGAGCGGGCGCTATCGGTCGCAGGCGCGCTCATCGACCGGGCCCGCTACCAGCAGCACGTCGAGCACGAGATCTCCGTGGCCTGCGACGAATGGAACGTGTGGCACCGGACCGACGACGGGCAGCTCGAGGAGCGCTATACCCTGGCCGACGCCCTGGCCGTCGCGACCTGGCTCAACGTCTTCGTCCGCCAATCCTGGACGGTGCGGATGGCCAACCAGGCCCGGCTCGTCAACGTCCTCGCTCCCATCGTCACCACCCCGGACGGGCTGTTCAGCCAGGCCATCTATCACCCGTTCCAGCTGATGGCGGCGGCCAGTGAGCAGGTCGCGGTGGACACCTACACCGACTCGGGCGTCCACGTCCACCGGGACCGAACCGGAGACCGCTGGCCCCACCGGGTGGGCGACCTCGGCCTGTTCCAGCGGCTCGATGTGGCCGCCACCGCCGATCCCGGGCGTAGCAGGCTGACGCTGCCCGTGGTCAACCGCGATCCGCGCCGGGCGATCCGGACCCGCATCCGGCTGCTCGACGCCATGGCGACCGGGGTGATGGGCGTCCACGAGGTCACCGGGGACAGCCCGGACGCCGTCAACACCTTCATCCGCCCGGACGCGGTAAGCGTGCGCAACGCCAAGCGCGATGTGGACGGCGCGCGCGTCGACATCACGTTCTCCCCGCACTCGTTCACGGCAATGGAGATGCGGCTGGCGTTACCTTGGCCAGCGAGGCGCGCAGCGCCACCGCGTCCGCGGGCCGGTTGGTGATCAGCACGGCGACCCGCCGGTCGGCCAGCCAGCGCCTGATCTCCGTGTCCTCGTCGACCGTCCAGACCATCGCCTTGATCCCGGCACGCTGGCACTGCGCCACCACGCCGGCCGCCGCCAGCCGGCGGTGCACCGCCACCCAGTCCGCGCGGCAGGCCCGGACCCTGCGCATCGGGAAGAGCTCGCTCAGCCGGGTCGCCGCCCGTCTCGACGTCGGCACCTCGTCCAGGTCGCGGCCCAGCGAGAGCGCCGTGGGAACCGCGGGAAACCGCGCCTTGATCGCCGCCACCGACTGGTCCTCCAGCGTGGTCACCACGAAGTTGCCGGGTCCGAGGATGTCAAGCGCCAGCTCGACGACCTGCTCCTCGCCGCCGGTGTCCTTGAGGTCCAGGTGCCCGATGGCCTTCCCGGCGATCGTCGCCATCACCTCCGCCACCCGCGGTACCTGGTAGCCCGCAAGCGCGCACAGCCGGGCATAGCTGATGGTGCCCAGCGGGTCGCCCTGGCTCGTACACGCGTCGTGGAAGGCTGCGAGTTCCCCGTCGGCGGTCCGCCGGATGTCGAACTCGACGTACTCGGCGCCGGTCTCCAGGGCGTCGGCGTACGCCTCGATGGTCCCGGTCCGCGGGCCGTGCGCGGAAATGGCCGCCATCCCTGACCTCCTAATAATGCCCGGCTCGCCCGGATAGCGCTAATGCCTATTCAAGCCAATTGTCCCGGATATAAGGATTTTGACGTCCGGCCGCCAGGTTTGCCGAGTTTCGTAACGGCTAAAGGTCTCGGTAACGGTTCGTGCACGATCGCAGACCGGACGGCTGGATGATCCCGTCCTTGTCGTAGAGTCCGCTTGCAGCTAGCGCATACAGGGGAGTGAGACTGCCGTGACTTTTCCGGATCCGTACGGCTCGGGGCAGGAGGCCATTCAGCCGCCGCCTGGCCAGGGATATAACCCACCACCTCCTAACCAGGGACTTAACCCGCCGCCGCCCGCAGGCCAGGGCTATGACGCGCCGCCGCCCGGCCAGGGCTTCGGCCAGCCGAACCAGGGATACAGCCAGCCGCCGCCGCCTCCCGGGTTCACGGCCGCGCCCCCGGTGCCCGCCGGCTACGGCTACGGACAGCAGCCGGCGGCCGCCGTGCCGCAGGGGATGTATTTCGACCAGATGTCCGGCCTGCTCCTGCCGGATGGAACGGAACTGGCCAGCGTGGGCCGCCGCATCGGCGCGTACTTCCTGGCCATCCCGCTGGCCATCGTCACGCTAGGCATCGGCTACATCATCTGGGGCCTCATTGTCTGGGGCAACGGGCAGACGCCCGCGCTGCAGGTGCTCGGGATGCGGTGCTGGCGGCCGGAGACCAACCGGGTGGCCGGCTTCTGGTACATGGCGCTGCGCGAGATCCCAGGGCGCATCATCGACGGCATCCTGAGCCTCATCACCGAGATCACCTCGTTCGTGCTCTTCGTCACGGGCAAGGAGCACAAGGCGCTGCACGACTGGATCGCCGGCACCGTGGTCCTGTACGACCCGAACAAGGTCCTCTCCAGCTGACGCTCCGTCCCTGACACGGGGCTCTTAACTCGGGGCTCGTCACGCCGACCTGGTCCGCTACCGTAGGCGGGTGCCTGACCCCGGCGCCATCCCGCCCGCCGCCCGGCTGCGGCTGCCCCGGGCCCTCGGGGACGCGGTGGTGGCCGCCGAGCCGCTGCGGCACGGGCTGGGCAACGCCGCCACCGGAGGGATCTGGCGGGTCCGCGGGACGGCCGGTTCGGCCATCCTCAAGGTGGCCCGGCTGCCGGCCGCGATCGATCCCCGCCAGGCCTTCGGGACCAGCGACGAGCCGGATCACTGGAACTACTGGCGGCGCGAGGCCCTGGCCTACGAAACCGGCCTCGCCGCCACCGCCTACGCGCCCGCCGGGATCACCGCGCCGGCCATGCTCGAGGCGAACGCGCGCGCCGACGGGGGCATCGAGCTGTGGCTGGCCGACGTGACTGGCGTCGCGGGCTGGGCCTGGCCGGTGCCGCGGCTGGCGCGCTTCGCCTATGAGCTCGGCGCAGCGCAGGCTCGGTGGGCCGGGCGCGTGCCTGACTTCCCGTGGCTCTCCCGCCACTGGCTGACGCGGTATCTCACCGAAGGCCCGCCTCGCCTGGCCCAGGTGGCCGATGAAGACTGGGATCACCCGAGCGTGGCGGTCTGGCCCGCCGCGGTTCGCCGGCGGCTCCGGCGGCTGCAAGCCGACCACAGCCGGCCGGTCGCCATCGTCGAGTCCGCCGAGCGAACGCTGTGCCACCTCGATGTGTGGCCTGCCAACCTGATCGATGACGACGGCACGTCGGTCCTGCTCGACTGGTCGTTCGCGGGGGACGGGGCGGTGGGGGAGGACGTCTCCAACCTGATCATCGATAGCTGCGCCGACGGCCTGATGGACGTGGCCCTGCTGCCCGAGATCGCCGAGTCCGCCACGGACGGCTACCTGCGCGGCCTGAGGGACGGCGGCTGGACGGGTTCGGCCGACGCGGTGCGGACCACCATCGCGGCCTGCGGCGCCGCCAAGTACAGCTGGTTCGCTCCCGCCGTCGCCGGCCGCGCGGCTCGCGACCATATCGGACGCTCCCCCTACGGCCAGGACACCTCGGCCGCCGCCGCGGCCCGCCGGGTGACCAGCCTGGTCACCCTCATCGCCAACTGGGCCGACGCCAGCAGCGGCTAGCTCAGAGCGTGCGCTGCCGGGGCTGGGGAATACTGGTGGCCGTGGAGCACCTGGCCGCGCAGCTGGCCGAGATCCCCGGGGTGGTGGCCGTCACCCTCGGAGGTTCGCGGGCGACGAAAACGGCTGTCGAAGGGTCCGACTGGGACTTCGGGCTCTATTACCGGGGACGGCTCGACTCCGCCGACGTTGTCGCGCTCGGCTGGCCTGGCCGGGTCTTCGCGCCGGGCGAGTGGGGCGGCATCGTGAATGGCGGCGCCTGGCTGACGGTCGACGGTACCAAGGTCGATCTCATCTACCGCGACCTCGACGAGGTCCTGCGCTGGACCGCGGCCGCCGGGGACGGGCGGTTCGAGATTCACCGCGAGGTTGGCTACGTGGCGGGGATCGCCACGTACGTTCTGGCCGGGGAACTGGCTCTTGGCCGGGTGCTGGCCGGTGACCTGCCTCGGCCGGCGTTCCCGCCGAAGCTGCGGGAGACCGCGCCCGCCGCCTGGTTCCGGCTCGCGGCAGGAGCCGTGCACTTCGCAGAGGTCTACGCGCAGCGCCAGGACCGGGTCGCCTGCCTGGCAAACCTCTGCCAGGCCGTGCTGGCTGCGGCCCAGGGCCGCCTAGCGGCGGCTGGCGAGTGGGTGCTCAACGAGAAGCGGCTTGTCGCACGGGTCGGCCTGGGCGGCGTTCAGGACCGGCTCGGGCAGCCCGGGCGGGGCCTGGGCCCTCTCGTGTCCGATGTCCGGGTCAGTCTCGGCCTGACGGATGACGTCTGGAGTGACGAATGACTACGGCAGAGGCGTCGTTCCTGTCCGCGTTCACCGTCGGAAAGGGCTACTCCGCTGACGCGGACTACAGCGCGGTGTCCTGGCTGATGCACCGGACCGGGATCACGAGGGGCGCGGCGGTCGGGCACACCGCATGGGCGAATCGGGTCGCTTCCCATCCGCGGGTGGTGGCGGCGCTGGCTGCCGGGGAGCTGTCGGAGTCCTACGGCCGGGCGATCTGCCAGTGGACGGACAAGCTGCCGGAGAAGTTCCGGGAGGAGTCCGACGAGCTGCTGGTGAAGGCGGCGGCGGCCGGGCTGGGGCTGGCGGATCTGTCGGCGCTGTTCGCGGAGATGTACGAGCGGGCCCGGTCGGACCTGCCCGATCAGGACCCGGCACGCGAGTTCGGCGATCGTGGTGTGCGGCTGGAGACGACGTTCCAGGGCGCGGGCGTCCTGACGGGTGATCTGACGCCGGAGTGCGCCGCGGCCGTCGCGGCGGTGCTGGATGCGCTGTCCGCCCCGGCCGGGAAGGAAGACGACCGGACCCGGGAGCAGCGGTATCACGACGCGCTGCAGGAGGCCATGCGCGAGGCGCTTGCCCTCGATGCCGGATCGCGCCTGGCGAATGGGACGATGCGCGAGATCATGGTCAGCTTGGCCGGCCCGCTGGCCGGGCAGCCGCACCGGGCCGGGCGGACGCAGGCGCCTTATGCGGCGTTATGATCGGCTACCCAATCGTCAGATGACCGCTTCCGCTGCGTCCGAAGTGGTCGTCATGGCGCCGGGCGGCCAGGGGTGCCGGGCCAGGTCCTGGCATGCCTGGCGCACCGGCACGCCCGCCCGGCCGGCGGCCGCGCGGACGCCGGCCGGCGGCGAACAGGGCGTACTGCCAGAAGTCGCCGGCCTGGAGTTGACAGTGCAGGGTCTCGACGCCATCGACGGAACCCCGATCCTGGACATCAAGCCGTACGCAGCCGAGTTCCAGCCGGCCGGCCCGGTGCGGGAGCCTGGCTGGATGGGCGAGCTAATGGCTCACTACTACTGACCCCCCGATGAGTACCAATCACATCCCCGCGCCGAGCCCCATCGCGTTGCAACCCGGCGAAGGCGAGGCGCTCTGGTTTCATGGGCACCCTGGCCACCATCAAGGCCTCAACCGAAGGACGGCAGGCCGCGTCGCGGTCATCCAGCACCTCGCCCCCAAAGGCGCAGGCTCGCCGCTGCATGTGCACCACCGCGAGAACGAGTGGTTCTACGTCCTGGAAGGCGAGCTGACCATCTGGGTCGACGGCCAGGTGATCCGGGCACCAGCCGGATCCTTCGTCTTCGGTCCCCAGGACACGCCGCACACCTTCACGATCAGCTCAGAAGGCGACGCCCGCTTCTTGCTGGTCACCGAGCCGGCCGGTTTCGAGGCCTTCACGTGCGCCTGTGCCGAGCCCGCCCAGGCACTTACCCTGCCGCCGCCAGGCGACCCCCACCCCGAGCAAATGACCGCCATCGCCGCCGAATACGGCATCGACATCCTCGGGCCGCCCGGCATCCCAGCTTGAACGGCGGAAAGCAGGACGGATACGGAAACTGTAACTTCGGCGTGCAGGCCCCGCCGAAGGCAGCGCGGCTGATGCCTGAGATCGCCAGCGTAGATACGAATACAGAACATGACGTTCTGCGTCGCTGAGCAATAGCGACACAGCCCTAAACAGGTAGCGCGTATTCGGTATGGTACCGGCCGGAACCGAGAGCCGGTCACGTTGCGTGGTCAGCGCTGGCCGGGGGTTTGCGGTTGTCCTGCAGGTGCATAGGCGGCCGGTCAGTCGCGGGCGGATCGGGTCGGCGATCCGGTCTGGCGGATTCACTGGCCGAGCACATGTGCAGTCCTTCTACGAGCGTTTCCATCCCGGTGATTTCATCGGTGACGCGTTGCAGCATCCGGTCCGGGCCGGCTGGCGGGGGCCTGTCCTGCCTGAGGCAATACTCGGTGAACCCGTGCAGGATGCTGACCGGCCTGCGCAGCTGCAGGCACGTCTGACCCAGTTGCCCGGACAGGTCAGCCGCCGACCTGCGCGCCGCGGCCTCGGCCGCGCAGCTGGCATGCAGCCGTTCGCGCAGTCTCGCCAGCGTCATGCCGCAGCGCCCGTGGTCCCGGTCCGCGAGCACGCTCAGGCGCGCCACCACCTCCTCAAGCCGGCCGCACGCGCCCAGGCCGGCTTTCCCGGCGAGCTCGGCAGCCTCGCGCACCGGCCGCAGGATCGCCCGCGTCACGGCGAATGCCGCGGCTGCCAGCAGGACCAGCACGGTGCCCGCCGCGGCGGCGCAGCCCGCGGCGGCCCGGCCCCGTACCGGCAAGCGGTGTCATGACGATCAGCATGCCGCTGGAGCCAGGCCCCGCCGGCCCGCTGATGACGTACCTGAGGTCATCGGGCCCGTACACGTACAACATGCGCTGCGGCTGGTAGCGGACGGCCACGATGACCGCGCGCCAGTGCCCGCCGCCCCCCGCGCCCGGCACGGTGACCGGCTGGGCCAGGTGCTCCGCGAGCCGCGAGCCGCTGGCCGGGATAGCCGGGCCGGGCGCAGCAGGTGCGGCCGGGATCAGCAGCCGCCCGCCCGCGCTCCGCAACTCCACGCCGCAAGCCCCGGGCATTGCCCGGCCCGGTGCCGGGCCGGAACCGGGCACGGCCACCAGGCCGTGGCCGAGCATGCCAGCGGCGCAGGCGCGCAGAGCATCGTCCGCCTGCCGCACCAGATAGCCGCCGACCGCCGATACGTCGGCAACTCCGATGGCGGCCGCGCCGACGCCACCAGGCACACGGCCAAGCCCGGCAGCAGTATCCGCAGCGGCATCACCATGCGCGCACCCATGCACCCAGTCTCACCCCGGCACCGGCCGCGGAGGACTCTCAGCCAGCCATGTCCGTTTGCCGGGATCCGCTGTCCCGGCTAGAGCGCCGGAGCGACGCCGGGGGCTGCGTGTTGCCGGTCATTCAGGGTGAGCGTGGCGGCGTCATCGCTGGTGAGCGTGGGTGACATGCGAAGGCCCCGCGCGGCGTAGCCGGGCGGGGCCTGGTGCTCTGGGTGTCGCGGGGATGCTCAGTCTGTCGCGGTGACCTCTGCGATGGCGGCCCTGGCGGAGGCGTGGTCGACGAGGTTCTTTCCGGCGCCGGCGGTGGCGATCAGGGCTGCGGTGCAGATGTTGTTGACGGTGCGCGGCTTGCCGCGGGCGGCCTGGTGGATCTGGGCGACCGCCTCGTCGGTGAGCAGTTCGGCGGTGCGCCCTGCCTGCTCGAGGTGGTGGCGGATGTACCCGGCGGTCTCGTCGGGGGTCATGCCCTTCATCTGGTATCTCACGGTGATCCGCTGCTCGAGTGCGGCGCTAAACCGCTTAGAGCGCATGGCCTTATCGTCGCACGGCAGAGATGCGGCTCAGACGGATTAGCGGCGGCACCGATCGAGTGCCGCCGTTAAGGCTGGGGCCGAGGCGGGTTCCCTTGCGGTTGTCCGGCGGTGGTCCGGCCGGGGTTACGTGGTAGCGGGACAGGTGCCGGGCAGGGTGTCCTGGGGATGGTTACCGGGCAGCAGCCTCCCGGCGGCCCTGGCGGGCCCAGCTGCTCACCCCGATGACGGACGGGACGAGGACGAGGGCGAACCACGGGAAGCCGGGCCCGGTGGCCCTGGCGTCCACGGTCGTCCCTATGTATCCACAGCCGTTGTTAGCACAGGGTTAGCAGTTGGCATCTTCGTCTCGAAGCCGATTTCGTACGTCGCCCACGTGGAGGCATCCCAGGGCTGACCCGTTGAGGCTGTCTGCCAAGGTCCGCTGGAGTCTGGCGGTGTACGGCGTGATGGTCACCCGGTTGGTCACACACCCGGCTGGATGATCCTGCCGAGCGCAGGGCTGCAGGCGGCGGGGTGCTCGTCGTCAGGACCAGATCAGAACGACAGCGTTCCGCTCGCCGCGATCATGTCCACCTCGTGGAGCGCTAGTTGCATGTCGGAGCAGCTGCCATCGGGATTGCGGGCGCCAAGCCCCCGGGCCGTGACCGTGCCGGGGGAGCTGCCGGACGCGTCGGTGAACTGGCCGGTGCCACCGACGATTTCTCCGGTTTGCTGCACCGTCAGACTGAACAGGCAGTTGTGCGGGTTGAGGGAGAACGAGGTGATCTCCCCGCTCGTGCTGACGAGGTGCATGGTGCCCTGAGGGAAGACCAGGTCGTCGCGGCTGACGTTGGGGGGGTCGCCGGGCAGGTTCGGGATCTCGACGATCCGGCCGACGCCGCTGAACACCCCCTTGGCGACGATCATGCTGCTGATGACCGTGCGGGTGCCCGAGACGCCCGAGGTCACGATGGTGCCGCTGAACGTCTCGCTCCCGTTCGTTGCCGCGGCCGCGGGCATGGCTGGCACTGCGGAGATAGCCAGTGCGGTCCCAGCGGCCAGCAGCGCGCCTGTCACCTTTCGTTTCATGCTTCCTCCCGGTCCGCGTCCGCTGGAGTCTGGTGGTGTGCGGCGTGATTGTCACCCGGTTAGTCGCTCGCCCGGCTGGATGATCCGTGCCGAGCGCAGGACCCCGGGCGTCGGTGCTCTTCGTCAGAATGACAGTGTTCCGCTGTCCGTAAACATGTCCACCTCGTGCAGCGGTGACTGCGTGAACGAGCAGCTGCCGTCCGGGTTGCGGGGCAAAAGTGCCGGTCCCGAGACCGTCGCGACGAAGCTGCCTGTCGCGGCGGCGAACTGCCCGGTGCCGCCGGCGATCACCGCGGTTTGCTGGATCGTCGCGTTGCCCAGGCAGCCCCGGTTGAGGGAGAACGAAAAGCTCACCATGGTGCTGATGAGGTGCATGATGCCCTCACGGAAGACCAGGTCGTCCCGGCTGACGTTGCCGGGGTCGCCGGGCAGGTTCGGGACCTCGACGACGCGGCCGACGCCGCTGAACACCCCCTTGGCGACGACCACGCTGCTGATGACCGTGCGGGTGCCCGACACGCCCGAGGTCACGATAGTGCCGCTGAACGTCTGGCTCCCGCTCGTCGCCGCGGCCGCGGGCATGGCCATCGCCGCGGAGATGGCGAGTGCGGTCCCCGCGGCTAGCAGCGCGGCTGTCACCTGTCCTTTCATGTTTCCTCCCCGCGGGCGGATAGCGGTGTCAGCCGCCGGGAAGCGCGCAGGTGCCGAAGTCGAAGCTGATGGTCTGGCCGTTAGGGCTGAGGTGCTCGATGACCCTGACACTGTCCACCACCCCGCCGTTGGCGGCTATGATCTGGAACTCATTGGTGTCGGTGAAGGTGCCGCCGCTTCCCGCGGGGAATGTGCCGCCGAACCAGTCCGCGCCGACGAACCGGTAGGTGTTGCCGGCCGGGTCCACCGCCGTGATGTGGCTGGCGGTGTCGGTCCCGGTGACATGCATGGACCCGTTCGCGCTTGTCGTCTCATTCATGACCGAGACGATGCTGCCGCCGGTGAGCGTGTAGGTGGTGTTCGTGCAGAAAATCTGTGCTCCCGCGACCGGGAAGCTGCCGTGCTGCGCGGCGGCGCTTGCGGGCCCCGCGAAACTGACGGCGGCGGCCAGCACACCGCCGATGGACATGGCAGCCGCGATGGCACGCCTGCGATAATTGATACGCATAATTCCCCCAATGGGCGCTGAATGTGACAAGACGTCGTTGGTCTTGACGGGTTGCCGGACAAGCTGAGAAGTGCCAGGCCACTCCCCTAGGTGGTGTCGCGCGGCGTGTACGGGCGCCCGCAGACGATGACCGGCCCGCAAGACAGAAAGGCGCGGGCCGTCGTGAAGGTGCTCAGCTGCCGCTCAGGTATCTCTCCCTCCCCATGGCGTCAGCTCCGGCACCGCTAGTTGCGCTATCTGGCGTCAGGTTTCCACCTCTAACACGCCCGGCAGCGCGACAAAAGGCCCAATCGAGGGGTGACACATTCTTTTTGGTTATTACTGGGGGAAATCGCATGCCTGGGAGGAAAGCGACCCGCCCAGGCGTCAGTCCTCCTCTTCTCCCCGTCCTCCTGCTTAGGTGCCAGGTTCTTGCCAAGGAAGATCGCTGATCGGGTAGGGGGCGGGGTCGCCCCGCTCGCGCGCCGAACTCCGCGAGGCGATCGCCGCGACCTGCCACCAGGTCCTAGTGGCCTCCACCGAGACCATCAAGTTCGACCACGGGCACCTGCCGGTCTGGGACGAGCACACCGGTACCTACCTCGACCTGGCCACCAGCCAAGTGCTCCCCGCCTGGGACCAGGCCCTCGACGCCATCGGCGACCAGGACGAGCTATTGCGTGTCGCCCGGTTCGGCGACCGATTCGACGCCCAGGGCGGCGAGCCAGCCACCAGCCACCACCGCGACACGGCACGCCCGGACTCACCTCGCCCGCCGCAGGGTCTGCGACACCCACCCATAAGTGGATGATCTGCGCGCTGTCCAGCCGCGCGACAGCGTAGCCCTCAACCACACGAAATCGGCGATCCGGCGTTCCGGCGAGAGACCTGCCGGATTTACGCTCCGTAGTCGATGCGGGTGGCCGCCGTTCGATCCGTATCCGGTCCTTGTGCTGGAGACCGGATGTGAGGGCGGGTCCCGTGGCAGCGGCCGTTCCGTCGGCTCATCGGGCCAGGACGCGGATCCCATGGCACTCACCGGCCAGCGGCGTTGATCTGCCCGAAGAAGTCTCCGGTACCCGCCAGGGGGAGTGATCAGCAGCAGCCTGGCGGGGCCGGCGTCCCGGAGACGGTGCGGGCGCCCGCGGAGCAGGAGCTACAGCTGCGGCACGGACTTGACCCCCGTGCAAGCCACGGCGGATGGATAGGTGTCCGCCCGCCACGACAGCGTGGCCGTTGGCCGGGGCGGGCAGGGTGGGAGACGATGGGGTGGTGGAGTCGCTGGCCCGGCTGCGTGAGCAGCGGGTGTTCTGCTGCCGGCTCAGCCCCGGCCGGGCGCTGGGGTCGGTGCAGGAGGCGGATGCGTTCTTGCGGGACCGCGGGCTGCTGACGCGCACGGCGGACTGCGCGCTGCCGAGCCTGTATGCGGCGTGCCATGAGGATCCGTACCGGCCGGGCAGCCCGGGTTTTGCCACCCGGCCGGCGACCAGGTGGCCGTGGTTCGGCGAGCTGGCTGGCCGCGGCCATCTGATCGCCGCGGTGCACCGCGGCAAGAGCCTGCTGGTGGCCGGTGCGGTGCCGCGGCTGGTCGACCCGATCTGCCGCGCGGAGATCGCCCGGATGCGCGCCGCGGACCGCGGCTGGGGACGGCTGCTGGATCACCTGGCCGCTGCGGGTCCGTCCAGCATCGAGGACCTGCGGGCCGAACTGGGGCTCAGGCGGCAGGAGCTGAAGGCGCTGCGGGCACCGCTGGAGCGGTGCGGCGCGATCGTGTCGCGCTCGCTGCATGTCACCGCCGGCCAGGGACACCAGCATTCCAGTGAGCTGGTGCGCTGGGATCAGGCCTACCAGGGCAGCGGCACCGGCGAGGATCCCGTGGCCGCGTTCAGGGACCTGATCGCCGCGGCCGTCCGCGCGGCCGTCCTGGCGCCGGAGACCGAGCTGCGGCGCTGGTTCTCCTGGCAGTGGTCCTGGACCGATTCGCTCCTGGACGACCTTATCGGCCAG
>Ga0070699_100001053_pt1 | contig 25643 bp, 32 predicted proteins | sample KBSK1503metaG_FD_65473 | JGI IMG/M metagenome (GOLD analysis project Ga0070699, IMG submission 65473) | Corn, switchgrass and miscanthus rhizosphere microbial communities from Kellogg Biological Station, Michigan, USA - KBS K1-50-3 metaG | ecosystem: Host-associated > Plants > Roots >...
ACGATTGCTGAATTGGCCATGGCTGCTCGTATCTTCCCAGAGAACCTACAGGCGGGCGTGGCCATTATGCGCGGCAGGAATGAGTTGGAAAAATTTCAACATCTTCCCGGCTGTGACGGCTTACCGTTCTGTGGCTGTATCGAAGCGGCGATAAGGCGCCGCTATCCTGATGAACTTGCCAGCCTCACTGGGGATGCAATCTGCGGTGCCCTCTATGGCTGGACCATGGCAGAATTCGACGACGCGCCCGAGGGCAAGGCTTTTGCGGCAGAAATGGAGGAAATGCGGGCGCGTCGGGATGACTGAAGACCGAGCACGGGCGGCATCCTGCGCAACAAGAGGAGAGTACGAAGCCGCCGTGCTTAGAGCCGAGGCTCGAGCATGGAAGATTTTAGGCTAGAAGGCCCGCAGCTTGCGCGGCGGTATTGCGGCCCCCTATTGATTGTGGAATTGCAATTGAGGCCCCAATAGCATTTGCAGCGTTTGCAGCCTCGCTGACTGGGCAGCCCTGGAATAGCGGGACACCCCTATTTCTGGATTCTGGTCCCATATCCCGTGGGCGCACGAGCCTCACCCGCCCGGAGTGAGAAAAAGAAGACCGCCTCGCCGAACTAAAGCGGGCGGCTGACTTGATCCCAAGCCTAGCGAGGACAGCTAGCCCGACAAACAGCCTTGCACTTATTGAAATTGGTGAAGCACTCTCGGCCAGCCTCCGGACGCTCGCACGAGTGTTCAGCTGCGCATCTCGCATTGCAGGCGCTATAACATTTGTTCCGTTCACGTGCGTTTGGGGCAGCGACCGCCGCGAGCGCTATTCCTAGAAGCGGCAGCGCTGTAATTGTAACGGTGAGCACACCACGTCGGTTCATGGATAATTCTCCCTTTTGACCCGCAATGCGGCAACCATGGCGTGCTGGCTTTTGGCCGATTTTCAATGCTCGGTCATGGCGAAAAATTGGCGCATCCCGGCTCCTAAGCGGGGCGGCGGCGTGACGATGTACCCGTAGTTGGCGGGCTTGCCTGCTGTCTAATGGACCATGATCTCGATCGCGTCAGCCGTCGCATCCTCTATTTTCTAGCGCGCAGCTTTCGCCTGGGGCTCGGTTCGATAGCTGATCGTGATCCAGTGACGGCCCGTCAAATCCCTCAACTGGAAGCCCCAACCAGGCCCGCCGGACATCGTTGAAATCGCATGTACGGCGCCGATTTCGACAGCCATTGGACACCTCCATCGTCTGATTAGTTCGGTAGGCCACGAGCCGCACGCCGAGGCGGCAGACTGACCTCACTATTGACATACCGCAAAAGTCGTCCTGTGGGAAATTCGCGCGTGCGCCAATGGGCAAAAGCAGCCCGAGGTCGAGACCGCAGCGGCATCGGTGACGGCTTGGCCCTCCCCGCCACTGGTGGACCCGAACTGGCATCGGACAGGGTCGATCACCCAGACCCTGCTTCCGTCCGGGCCACGGTGTCGGTGAGGCTTCCCACGATTTGCTCTTTGAGCGACTTTTGCTGACTGACAGCGCTCCCTGGCAGCAACGCGAGTCCCAACGCCACGATTGCGGAAAGACCGAAAAAACTTGCCACGTCCGATCTAGTGGAGTGGCCTTGCGTTCTCACGCATGAACTCGCCAATTTCCCGCGCGACCTCTCTTAGAGCTTTCTTTCGCTCGGTCTCTTTCGTCTGAGCGGAGCGATCGGCCAGCTCCTGTTCGACCGCGCCGTACGGTGGTTCGAGCCCGCGCAATCGCAGCTCCGCTGCCAGACCATCCATCATTCGTTCAGCTGTGCGATCTTTGTGAGCAAGCCAGCTCCTGACAGCAATGATCCAGTCTTCCTTCAGCTGTCCAACATCGAGCTTGGCGAAGCGCCGGCCGCGGGCCAGATAGTCTTGTATCTGTTCCATGCCCTTGTGCTGAAGGAATCCATTGACAATCGCCGGCGGTTCAAATTGATCGATGCGATCCTATCTTCGGAGTAATGAGCACGGTGGGACGTGATGGCGGATGATCCGCGCGAAGATCCCGAGGCGGGAACGTTGGACGTATTACGGTGAATCATTCTGGGCCAAGTTGCTATTTCATGGAAGCCACAGTGGTTCTGCTCTCGCTCAATGGCACCATGTCGGACGGCGGCAAAGCGCCGCAACGGAACATCCGCGCTTATAGGCCCATGCGGCGGCGCTCGAGTTCAATCCGCAACATCGGCGGTAGATCGTCCTTGTGTCGCTCAAGATACTCGGCGATCTCGTCTTCGGCCTTTCGCGTTGGTCCGGCGGGCACCGTGGCAAAGAAGCGGCGCCACACGGAGACGCCCCGTCTCATCGCAGGTGCTTCCAGAGACGAAGAGGAAGCAGGCATGGCACTCTCCCGTTAGCCCCAATTTCGACGGATACAACCATATTGCGGGCTTTACCTTGATAATGTGATGGCCATCACAAAAAGGCGCTTTCACCGACAACCTGCGTTTGTCGCATCAAGCACCGACGCAGCCACAAGGCAGCGATTGAGCGGTCGAGCTAGATACCAGCGCTGGCCAAGCCACCACTTCGACTGCTGTGATGGCCATCACAAAGCGGTCGATTGTGCATAATAGCACCTCCTCGTTGTGACGTGCGTCACAGCCATCCATGGCCTCCTAAGTTAACCATACGTCCGAGGATCAAAGGACGGGAGGGGACCATGTCCATTAGCCGCATCACGGGCCAGCTCTGCACTACTACTACCGCCGCCAGGCAGACCTCGGACTTGCCCGACGCAGCTCTGATCCGATCGATTGCCGCGGGCAACAAGCATGCGATGCAGATTTTGTTTGCCCGCCATAACGTGCGGGTCTTCCGGTTTCTCGTCCGCTTTGGGGGACAACTCGGCTGCGGAGGATCTGGTCAGCGAGGTGTTCTTGGACGTTTGGCGGCAGGCCGGAGGATTTCAGGGTCGATCCCAGGTTACCACCTGGCTTCTCGCGATTGCCCGCAATAAGGCGCTTTCGGCGCTGCAGAGGCGGTCGAACGAAGAATTGGATGAACATGTGGCAGCAGCCCTCGAGGACCCGCAGGACGGCCCCGAGGTAACGCTGCAGAATCGGCAGAAGGCCGAGGTCCTGCTCAACTGTCTGAGGCAGCTGTCGCTAGCCCATCGTCAGGTCATTGACCTAGTCTACTACCACGAGAAGTCGATCGATGAGGTCGCCGAGATCACCGGCATCCCACAGAACACCGTGAAGACGCGTATGTTTTACGCGCGCAAGCGGATCGCTGAGCTGATGGCCGTTCAGGGAATCGACAGAGCCATTGTTTGATCCACCTCGGCAATCTTGGCCAAGTCGCTCGGGATCGGGACTGGCACCGTTCAGCGCATCTCAAAGGAGCTTGGTTGAAGGCACTTGCTACCAAGATATCCGCGCGGTCATCGCAGAACTTTCCCTCGCTTGCGTCTGCCGCGATTGAATTATTCGGGCCCTGCGACCCTCCCCCGGGGGACTTCTGGAGACCGAATTTGAGTCCGGGTGCCGTTCTTGGTTGTAGAGCTTGGGCCGGTCGTTGATCCATTCATCCTGCATCTGTTCGCAGCGCTGGCTGAGAAAGAGCGCGCGATGATTGCCATTCCGCCACCTTAGCGCACGCCGCGCGCGCACCTGGATTGAACCCCGATTGAGGGCCAGTTTGGCCGCCGCAATAGACGCCGACCTGGCGAAACGCGTCTGCAATGTTAGCGCAGTAGCTCATCAGGCCGCCGACTTCAGCGTATTCAGCACGACCCCGCACGGCTCAGATACGGGCGAGTAACGCCGTGATTCCGTCATGACGGCCCTCCGCCCACCCGAGCTTCTGAAGCTCCTCCCGGAACGCGGCGAGGCGGACCTGTCCTTTCCGGTCATTCTCGGCATACCCCATCAGGCTGCTGCGCACTCCCCGCGAGCGGCCACGCAGCCGCGCCGCCGATCAGCCTGCTGAACTCTCGCCGCTTCATTGTGTCCCGATGCCACGGCTTTGACGCGGGCCGGTCCGGCCGGTGGGGGGCGACCATGGATGTTTTCCAGTTTCGGGATGGGCTCGTCGTCTGTAAGGAAGCAGGTCTTTGAGCCACGTCGGGCGGCGCCTTCTGTCTTTGACATCGATAGAGGAACGAATCCCGCGCGCGCGGAGTTGTTCTGCTGCGGGAGAGTTCCCCTCCCTCCCGCATCAAACAAGAAAAACCCACAGGCCCCGCCCCCGCCGGCGGGGCCTTTCTCTTGACATTGCGCTGAGGCAGCTTTGTAGGCAGCCACAGGGACGCCGGAAATAGTTCAATTATATCAATCCGTGGCGTCGGACCCCCGATCGTCAATCCGCCAGCACTACTTAGGCGCCAGAGGATGCCGTCAGGCCAGCGCCGGCCAACCCGAACGCACATCCGCATCGGCCTGACCGCCGAACAACAGGCGAAACTGTTCCAGGATTTCACCCAGGCCGATTCCCTGACCGCGCGCCGCTACGGCACGGGGCTCGGCCTTGCCCTCTCGCGCAAGCTCGCACGCATGATGGGCGGCGACGTGACGGTGGCAAGCGAACCGGGCAAGGGCTCGGTGTTCACGGTGCGCCTGCCGGTCGCCGCGGTTGCTCAGCCGCCAAATACTGCACGGTCAGGCGGCGGCGCATAATGCGCTGCCTGCGTCGGTCGAGGTCGAGTTCGGCCCGCACGGTCACGGCCATGAGGGCTCCTCCCGGCGATACGGTGGCCGATTGCCAATCCGCTCGTGCAACGGCACCACCTTGCCGTTGGCAGCCAGCGCAGCAGGCGTAGGCGCTACAGCAGCCATCGCCGCTTCATCGCGCTCGCGCTGGTGTTGCACGTACCGAAAGAACTCTGGCCACAAGTCAGGGATCGTTAGCAGCGGCGTTCCGCTGTTGCGCGGCAGCAGCGAGACAATCACCTCACCAAGCTCGCGCGCCTCGCTAGCACTCAGCCGGCAGCCCTCGTGCTCGACCGCGTCCCAGCGCCGGCCAAGCTCGCGAAACCTATATTCCCGCGGCGTCTCAGCGCGGCCGCCGCGTAGATGACGGTCAGGCCGTCTCGGTCGGGCACCCCGGTCAGCGCAACCGAGCAGATAATAGAGACCGTCGAGCTCGCGGTCCGTCAACACTTCTGGGTCGAGGGGCGTCGTCGATGCCGCCGGCTGCTGGACCGGCTTGGCCTTCGGCAACTGCTCGAGCAGCGCCACCGCCGTCGCCGCAGCCTTTGCGTCGAGGTCGGGAGCAGCCAGAACCACTGCCGCCGCTCTCACAATGGCGCAGCCGCTAACACCAAGAATCGCGGCGCCGCCACGCTCGACGAGGAGTTGGTCGAAGATGCCTTGAACGTCGCTGGTCGGTGGCTCAGTCATCGATGACCCGACATGAGGTCGCTAAGACTTGGACTCACCGCCTCCTCGTGGAAGGGTGTCGGCCGCGGCGACACGGAACGCAGCCCGCGCTTTAGAAGGCGGCTAATGCTATTGGCCTTGCGCACCGGGTCCTCGCCCTTGCGGCGTGGCCGCAGTATCAAATCGGCCGCTTGCAAGAGATGCACGCGATCCCCTGCCGGCAACCGATCGAACGCGCCCTCGGCCAATTCTCGCGCCTTGGCCTCGATCATGGCGCGCTTCATGGCCGCTGTCGGCCGGCCAGGGTTGCCGGGATATGCGCAGCCGGGATCAGGTACCCGATCTGGCTGGCGATCTAGCAAACGATCCATTTTCGGGCCTCAAAACCGGGCCAAATGTTTCCCCGGGTTGTCCCCGGGCCAAGACGGCCGCGACTTATGCGCGTTCTACGCGGGTTTGGCAAGCCCGCTGGCCATATTGCCAACATATCGGGAAACGGTACTTGTGTTCCCGCGGCCTAAGCGCCCGCGAAAATGTGCGAGCATTTCAGGGCGTGGCAGGGACGTCGGTGGCCGCGTCGCTTTCAGCCCGTTGCAGGAAGGCAATCGTCACATCCCGCATCTTGAGCAGCGCGGCGGTTCTGGGCTGCGTAGGACCGTCCGCGCCGAAAGCATCATGAAATTTCCGATAGACCAGATGCGGGATATTTTCCTCGCCCGCCTTTTTCAGGGCATCAATTTCGGCACCCATCTGCTCGTAGACATCTCTGCTGACGCCAATCTCAACGGCGGTTGCGTCCCGATATTCTTCGGTCGCGACCTCAATCAATTTGGATTCCTGCTCGTCATTCCAGAGAGGCAACGCAGGATTGAGTTCATGTAGTCGGCGGGTTTTGTCGATGGCTGCGCGTATCTCGGCAAATAGCGGCGCGCGAGCCTCGCAGTTCTTTTAACGTTCTTCCAACGATTCGATTTCCGAATAATCGGAAGCCGTATCCGCAGCCTGGTCGGCAAGACCCATCATCATACTAGAAAGGTCATCCTGCGGGTCGCGCGGTATCGTGAGCATCGCCAGCGCGCCCTTGATGCCCAAATCCGACACCGGTGTCGGATTTGCCTCGATGGCCGTCCGGTTGCGGGCAAGCCGCATATAGCGTTGCGCCATCCGCTCCGAGACGTTGCAGGTTTCCAACCACGGCAACCATTGGCCATGCTTGAGTTGAGCGCGGGCTTCTATCAGCAGGTCGCCGGCCGCCATCGCGTGTTCAAGGCCGCTCTTGAGCGAGGCGGCGGTCGCTTCGTGCTCGGTCCTGATGCGCGCCGCGAGGTCAGCGAGCGAGTTGGAACGGGCTAGGTCGGGCTTGCTCATGTGTCAGTGCTTGGTGGACGTCTTGACCGTCGAGAACGGCGGTGCAGCGCTCTTGCCTAACATTCCCATCTGAGTCTGTTGCTCTATTGGTAGCTTCTCTCTTGCTAGGGAGATCCTACTAGGGAGAATGGCGGACACTGGTGTCCTATCTAGAGCGGACACTGGTGTCCTATCTGGCGGTTTCAGATAGGACACTGGTGTCCTATCTGGAAAGCGGCTTTTGCGCTTTTTGCGGCGCTCTTTGCGGAGGTCGCGAGCGGCGGTCATGAGGTCGAGGAAGTCGCTGACCCGACCGAACAGTAGCGTGTAGACGTTCGCGTCGCGGGTTCTTCGCCATTTCAGCCAGCGGGTCTGAAGCAGGAGAACACGCGCGCGGCGGACTCGGCGCAATTGGCCCGGGCAGCCGACGTCGTCGGCGAGGGTTTCATCGCTGACGTAGGCCGTTCCATTGGTGGCGCTCGCGCGCGAGGATATAGCGCAGCCGACCACCTTGGCGAACGGATAGATGCGCGGGTCAAAGCGCAGGCACTTCTCCCAGTCGAGCCGCTGGCTGGTGAAGGTTCTGTTCGTTTCGGGGGTCATGCTGCGCCTCCATTCGTTGTGGGGGCGACGCCTCGAAGTGTCGAGGCCCATTTGTCTAGAATCTCGCGCTCGGACTTCTCGGCGACACGCAGGAGATCGAGTTGCTGGCGGTCGACGTGTCGCTCGATGCAGCCTCGGACAAGCTCACGCAGTTGGCGCGCCGGAATCGCATCTAGCTCGACCGAGGTCGCGCTCCCGAACTTCTTCGCCCTGGGGTCCGTCGTCTTGGTCGGGCGAGACGGCAGATTCCACCGCTCGACTTGTTCGCGGGTTACGGCGGGCCGTTCGAAATGGATTTCGGCTCCCGGGGCATACCGCCTCAACTTTGCTTCGATGTCGCGAGCCGCGTCGACGCCCGACGGATCGAGGTCGCCAAAGTGGTAGATGTAAGCCGGCTTGCCCTTGGCCTCGATTGCCTTGGCGGCACTGTGGAGGAAGCTGAGCGAAGAATAGCCTCTCGCCACCATCAGCGGGACATCATAGACTTCGGTTTCCTCCATCAACACGCCTGCGAGCGCGTCCTTCTCGCACCACACCTCGACGTAGACCGGCATCGCGGCCCAGAGATCACGGCGATAGAATTTGGCCGTGGCATCGAGACACGAATCGAGACCGACGAAAGTTGAAGGCTTTGCGTTGCCAGCGCGTGTTGTCGGCGATCCACTCGAACGGGATCGTGTCCGCGTGCCGCATCTTGCCGAGCAGCCGGACCACGGTCTGGTGATACTCGGCCTCCGCTTTGGCGATGAGCTTGCGAGCGGTCAGGGCATAAAAGACCTGCCGCACGGTCTGGGGGTGATCGGCCTCAAGGATGTCCAGGATGGCGGCTTGGATGCCGCCCATGGCCGCTTTGGTGCGCCGATCCCGTTTTATAGCCTTAGGTCTATAAAATGGGTCGGGGCCGCCATTATCTTGCGCCTGCTTGGGTTTTCGACTAAGACGAGAACGTTTTGCAATCGTCATCTCGTCTTGGCCCTGGTTCACCGTGGTGTCGGTGGCCAGGGCCGCGTCGTCTCCGTGCGCCACGAATTCACGCGGCGGAATCCCGAAGGCAGGAATCCAAATACTCCCGATCGTGATCCGAGCGAATGCCGATCCGGCGCTCGCTGAGTTGCGTCACCTTCACGCGGCCAGCGGCGATAAGCCGACGGCCGGTGGCGACGGAGAGGCCACGCATCACGCACCAGTCGAGGAAGGGATAGACGAGCAGAGGCTCTTGTGGAGTCATTTTGATGCTCCCTGTAGTGTCAGGAAGCACCTATAAAATACATCAGCGCGCTAATGTCGACGACAGTAAATACCGGATTTTCTGCTGACAGTTTCTAGCTATCGCGGGAGGGTGCGCTTTGATCGGTTCACCCAATTTGCGACCGAGTTCTCGTCCCTGTCGAGAGCCTCGGCCGCTTTCTTGATCGCCTTTTCACGTGAATATGGTTTGCCAGTTTTTTTGCATTCGGCCTTGTACTCTTCGAGGATCCTGATCGCCTCGCGACGAGGATCAGCGGGAGCAATAGTGGAGACGCGAACCCACCCGCTCGGGCGGATCGTGCTGCCCCAGGCTAGAAACTCCTTTGGATACAGCTTCGGTCGGCCGCGCGGCTTCATCACACAGCCGGACGCTGCTCGAACGCGATCACCTTGCGCTTGCCGCCACCGACGATCGTGCGCACGTGATCGCTCCACCGCAGCATGGCATCGCGCACCTCGCGCTCATACGGCGAGCGGTTGTAGACGCCTGCAACGCCGCGCCGGTGGCCGCTCTGGTGGTTGAGAACCTGCTCGATGATGTGCGGCTGTATTCGGATGTCGGCCATGCCGGTCGCGACCGAACGTCGGATGTCATGGTGCGTCCATGCCGGCAGGCCGAGTCGCTCATCCAGCACCGGCTTGCCGATGGACCACGAGGTGAACCCGTGCTTGCGGCCGAACAGGAGATCGGTGCTTTCCCGTCGCGGGACCGATTCGATGATCTCCGACATCAGGTCCGTGAGCGGCAGCGTGTGCGGCTTGCCGTTCTTTGATCGCGCTGCGGGCAGCGTCCATGTGCCGTTGTCGGCGAACTCGCTCCACCGCATCCCGGCGATCTCCTCGCGCCGGCATCCGGTCAGGATCAGCAGCTTGATGACCTTGCCATACTCGTCGTCCTCGACGCCCTTCCAGATCGCCGCCAGTTCCGAATCGCTGAGCACGCGGTCGCGCGCCGGCGAGCGTGGTGGCTTGAACGCGCCGACCACCGGGTTGTGCTCGATCAGGCCCATCTGCATCGCCCATGCGAACAAGGTCGACAGCGCGCCACGGAACGCGGTCGCGGTCGGTGCCCCGCTTGTCTTCGAGACGGCCAGCAGCCGTGTGGCAACGTCCTTGCGCGTGATCCTGTCGACCGGCATGCCGTGCAGCGGCTTGAGGTAGAGCGGCCCCTCGAGGTAGCTCCGCAGCATCCGCAGCGTGCCCTCCTTCACGCCGGTCTTGTGCGCGAGGTAATCGACGACGACGGACCGCAAGCTCAGCGAATCCTTCTCACGCCGCTCCCGCTTGTCGGCCTGCGGATCCGCGCCAAGCTCGACCCTCGAGAGCAACTTCCGCGCCTGTTCGCGCGCCTGCGCCGCCGTCAGCTTCTCGGCATCGCCGACGATCATGCGCCGGGCATGTCCGTGCGCGCGGTATTGCACGATCCAGTATTTGCGGATTACGCCACCGGCCAAGCGCCGGACGCGCAGCCCGAATCCGCGCAGCGTGGTGTCGAAGAAGATCGCATCGGCCTTGCCCTCCGGCAGGGCGATGTTCGCGCTCGTCAGTTTCATGGTAGAAGCCCCTCTGTTGGGGAAATGCGGGGGAATCAAAATGCTGTTTCCCCGTGACATTTCCCGATCGCATTGCATAGCAAGAATAGCACGGATCGCTGCGAAAATGAAGCGTTATGACGCTTCCCGACCCCCTGTGAAAAGACGCGGCCCATACTACGACAAAGCAAGAAACAAGCATAACGCGGAGTGAAACGAGCTACGGAGGGCATCGCCATGCTGGCGCCGGACGAGAAACTGAAGCTTTCACCCAAGCCTTATCTCTCGGCGACGGCGCGCTTTACCAGCGGCGCCGACACGCCGCGCGACTTCCTCGAACGCTGCCTTGCCGATATCGCCGCGCTCGAGCCCAAGATCGGCGCCTTCGTCAATCTCAACCTCGAGGGTGCGCGCGCGGCTGCCGACCAATCGACCGCGCGCTGGCGGGCGGGCCGGCCGCGCTCGAACATCGACGGCATGCCGATCGGCATCAAGGACATCATCGAGACCGCCGACATGCCGACCGAAAACGGCTCGCCGCTGTTCGCCGGCTTCCGCTCCGAACGCGACGGCGCGAGCGTTGCCGCGCTGCGCGAGGCCGGCGCGGTCATCGTCGGAAAGACCGTCACCACCGAATTTGCCTCGACCGAGCCGCGCGGCACGCGCAACCCCCACGACCTGCGCCGCACCCCGGGTGGATCGAGCAGCGGCTCGGCCGCCGGCGTTACCGCCGGCATGGTCAGCACGGCGCTCGGCACGCAAGTGATCGGCTCGACCATTCGTCCCGCCAGCTATTGCGGCTGCATCGGCTTCAAGGTCTCGGTCGGCGCGCTCAATCGCGGCGGAAGCTACGACGGCTTGAGCCAAAGCGCGACCGGCGTTCTCGCCACGACGTTGGACGACGCCTGGCAGGTCGCCTACGAGATCGCGGTCCGCGCCGGCGGCGACCCCGGCTATCCCGGCCTGTTCGGACGGGCGAGCGCGCCAGCGCCGCGAAAACCGCGCCGCCTCGCCTTCGTCGAGACCGCCGGCTGGGCGGTCGCCTCGCCCCACGCCAAAGAGGCCCTCGCCGATGCGCTGGCGCGGTTCAAGGCCGCCGGCATCGACGTTCTCACGCGCCAATCCCACGCGCAGCTCGCCGCCGTCGAAGCCGCGATCGCGCCAGCGCGTCCGCTCTCGATGCGGATCAACGGCTGGGAATGGCGCTGGCCGCTCAATACCTACCGCGAGCGCGACGCGAGCAAGCTCAGCCGCGCCATGCTCACTCGCCTCGCCAAGGCCGAGGCCATGAGCCTTGACGACTACAGGAACGACCTCGCGCAGCGCGACAAGACCCGTGCGCTCTACGCCGAGCTGGCGGCGGAGTGCGACGCCTGCGTCAGCCTCTCCGCGCCCGCGGCCGCGCCGCTTGGTCTCGAATCGACGGGCGATCCGACGTGCACCGCCCACGCGTCCTTGCTCGGTATTCCCGCGGTCTCGCTTCCCGTGCTGCAGGATGACGGGCTGCCGCTCGGTCTGCAGGTGACCGGATTCGTCAACGAGGACGCGCAAACCATCGCCGTGGCTGCTGCGATCAAAGCTTTGTTCTAGAGTGGGCATCTCCGGAATTCGCATTTGGCGGAGGCGCCGATGGACGAGCGAGCTGCGGGGCGCGCATTGAGCGCGCTCGAACGCTACCGCGACGGGCCGCCCAAGCATCCGCGCAGCTACCCCGACCTGCACGAGCACGTGCTCGCGCTTGCGCGCGCGGGGCTGCTCGTCGTCGTCGACGAGCCGATCAACAAAGACACGGAAATGCACCCCCTGGTGCGCTGGCAATATCGCGGCGGCATTGCCGAGCCGGAACGCAAGGCCTTCCTGTTCACCCAACCGACGGATTCCAAGGGCCGTCGCTTCGACATCTCCGTGTTGGTCGCCGGCCTGGCGGCGAACCGCGATGTCTATCGCATCGGCTTCGGCAAACCGCTTGAGGAGATCGGGGAGACCTGGGTCAAGGCCATCGCCGATCCGATCGCGCCGCGCCTGGTCACCCAGGCGCCGTGCCAGGAGCTGGTGACGACCGGCGCCGATCTCGAGCGCGACGGCGGCGGGCTCGACGGCCTGCCGGTGCCGATCTCGACGCCCGGATGGGACAACGCACCCTATCTCTCGGCCGGCCATTACATCACCAAGGACCCCGACACCGGCGTCCAAAACGTCGGCAACTATCGCGGACAGCTCAAGGCGCCGCGCCGGCTCGGGATGAATCCGTCGGTCGAGCTGTGCGCGGGGATTTTCGCCCATTGGGAGAAACGCAAGGCGCGCGGTGAGCCCCTCCCCTGCGCGGTCGTCGTCGGTTGCCCGCCGGTGATCTCGTATGCGTCGGTGCAGAAGATGCCGGAGCATCTCGACGAGATCGCCGTTGCCGGCGCGCTTGCCGGCGGCCCCATCAACGTGGTGCGCGCCAAGACCGTCGATCTGTTGGTGCCGGCGGAGGCGGAGATCGTCATCGAGGGCCTGATCAACACCGAAGTGCTGGAGCCCGAGGCGCCGTTCGGCGAATCCCATGGCTACGTGAACCTGCAGGAATACAATGCCTTCATGGAGGTGACCGCGATCACGCGCCGGCGCGATGCGATCCTCACCTCGTTCATCAGCCAGGTCACGCCGAGCGAATCGAGTGTGATCCGCCGCGTGGCGATGGAGCCGGTCTATCTGCACCATCTGCGGTCGGTGCTGGGCATCCAAGGCGTCAAGCGGGTGGCGATGCACGAGCCGCTCACCAGCCTCTACGCCGTGATCGCGATCCAGTGCGCGCGCGGCATGCCCGAGAGCGAAATCTGGCGCGCGCTCTACGGCGCCGCCGCGCTGCACCGTTTTGCCGGCAAATGGATCGTCGCCATCGACGAGGACATCGAGCCCGAAAACGCCGATGCGTTGTTCTGGGCCATGGCCTACCGCTGCCAGCCCCAGCACGACCTCAAGGTGGTGCCGCACAAGGATCCCGGCCATGGGCCGCGCGGCCCGCGCGACGAAGGGGAAAGCGCGGCCGTGCTGATCAACGCCACGCTCAAGGGCACCTACGCGCCGGTCGCGCTGCCCAAGCGCGAGTTCATGGAGCGGGCCAAGGCGATCTGGGAACGGCTCGGCTTGCCGCCGCTCACGCCGCAGCTACCATGGCACGGCTATGATCTCGGCCATTGGCCACGGGAATTGGAGCGCCAAGCCGAAATGGCGGTGAAGAGCGAGTATTTCGAACTCGGCAAGCATCTGGCAAACGAACGACGCAGCGACGTCGCCATGAATGCGCCGGTCGAGCGCGACTAGCGCGCGATGGGACGAACAAGATGGATGGTCATGTCGCATGAGAAACCGGAGTTGCTGACATGAAGCTCGCCGTGCCCGACATGATCTCGAACTCGTATTTCCCCGCGATCGCTGCCATCGAGCTCGGTTGCTTCAACCAGGAAGGCCTCGATATCTCGCTCGAGCTGATTTATCCCGTGGACAAGTGCTACGCGGCGTTGCGCGACGGCACGGTCGATTTCGTCGGCGGATCCGCGCATTCCGCGCTGTCGGCGTTTCCGCGCTGGCACGGCGCCAAGCTTCTGTGCGCGCAGGGCCAGGGCATGTACTGGTTCCTGGTCATGCACAGGGATCTCGGCGGCAAGCGAGGCGATCTCGACGTGGTGAAGGGACACAGCATCGGCGCGGCGCCGTGGGTCGACATGGGGCTGCGCCGCCTGCTGATCGAAGCCGGCATCGACCTCTCACGCGATCAAGTGAAGATCGCGCCGGTCCCGGGCGCGCAAGGCGCCGGCGTGAATTTCGGCGTCACCGCGGCGAAGGCGCTGGAAGAGCGCAAGATCGACGGCTTCTGGGCCAACGGCATGGGCACCGAGGTGGCGGTTCGCCGCGGCGTCGGAACCGTGGTGCTCGACGTGCGGCGCGGCGACGGGCCAAAGCCGTGCTTCAACTATACGATGGCCTCGATCGCCACGACCGACCGGTTGATCGAGCGCTCGCCCGAGACCGCGGCTGCCGTCGTGCGCGCCATGGTGAGGACGCAGGCCGCGTTGAAGGAGAATGTGGCGCGCGCGAGCGAGGTCGGCCGCAAGCTTTTTCCGCCGTCCGAGGCCGAGCTTATCGCCGAGCTCATTCGCCGGGACCTTCCCTATTACGATCCCTCGATCTCGCGAAGCTTCGTCGCCGGCATGAACCAGTTCTCGCGCGACGTCGGCATCCTCGCGGGCGACGTGCCCTACGAGAGCATCGTGGCGACGCAGTTCAGCCATTTGTGGAAGCAGCCGTAGGGTGGGCGAAGCGAAGCGCGCCCACGCGTCTGTCTCGCATAGGCACCGAGGTTGCGCGTGGGCACGGCGCACGCAGTCAAATTTGCGTTGCGCGACGTAAGCCTCTCGCGCGTGCGCCTTTGCCCACCCTACAAGCGGAGCGACAAGATTGTGGTTCAGTCCGACGCCAGCGGCGGCAGATTGAGGGCCGCGTCGACCAGTGCGCTCGCCCGCGTGAAATCGAAGTTGCGATAGACGTTCTGCTTCACCAGGAACGAGGCGCCGCCGTAGAACTTCTCGTATTGCTGGTGGCGGCTGCCGAATTCCGATCCGATGAAGTCCCACGCGAGCCGCATCAGCGCCACCTTGCTTTTCGCGTCCGAGGACGCCGATCGCATGTAGCGCTCGACGTCGCGCGCGGTCTCCTCGCTCTCGAAGTCGCGCAGCGATGACGGCAGCGTGACCATGGCAGCGCCCGTGAGCTCGCGGATGATTTCGAGCATGCGGCCGTTGAGCTCGGACTGCAGCGCCATCGCCGAATAGAGCGCGGTCCGCGACGGCCACAGCACGCCATCCTTGTCGATCGGCGCCGTCACCTCGTGCGCGAGCAACAAGTGCTCGTAGACCGACACCCAGGCGGCAAGCTCGCCCATCATGATCTGCACCGCCGGATTCGCGGCATTTCCGGTCATCTCGTTCATGCGTTGCGCAATGCCGATCATGAAGCGCAGCTTGGTGACGTAGCGCACCTGCGCCTGATGGTTGCCGTAGAGATGCGACGGCGTCTTCCACCATTGATCGCGCGACAGTTCGAGGTTGCGGTAGATGAAGACCCGCTCCCACGGCACGAACACGTTGTCGAAGACGACATAGCTGTCGGTTTCGTCGAAGCGACTCGAGAGCGGATAGTCGAACGCGTTCGTCGCCCCCATCGCGAACGGTCGCCGCGGATAGAGCTTGACCCCGGGCGCATTGACGGGAACCGCCAAGCAGTTGGCGTAATTCTCGTCGCCGGGCCGCAGCGGATGGATGCAGCTCAAATGGATGACGTCCGAGATCGCGCCGCCGGTGGCGAGCTGCTGCGCGCCGGAGATGACGATGCCGTCATCGCGCTCCTTGACCACGCCGGCATAGAGCGTCGGGTCGCTCTGTTTGTGCGCGGGCTTGCTGCGGTCGATCTGCGGCGGGACGATGGCGTAGGAGGCGTAGAGGTGATTGTCGCGCAGGTGCTCGTAGAAGGCGACCACGTTGTCGGCGAAATTCTGTCCGCCTGCGGCCAGTACGCCCGGCGTCGCGGCGTAGCCGCAGAAGAAGCCGGCGACGTGATCGGGGGTGCGGCCCATCAAGCCGAATGTCGCCTCCGCCCAGGTCTCGGAAAACAAACGTCGCGCCCGCAGATCGGCATGGCTGCGCGGGATCTGGTAGGCGCGCAGCACCTGCTCGCCGGTCTTGGGCGAGACGAACGTCATGCGCGCGCGCATCTCCGGCGCCGCCGCAATGTCGTAGAGCCGCGCGACCGAGCGCGCCGCCTCGCGGAAGGCGAGATGCGCGGTCACATCCTTGACGCGTTCGCCCTCGACGAACACCTGCCGTCCGTCATTGAGCGAGCGAAGATAGTCGGAGCCGGTTCGCATCGCAGGATACGCCTTGCGCGGTTATTCGACGTTCAGGACTTTACGCCATTGGCGATGAGCTCGACCAGCTTGTGCGGCGTGACCGGCGTTTGCGCGATGCGGACACCGAAAGGTTGCAACGCGTCCTCGATGGCGGAGATCACCGCGGCCGCGGTCGGAATCGTGCTGACTTCGCCTGCGCCCTTGGCGCCGAGCGGATTGAGCGGCGAGGGCGTCTCTTTGTAGAGCGTTTCGATGGCCGGGACTTCCATGGCGCTCGGCAACAGATAATCGGCGAAGGTCGTGGTGACGGGCTGGCCGACCTCGTCGTATCCCATCCATTCCAGCACGGCATTGCCGATGCCGTGCGCCACGCCGCCGCGCACCTGGCCGTCGACCATCATGGGATTGATCAAGGTGCCGGAGTCCTGAAGCGCCACATAGTTGAGAAGCTTGACGCCACCGGTATCGGGGTCGACCTCGACCTCGGCAACGTGACAGGCATTGGCATAGGCGAGCGCATCGGTTCTCCAATTAACGCTAGCGTCGAGGCCGGGATCGATGTCCGCCGGGAAGCCGTAGCCGGGCGCGCCCTTGAGGATGCGCGCGAGTTCGCCGAGCTTGATCGAAAGCTGCGAGGCGCCGACAACGCGCACCTCGCCGTTCACGAGCTCGAGATCGTGCTCGGCCGCCTCGAGCACATGGCTCGCGAGCTTCTTGGCCTTGTCGGCCACCGCGCGGGCGGCCAGCAGCACGGATGAACCGGCGGTGACGGTCTGGCGGCTGGCGAACGCGCCCAGCCCGAGCGACACGCCGCCGGTATCACCCGGCACGACGGTGATGTCCTGCGCCCGCAGGCCAAGCTCGCCCGCGCAAATCTGCGCGAGCGCGGTGCGCAGACCCTGTCCGATGGCGGCGGCGCCGGTGAACACCGACACGCGCCCCGTATTCGAGACCCGCACCAGGCCGGACTCGAATGGTCCGCGCCCCGTGCCCTTGAGACCATGGGCAAGCCCGATGCCGATATAGCGACGCTCTCTGCGCGCGGCGGCTTGACGCCGGGGAAAGTCCTGCCAGCCCGCCGCCTGCAAGACCTGCGCCTGCGAGGCGGGATAATCGCCGCTGTCGTAGCACATACTGGCGCCGGAGCGGGCCTTGAGCGGCTTGGTGTAGGGCATCTTCTCCGGCGGGATGAGATTGCGGCGGCGCACCTCCGCGCGCTCCAGACGCAGCTCGCGCGCCAGGCGGTCCATGAGCCGTTCCATGGCGAAGGCCGCCTGGGGATAGCCGGCCCCGCGCACCGATGACACCGGCGTCTTGTTGGTGGCGGCAACGATCACGTCCACCGACAACGCCGGCAGCAGGTAGGGCCCGCTCATCATCGACGCCGAGTTGTAGGGGATGTTGACGTCTTGCAGGGCGTAGGCGCCGAGATCGTGGATCAGCCGGCCGCGGATCCCGAGGAGCTTGGCGTCCGCGTCCGCCGCGATGTCGAGCGACCAATATTGGTCGCGCTCCTGGGCGGCGTTGGTGAAATGCTCGCGCCGGTCCTCGATCCATTTGATCGGCCGCTTGACGAGCTTGGCAGCCGCCGTGACCGCGATGTCTTCCGGGTAGACGCAAAGCTTGGGACCGAAGCCGCCGCCGACATCGGGAGTGGCCACGCGCAGCCGGCTCTCGTCGAAATCGAGCAGCGCGGTCAACGACTGGAACAGGTCGTGCGCTTTCTGCGTCGACGCCCACACCGTCATGGTGTCGTCGCGCCATTCCGCGAGAATGCCACGGCCTTCGATCGGATGACCGCCGCCGCGATGCTGCCAAAGCTCCTCGTGGAAAACGTGGGCGGCCTTGGCGAAGGCCGCCTCGGTATCACCATAGGCGACTTTGTAGCTGGCGGCGATGTTCGTGTTCAGCTCGCGCCGAACCGCGGGCGCAGTCGGCTCGACCGCGCTGCGGCAGTCCGACACGCATGGGAGCAGATCGTAGTCGACCGCGACCTTTGCCGCGGCGTCCTCGGCGACATAGCGGTTGTCGGCCAGCACGATCGCGATCGCCTCGCCGACGTAAGACACTTCGCCGTCGGCGAGGGCGAACGACCAGTAGCGATCGAGCGGCGTCCCGGAATTGGAGTGGCGCAGCATGCGGCGCATGGCGAGGACCGGCGCGAGATCGTCGAGCGTGAGCACCGCATGAACTCCCGGCAGCGCCAACGCGTCATGCGCGTCGATCCCGCGGATCGCGGCGTGCGGATGCGGGCTGCGCACGAACGCCGCATGCCACACGCCGGGACGCGCGATGTCGTCGACGAAGCGGCCCTTGCCGACGAGCAAGGCGCCGTCCTCAAGGCGAGGAATGCGCGCTCCGATCAATCCACCCATGTCCTCGACCGCGCCTCACGTTTGGCAGCGCGGGCCTTTGTGATCATTTCATCCCGTGAACGTCGCTCAATCCGACATCGCCTTGGCGGCTTTGGCGATCACGTCCTTGGGCGTGGCGGCCCCCGCCAGCAAGGCATCGAGCTTGTCCGCACTGACGGGATTGACCTCGAAGTTGAGCTTTTCCGCCTCAGCGAGAAAATCCGGATCCTTGGTCGTGCGCTCGAAGGCTGCGATCAGCGCTGCCTTGCGATCCGCGGGAATGCCGGGCGGGGCGGCGAAGGGGCGCGCCATGGCCTGCCCGATCAGTATCAATTGCAGGATTTGATACGGCATGGCCGAACGAAGCCGAACGGGAACGAACGGGGCCGAAAAAGCTTGACATTTCAACCACAGTATCAATATAGCAATCGAACGGAACCGAACGGGGTCGTTCCCAAGGTCGTTCCCAATTGTTCCCAGGTCGTTCCCAATCATTCCCAAGTCCAGCATCAAACCGATCCCAAACCTACTGAAACCAGGGGCGTCCCTATCCATGAAACTCACCGACCACGTCATCTCCAGCCTCACCTTACGCCCGGGCGAGACCGAACGTCTCGTCGCCGATGAGGGCGTGACCGGGTTGCGGCTGCGCCTGCGCCAAGGTGCTAAGGGCGTCACCCGCACCTGGGTGTTCAAGTATAGCCAGAGCGGCCAGCAACGCAGCTTTACGCTCGACCACGCCGCGGCATCGTTAGCGGCAGCGCGCAAATGGGCGGGCGGATTACAGGCCAAGCTGCGACTCGGCAAGGATCCGGCGCAAGACCGCAGCGAGGGCCGCGCCCGCGCGCAGGAGACGATGGGCGCGGTGCTGCCCGCCTACCTTGCAGCCAAGCGGCTCACGCTCAAGCCGCGGAGCTACATCGAGACCAAGCGCCACCTCGAGCGCGACTGCAAGCCGCTGCATGGCCATCCCCTGCGGGCGCTGACGCCGGCGATGGTGGCGACCCGCTATGGGTCGATCGCCGAGATCAGCGGCAACACCACCGCCACCAATGTGCTGCGCGCGCTGCATGCGTTCCTGGTGTGGGGGATGCGCCACGGCTACCTCGACCGCAATCCGGCCATCGGCGTCGAACGGCGCCCCGTCCGCGCTCGCGATCGCGTACTCTCCGCCGACGAGATCAAGGCGGTATGGACGGCCTGCGAGGGGGACGGCGAGTTCAGCGCAATCGTTCGCTTGCTGCTGCTGACCGGCTGCCGGCTGAACGAAATCGCCAAGCTGCGCTGGAAGGAGGTTCTCTCCGACCGGATTGTCATCCCCAGCGCGCGCACCAAGAACGGCCATGCCCACACCATCTCGTTGCTTCCCGCCATGCGGAGCATCCTGGCCGGCCGGAAGCGTCAAGGCGAACACGTGTTCGGCCGCACCGAGCGCGGTTTCTCTGGAACTGCCGGCTCCAAGGCCGCGCTCGACAAGCGCCTCAAGGCGGCCGGCGTCGAGATGCCAAGCTGGGTGCTGCACGACCTGCGCCGGACCTTCGCCACCGGCCTGGGCGAGCTCGGCATCGCTCCGCACGTGATCGAGGCCTGTCTCAATCATCGCACCTTCAAAAGCGGCGTCGCCGGCACCTACAACCGCGCCGCCCTTGAGGCGCCGATGCGGCACGCGTGGGCAACGTGGGCCGGGGCCCTGCTTGCCGTCACTCAAGGTCGCATAGTCGGTGACCGCGTGATAGCGTTGCGCGGCGCCTAAAAGCGGATCGCCCCGGCGCAGTCAACGCCGGAGCGGTCCTAATCCCAATGCCATCGAGTGGTTCGCCATGGCCGGGACTGACGACAACGATAGCACGTCCAGCGACGACTGGCTGTTGTGGATCGACGCCATTGCCTTCGTCGTCCGCTCGCTACGCAAGGAAGCGGCGGCAGAAGATTTCATCATCCAAGAGTTGAGCGAGGGGCGTATCTCGTATCCATTTGGGTATCAGGCCGAATTTGAGTGCGAGGTGTCGAGCGGATCGATCCCGCTGAGGTTCTCCGTCATGCACCATTTCTTCTGGTGCTGGCCTCACAGCAAGGATCTTGATCTAAAGATCGACCGCGACAGAAGCAGCGCGGTTAGACACGGATCAATAGTTGAGGTCACCGACTTCGACGACGAGTTCAAGCCGCGTTCTTTTCTGTTCGACCCGCGCCGTTCGATGACATTGCGGGCGAAGTGGATCAGATTGCGCCGTTCCGCACTGGTACGGTGCCTGCACGAAGCCGGCTTGCTCCGGCCGCCCGCGGTGCCCAAGGCAATGCCGAGCGGGCCGCAAGCGCCGGCCGCGCCAGTGCAGTCGTCAAGCGGACCGGAGCAGGCCTCAACCACCAGATCAACGCTTACCGGATGGTTGCCGGCGGCCATGGAGTGCCGGAAGCGCCAACCGGGCTGGACAAACATGGACTATGCGCGTGACCTGAGAACATTCGGTCACCCGCCGAAGGCGTGGGGTGACGATTACGTTGCCGATGAGATTGCCAAGATCGAGAAAGAGAACGCAGAAAAAGCGCAGAAAAAGCGCAGAAAAGGATTAGGGACGTCGTAGTCCTTTGATTCCCTTCGCCTATCTTCACGCAGATCTGCGCAGAAAATACTTCTAAGATTTCTGCGTTTCCGGTGGGATGCTCAATTCCATGAGCATGACCGCGGACGTTCTCCCCCCTGTCGACCCAGTTGAGTACGAGCGCTGGTTGGACGAAGTTCTGCGCCTGCGCGAAGGAGCGCAGATCCGCAAGGTCCATCCTGATACCTTGAAGAAAGAAGCGGAAGCCAAGGGGGAGCTCTTGCGCCTGAGCGCGCGGGTGCTCGGCGTCCGACGGCGGTTCGCGATGCTGAAAGACTGAAAACAGCGTCGCATAGCTAGGAATTTTTTTTCTGCCCATCGCGGGCGCGCACCACCGTGCGCCCGAACAAGGAAGGACTGCGCCTGACGAACAGCCGAACCCACCACGAAGGTGCCGCCGGTGGATTGGGAAGGAAACTAAACAGCGCGGCTCGTGAGTGGTGGGCGCCGGTGTCAACGGCGCCTCACCAGAAACGGTTCTTGCGGAAGAACCCCGGCCAGGAGGGCCGAAGCATGTTGTTACATATCGAAAATTCCCCATCCGTCAACCCCGCGGTGCTGAAAGCTGTCACGGCCGCCCGCTTGCTGGCGGCCGGTATGGTGCCGACCGTCAACGTAGCTGCTGCAAGCTGCGGATCGAATCCGCTTTACGTGCGCGCCGCGGTCACTCTGCTCAAGGCCGAAAATCCTGACCTGCTCGACCAAGCCCTACACGGACGGGTCTCGCTTCTGCGGGCGGCCCAGCAGGTGAAGCGCGTCGCGGCCCTGGTCGACGCCTACCGCCGAGCGACCGAACGCGACCTGATCCAAGCCGCCAAGGTCGTCGGCTCGACGTTTGCCGTCGCTGCTGAGTGAAGAGCGCATCAAGGAGCTAAAACCATGCCGCAGAAAATGGAAGCGGAGATTTTGTTTTTAGAGCGTCGCGACCTACAGCCCGGCGTTACCGCGCTCACCGAGCTCGGCTTCGAGGTTGAGACGCTCGACTGGATTGATCCCTGCAGCGACGAAACGGTTTGGATTAAGGCCCGCATCGAGAAGGAGCTCAATCAGTACGCTTTCTTCGACTGGATGTTCGACCTCGTCAAGGGCCTCCGCGGCGCCGATCTTGTCACCGCGGCAACGCTACTGCCGCCTCCGTCATCCTGAGCTGAACAGGAGGGAGGAAAACCATGAGCACGATCCACGCCGTGCGAATCATGCGGCTGCCGCACGCCGCCGAGCTCGCCGCCGTCCTGCCGCTCCGGTCCCGGCAACGGCCTGACAAGAAAAAGCCCCGGCGCTTCGAACATCGGGGCTTTACGTGTCGGCCGGGAGCATTGGCGATGCCAGGCCGTATCTCGGAAGAAAAGGTCGCCGCGCCACAGCAAAGCGAGGACGACATGTCCCTGTTAAACCACGGCTCGCCGGAGCCTTCAAGTCCGGAACCCCGAAACGGCCACGGCACTAGACTGATCGACATCACCGGAAAGCGATTTGGTCGCTGGACGGTGCTCGCGATCCACCCGAAGCGAATGCGGTATGGCCGTCGGCGTCAGGCGATCACTGTCCTTTGGCTGTGCCGTTGTGACTGCGGCACCGAACGTGTCGTGTTCGGAACTAATTTACGGAGACGGCTGTCGAGCAGTTGTGGATGCCGCAGCCGGGAGAAAACAAGAGAGCGCAGCACGAGGCACGGTCACGCCCGTCGCGGCAATGTCACGCGTGCTTACACCCTTTGGGTTTGCATGCGGCAGCGCTGCTTTAATCCGAACACCAAGTGTTACTGCTATTACGGAGGTCGTGGCATTACCGTTTGCGAGCGGTGGCTCAAGTTTGAAAATTTCTACGCCGACATGGGGGATCCACCGCCCGGCCTGTCGCTCGATCGCATCAACGTCAACAGCAACTACGAACTGAGCAATTGCCGCTGGGCCACCATCAGCGAGCAGCGCAGTAATCAAACCTCGCCGGCATTCACACCCGCGCCGGTGATTATGCCGGGGAGGCGCGCCGCGCCAGCTTCGCCAGTGTCGAGGAAGAGCGCCGCAAGGCGTTGATGAGCTATTTCATCTCCGGCGTCAGCTACATCCTGTGGGACAATATTCCGCGCGGCGTGCAGATTGCATGCCCGCACATCGAGAAATCCTGCACGTCCGCTTATTACGCCGACCGCAAGCTCGGCGTCTCTGAAATGGTCGCGACCGCGGCCTCGACTATCCATTTCTTCACCGGCAACAATATCGGACCGTGCGGCGATCTCGCCTCCCGCTGCCTCAACATCCGCCTCGCTGTCGATCGCCCCGACCCGGAGAATCGGGCGTTCGAGCATCCCGATCCGATCGATTGGACTGATGCCAACCGCGCCGACATCCTGCGCGCGCTCTACACCATCTTGCTCGGCAATCCGGTGCTCGCAAAGCGCGACGGCGGCAAGGCCAAGACCCGGTTCAAGACCTGGTGGCGCCTGATTGGGGCCGCCGTCGAGCACGGTGCCAAGCTGATCGGACAGCAACTCGATTTTCAAGAGTTGTTCACCTCGCAGGAGGAGGACGACGAAGAGACGGCGTCGCTCGCGGACGCGCTTGCGGTCATGCGGGGGCGATGGCCGACATTCAGGGCCAACGACGTCACCGACCTCATCAACCGGAAAGACGCCGAGCCGGCCTCGACCTGAAGACCCTGCATAAAATGAACGCGGACAGCGCCACGTTGCGGGATTTCCTGTTCGGCCCGACTCCGCCCGGCTTTGTGGCGACGCCGAAGAGCGTGAGCAAACGGCTGCGGGCCCACATCGACGAGCCGGTGAGGGTCGGCGATAAAACCTTGGTTTTGCGCCGGTCCACGGATCGCGACAAAGTTAGCAACTTTTGGGTGGGTGAACCGGAGCAATACAACTCATAGGGGATAAAGCCATCTGGTTGCTGCGGGGTTTTGAAGGCTTTGCGGGCTTCTATTAATCACTTCACGCGCGCGCGGGTGAATTTTCGGAGGGGGAAAATTCGTGAGTCATGCATGTGGGAGCGATGAAACGAACCCCGCAAAGCCTTCAAAACCCCGCAACGACACCTAGCCCACAATGAGGAATATGCATCATGTCCACGACCCGTTTGCCCTTTCCCTTCAACGGTCTAGGCCATGGCACACGGTGCAACGGCGCCCGCTGAGCGGTTTAGCGAACTCGGCTTTCGAGTGATCGAGGGCGGCAAGAGCGGCAAGCTTGCCATCCTAAAGACGCCCGCGGTGGCTGAGATATTCGGGCTGCGGCATGACAACGTGCTGCGTGATGTTAGAGGCTCGTGCTCGTCGGATTTCTCAAACGTCGTGGGAGGGAGACAATGAGCGACCGTCGCGATTGCTGCGACGCCGCCAAGGTCGAAGCTCTCGTCGGCGTGCTTAGGACGACGCTGCCGGAACTCGTGCATGTCGCTTTCACTCAATTCAAGGCCGAATTGCCCCGGATCGTGCCGGGGCTTTCTGATGATGAATGGGAAAAGCTCGTGCGCGAAGAAAACCAGCGACGCGCGAGGGGAAGGACAAATGATCAAGTGTGACCGCTGCGGTGCCCACGGGACGCAACTGACTATTAAGTCTGAGCACACCGTTCCTCTCGCCGTTGTCGAACGTGGCTATGGTCGCTCGGTCCAAGAGAGGACCAAAAGGCCAATCGTCGCCCTCGTTGACGAGGGTGAGATGCCGATTCCCGGTGTGCCAACTCTTTGCGACCGATGCTTCAAAGAGGAGATGAAACGCGCGCGCGATAACAACACGAAGATGACCATGGGCGAATTTCTCGATTTGCTTCGCCGCGGGACGGTTCACTAAACGAGGCGGTGGTCGTCGCGTGGCTGCGCAGGCGCTATATGAGCCGGGTGACACTGGATGACACCGAATCTCAGCGTCGATGAGGCCATGTTCTGCTGCCATTATGATCGGATAAACCAGCCGCTTGGCCGACTGCTGAGCGCCCTATATTTAGGTGCCCAAGGATCCTTAATTTCCGGCGGCCTTCCGGCTGCCCCGACATCCACGCCCGTCACAGAATTCTGTTCACGGCGCCGCGCGCCGGCGTTAAGCTTCGATGGTGCATCGCGCGGAGGCGAGCCATGAAATTCACTCCGGAGCAGGCCCGACAAATCAATCTGCAAGCGCGAGCGACATGTGCGGCGGTGGCCGTCGACATGGAGCGCTGGGCGCGCGAAAAGCGCCAGCGCGATTTCGTAACCAAGACCATCGAGTTCGCACGCGTCGCGCCGCAGCCAACGCCAGCCCCGGCGCCTGACGATGTCGACCGGATCGACGCGGGCGACCGCAGTGTTCTCGAAATTGCCTTAGAAGTCCGCCCGGCGTCTTTCCGTACATCGCCGTCATCGCCGACGAGTTGGCCTTCTGGTACGTGGACACAGCCTACGCCAACCCGGACGTCGAGATCCTGAACGCAGTTGAGCCCGGCCTGGCGACGACCGGTGGTCCGCTGATCCTGGCCTCCAGTCCACACGCGCGACGCGGCGTGTTGTGGGAAGTGTTCAAGCGCCATTACGGCGCAGGTGGCGATCCGCTCATCCTCGTGGCTCACGGCGCGAGCCGGACCCTCAATCCGTCCTTGCCACAGCGTCTCGTCGATCGCGCGCTGGAGAAGGACCGCGCCCGCGCGACGGCGGAGTATCTCGCGCAGTTCCGCACGGACGTCGAGGGCTTCGTCGCGCTCGAAATCGTTGAAGGTTGCGTGGGTGACTACCGCGAGCAGCTGCCG
>Ga0070699_100001054_pt1 | contig 25638 bp, 17 predicted proteins | sample KBSK1503metaG_FD_65473 | JGI IMG/M metagenome (GOLD analysis project Ga0070699, IMG submission 65473) | Corn, switchgrass and miscanthus rhizosphere microbial communities from Kellogg Biological Station, Michigan, USA - KBS K1-50-3 metaG | ecosystem: Host-associated > Plants > Roots >...
GTTGTGGCCGGAAGTAGTTGAGCATCACGGAAACGACCCGGTCGCTACCGCTCCCGGTTCTGACTTTGTGTATCCACACAGCGGCCATATCGTTGCCATCCGAGTTTTGACACAGTCTCAATAGCCACCGCCTCACATCGAGCGGCGGAGCCGCAATCCCTAAACTGCTTTGTCAGATGACGCAGACGTGCAGCATGAATTTAGATGAGTCAGGTATGTTATTGCCACCAGAGTCTCTCCTCACAACTGCGATTAAGAAGATCATCCCCTAATTGATTGGAATCCCGACAATCGTCATTCACTTCGTCTTGTTAGCGCTCGCTGATGTAGAATCCGACCGCGTAGCAGGGCCTTGCTTCAAACGCGTGATACCAAAAGATCTGAGGGTCCACCCAATCTGGCGAATTCCGAACGCGTCCTGCCTGAACACGCGCAGCTATGACTATTGGTGCCGGCACAAGACTCGGTCGTTATGAAATCCGTTCGCACCTCGCTGCTGGTGGAATGGGAGAAGTGTATTTAGCGCAGGATACGAAACTTGATCGCAAAGTGGCGTTGAAGATTCTGCCTAACACAGTTGCGGCCGATCGTGGTCGGATGAATCGCTTTGTGCAAGAAGCCAAAGCTGCTTCGGCGCTCAACCATCCCAACATCCTCACGATCTATGAGATCGAGCAGATCGATTCAATCACCTTCATCGCCACCGAGTTCATCGACGGTGAAACGCTGCGCCAGCGGATGCGCGATGCACCGCTGAAGCTCGCCGAAATACTCGAGATCGCGATTCAAACGGTCAGCGCACTTGTTGCCGCGCACGCTGCGGGCATAATCCACCGCGACATCAAGCCGGAGAACGTCATGCTCCGGAGGGACGGTATCGCGAAGGTGCTCGATTTCGGGCTGGCGAAACTGACTGAGCGAGTGCCGCCAGAATTAGTTGACGCGGACGCGCCGACGCGCGCCGTCGTCAAAACTGACCCAGGCATGGTGATGGGCACGGCAAGCTACATGTCGCCGGAGCAGGCGCGTGGACAGGTCGTAGATGCGCGCACGGATATCTTCAGTCTCGGTGTTTTGATTTACGAGATGGTGGCGGGACGACTGCCATTCGAAGGCTCGACTACGAACGAGGTCCTCGCATCAATTCTGAACGACAAAGAACCCTCGCCGCTGGCTCGGTATGCTCGCCAAGTTCCAGCGGAATTGGAGCGGATTGTTGACAAGGCGCTGCGCAAAGACCGTGAGCGGCGATACCAAACAGTCAAGGATATGCTGCTTGACCTACAGAGTTTGAAGCAGCGTCAGGAAGTCGAAGCCGAACTGGAACGCTCGAGGCCCCCGGAGATGAATAGCGGCCAAACAGTGGTTTCTCGACTGTCATCAACTGCCAACGGACAGGCAGCACAAACAACACCTATCACCGAATCGCTGGCGAATAGGATTAAGCATCGCAGGCGAGGTTTGATAATCGCTCTGCCCGTGCTGATGGTCGCGGTTGGCCTCAGTTATCTCTTCTACTTTGCGAGACCGGCCACTGCCATTAATTCGATAGCCGTCTTACCCCTGACGAACACGACCGATGATCCGAATATAGAATACCTATCTGACGGAATCTCTGAGGCGCTGATTAACAGCCTAACCCAATTGCAGCAGTTGAGAGTCATCGCGCGCGCGACGGCATTTCGTTACAAGGGCAAAGAGGTGGACCCGCAGGTAGTCGGGCGCGATTTGAATGTGCGGGCCGTGCTCATGGGACGAGTGCGTCAAACGGGAGACACGTTGAACATTCAGGTTGATCTAGTTGACGCCACCACAGGTGCGCAGCTTTGGGGCAAGGAGTACGAACCCAAAGTCTCGGACGTACTTTCGGTCAAGCAATCTATTGCGCGGGAGGTCACGGAGAAGCTTAGGTTGAGACTGTCCGACGCAGAACAGCAACAACTCGTCAGGCACGATACGACAAACGCGGAGGCGTATCAGTTCTACTTGAGAGGGCGCTATCTTTGGAACAAGAGGACTGCGGGAGGGATAGAGAGTGCGATCGAGCAGTTCCAGCAGGCGATTGACCGCGACCCGAACTATGCCCTCGGCTATGTCGGACTGGTTGATTGCTATGGGTTGCTTGAGGAGTATGCTGGCGTTCCTGGAAGTGAGACGTTGCCAAAGGCCAGAGCCGCCGCAGACCGCGCCCTCAAGATTGACGACTCGCTCTCCGAGGCGCACACGTCCTCGGGGGTCATATTTTTTCAGATGTGGCGCTGGGCGGAAGTCGAGCGAGAATACAAGCGTGCCATCAGCCTCAACCCGAATTACCCGACGGCGCACCACTGGTTGTCTATTTATTTCAGAGCAAGAGGGCAACTTGATGATTCGTTAAGAGAGATCAAACGTGCGCAGGAGCTTGACCCTCTTTCGGCAGTCATCAGCCAGAACGTCGCGGAGGTATATCTCCTCAAGAATGAGCTCAACTCAGCGATTGCACAATGCCAGAAGATCATCGAACTCGATCCGAACTTTCCGGGAGCACACGATGAGCTAGGTTTTGCGTACCTCAAACAGCGACGCTACGAAGAGGCCATTGCGGAGTTTCAGAAGACAGTCGAATTATCCGGGAGAGCAAGCAGATATCAGGGCGACTTAGGCTATTGCTACGCAGTGACAGGAAGACGTGCTCAGGCGCTGGCGATCGTGAAAGAACTCGAAGAGAAGTATGCCCGGCGCGAGGCTATCGGACAGTATCTAGCCTGTGTTTATGCCGGTCTCGGTGATAAAGACCAGGTGTTTACCTGGCTCGAAAGGGATTTCGAGCGGCGCAGCGGCATCCGGTTACCATTTATTAAATGGTGGTTCACTTTTGATGACCTCCGCGGCGACCCACGTTATGTGGACCTACTGCGCCGCATGGGACTAACGCCATAAGTCGACCTGCATCTCTGACCGTTAAGGATCAATTCTTGATCAGGCAATTTGCTCGCTGTCGATAGCAATTCGCTTTCCTTGACAACTCCTTCAAACGGTAATAGAGTGCCGCCATTCCAAGTGATCGTCCGGTTATGACCGTTGTCTCGCCCGTCGGTTTTTCAATCACAAAAGGGAGAAACAACGCAGCCACTTTCTTCCATGTTTCTGTGGTTGGCTGGAGTCGTCTCAGGTCAAGACAAGACGCTCGGCCCAGGTTACTGGCCTCGTGAGATGGGAGGATGCACCCGGCTCGCTTCCCGGGCCAGTCATAGACGACATCGGCGTCAAGGCAGACTCAACATCGGGTTTGGCCGTTCTAAGAATTGAGTACTCCGATGGAGAACGAGGTGTCCTCGTTGTTAGTTGCCACAATCCGGTAGGATCGCCGAACGCAGTCTTCGAAGGAATCACTGCAACGAAGGGCTTTGTCGACTATTGGAACCACGAATTCGCTGTCAATGGCGTTGACGCGAATCGCACCAATTTTCATGTTCTAAGAGGTCCAAACAACTAGGTCTATATCAAAGACGATAAGGCAGCGGTCTATGCAGACAGCGGTGGGAGCTTAACTTCGGGTCGTTGCCATCGCTGGTGCCAAAAACAGTCGAGGACTCCGGAACTTAGCTTACTAAGTAGACGAGCGGCCAAACGGTCTGCACAAAGCTGGAGGCCAAGGGATGAGAACATTCTTGGTCGCGCGCTGAAGGCAAAGGAGTATGACAATGAACCAATTCAAATGCTGTCTTCTTCTTGGTGTGTGCTTGGGCCTCGGTTTGTTCTTTCCGGCTCAAGCCGCCAGTGACCACGCCAGTGGTGGAGGAACCTACCATCTTGAGCCGAACATCCGCACCGAGTTTCAGTTCAGCGAGACCCATGTGCAATGCAAAATCGGCCACGCCGTCCTGTCAGACGGCACGGTCTTTCAGATGCTGATGTTCAGCACGAGCATTGACTCAGTGACAATTAACAGTGCGGCTAAGACGGTACTCATCATGGGTGAGATGACATCCATCGTGAACCTGCGCTTCACTGACGGAACGACAGCCCACCTGACCGAGACCGTTCCGTTTCTAGCCTACGCTAAAGACAATGGGACGCCGGGTGCAGGCGCGGACTTCTTCTCTCTGACAGTGGATTACACCGACACGCCCGGGTTAGACCAGTTCGACCTTTTTGGGAGCCCAGCGACGTTTTCAGGCATCGTGGAGACGGGTGATGTGACGGTGAGGTAGCCAGCACTAAGAGAAGGCGAACAGGACTAATTCAGTTGGAACAATCTGTCAGTCGCGTCAGCGAATTCAAAATTGCGCGCGCAGTTGCCGCTTAGTTGGGCAAAAAGGACATTGCGGAGGGGGCCTCAGAGTGCGCTGGAAAATGTTGACGGCGCAGTTATTGCTGGGGTAGTGTTCCGCTGGCTGACACCGACGGAAATCCTGACACCATGGCGGATCCAAGCTGGACGCCGCTGTTTGCGACGCCAGCCCACCCGGAGTACCCATCCGGCCATTCCTGCGCCAGTGGCGCAGCGGGGAGGACCCTCTCGAACTATTTTGGCGAGAACACTCCCTTTAGCATCGACTCAGACGTGATGGTTGGGTTGGTCCGATCCTTCCCTAACTTTTCCACGGCACTTGAGGAAATCAAGAATGCCCGTGTGTTTGCCGGCATTCACTTTCGCACTGCCTGCAGTGACGGCCAGTCACTCGGAGTAGCGGTTTCCGATTTTGTGGCCGATCATTCGTTGCTGTCGGTCCACGGACAACGTCAGGGCCAGATTCAGCATTAGTCTGAAAGAACGCTTATTTGACGCCGTCACCATTGCGCAGATAGCTTGAATGGAATGTACTGGCTTTTGACGCATGCGCTTGGCGAGGGCAGGTCGGATCAAAACTTTACTTCCGAACCTGAAACGAAACGGAATAAATTGTCGGACTGTTGCCGGCAACAAAATTCAACTGATAAGTGCCTGTTCCGAACCCTTTCGTCTCAAGGTTGAAGACGTAGCCGCCCAAAGTCTAGTAGTGCTCCGCTAACGTGTTGCTGAGAAAGGCCGATCGCCTGGAGAGTTACTTGGAGGCGATGAGGTCAGAACCACCTCGCGGGTACCGAGTGAGTCAGTGCGCCTAGAGATCGCGCCATGCTTACTTACCCGCTGCCAGCGGGTGGGTAGAAACTTGGCGATTGAGCGTGAATTATTCGGTTGGTGTCGCCACGCGATACAGTACCGCGAAGCGACCGGATGCCGGCACTCGATAATCACAAGAACTCTTAAAACGCTGGTTGAGTGCCGGCATCCGGTCGCTTCGCGGTACTGTATCGCGTGGCGATCATGAACTGCTATTCGGAAAAGATTGACGAAAACAGGCAGCTTCAAGTTATGATGTCCAGCCACAATAGACCGTTAGGCTCGCATTACCGCATTTTGCTGGGCATGTAAGCACGAGACGGAAAGCACGCCGCCCGCCAATTCCCAGTTCCTTTACTCATTCGTGCTATCAATGACGAGCCAATCTATATAGACGCGTTCAACGTGCCGTAGATCTCCGTGTTATCCGCGTCTCCGTGGTCAACTCTCGGGAATATCACTCACCACAGAACAGAGGCCACTAAGGTTTCACAGAGCGAAAAAATCTTCTTAGCGAATCGGTCTTATAAAGATGAACATGAAAAGAGAACATCATGAAGTATTAATCTCTTACTGGCTTTCGACAGCCTGGATGCGCCGATGAAACCGAGGGAGTGAAAAGCCTATGAAAAGATCCGTCGCGGTCATGTTGAGTGTCTTCACGTTGGTTTTCATGAACTCGTCGGCAGCTGGCGTCGGCTGGGCAAAAACGAAAAAGATCCGTGCGCATGTCGTTAGTTCGCCGACCGTCGTACCTGGCACCGAGTTGCATGGCAATGTGGCTAAGGTGAAGCCGGGCTACAGATTTGTTCAGCGCGAAAATGGCGTGGGCGTCATTAACCTCCGCACCAACGCCAATATCGGTACTTACACCTGTCCCTGTAAGAGGACCGATCCAAACAGAAAGTGCGAGCTGATTTTTTCTCCAACTTACATCACTTGTAAGGGTGGTTCGTGCGGCGGCGTCACTAGTTGTCTTCTGGTAGGAAATGTTGCGTCGCTTCGTTCAGAGAGCTACTTGCCAGGCGTACATACACTGCAAATCGACAAGCACTATGCCGTGCCTGCCGGCCCCGGCCACACCAAACCTTCTCAACTCAGAGTGGCAGCTTATGAACTCACCTATAGCGTGAATTACGCGAACCCTGGCGTTCTTCGTCAACCGTAATTACGGGGAGCCTGATCAAAAGGACAAATCAACTTCATCACCGAGGAGGCACCCGTTTCCTTAATATGAGATCAAGACTGTTAAGAATCGTATCCGTAATCGCAGCGCTCATTCTATTCACGACCGTGATCGCGGCCAGTACCAAGTGCCACACCTCAAACTTTGCGTGCTTCAAACGCAAAATGACGCCTAAGGTGGGCCGCAAGATTACAGTTGCAGGAGTATTGGCCTCGGCTAAACTCAGCTCGATAGTTAGATTCGACAACTGGGGCGTCTATATTTACGCCGCGCAGGACTCCGACATCTCCAAAATTAACCCTCTTGATAGTTTCAACGGTCAGACTATCGAGGCTACAGGCATCCTCCGATACTCTCCCGGTTCGCGCACAACGCGAACAGACGTAGCAACTGTCCCCGAGCACTTCTTCTTCGACGTGGCCGCAGTCAAAGTGATTAGTAATAGCCCCACCGCGGAAATGACTTTCCGCGAAATGCGTTTGCGCAAACCGCCGCTGGTCGAACTCTATTTCGACGTCGTGCTCCACAACGATCGCACTGAGACGCTATGGGTGCTGTTGCCAAGTAATCTTGGCCCAGAGCCTGCGTCGGTTGGGACCAAAGGCGGTGTCGATGGAGTCGAAGTCTTCGCGCCGCATGGCGAAGGCCGGGTCGTCATCGGTCACTTCCTCGGAACGGGCGGATTTCAAGCGCTCCTGTTGCCCGCTCATGCCGAGGTGCGTTTGCGAATGTTTCCGATCTCGTACTGGGGAGAACCTCCCGATCACCTTGACATAGAGGTAGTGACGGCAAAGCGTCTGACGATTGGCGGCGAAGAAGCGCGAACCTGGTTCAAACTAAACCCGACAAGCAGCGCCAAAGTAGACATCGCCGAGGATGCGACGAACTCAATGCGGATGATCCGTTCGCGGCATACGCCCAACGGGAAAGAAGTTGCAATACTCATCGAGAAAGCTGAGCGTTTTGAAGTGCAAGTCCGGCTCGGAAGGAAATGATCCAATGAGGACTTTTTCTTAAGCTGCATTTTCCGCGCGGGTGATGTGCGCGAAGACTGATGGCGCCAGCGCGAGGGCCAGCCCGAGATTGTCGCCTTCCGGCAAGTCCGACACTATGAAAATGGCGTGACGCGCAGTCGCAAAGCAAGAGACTTGATAGCCATCGATTTGAGAACACGCGATGACGTGTGGTTGTTGGTCCACGAGCGTCCGCGCGGCATCCGCCTTCGGTTCTTTAGTGCGTCCGATGTCAGTCACTAGAAACGAAACGAGCCGGCCGTGATATTTGAGTACGATATGAGCAAAGCGTCGTCCCTCAAAGACGCACGAATGGGCTTCGACAAACTGAGCGTCCAGCGGTGCATCAGCCTGTTGCGACAACACTGCCTTGGTCAGGTTGATGTACACGGGATCGTACTTTCGCCCCGCGACTTCCAGATCGATCGGTTTCTCTGCCAGGCGAAAATGGATGGCGCAGTCGCGATGATCGCCCACCGCACTCTTGGCGAGCTCTGTCTTGACAATGCTTACAGGTATTGCCGGGTTGATCTCGGACGAATAGTTTGGTGTTGGATTGCCGCCCGCAAACTCACGGTTGCCAGGTTGCTGCGGCTTTGATATCCGCTGTTGGACCAGAACGAGCCCGAATCCCGCAGCCAACACCAGACATGCCGCGAGCGCGAGCCATGAGGTCCGCCTCAGCATCACGGATGATCGCGAAGCCCTCTGCGATACTATAGGCGCATTGCGTTTGCCCAGGGCGTATTCATGCAGCTCCGTGCTAAGGCGGTCCGTGAATTCTGGCTGCATTTGGTTCTCTGGCGCTTTGATAAACGCCTCCCGAAGTTTGCTGCGTAGCTCGCGGCGCGCAGCCAGCTCGCGCCGGCATTCTGCGCACTGCTCCAGATGCGAAATGACATCGTGATTTGTTTCGACGATTAACTCATCGCTGAGATAAGAATCGGCGATTTCCCGAAATTCACGGCATTTCATGTGTACAACTCCCTCAACCGTTCTTCGGAAACTCTGAAGTCCGCTGCTCGCCGGATCTCCCGAAGCCATGCGCCTGTGCGTAAGTAGCGAGTTCAGCGCGTAAAAGTTTGCGGCCTCGTGAAATGCGTGACATCACCGTACCCATGGGAACGTCTATAGCCGCGGCGATCTCCTTGTAAGACATTTCCTCGATGTCGGCCAGGACCACCACTTCCTGGAAGGCGGGCGGCAGGCGTTCGAGCGCACCCAGGACCTCTTCGTCCGTCAGGCCTTGGGGCGTTGGCGGTTCGAAAGCAATTGTTTCGGCGATGCGTTCCTCAGCTTCACTAACCAGACGCAAACGTGTCACGTCGCGTCTTCGCTTGCTTTGCCGGTGGTACATGATCGAAACCAGCCATGCTCGACAGTTCGTCCCCTGCACAAAACGGTGAAACGAAGTGAGCGCTTCCGTCAGCGTTTCTTGTACCAGGTCTTCGGCTTCCGTCTGGTCACGCGTGAGCCACAGCGCTATGCGGAATAAACTGGCCGCGTGCGGCATAGCTTCGACCTCAAACCTCTCCCACTGGGCCTCACCTGCCACCAGAGACTCTCGCTTCGGTGCAATCCCAAACATGCGCTATTCTCGACCTTTGACGTTCTGGAACTCCAGCCAGCTATCAATCTAATACTCGGGGCGCCAGGATTTATTCCCGCAGCCTATTTTCTGCCATGCCATAGCCTCAATGGAATAAATCAACCGGAGCCAGGTATTACCTTGGTGGAAATCGACTGATCCCCGCGGTGAGGGTGTCGCCGCGCCACCAAACAGGAAAAGGAGAGTTCAGAATGCTGAAGAGAAAGTTGACCGGAGTCATCTTTGCCGCCACCTTGTGTGCGTGTTTCGCCGTGGTTCCGGCCTTCGCACAGGAGAATGGTCAGACCCCGCAGAACGACATGAGCAGCAGCAAGATGAAGGACGACAAGATGAAGGACGACAAGATGAAGGATAACAAGATGGCCGGCGATAAGATGTCGAGGCACAAGCATAGAAGGTCACGTAAGCACAAAGCCGACGACAAGATGTCGGGCGACAAGATGATGAACGACAAAATGCCGAGCAACAAGAACCAATAGGTAGGGCTGCTCGGCATCGCATCACGCGGATTGGCCCACAGTGTAATGCCGGGCAAGGCCTTATCTCCTAGCATGATGAGTGAGATTGTGGGGTCAACAAAGATGAAATTATTTATTGCTCTGTTGCTGATCGTTTCCGGCGTAGTTGGCTTTCGGAACTTGAGTCATCGGCGTGCCGCAGTTGAAGTCGCAACCAACCACGTGACAGTCGCTGGTGTCAATCGTGAGGCCGTGCCAGTCGTGGTTGAACTGTTTACGTCGGAAGGCTGTTCGAGTTGCCCGCCTGCGGACGAAGTCCTTTCCAAACTCGATAAGATGCAACCCATCCAGGGTGTTGAGGTCATCGCGCTGGGCGAGCACGTGGATTACTGGAATAAGCTGGGCTGGATCGATCCCTACTCATCCGCGGAATTCAGTAGCCGCCAAAGCAGTTATGCAGACGCGTTTCGGCGAGAGAGTGTCTATACGCCACAGATGATCGTTGATGGCCGAGACGAGTTTGCGGGCGGCAACGCGAACAAAGCGCATGATGCGATTATCAGAGCCGCGCGCTCACCGAAAGCGAAGGTTGAACTTCTTGCCGCGTCGAGTTCGCAGGGGACTAATGACAATGAGTTGAAACTCTCTATTCACATTAGCGACATTCCCCAAGTCACAGCCGGAGACGTTGCCGACGTGTTGCTGGCGATCACCGAGAACAACCTTCGCTCTGAAGTTTCGCGCGGTGAAAATGGCGGGCGCTACCTAAGGCATAGTGCAGTTGTTCGCAGTCTGTCTGTGTTGGGAAATATCAGCGCAAGCCAACAAAGCTTTGAAGCGCAGCCCGCAGTGAAGCTCGCCGGTGGCTGGCAGCGGGACAATTTGCGCGCGGTGGTCTTCGCGCAAGAACGCGGCACTCGCCGAGTTCTCGGCGCGGCGATGTTGGGGCTATCGAGGAATTGAGAAGGAAATAATAACATTCGCCAGTCTTACGAAAGATTGGCCGCAAGTGAGTTGTCAAGCAAGAATTAAGAGTCCTACCCTGGAGGGAAACATGACTGGCGCAAAGTTAATCGTGATCTATCCTCGTCCTACCGACATCGAGGCCTTCAACAAATGTTATCAGGAAGAGCACGTACCGATGGCCGTTGAAAACCTGGCCGGAAAAACCAAAATTGTGGCGACGAAGGTGATTGGCTCTCCTCAGGGCATACCACCCTTCCACGTCATGGTTGAGGTCTATTTCCCTTCGATCGAAGCGCTGGAGAGCTGCGCGGCCTCCGAGGGAGGCAAGAAGACGTTAGCTCACGCTGTATCTATCTCGACTGGAGGAAGTCCGATCTTCCTCGTCGCTGAGGAGCAGGTTCATAACTTCACCCAACCCCCCGCGCCAATTTTAGAGACGATGCGGTAGTGCGATATGTATGAGTCGGCTTTAGACGTTTCTGCCATACTTACTGCCGCTATTAAGACAAACCAATGCGTCGAAACAGATCTGCCCAGCGCGGATCACTTGATAGGGCTTCTATCAACAACGGCTCCAGCCTCAGATTCCCCAACTGAAAACTTCGATACTGATACGCTTTTTCCAGCCACTCGAACGCCTTGTCCTTGTCATTTAGGCCAGCGTACACCATGGCCAGGTCGCGGGCATCCGCTGTCTTCTCGGCAAATTTCTTGTCAAGTTCGGTAATGACGGATTGTGCCTCGTCTCGCCGTCCTGACCGGGCATACACATACCCGAGTAACGCAAGGGAAGCGCTCGATCTATTCGAAAACTCCACGGCCTTTTGCCCTTCAGCCGTCGCTTCGGTAAAGCGGCTCTGCTTCACAAGAATGATCCCAAGCACCGAATGTGCGGACCAAAAGTTGGGATCGAGCTCGATCATCCTTTGGCAAGTATTGAACGACGCGTTTAGATCGCCTCGGTCGAGATAGATCTCGGCGATGTTATTTAGGAATATGAGCGATAAAGGGTCAAGTTCCGCCGCTCGTTTGATCTCACTAAACGCTTCATCCTGCCGTCCCACACCTCGCAGGAAACGCGAGTACCAGTGGTGCGCGGTCGGATAGTTAGGATTCAGCTCGATGGCTTTTTTGAACTCACGTTCGGCGCCGTCTTTGTCCCACTCGAAATACCATGTCACCATGGCCAGCGCGGCATGCGGTTCGGCGAGTGTGCCATCAATCTCGATGGACTTTTTTGCATAAGCCTTGGCTTGCGGCATCGTGTCAGCCGGCCGCGCGCCCGTGTAATTCGAGCTTATAACGTAACAATCAGCGAGGGCGGCGTAGGCTAAAGCAAAATTAGGATCCTTTTCGGTCGCCGCCGTTAACAGCTCGATGGCCTTCTTGATGCCTTCTCCGGTGCGTTTGTTCCAGTAGAAGCGGCCCTTAAGATAGAGTTGATACGCTTCGTTATCATTGGTGTAGCGTTTAGTTATTCCTTTGTCATCAGTGCCGGAGAGTTTCACCTGCAACTTCTGAGCAATAGTCGAGGCGATTTCACGTTGAGTTGCCAGCAGGTCGGACATCTTCCGATCATACTGCTCGCCCCACAACAGTTTGTTATTTCGCACATCCACCAGTTCGACGCTGATAGTCAGATTATCGCCCCGTTCGGCTATGCGCCCGGTCATCACGGCACTGACGCCGAGTTCGCTGGCGATTGTTCTCACGTCCATCTCTTTGCCCTTGAAACGCATGACCGAACTTGTGGGGCTGACTTTCAGATTGGGAAGTTGGGAAAGACGATAAATCAGCGACTCCGCCAAACCGTCGGAGAGATATTCTGTATCGGCAGCGTTGCTCTTGTTCTCGAAAGGCAGGACGGCAATGGAGTCGATGGCGACATCCGGGTTGCGTCCGCGCAGGTAGTAAGCGAAGAGCCCGACAGCGCCAATCAAAAGCACCAGCGCGATTGCGGCGAAGAGTTTGTGCTCCTTGAGTCCTTGCACAACGTATTCGGCGCTTGAAAGTGCCGGCGGAATCGATGCCGACCTGGTGGCAGTCGCTTCGTTTATCAAGCCACTGTCAGTGCTGAGCGCTCTCTCGGTGTTAGTTGGCGGTGACGCCGTGTCGTCAAAGTCTGCGCCGGTTTCCAACTCCCGCCGCAACTCTCTCAGTTCGATCCGAACTTCTTTGATCGACTGATATCTCTCGTCCGGATCCTTCGCGAGACAGCGGCGCACAATGCGTTGCAGCTCTGCGGGTGCTGACGGATTCAGATCCTTGATCTGAGGCGCGGGCTCATAGATCAAACTGTGCAACGACTTGACGATTGAATCACCTGCGAATGGCTTCTTGCCTGTGGCCGCCTCGAACAGGATGCAGCCAAACGAGAAAATATCTGAGCGCTGATCGATCTCGTTCGTCTTGCCCCGAGCCTGCTCCGGCGACATATAGCCAACCGTGCCCATCACGACGCCCGGGGCAGAGTGTTGTTGCATCACGGCGGTGGGCGCTTCGCCTCCTTCACTTAGCCCGAGACCAAGGTCGCTCGTCTCAACCAACTTGGCCAAGCCGAAGTCGAGCACCTTCGCAAAGCCATCGCGCGTGATCATGATATTGTCGGGTTTCAAATCGCGATGGACTATCCCAGCGGCATGCGCCTTTGACAATCCCTCGGCGACCTGCTGCAAATACTTCAAGAGCTTTCTGAGTTCGGTTCGCTCTCGATGAATCTTCTCTCGCAGGGTCACGCCGTCAATGAACTCCATCACGATGAAGTGTGTGCCGTCGTGCTCGCCAATCTCGTGAATCTGGGCAATGTGTGGATGATTCAACGCAGCGGCAGACTTCGCCTCACGAATGAAACGCTCCATTCGGTCGCGACTCGACGCGACGTCAGCAGGAAGAATCTTCAGCGCGACTCTTCGATCAAGCTTGGTGTCCTGGGCCAGATACACCTCACCCATCCCGCCCGCGCCGATTTTGGAAACGATGCGGTAATGCGACAGAGTTGTATTAGGCAATAGTTCTTCCATTTATGTCCGTGGCGGAAACCAGCTTGACTACTGCGGCAATCCAACCCGCTTTGCAAGATCACTGAAGCGCGGATCGGAACGCAGGCTGTCAAATCTCGAATCCACTCTGAGACGCGCCAATACGCCGTCGCGCTCCTTATCTGCCTTCTCAAGCCAGGCGAAGGCCTGATCTTTGTCGCCAAGAGCGGCGTATATTATCGCGATCGAAGCGGGCGAAACGTAATGCTGCTCCGATATTTTCTGCAACTCTGCAAGAGTTTTTTGCGCTTCCGCTCGTCTCCCGGACAATGCGTACGCATGTGCCAGCGTCGCGACTCCCAGCGGTTTGCCTGCTGACAGATTGCGGACTTGCCTGAACTCAGCGATGGCTTCGTCATACTTTCCCATTTGTTCGTAAACGAGCCCGAGCCGGTGATGCGTGAGGATAAAGTTCGGATCCATTTCCAGGGTCTTGCGTAATTGCTCAATGCTCCGATCGTATTGGCGCGCAGTTAGAAGAACCCATCCCAGAGTCATATTAATAGGAAGGGAGAGCGGTTCCAGCTCTCGCGCCCGCCTAGCCTCTGTCAGAGCTTCGTCGAATCGCCCAGCGGACATTAAAAAGACGGCATACCATTGGTGAGCAGTCGGATAATTGGGATTGAGCTCAATGGCCCGTTTATATTCGCGCTCAGCACCGGCCCAGTCGCGGTCGTAATAATATTTAACATGGGCCAGCGAAACATGAGGTTCGGCGAGTGCGCCATCGATTTCCAGAGCCTTGAGCGCGGCGGCCTTCGCTTTTGGCATTGCCTCATTCGCTGGCATCGCTCCCGACGCATCCGGGGCCGCCAGAAGATCGTATGCATCAGCCAGGCCGCTGTAAGCCAGCGCGAAGTTAGGATCTCTTTCTACCGCCTGTTGAAAATACTCGAGGGACTTCTGCATTCCCCCCTCGGTTCGCTTGTTCCAATAAAACCGACCCTTTAAGTAAAGCTGATACGCCTCGTTGTTCTCGGTGTAGTGCTTGGTCAGGCCCGGCTCGTTGTTACCGGATATTTTTAGTCTCAGCTTCTGCACAATCTCTGTCGCGATCTCGCGCTGAGTGGCCAATAGTTCCGCCATCTTGCGTTCGTACTGCTCGCCCCAAAGAAGTTTGTTGTTGCGCACGTCAACGAGTTCGACACTGATGGTTAGATTATCGCCGCGTTGAGCGATGCGTCCGGTCATGACGGCACTCACTCCGAGTTCTGAGGCAATAGCATTGACGTCCGATTGTTTGCCCTTGTAGCGCATCACAGAACTTGTCGGACTAACTTTTAGTTTGGGAAGTTGGGAGAGACGATAAATCAGCGATTCAGCCAGGCCATCGGAAAGATATTCGGCATCCGGGTCGGCACTACTGTTCTGAAAAGGCAGCACCGCGATGGATTCGAACTGCTTGTTTGAGGAGAAATAACGGTAGCCGAAGAATGTTCCTATCAGGAGAACTAAACTCAACAAAGTAATTGATAACCTGACGGGAGATAGCAGCGCCGTCGGTGCCTCATCTGCTTCACTTGTCGGCTTGTTCAGCGAAGGCTGGTCCACCCGCATACCGACGCGCCGCACTAAATCTTGAAAGCGATCATCCCGAATAATAGTATCGCCCATGAAATGTGCCAGAACTTCGCTTTTGATCGCGACCATCTCGCCGCTTCGTTCTTCAAAGGCTTTTTCAAACCACTCGAACGCTTTATCATTCTCACCCAGCCCGGCATATACACGCGCAATACTGAACGGTGAAACGTATTGGCTCTTTTTCATCTCGAACAGTTGGTTGAGGATTTTGTCAGCATCGTCACGTTTGCCCGCAACGCCGTAAGCTGCACCAAGATATGAGAGTGCAGGAACGACAAAGTGACCCAGGGTCAGGGCCTTCTTATATGCTTCGATGGCTTCGTCATATTTGCCCGTCATGAGGTAGAGCCCACCTGATTGCGTTAATGCACCTGCGAAGTTTGGTTCTATCGCCTGCATCTTCCGTAACTGTTCAAAACCCTGGTCCACGCGCTGAGCGAGCCCATAGATACGAGCCATGAAAAACTGCACTACAAGCGAAAGTGGGTCTAATTCTATCGCTCGCTCTCCTTCTTTGATTGCCTCATCGAACCGTTCGCAGTTGGCTAGAAAGTGGCCGTATCGCCAGTGAGCATCAGGACTATTGGGGTTTAGTTCAATTGCTCGCCGATAATCCAATTCGGCCTTCGCAAAATCCCAATCGTAATAAAACTCAATACTTGCTCGTGATAGATAGGCGTCGCCCAGCCGGTCATCAATTTCCACGGCCCGGTCGATCAAAGCTCTCCACTTTGGGACGATCTGATGCGGAGCGACACTGCCAAAATAGAAAAGCGTCCCATAACAAAAGCCCAGACCGGCATAAGCGGGTGCGTATTCCGGGTCAAGCTCGATCGCTTTCTCAAAGTATTCAATGCCCTGTTGAAAGTAATCGGGAGTGTATTTGTTGTAGCAGTAACGACCTTGCAGATAGAGTTGATAAGCTTCCGTGTTGTCTGTGTAACGCTTGAGCAAGGCGGCTTTTTCGTCGCCGAACAGTTTCACTTTGAGAACGTCTATAATTGCAAGGGTGATTTCATCCTGCACATCGAAAATATCCTGCATCTCGCGGTCGTATCGCTCGGACCACAGGTGATAACCATCCGAGGCATTGACAAGTTGAACCGTGATTCGCAGGCGATTCCCAGAGCGTCTGACGCTCCCTTCCAATACAGTTCTGACACTTAACTTCTGCCCAATTTCGCTGACGTTAGTGTTTTTGCCTTTGAACGAAAACGCGGAAGTGCGAGCCGCGACTTTCAAATGATCAATCTTTGCCAAAGCATTGAGTAGTTCTTCAGCCAGACCATCGCAAAAGTATTCGTTGTTCGGGTCGGCACTTAGATTTGAAAACGGCAGCACGGCGATTGAATTGCGCGTTTCCGATGACGCGGTTGTTTGCGGACGAATGATTTGGGTCTTGAGTTCGACGGTACGGCTCGGTGGTGATGTTCGTTCGAGCTCCGCCTCAAATTCGAGTCGCTTCTGCAACTGTTTCAGATCAACCTGTAAATCGCTTGCCGTTTGATAGCGCTCGTTTTTGTTCTTGCTGAGGGTTCTGGTGACGATGCGTTCGAGTTCGGCGTTTGCGTCCTTCCGAAGCGTAAGAACAGAAATCGGCTCACGATGAATTAGGTTGGCTAATATATCTGTGATCGTCTCGCCGCGAAACGGCTGCTGTCTGGTCAACATCTCGTAAAGCACACAACCCAGACTCCAAATATCGGTACGCTTGTCAACTTCATGGCCGCGTGCTTGTTCGGGCGACATGTAAGCAACGGTTCCAATGATTAGTCCCGCCTGTGTCTGAAGTTGTTTTCGCGTCGCTTCTTCAGAGGAATCAAACCTGCCAGCCACCACGGGTGACGAGGTCAATTTCGCCAAACCAAAGTCGAGAACCTTGACGTAGCCGTCCGCACGAATCATTACATTGTCGGGCTTGATATCGCGGTGAATGATTCCCGCATCATGCGCTGCCTGCAGAGCGGAAGCGATCTGAATGGCGATCTCCAACGTTGTTGTGACCGTCATCGTGGTCCGGCTCATTCGCTTACGCAAGGATTCGCCATCGACGAATTCCGAAGCCAAAAAATGTGTCTGGTCTTCAGCGCCAAATTCAAAGATGGTCAAAATATTTGGATGATTGAGGGCCGAGGCAGCAAAAGCCTCGCGCTCAAAACGGAGCAGACGATCGGCGTCGGCGGCGATGTTTTCCGCTAAGACTTTCAGCGCCACTCTGCGGCGCAAGCGAGTATCTTCAGCCAGAAACACTTCGCCCATTCCGCCCTCACCAAGTTTCGAGACTACGCGGTAGTGCGAAAGTATTGAATTGGATGACAGTTGCTTACTCATTCTAGCTGTGAGTTCTAAACCGAGCCATCATAATATTGAACCTTTACACCGTAGGCTTTTGTCCGAAGGAATGGTCACATCTGTGGCCCAGCGGAAGGTGCTATTCAGAACGGGAGCTGCAGATAGGTAAAGCGCCTCATTCTAACCGTATTAGCTTGGGCGCGCTAGAAGACCTTGTGCACCGTGTTTACCAATATGCTGATCAGCAGACACTCGATTGAGCTTCAAAGTATCGATGTTTGTAATTTATTGATAAACTCAACATCGAATCGTACACCCTGGATGATCCAAAGGTCTCTAAGCCTACGAAGGATGTTGCAATTCTTCGATACAAATGTGACCTCAAAGGATCGTTTGATGGAAAACCGTTTAGGCCAGTCTATGCTACCGAAGTGTGGGTAAACCGTGGGGGTAAGTGACAAATAGTTTCCTACTCAGAAACGCCTGTGAGCTAGAAAGTCGTGTTGGCCCGAAGTCATTGACTAACTTCCGACAACTGAAGTATCGTTCCACCGCTTCAATAGAACTATCCTGCTGGGTTCGTCAGATCGCGTGCGAATTTCGATCTGCCCACTAACGGGTTCGGTGCCGATGAGCAATGGTGCCTATCCCAGTTCAGAATGCGGTCCTCGCAAAACAACTCTTTATCTTTGAAAGGAGATTCAATGATGTCCACCAGAAAGGTTTTGTTTATCCTCGTCATTTTGGGCGTCGTTGCTGCCTTGGGCATTCCACCTGTCTCAAGGACTCAATCCAATGATGAGCCTGCACGGGGTCATGTGAGAAAGCGCGGAGTAGACCTAGACGTTCGCTCATTGGGCAGGCAAATAGCAGATGATCTCACAGAGAATGGAAATCTGGTTGCGCTTGACGAAACCAGTCCAGTTCCCGGGCAGTCAGTTCCGCCGCAAATCAAGTTGCGTGGTGAGAATGTTCAAACAAATGACGGTGGCTTGGACAACATACAGACGTTCCCGCTCTTTCGCCCATTTGTCAAATTCACCCAAAGCGAAACCTCAATAGCTGCCTCAGGTCGCAACATTGTTGCCGCGTACAATACGTCGGCAAATCAGCCTCTGATTCAAATTGCGCCCGGGGTATTACGATTCACTCAACGGTTCCTCTCAGGATTTTCCCACTCGGCTGATGGCGGGAAAACCTGGACCAGCGGGTTCATGCCTCCCGTTGCAGGAAGTCCCTTCACCTTTGGCGATCCCGTCGTGGATGTGGACCGACACGGGAATTTCTATTTCTCAGGATTAGGCACAAATGCGGCTGGACAATTCACTATCCAGGTTAACAAGTCCACAGATGGTGGTGTTACCTGGAGCGGCGCGGTAACCGTGCAGCAGGACAATGGGGGCGACAAGGAGTGGCTTGCGGTAGGGCGTGATCCGGTGGCCGGGAATCGTGACAATGTTTACGTTACTTGGACAAGTTTCCAGGCAACGGGCCAACAGTTGCGCTTCGGACGCTCGACCGATGGCGGCGCTACCTGGACAACGAAAACCATTTTTGCTCCCACGCCTGATCCGAATCCCGCCAACCCGCAAAACAGCCTCCAGTTCACGAATCCGTTTGTGGACCCTGTAACCGGTCGCCTGTATGTTCCTTTTGCGCGTTTTAGCAACTCGGATACCGACTTCCTTCAGATTATGGTTTCCGATGATGCTGGCGACACCTTCTCTTTCCTGAACTTTAATGTTCCCGGCGCACCCAATCCGACTCTATTGCCGGTTGTTCAAGCGGGGGAACTCATCGATTGTCGTTCAGGAGGGTTTCGTTTGAGCATTCACGCGGGTCCGGATATTGGAGGGCGATTCGGTCTGCGAAGCTTTGTGAACGCTTCGCGTCTAACCATTCAGCCAGCGTTTGCCGCGCGTAATGGAGTTCTCTACCTCGCTTGGTCGAATTCTACGAGCCCAATTTTCGGGGACCCTAACGGGAGATCCAACATTCTGTTCATCCGATCTGACAACGGCGGCCTTACCTGGTCGACACCCATTCAGGTAAATCCGATTGTAGCGGCGGATGTCCATCATGTGTTGCCATCATTAGCTATTGATGTGGACCCAAATGATGTGCACATAGCCTACTACACGCAACATGCTGACGGAACGGTGGATGTAGATCTCGCCAATTCCCGCGACGGTGGCAACTCTTTCATTGACAGTAGAACCCTTCGGGTTACCAGCACATCATTTGCCCTGGCGCCCACTAATGTCCGTCTGACAAACACCACGAGCACGAATTATGATCGCACAATTCAACCGTGCTACATGCTTGGCGAATATTTGAGCGCGAGATCTGCCAACGGCGCAGTCCATGTTCTCTGGGGCGATGGTCGTAACACGGTTACGCAGCCCGTAAACCCGCTGGATCCCATATCTGGTCAAACACATTCCCAGGAGGATGTGTTCTATCAGAAGGTGAAAGCACAGTAAGACACTCAACGATCAGGGCATATCAAAGGGGTCCGTGATGTGAGTACATCAGGTGGGCCCCTTTTAATCGAGTGGCTCTTCATGATGTAGAATGTCCACCACTCAGAGTCGCCTATGTTGCTCGAGCATTTATTTGGCGTGTCATCCTAACAGATTCAGTGTAGTTCACCTTTGCTAGACGATTACTTTTTATTCTCCGACGCTAATTTGTTCAGCTTCTGAATCAGCTCGCGGACCTCAGCGGCGTATTCGCCCTTTGGCGCCAGGCGAACATATTCTTGATATTCAACTTGAGCGCGCTGATGCTGGTTGAGCTTCAGCAGAATATTTCCAGCAAGCAGATGTGCTTCGGCAAAGTCAGGCTTCAATTGCAGGGTGCGGCCTATTGAGGGTCCGGCTTTCATAACTTCGCCCTTATCCAGGTAAAGCCGGCCAAGCGTGAAGTGGCCATTCCAGTTCTTATCGTCGAGCTTGAGTCCATTGAGCAACGAACGCTCGGCATCGTCAAAACGCTTTTCTCGCCAGTAAACTTCGCCCAGAGCCAGGAGGGTCGTCGGATTACCAGATTTGATCTCTAACGCACGAAGCAAGGCCGCTTCGGCCTTTTGCCAGTCACGCAGATTTATCAACGCGGTCCCTAGTAGTAATTGGGCTTCTAAAAACTCTGGATAGATGGAGATGGCTTTCTGGAAATGAGCGATTGCGTCTTGGTGACTCTTCCGGGAAAGCGCCACGCGACCGCGCGCATATTCCTCACGCGCAGTGGGCGGCACCCTGGCGTCGACAACGTCAGTTAGACTTGCGGCGCCGGTGGGATCTTTCGAGCGGTCTGATGTTAGTTCAAATACGAGGAATGCCCGAGAAACGACTTGCAAATCGGCGTCTTGCTGCGCCGGCCGAAAACCGGGAGCCTTGATAACAACTTTGTAATAACCGCGCTGTAGATTCAGGAAGCGAAAGCGGCCGTGGTTGTCAGTGGGCATTTGATCGACCACACCGCCACTGAATCTTTCGAGGTACACCTGAATTCCCGGCGCTGAACCTCCCGTTTCAGTTATCCGCACTTCACCAGTTATCTCTATGGTTTGACCGGCTCCTGTATAGGTGTCCCGGTCGCGTTGCGCGAAGGTAGGCATTGCAACCAGCAAGAGGGCGAGAACAAGCCGCAGGCGAATCATAAGACGGAACATCAGTACTTATCCTCCGTGCCTGACTGGCGAGAGCATGCATGATGATGCGTGAGAGCGCAAGAAACCAGTGCAAAAACAAACGCCGGGCGGTAGGGTAAACCGCCCGGCGAAATGAAATCAAGAGCTCCACATCGGACCGGGTTCTAGTGTCTGTAAGTCAAGCCGAATTGAATCAACCGAGCTGGAACAGCCGTCGTGGTGATCTGGCCAAAGGTGGATGCAGTGCCAATATCCACAGACGACGGAAACCGGAATATGGGATGGTTCCAAAGGTTAAAGGTATCCATGCGGAATACAAGCTCGTGACTTTCTTTGAAATGTAAGCTCTTGATCAAAGATAAGTCCCAATTCTGCTGCCTTGGCCCACGGAAAAAATTCCGCGGGGCATTGCCGAAGGCTTGGACTCCCCCGCCCGCCGAATTCGCAACGGCTGGTGCGGTGGTGAAGCAGGCTGGATTGAGGTAGTGGTCCAACCGAGCTTGAACTGAGCCGGTAGTGTAAAAATTTGAGCAACCACCACTCAAGGTCGCAGTTTCGAAGCCATTGCTTATTCCAAAAGCGCCGCCAGCACTGCTGTCAAAAGCGGAGAACGGCAATCCGCTTTGATAAGTTACAATTCCGCTAATGGTCCATCCTCGGAAAAGCTGGTTGTGAAAGAAGCTGTTGTTCGGTACCGGCAGATCGTAAGAATAGCTGACCACCAGACGCTGCGGACGGTCAAAGTCTCCGAGGGCTTTGCTTGCGAGCGACAGGCTCTGATTGTTAAAGATGTTGGCTCCTCCTTGACCGTTACGAGTTTGATTCAACTCGTCCGTGCTTTGTGAGCCGCTGACATTGTCAATGGTCTTGGACCATGTGTATGCCGCCTGGAAATAGAGGCCCTTGCTAAAACGGTGTGAAAGCGTCGCTTGTAATGAGTTGTAAGTGGCGAAGCCGATGTTACCCGAGTAGCGAGAGCCGCGCCTGCGCGACAGACCGATAATCTGATGTCGCAACTCCTCGTTGGCGGCAGTGTTGGTCGTGATTGTATAGCTGACGCCGCTCATGTCCTTTACGGTGATCGGGCTCGAAGGACTGGCAAGCGGCGCTATAAACGGGTCCCAGATGCCGATGCCGCCGATGTAGTGCGAGCCTACATACCCAACCTCGACGGCCCATCCCCTGGACAGATCACGCTGTAGAGTCAAATTCCACTGCTGCGTGTAAGGCGTGTAAGCATCAAGCGGCGCAGTGGTAAACGATGCCAGGTTGATCGAGCAGTTGGTAGCCGTACCACCATAATTCAGGCACATCTGCCCCAGATCGTTGACAAAAATCGGCGCCACGTTTGGATCATTAACATCCAGCGGGCCCGTGCCGCTGGTTCGCCGCAGTCCTGCAAAGTGCGTTCCCTGTGGTATGAATGCGGTTGCGATGATCGACGGCGGCGGTATTGCCGCTAGTGGGTTTGCCAATTGGCCCGAAGCCGGGTTTGAATTACTCGAGAGGGGCTGTACGGTGAAAGGCGCCGCCAGAGAGTTCTGCAAGATGTTCTGGTTCGAAAGCCGCTGGAAATAAATGCCATAGCCGCCACGCAGAATCGTCTTCTGATTCCCCTCAATATCCCAGGCAAAACCGACGCGAGGAGCAAAGTTGTTTCCATCGAAGCAACTCTTCAGCGCGCAATCGGAAACGCCCGGTGTCCCGGTGAAGCCTGCGAGGTTGACCTTGGCCGGAATCAAGAAAGGGTTTTTGCCTTGAGCGGCCAGCGTCGGGTCAAAAATACCCGCGCGGAAAAGCTTGTCATGGCCAAAGCTCATCCCTTCCCAGCGCAAACCAAAATTGAAAGTCAGCCGGGCCGAACGGCGATAGTCATCCTGAACGAACCCTGCGAAATCCGTGGCCACGAAGTTTCGCGCTGGATCTCCGAAGCCCGACTGAATGGCCGTGACCCGGCCCTGAAGAAAGTTCTGAAAAGCTGTGAAGGCGTTACCGGTTCCCGTGGTGGATCCAAAGGTTAGTGCTCCGCGAACGGCAAAGTTATTGAAGCGATTTAGCTGGTATTGAATCGACTCTCCACCGATGCGCAACGTGTGCTTGCCCCGGATCCAAGAGAAGGTGTCCACGATGTTGTATTGATTGGACACGGTTCCACGATCGTCGTTCACGCCCGTGCCGATCTGGAAGGTACCGGTGATAGCTACTCGGTACATGCCAGGGAATTGTGAGCTATTACCGCGGGTGGCACCGATGTCGGATATGGGCACTGTGTCGGTCGGGATGTTAGCAAACAGGAACCGGCTGTAACCCAGCCGCAACTCGTTCACTTTCCTGGCACTGAAGATGTGGGTTTCAGTGATGGAAAGAAACCGATTCCACTGTGTGTCTGTGCGGGGATTCGCCAGACTAGTGTCAGTGCCGAAGGGTTTGGTAACGAAACCATTGTCCCAGAACCAGCGACCGGAAATCTTGTCTTTGCCATTACGCATGCTGCGATCGTAGCTGATAACGTACTGGTTATCTCGAATGGGTGCGACGTCTGAGAATTGGCACCGGAACGTTCCGTTTACGCCTCCGGTCAGACCTCCGCATCCACTTTGGGTCAGACGCGGAACAAGAAACGTTCCGCCGAAGCGAGCGCTTCTCAAATTCAGAATGTTGACAGCCACCGGATCAATCTGTGCCGCAGTCAAACCTACTGTTTGGCCGGGATAAGTCGCGGAAGCGAGCAACGCAGCACTTGTTGAGCCGTCGGGATTGGTGGGAAACGCCTGAACCGTCGGAGCTGTCGATGAGCCGTTCGGGTCGATGCCATTACGCGCGCGTACACCCTGATAGTTGAAGAACCAGAAGCCACCAAGCTTGGGAACGGGACCACTGCCGCTGCCGCCAAAAACATTTTGCAGCAAGCGCGCCCGCTTACTCAATCCGGCGGAATTGCGAAACCACTCATTCGCATTGAGGGCGTCGTTGCGATGCGACCAGTAGCCCTCCCAGTGAAACTTCTTTTCTCCCGATTTGATCACCAAGCCCAAAGCGCCACCGCCTTTGCTGCCCTGCGATGCATCATAAAGCGAAGTTGCAACCTTCATTTCTTGCAGCGTGTTCGGGTTCGGCAAAGGAACAGTGTCAAAGTGCGCGAGGTTAAAATCGTTCACGTTGATGCCTTCCAGCGAGACGCTATTGTTGCTGGTGCGTTGCCCGTTCACAGTGACATCCGCAGTACCGCGGCCGGCACTGCGTACATCCGTCGGTTCGCCGGTCACGCCTGTAGAGAGATTAAGCAGGAACAGAAAATTAGGCGCAGCCAGCGGCAGAGTCCTTAAAGTCTGAGCATCCAGCGCCTGGCCGGTCGTTGCACTTGAAGGATTGATCAGCGAGGGAGTCGCCTCGACGTTAACAGTCTCCTGGATGCGACCTGCTTCGAGTGACACATCTTGTCGCGTGGTCTCCGTGATCTGGACCCGCACGCCGGCAACCACGGCCTTCTTAAAATTGGTGGCCGAAATCTCCAGCCGATAAGCCCCAGGGGGTAAGAAGGTGGCACTATAGCCGCCATCGCCACCTGTGGTTATTGTGCGCTCGGACCTGCCAGTGCTCTCGCTTATCACATCTACCGTGGCTCCCTGTACGAGTGCACCCGATTCATCTGTGACCACTCCGGTGATGCCTCCGGTCTGGATGGCTTGACCAGACACGATCACAACAAACAATCCGACGAGCAACGCACTTGCTAGAAAGTGAACACCTTTAAGCATCGTAGCTTCCTCCTTTTTTTTTGAAACCGAGCTGATTACGATTGGGATCCAGTACACGCGAGCCTGAAACGCAGAAGCTTTAGTTTCGGCTTTAGGCAATTAATGTTCCGCGGTCAGCCAGGGTCGGTTGATGCTGTTGAACTTGAGACGCTGGCACTTTTGCTATTCCGATTGTCCGTGGCGGTCTGACTCCAGATGAATTTTTGGTTTCCTCCAAATTCTTGGATCTCAGAATAATGGACCTTCCGTCCCCTTTGCCACCAAGTAGTGAAGCCGCACGACACCGTCTGAAAAATGTTTGCAGGAGCGGAGACTCAGCTGAATTTCTCGCCGCCCAGACCCCAAGAGCGGGATGCCCTCCCCAATGAACGTTGGCATTACATGAATGATGAACTCGTCGATCTGGTCTTGGTCGACGAATGCCCCGATCAGTGCGGCACCACCCATCATCCAGATGTTCTTGCCCTGCTGAGCCCGGAGATGTTTTGCGAACACCGCAGGCTCTTCAGTGACGAGCTCCACTCCAGGTGCCCTTACCAGGCCAGTCGCATCTCGGGAAAAGACGTAGTGTTTGGGCTGCGTCTCGAATCGGGCTCCGTGCTGAAGGCCAAACTCATATGTCTTTCGCCCAAGCACGATCGAATCGATAGATCGGCGGAATGCTCCCATGCCGTAGTCACCAGCCGTCCGTGGACGATTCAGCCAATCAACGCTGCCGTCGGGGCGAGCAATGAAGCCGTCAGCACTTGTGGCGATGTACACAACAATCTTTCGCATGTTTACTCTAGGTGGTCTTCACTTCTGCTTTTGCGCAACTACAAAGAGCCAATGAGACCCTAACGTGAACGGTTGGCAATCCAGCGAGGCGTACAGACACTGCACTGCAAGACCTGCTCGTTCGAGCATCCTCCGTAGTTCTCCTACTGTGTAAACCCAGTGCTTAGATTGTCTGGTCTCAACCTTTCCATCCCTCACGAACGTGTAATCGGTATCCAGGCA
>Ga0070699_100001055_pt1 | contig 25627 bp, 27 predicted proteins | sample KBSK1503metaG_FD_65473 | JGI IMG/M metagenome (GOLD analysis project Ga0070699, IMG submission 65473) | Corn, switchgrass and miscanthus rhizosphere microbial communities from Kellogg Biological Station, Michigan, USA - KBS K1-50-3 metaG | ecosystem: Host-associated > Plants > Roots >...
GGTTGGGCGGCGGCGACGGATCGCCGCGGGAGGAACGCAGTCATCGGTTCAGCCGTGATAGCGGGCGGAGAGCCCACTTCGCGCGATGATACCCCGGCCGACCCGCATACCGGCCTGCCCGTTGGGCCGGTCGATCGTGACCTCCGGCGCGGCCTGGCGGTGCCCTCAGTAGCGGGCACCGAGGGCCGGCCTCCGGTCGCGCCCGCCCGGCCGAACGACCGGCCGGCCCGCGGTCGGACTACCCGGCGACGACCCGGAGCTCGCGCGGCTCGTTGTTCAGCACGATCGGGCCATCGGGGCCGCAGACGACGATGTCCTCGATCCGGGCGCCGAACCGACCGGGCAGGTAGATCCCCGGCTCGATGCTGAACGCCATCCCGGCGGCCAGCGGCTGACGGTTTCCGGCGACGACGTATGGCTCCTCGTGGCCCTCGAGCCCGATGCCGTGGCCCGTCCGGTGGAAGAAGTTCTCGCCGTAGCCCTCGCCGTCGATGATGTCGCGAGCCGACCGGTCGATCGTCTCGGCGGCGACCCCCGGCCGAACGGCGGCGCTGGCTGCGCCGTGGGCCGCCAGCAGCACCGCGAAGAGGTGGCGGAACTCCTCAGTCGGTCCGTTGGCGTCGTCACCGCCGGTGACCCACAGCGTGCGGGTCGTGTCGCTGTTGTAGCCACCGAGCGTGCCGCCGATGTCCAGCACGATCGGCTCGCCGGGCTGGATCACGCGGTCGGACGCCTGGTGATGGGGCGATGCCGCATTCGGCCCGGATGCGACGATCGCGAACTGGGCCAGCTCGTGGCCTTCCGCCCGGAGCCGATCCCGCACCTCGGCCGCGACGTCCATCTCGGTCCGTCCGACGAGCGGTCCCGACGCGATCTGGTCGATGACGCGATCGGCGGCCGCCCCGGCCAACCGCAGCAGCGCGACCTCGTCCTGGTCCTTGATCATCCGGAGCTCGCGCAGGAGCGGGTTCATCGACAGCCACCGAACGCCGCGGCGACGCTCCTGGAAGTGGAGCAGGTGCATCGCCCACATCCGATCCGAGACCAGGATGTCGACGTCGCCGTCGTCGCGATCGGCGAACCGGTCGAGCACGGCGGCCCATGGGTCGTCGGTCTCCTCCCAGGTCTCGATCCGGATGTCCGGCCGGACGCCGGCCCGGGCGGCGTCGAGCTCCAACCGGGGCACGAACAGCACGGGCTCCGACGACGGCCCGCCGATGGTCAGGCAGGTCAGGCGTTCCAGCGGCGTCGCTTGATAGCCGGTGAGGTATTCGAGATCCGGACCGACCCCGACGATCGCGCCGTCCAGCCCCTCGCCGCCGAGCATCTCCGCGAGCCTCGTCAGGCGCTCGACGTGGCGCGCCGCCGGGACGACCGGACGACTGGCGGCTGCCGTGCTCATCGTGAAGCTGCCATCTGTTCGGATGCGGTCGCATCCAGCCAGCGGCCGATCGTCCCCGGCCCGTCCTCGAACAGCTTGCGGTAGGCGAGGACCTTCTCGGCGCCGGCGACGAACGCCCGCTTCCGGAGGGCCACGTCGTCGTGGGGGCCGACGGCCAGCACCCGCGCGCCGGCCGAGCGGGCGCGCTCGACCGCGGCGACCGGGTCGTAGGCGAGGGCGGTCAGGTCGACGATCGCGAAGTCCGCACAGACGAGCGCCTTGTCGAGCTCCGGAGCGGTCTTCGCCGGGGCGGGCTCCCCGCCGGCGGCCTCGACCGCCCGGGCGAGGCGATCCGCCCAGACGAGGTCCTGGGCGAGGATCGCGATCCGTGGGCGGCTCACCGCGAGCGCCTCACCGCAGCGACTGGGCGAGGTGGTGGAAGACGTCGCGCGCCGTGACGACGCCGGTCGGGCGGCCGTCCTCGACGATCGGGATGTGGCGGAACCCACCGACCGCCATCTTGTTGATCGCGACCGCGATCGTCTCGTCGTGGCGGAGCACGACCGGGTCGTGGGTCATGAGCGCGCCGATCGATCGGTCGGACGGCGATGTCCCGGCGACCTTCAGGACCGCGTCGCGGTCGGTGAAGATGCCCACGAGCCTGCCGCCGTCGACGACGAGGACGCAGTCGATGCCCTTGTCATGCATCCGCCGGATCGCCTCGTCGACGTCGGTCGACGCGTCGACGATCTCCGGCGGGATGATCCCGAGCGCGTCGAGATGCTCGCCGAGGAGCTGCCCGTGGAACCCGATCGCGGGCTCAGGGGTGTCCCGACCGGCGAGATCCGAGCCGCAGTTGTCACAGACGTCGGAGCCCAGCAGGTTCTCGTAGCCGCAGGTCGGGCAGCGCATCGATCCCCTCTACTCGACGGTCCAGGTCTCGCCACTCGCCAGCACGGCGGCGAGGTCGCCCTCGCCGGAGGCGGCGACGGCGGCGGAGATCTGCTGCTGGATCAGCTGGTCGTGAGTGGGCCGAGGCACCGCGCGGAAGACGCCGACGGGCACGGGGAACTCCGGCCAGAACATCCGCGACAGCATGAGGGCGAGATAGGGCTCCTCGGCGGTCTCGTCGTGGACGAGAAGGTCGGCCTCGGTGACGCCGTTCTCGCCGAGCGTGACGATCTCGGGGTGGAGGCCCCGCAAGCGGATCCCCTTGTCCCGGTCCTTCCCGAACATCATCGGCTTGCCGTGCTCGAGCATGAGCATCCGGTCCTCGCGGACCTCGCGGTCGGTGAAGTCGCGCCACGCCCCGTCGTTGAAGATGTTGCAGTTCTGGAGCACCTCCACGAACGTCGAGCCGTGGTGGAGGCCCGCCCGCTGGAGGGTGTGCTGGAGATGCTCTGTGTGGGTGTCGACGCTGCGGGCGACGAACGAGGCCTCCGCGGCGAGCGCGACAGTCAGCGGCTGGATCGGCGTGTCGACCGTCCCGGCCGGGGTCGACTTGGTCTTCTTCCCGAACTCCGACGTCGGCGAGGCCTGGCCCTTCGTCAGCCCGTAGATCCGGTTGTTGAACATCACCATCGTGATGTCGACGTTGCGCCGCATCGAGTGCAGGACGTGGTTGCCACCGATCGACAGCGCGTCGCCATCGCCGGTGATCACCCAGACCATCAGGTCGGGCCGGGCGGCCTTGAGGCCGGTGGCGAGCGTTGGAGCCCGGCCGTGGATGGTGTGGAACCCGTACGTGTTCATGTAGTACGGCAGCCGGCCGGAGCAGCCGATCCCGCTGATGAAGACGATCTTCTCCTTCGGGACGCCGAAGTCCGGCATCTGTTTCTGGGTCTGGGCGAGGATCGAGTAGTCACCGCAGCCGGGGCACCAGCGGACCTCCTGGTCGGACACGAAGTCCTTGCGGGTGAGCTGGATGACCTCGGCGTTCTCGGGGCTCAGGGCCGCCGCCTTCGGCTGTCCATCGCCGCTCGGCGGGTTCGTCGTGTCCGGCATGTCAGTCACCGACCCCAAGGATCTTCTCCGCCTGCTCGACGATCTCGGCGATCCGGAACGGCTTGCCGCGGACGCGGTTGTAGCCCTCGGCGTCGATCAGGAACTGGGCCCGGATCAGCATCAGGAGCTGGCCGAGGTTGACCTCGGGGACCAGGACCCGGCGGAAGCTCCGGAGCACCTTCTCGGTGTTCGAGGGGAACGGGTTCAGGTGGCGGAGATGGGCGTGGGCGACGCTCCGGCCTTCGGCCTGCATCCGCTCGACCGCGCTGCGGATCGCCCCGTAGGTCGAGCCCCAACCCAGGATCAGCAGGTCGCCGCGGTCCGGCCCGAAGAGCTCGAGCTCCGGGATGTCGTCGGCGATCCGGGCGACCTTCGCCTGGCGGAGCAGCTGCATCCGATGATGGTTGTCCGGGTCGTAGCTGACGTTGCCGCTGATGTCGGCCTTCTCCAGCCCGCCGATCCGGTGCTCGAGGCCCGGCGTCCCGGGGACGGCCCACTTGCGGGCGAGCGTCTTGGGGTCGCGGTCGTACGGGTGGAAGGTCTCCTTCTCCGTCCAGTTCCGGACCGAGATGTCCGGCAGGTCCTCGAGGCTCGGGATCTTCCACGGCTCCGCCCCGGTGGCGAGGAACGCGTCGGACAGGTAGACGACCGGGGTGACGTACTTGAGGGCCAGCCGCCAGGCCTCGATCGCCAGGTCGAAGCACTCGCCCGGCGTCGCGGGTGCGACGACCGGGATGGGTGAATCGGAGTTGCGGCCGAACATCACCTGGAGCAAGTCGGCCTGCTCGGTCTTGGTGGGCATCCCGGTCGACGGGCCGGCGCGCTGGACGTCGATCACGACGAGCGGCAGCTCGACCATGACGGCTAGCCCGAGCGCCTCGGACTTCAGGGCGATGCCCGGTCCGGACGACGCGGTCAGACCCAGCGCCCCGCCGTAGCTCGCGCCGATCGCGGCGCCGATCGCAGCGATCTCGTCCTCGGCCTGGAACGTCTTGACGCCGAAGCTCTTGTAGCCAGACAGCTGGTGAAGGATGTCCGAGGCTGGCGTGATCGGGTAGGAGCCGTAGAAGAGCGGTCGCTTCGCCAGCTTCGACGCGGCGAGCATCCCGAGCGCCGTCGCCTCGTTGCCGGTGATGTTCCGGTAGGTGCCGGGCTCCAGGTGGGCGGGCGCGACGCGGTAGTGGGTATGGAAGATCTCGGTCGTCTCGCCGAACGCATAGCCGGCTTTCAGAGCCCGCGTGTTCGCCTCGGCGACGACCGGCCGCTTGCCGAACTTGTCGTCGATCCAGCGGACGGTGCCGTCGTAGTCGCGGCCGTAGAGCCAGAACATGATCCCCAGGGCGAAGAAGTTCTTCGTCAAGTCCTTCTGCTTCGAGGTCATGTCGAGCCCGTCGAGGGACCGCTCGTTGAGCGTCGAGATCGGGATCTCGAAGAGCGCGAACTGCTTGAGGGAGCCGTCGGTGAGCGGGTTCGCCGCGTAGCCGGCCTTCGTCAGGTTCGCGGCCGTGAACGCGTCGCTGTTGACGATCAGCGCGCCGCCGGCCGGCAGGTCGCCGACGTTCGTCTTGAGGGCCGCCGGGTTCATCGCGACGAGGACGTCGGGTTGGTCGCCCGGGGTGTGGATGTCGGTCGAGCTGAAGCTGATCTGGAAGCCGGAGACGCCGGGCAGGGACCCGGCCGGCGCGCGGATCTCAGCCGGGAAGTCGGGCAGCGTGCTGATGTCGTTGCCGTAGACCGCGGCCGTCCGGGTGAACTGTGTCCCGGTCAGCTGCATCCCGTCGCCGGAATCGCCGGCGAAGCGGATCGTGACGCGATCGAGCTCCTGCGTCCGCGGCTCGATCTCGCGCGTCGTGGTCACCGGCTCGTCAGCCCCCTTCGGCTCGGCGCATCGTCTGGTGCGGCCGCGGTGGGAGGTTGAGCAGCTCCTCCGGGAACGCCTCGGCGAGGTACTTGAGGACGTCCTGGGGCCGGATCACGCCCTGCAGCGTGTCGTCGTCGTCGAGGAGCGGGACGTTCCGGTAGCGGCCGGTCTGCATCAGCTCGATCGCGCCGCGGACCGTCTCCTCGAGGTGGAGGTGGTGCGGTCGGGTCGTCATCAGTGTTTCGACCGGCTGCGACAGGTCGATCGGCGGGACATCACCGCCGACGAGGCGACCGAAGATGTCGCGCTCGGTCAGGACGCCCGTCAGCCGTCCGTCGGACCCGACGACGAACACGGAATCGCCTGTCCCCGACCGCCGGATCGCGGCGAGGCAGTCCGCCAGGCTGGTCCCCGGCCGAACGGTGACCGGGGCCTTGCGGCCGACCACCTGCAGGCGCTCGTCGAGGAGGGTCGGCACGCGCGCCGCCACGGCGCGTTCGGTCAGCTCGTTCACGCGGGCAAGTGTATCCACTTCGGTTCGACGGGCCGGTCGACGAGGTCACCGCCGTCGACCGGCGAGCGGTCCCCCGTGACTGCTAGCCTCGCGCGGTGGATCGCCGCCGGGCCCTCGGGATCGCGCTCGTTGCCGTGTCGGCCGCTGGTTTCGGCTCCGGGACGATCCTGTCGAAGCCGATCTACGCCGCCGGGCTCGACTGGCTCCAGCTCCTCGCCTGGCGGTTCACCTTCGGCGCGGTCCTCTCCTGGGCGTGGGTGCTCCTGTCAGCGCGGCGACGTGCCGCGGTCGCGCGACTCGCCGGTCCGCCGGCGCTCGCCGCAGTCGGGCTGGGCGTCTGGTTCACGGGGAACGCGGGCACGTACTACGCCGGCCTCGAGACCGTCCCGGCCTCGCTGGCTGGTGTCCTCGTCTACATCTACCCGGCCCTCGTGGCGGTCCTGTCGATCCGCTTCGCGACGCGGCTCGCCGGCCGCCGACCGTGGATCGCCCTCGGCGTCGCCGTGGTTGGCGGCGTGCTCGCGCTCGGCGGGATCCAGCTGGCGACGCCACCGCCTCCCGGCGGGATCCTCCTGGTCCTCGCCTCGCCGGTGATCTACGCCGGCTGGATCATCCTGTCGGCCCGACTCGCCGGCGAGCGCTCCGATCGGCTCGCCCACGAATCGAGGGGCGAAGGAGCCGACGATGCCGGAGCGGCAACCACGCTGATGATCACGGCGACGGCCGGGGTCTTCGTGGCGGCGGCGCTGGTCTTCGGTCATCCGCTGGGTCCCGAGGCGATCCCAGGCGACATCTGGCCGCTCCTCCTCGCGAACGGCTTCGCCAGCACGTTCCTCGCGATCCAGACGTTCTACGCCGGCGCCCGCCGGATCGGCGCCGCGCAGGCGGCGCTGGTGAGCACGATCGAGCCGCTGGTCATCGTGATCCTGGCGGCGATCGTCCTCCACGACGTCCTCGCCCCGATCCAGCTGGTCGGCGCGGCGCTGATCCTGGTCGGGGTGGTCGTCGCTCAGACAGCCGAGCGTCCGCGCGGCGCGCCGGAGCCAGCCGCGCCGCTCGACGGCGTTCTCACCCCGGCGCCAGCCGGTCGGTCGGGGCCGGCGTCCTAGGCCGCGACCGGATCCCCGTCCGGCGGCGGGAGGTTCTCGAAGACGTAGAGGAGGCGCTTCCGGCGGCCGGGGTTCCCGACGAGGACACGCGTCGGGACGACCGGCGCGAACCAGCTCAGGACCTTCTCGTTCGTCAGCCCGTGGTGGCAGTTCCGCGGGTCGTCCATGACCCAGTCGATCGGCAGCGAGAGCATCGCGTGCCGGGCGACCCGGCAGACCTCGCGGAACGCCTCGGGCTGACGATCCCCGAGGTGCTCGAAGACCTGCAGCGCCATGAAGAGGTCGTATGCCTTGTCGTCGAACGGCCACGGGGCCTGTCGCGCGTCCGCGACGACCCGCCGGCCCTCGGCCTCGAGGCGGTCCTGCTCGCGGATGTCCATCACGTCGGCGCCGACGATGAGCGAGCGGAGGTTCGGCCCGAGCTCCAGCGCGGTCCGGAGGTCGTCCCGGTCGATCAGGCGGGACGCTTCGTCGGCGGCCACCCGCATGTACCCGATGCGTGGCCGGTAATACGGCTCGCGGGCCGCGAGATCGACGATCTCGTGCCGCCGGAGCGCCCGGATCGGGCGGGGCCGTGCGCCCCGGGCGCGGCTGGCAACGTCACCGACGGCCGACGTCAATCGGCTGGCGAGGGTCGGGATGGACAGCCGCGAGCCACCGCTGACGATCGGCTCGGCGACGCGCCAGATCGGCAAGAGGACCGGCCGCAGAGGCCGCAACCGTTCGCGAAGGGGCGCCATCGACACCGCTTCCTCGGCGTCCGCTCAGCCGCGCACGGCGGCGAAGAAACGCTTCGCGCCGTCGGCCACGAACGCCCCGTCGGACCCGATCCCGACGAACGTGAACCCGAGCTCGAGGTGACGCGGGACCACGGCGGTGTCGTAGACGAGGATGCCGGCGGCCTTGCCGCGGGAGCGACAAGCGGCGACGACCCGCTCCAGGGCCCCGAGATAGTCGGGGTGCTGGAACTGGCCCGGGATCCCGAGCGAGTGCGACAGGTCGGCCGGGCCGACGAACAGGACGTCGACCCCGTCGAGGGCGGCGATCTGCTCCACCTCGCGCAACCCGCCCGTCGACTCGATCTGGATAATCCCGACGACGCGCTCGTTGAGGCGCTTCACTTCAGGGTGGGAGACGACGCCGAGACCGGCGCCGCGAACCCGGGTCGCCACGCCGCGGATCCCGTCGGGCGGATAACGCAGGAAGGTGACGGCCTCGCGGGCCTGCTCCGCGCTATCAAGGCGCGGGACCATGATCCCGCGGGCCCCCATGTCGAGCGCGCGCCCCACCTTGATCCGCTCGCCGGACTGGACGCGGACGAGGGCCGTCGACCCGCCGAGCTCGACCGCGCGGAGGAGGCCGGGCAGATCCGCCTCGGTCCCGGAGCCGTGCTCGAGGTCGACGAGGAGCCAGTCGTAGCCGACGGCGCCACAGACCTCCGCCGAGGCCGTCGAGCCGAGATCGAGGAAGAGGCCGACGAGCGTCTCGCCGCGGAGGGTCCGGTCGCGGAAGGACCGGTCGAATGGGTCGCGCACGTCCGTATCATGCCCGGCCGTCCGGTCGGTCGAGCGGCCCGGACACCGGCTCCGGCCAAGGTTGAACCGTGACGGGGGTGCGACCATCAATGACAGGTGAAGCGCCCACCCGGGTGCCGCTGGAGCCCAAGCCATGCGGACGAGGTTGGTCGAACGGGCCCGAGACGGCGACGACGTCGCCTTCACGGAGCTGGTCGACATGGACGGCGACCTGTGCTACTCGATCGCGTATCGGATCTTGCGCGACGTTGAGCGGGCCCAGGATGCCGTCCAGCAGGCATTCCTCCTCGCCTGGCGCGAGCTCCCGCGGCTCCGAGATCCGGAGCGCTTCTCCCCCTGGCTCCATCGACTCCTCGTGAATGCCTGTTACGAGGAACACCGGCGCCATCGGCGATGGACCTCGCGTATCCGGGCGCTGCCGTTCGACGGACCGGTCAGCGCCGACCCGACGGTCTCGATCGACGATCGAGACGCCCTCGATCGCGCGTTCCTGCGGCTGACCCCGCAGCATCGCGCGGTCTTCGTCCTGCACCACCACGCGGGGCTTCCGCTGGCGGAGATCGCCGAGATCGTCGGCGTCCCCATCGGCACGGTGAAGTCCCGCCTCCACCACGCCATCCGATCCCTGCGTGCGGCACTCGTCGCTGACGGCCAGGTCGATTCCACGGAGGCACGACCGGCATGAACCAACTGCGTGATCCTGACCCGATCATCGCCACGTGGCTGGACGACGGCCCGGTCGACCTGCCGGCCGACACCCGGCGGGCGATCCTGGTTAGCCTGCGAACGCAGCCTCGCGCTCGGCGGATGGCGATCCTGAGAGGATCGTTCATGTCTTCGATCAATCGGCTTGCCACGGCCGCGGTCATCGTGCTCGCGGTCGGCGCTCTGTCCGTCTTCGTCCTGTCCAACCGCGCCGGCGGCCCGGGCGGCATCGCGACCCCGTCCGCTTCGAGCGGACCGTCGCCCACGACCGCGCCGTCGTCGTCGCCATCGATTGCGCCGACACAATCGGCCTCGCCCCTTAGCACGGCCGCCTGGCTGCCGTTCACCTCGACCCAGTACGGCTACCAGATTGCCTATCCGCCAACCTGGACGGCGGAACGCGCCACACGAAACTGGGTGTTCGCCACGGACCGGCTCACTGTCCCCCTCAGCGGACAGGCGGATCACTTCCTCGGTGGTCCGAATGGAAATCAGGTGGGTGTGAGCGGGTGGGCCGCGGACGTTCCCGTTGGGACCTCCGAGGACGCGTGGCTCACGTCCTACTATCAGAACGACGCGGGAGCGGGCGCCAAATGCGGCGTGACGACCGCCACACTTCTCCCCACGATCGTAGACGGCCATCCGGGCCGGATCGCGACCAGCACCTGTGACGATACGCAGGCCTTCGTGTTCATCGGGAGTCGTGTCTACGTCTTCGCCATCTGGCGCGGCGAGACCGACCCCTCGGTCCAGTCATATGGCGGTGCGCGCCGGCTCCTGGACGCGTTCCTGTCGACGGTCACGTTCCAAGCGGTTTCGCCCAGTCCCAGCTGATCCCTAGTCGGGGAATGCCTCCGGGCCTCGCTCCGCGAGCTCGGAGGCTTCCCGCGCGTGGTCCTCGGCCGGCAGCCAGCTGTACGGGTACTTCGGATCGTCGAGGTCCATTGCCGCCTGCGTGACGTGGAGCGGGTGGAACGTGTCGACCATCACCGCCAGCTCCTCGGTCGCCTCCTTGCCGATGGAGGCCTCGACCGTACCCGGGTGCGGACCGTGGGGAATGCCCGCCGGGTGAACCGTGAACGAGGCGATCTCTACGCCCCGCCGGCTCATGAAGTTGCCGGCGACGTAGTAGATGACCTCGTCGCTGTTGATGTTGGAGTGGTTGTACGGCGCGGGAATGGCCAGCGGGTGGTAGTCGAACTTGCGCGGCACGAACGAGCAGACGACGAAGTTCCGGGCCTGGAACGTCTGGTGGACCGGCGGCGGCTGGTGGACGCGGCCGGTGATCGGCTGGAAGTCGGCGATGTCGAAGCGGAACGGCCAGAGGTAGCCGTCCCAGCCGACGACGTCGAACGGATGGTGGCGGTAGCGGTAGGCGGTGATGCGGTCGGCCGAGCGGACATGGATGACGAAGTCGCCCTCCTCGGCGGACGGCTCCCTGAACTCGGGCGCGTGGAGGTCACGCTGGCTGTATGGCGCGTGCTCGAGCAGCTGGCCGTAGTCGTTCCGGTAGCGCTTCGGCGGCTCGATCTCGGACGGCGCCTCGAGGTACAGGATCCGCTGGGGGCTCGCCTCGTCGGCGTCAAGCCTCCAGGTCGTGCCGATCGGGAGGACGAGGTAGTCGCCCGGGCCGTACGGGAGATCCCCGAAGACCGTCCGGCAGACGCCGCGGCCCTCATGGACGAACAGCATCTCGTCGGCGATCCCGTTCCGGTAGAACTGGCCTCCGGGCATTGCCTCGGCCGGACGGACCACGCCGAAGATGACGTCGTTGTTGAAGTAGAGCGGGATCCGGCCGCTGACGACATCGCCTTTCGGCTCGACGCCGCCTGTCTTCGTCAGACGGTGGCGGTGGAGCCCGTCGTCGGCTGCATCGAGGCGAATACGCCGGACCGGCTCGATCTTGTGAGTCCGGGTCGGCGCGGTCAGGTGGTAGAGGAGCGAGCTGCGGCCGGTGAAGCCTTCGACCCCGAACAGCTCCTCGGCGTACAGACTGCCGTCGGCGGCGCGGTGCTGGGTGTGGCGCTGTCGGGGGATGCTGCCGCGGGCGACGTAGTACATGCGGACTGGCCTCCTCGGTCGAGGAGGCCAGTCTAGGTCTCGCGCGATGGCGGGTCAGTTCTTCGCCGTCCCCGGAGTCAGCTTGACCGTGGCGAGCATCGACAGAAGCAGCGGCCGTTGGGCGGAACCGGTCAGGTCAAATACGTACGCCCGACCGCCCGCCAAGACGACCGCCTCGACGTAAAGCGCCGGGCAGTGGACGTCCAGCTCGCCGACGATGCCGTCGATGGTCACGGGCTCCGTCTTCGGCGCGGCCCCGCAGGTCCCCCCGGCACGGGACGCGTCGTACGTGGCGTACCACGTCGCGAAGGACACGCCCTTCGGGAGCGCGATCGAGGTCCCGGCAAAGCCTGGTGAGAACCCGATCGTGTCGGAGATCCCGGCATGGCTCGTGTCGTAGCCGGATGTCCACGGTTTCGTCGCCGCGACGACGGTCCACGCACTCGGATAGCGGATGGAATAACCAGCGATGGAAGAGGTAAAGGACCCGTCGAGTGCCGGGATGACGGGTAGCGTCACTGTTGCGAGGAACGCTTCGAACGTCGCTCGATCGACGTTGCCATCCATGTTGAAGTTGAATGCGTACGGTCCGTCGACCGCGACGGCGTCGAACATCCGTCCACCGGGCGAGATCGTGCCGCCGGCCGCGGGGACGCCGTCAGCGTCGATCCGACCGACGATCCCGTCGATGGTGATCGTCGGCCAGGTCGACGGGTCGCTGCCGGCGCCGTACGCGCGCAGCCAGGCGTCGGCGGTCTGGCCGGCGCCGAGGCGCATTGAGGCCCCGGAGAATCGAGCCGTCGAGCCGCGAATCTCGTCGTTCAGTCCACTGCCCCAGTTGTTCGTTTTGCCCGCGCTCCAGGACGCGGTCGCGGCAATCGTCGACCAGTCGGCCGGATAGCGAACTTGATATCCATAGAGCTGCGACGTAAACGTCTTCGACAGCGGTCCGATCGCCGCGCCGCCGGACGCCGCCGGGCCGGACGGCGAGGACGTGGCGGACGGTGCAGGCGACCGCGTGGCGCCGACATTGGAACCGGGCCTGACAATGACGATGAGGCCGCCGATCGCAAGCACGCCGATCACGGCGGCTGCGGCGAGGCCGCGAAGAGGAAACATCGGGCTGACCCTCCACGGGATCGTGACGTCCCGTTCCTGGCGTGTCGTCTGGATCTGGAGGAGGGCCGCTTCGACGGCGCGATCGGGGGCCTGGGTCGGCCCCTCCTCGAGCCACGACCGCGCGGCTCGTTCGAGCGAACGATCGTCGGTCATGCCAGCCGCCCTTCCTCGAGCGCGGGCGCCGCCTCACCGATCAAGGCGGTGCGGAGCCCGAGGGTTGCGTAATGGAGGCGCGATCGGGCGGTCCCGGCCGGGATCTCGAGGAGCTCGGCGATCTCGACCAGGGGTAGCCCGAGGTAGTGATGCAGGACGAAGACCGCCCGCTGCTCGACGGGGATGCGCCGGAACGCGCGCTCCAGCTCATCGCGGGCGGCCACCGCCGAAGCCTCGTCGGGCATCGCCGGTCCATCGACCGGCAGCACCCGGACGTTCGCCGTCCAGTGACGCGAACGCTGAACCTCGTCGTAGCAGGCGTGGACGAGGATGCGGTGGATCCAGGCCTCGAAGCGGTCGGCATCCCGCAGATGTGGCAGCCGGCGCCAGGCGAGGACGAGGGCGTTCTGCAGCGCGTCCTCGGCGAGTCCCGTGTCGCGGAGGATCCGGTGGGCGATGGCGTAGAGCGGATCGCTGACCTGGTGCACCAGGACAGCGAACGCCTCGCGATCACCCCGTCGGGCCCGCTCCACGAGGTCTCGGTCCACCTCGACCCCACGACTTGTCGCGACCGGGCTGGCCGCGATCACCCATCTTGACGGCGGGTCCCCACCGAAACGTTCAGGCGGGCGGTTCAGACCCCGACGCTCGGGCTCCGCCGCTCGAAGATGACGACGTCCCGCCAGCGGCCGGTCGCGTCGCGCGACATCCGCTCGTGGAGGCCCACCCGCCGGAAGCCGGCCCGCAGGTGGAGGGCGAGGCTGGCGACGTTCTCGGCCTGGACGCCGGCCATCAGCGTCCAGATGCCGGCCGCCTCCGAGGCGGGGATGAGCGTCTCGAGTAGCGCCAGGCCGACGCCGTGTCCTCGCGCCGCCTCGGCGACATAGACGCTCTCCCAGGCCACGCCCCCGTAGGCGTCGCGAGACGAGTAGGCCCCGAGCGCCGTCCAACCGGCTACCGCCTCGTCGAGCCGGGCGACGAACCGGCAGTCGCGGCGATGGGTCGCGTTCCAGACGCGCCACTCGGGCACGGCCGTCTCGAACGTCGCGACACCGGTCGCGATGCCCTCGCCGTAGATCGCGAGGACCGCCGCCCCATCGGCCTCGGTCATCGGCTCGACCGTGATCACCGGCGCACCGCGGCGAGCCGCCATCAGCGTCGCCGCCGGCTAGCCACCATCAGCCGCTCCGGCCTCGGGCGTCGACTGGCCACTCGGCCAGGGACCCGTCAGCGGCGACCGCGACCACCGAGTCGACGAGGTCGATGACCGGGCAGATGTGGTTCGGAATGATGGCGACGACCTCGCCGATCACCGGGGCGGCCGCTTCGGGCGGCACAGTCACGATGCCGTGGTAGTCGTTGACACGCTCGATGACGAGGTCCGCGTAGCCGACGATCGCGCCGTAGCCGGCGAGCCACGGGGCGACATCCTTGGTCAGGATCTTGGCGCCGGCGTCGACGACGAGGCGACCGTCCGCGACCGATACGACCGTCGCCGCAACGGCGACGGCGCAACCCTCGGCTGGGATCGCCCCGAGCGCCCACTGCTGGCGATCGCCATAGGCGTACGTGCCCGCCCGCATCTCCGTGACCGAGCCTGCGGCGGCCGTGAGCATCGTCGGCGTCGAGCCGGCGCTGATCGTGGGGACGTCGAACCCCGCAAATCGCAGGGCCGTCGCGGCCGCGGTCAGCGTCCGGACCTCGTCCGCGCCGGCGCCCGCCGCGCCACCCGGACGGTAGCCGTGGCCACCATGCGAGAAGACGCCGGCGATCTGGAGACCGGCGGACTTCGCGGCGAGTGCGACCTCGATGGCCGCGTCCGGCGAGCCGACGCCCGTTCGATGGAGTCCCGGGTCGATCTCGACCAGGACACGGAGCGGTCGACGCGCGCCCGCGATCGCGCGGCCCAGCGCCTCGGCGCCGGCGACCGAATCGACACCGACGCTGAACGAGCCGACCACATCGTGCAGCGCCCGGACGCGTGCGCCCTTCGCGGGATCTGCCCAGACGGGATAGGCGACGAAGATGTCGCTCAGACCGGCCGCGGCGAACACCTCGGCCTCGCCGAGCGTCCCCACCGTGATCCCGCGAGCGCCCGCGTCGAGCTGGAGCCGCGCGATCGAGATGCTCTTGTGGGTCTTCGTGTGCGGACGGAGCGCGATCCCACGCCGGTCCATCTCGGCCTGGAGCCGGGCGATGTTCCGCTCCACCCGGGCCACATCGACCACGACGCGCGGTGTGTCCAGGCTTGCGGGGAGAGCCCGGAAGGTGAGGGCCTCGACCGCGGCCGACTCGGTCGTCGTCATGAGCGCCGCTCGCCAGGCCGCTCGACGATCGGCGTCCGAAGCTCGCCGAGACCCTCGACGCACAGGACGACTTCGTCGCCCGGCTGGAGGTAGCGGCCGAGCGTCGCATCCCGGACCTCGAGGAGACAGCCCGTCCCGACCGTGCCGGATCCCACCAGGTCGCCCGGGCGGAGCCGCGCATCGGCCGACGCCCGGGCCACCATCTCCCCGAAGGAGAACTGAGCGTCGGACCACGTGCCGCGCGACGTCTCGTGACCATTCACCTCAGCGGTCATCATGACATCGGGTCCATGCGCCCCCGCCCGCCGACCGCCGAGCTCGTCCGGGCTGACGATCCAGGGCCCGATCGTCGAGGCGAAATCCTTTCCCTTGGCGGGACCGAGGCGCACGGTCGTTTCATCCCGTTGCAGGTCGCGCGCGGACCAGTCGTTGAAGATCGTGTAGCCGCCGATCGCCTCCTCGCCGCGATCCGCCGACAGGTCGACGACGGGGGTGTCGATCAGGGCCGCGACCTCCAGCTCGTAGTCGAGCTCAGACGAGCCGGCCGGCGCCCAGACCGGGTCATCCGGGCCGCGGATCTCCGAGACGTTGCTGAAGTAGAAGATCGGCAGCCGGTACCAGGCCTCCGGAACCTCACCGCCGCGACGCTCCCACACGGTCCGGACGTGACCCTCGAACGCGTAGAAGTCACGAAGGCTCGGTGGTCGCAGGATCGGCGGGCCGAACGCCAGGTCCGCGGCGGCGAGGACCGCGTCGTCCTCGTCGTCGCGCGGGACGAAGCCATCGACCAGCTCGGCGATGGCCTCGACGCGAAGGCCGCGTGCCAGGTGGTCGTCGAGCGTCGTGATCGGCTGGCGGAAGAGGACGCGATCGTGGGCCAGGTTGCGATCGGTGGCGACCGCTCGACGCCGGGCGACCTCGAGGTCGATCCAGTCGGCAGCGGCGCCGGGAGCCGAACCCGGGACGGCCGCGGCGAGTCGCCAGGGAGCACCGGCCGGGGCGTTGTGCTCGCGGACGTGGGCGATCCTCACGAGCGTCGGGCACAGCTGGGGATCACGGGCCGAGTGTAGGACCACCCGTTCGGCGGCCGCTCGGGCGTCGATCGGGGGATGCCGCGACGCACGGCGCGATGCCAGCCTGTCGCGGACATGACCGCCCTTCCGCCGACCCCGCGGAGCGACACGCTCGACCAGTCCGGCGTCGTGATCCTCGTTGGCCTGGTCCGGCTCGTCGCCGTCGTCTCGGTCACGCTCGGTGTCGCCGAAACGGTCGGCGGCGTCGCGTTCAGCGAACCGCGCGCGTTCGACCTGGGCGTCGCCTCGGTGGTCTACGGTCTCTGGTTGGCGAGCCGGATCGGTCGTCTCCACGGTCCGGAACTCGAACGGACGATGACCTGGATCGCTGCCGCGACCCTTGGCATCATCGCTGTCACCGCGCTGCTCCAACCCTCGGTCGCGACCGCGATGGCCATCGCGTCGCTCCTCCCGGGCGTCATCGTCACGCCGTTCGTGTCGAGCCGGATCGTCCTTCGGCTGTTGATCGTCGGCGGTCTTGTCGGGGCATGGAGCGTCCTCGCCGCGGCGACGGTCCCGGATACCACTCACCTGCCGGTCGAAGCCCAGACGGCGATCTCGTTCGTCACCCTCGTGCTGGCCTACGCGTTCCTGATCGCGTTCCTGTGGGAGGTCAGCCGACGCTTGAAAGCGAACGCGGGCGACCTCCAGAGCGTCGTCACGATGTCGGGCGACCTCGCCAAGACCCTCGATCCGCGCCTCGTCGGCGACCGGATCGCCGTCCACCTCGCGCGCGCCGTGCGCGCCGACGACTGCGCTCTGAGCTACTGGGACCGGGCGACCAACCGCGTCATCACGCTCGGCTACGAGCCCCCGGAGCGTCGGGCCGCGCTCAACGAGACGTACGCGGTCGACGACTACCCGGCCACCCGCGACGTTCTCGAGACGCAGCGCGCGATGCTGATCGACTCGACCGACCCCGACGCCGACGAGGACGAGGTCCGCTACCTGACCTCGATCGGCCACCGGTCGATGGCGATGATCCCCCTCGTGGCCGCGGGCCGGACCATCGGCCTGATCGAAGTCACCGCCGCCCGGCGCCGGGCGTTCGATGCTCGGGCCGTCGAGCTCGCGACGATGCTCGCCGGCGAGGCGGCCATGGCCCTCGAGAACGCCCGGCTGTACGACCAGATCCGGCACCAGGCGCTCCATGACGGCCTGACCGGTCTCGCCAACCGGGTCCTCTTCCGCGACCGGGTCGAGCACGCGGTCGAGCGCGGTCGACGGTCCGGCGGCCAGCTCGCCCTGCTGTTCATCGACATGGACGACTTCAAGAACCTCAACGACCACCACGGCCACGCCCGTGGCGACGAGGTCCTCGCCGCGGTCGCCGATCGACTGACAGACATCGTCCGCCCGGCGGACACGGCCGCCCGCTTGGGCGGCGACGAGTTCGCCGTCCTCCTCGAGGACGTTGCCGGCGAGCACGACGCGCTGGCGGTCGCGACCCGCGTCGCCGAGTCGCTCCGGCAACCGCTTCTGCTGGGCGGCACGACGATCCGCGTCGCGGCAAGCATCGGCGTGGCGCTGGGCTCGAGCGGCCTCGAGCCCGCCGACGAGCTGCTCCGGAATGCCGACGTTGCGATGTATGCGGCCAAGCAATCGTCCCGCGGCGGGGCGGAGATCTTCCGGCCGGGCCTTCGCGACGGAGTCGCCGAGCGGGCCGCCCGGGCCGAGCGGCTCCGCGGCGTCGAGCAACGCAACGAGCTGCGGCTCGACTACCAGCCGATCGTCGATCTGAAATCGGGTGCGATCGTCGCTGTTGAGGCGCTCGTCCGCTGGCAGCCGCCGGACGGCCCGGTCCTGATGCCGTCCGAGTGGGTCGACCTGGCCGAGGAGACCGGCGACATCGTCCCGATCGGGCGCTGGATCCTGCGCGAAGGCTGTCGCCAGGTCCGCGACTGGCAGATCCGGCTCGAGCGGCCGGACCTCCGGGTCAGCGTCAACCTGTCCGCCCGGCAGTTCCTGGAGCACGACGTCGTGGGCACCGTCCACGCGGTCCTCGATGAGACCGGGCTGCAGCCCGCCAGTTTGGTGCTCGAGATCACCGAGAGTGGCCTGATGCGTCGGACGCAGGCGACGATCGCCCGTCTGACCGCGCTCCGGGACCTCGGGGTTCACCTCGCGATCGACGACTTCGGGACCGGCTATTCATCGCTCAGCTACCTCGAGCGCTTCCCGATCGACATCCTGAAGATCGACCGAACCTTCGTCGCCGCGGTCACGGACGGCGCCTCGCCGATCGCCCGGGCGGTCATCGACCTCGGGCGAACGCTCAACCTCGAGGTCATCGCCGAGGGGATCGAGGACCTCGACCAGGCCCGCCTGCTGGAGCAGCTCGGTTGCCGCTACGGCCAGGGCTTCCTGTTCGCCCGTCCGGTCGGCCCCGCGGCGATGGAGACGCTCCTCGCCGGCGGCATCGGCCTGGCCGCGGCCGCCTCCGACGACCATGGCGCGGCCGGCGGCCGTACCGAGCGGGACCGCAAGGATCCGCGTCGGCTCCGTCTCGTCAGCGGGGAGTAGCAGCCCTCGCTCGACGATCCGGGACGAGGCTCTCCTAGACTGAGATCGTGAACGGCGTCTGGTCTCGATCCGCGCTGGCCCAGGGGATCGCGGCCGGAGTCGTCGCCCTGATCGTCCTGGCGGTCTGACGCCGAGCGGTCAGAAGGGCTTCAGCACCATCAGCCAGAGGATGATCAGCAGGCCGCCGAGCCCGACGATCACCAGGAGGTTAGCCGGCGCCGCGGCCGCGATCGCCACGATGTCCGCGTCGGCGGCCGGCTGCGGCTCGGGAGCGTCCTTCGGCATCCCCGGGACGCGCTGCCCCAGGGCGATCCGCAGCCGCTTGAAGTACGGCGTCGCGATCGCATACATCGCGACCGCGACGGCGATGAACACGCCGAGGGCAACCCAGATCCAGCCGAACTTGAACCAGTCGCTGTAGATCCCCGCCCAGATCCCGCCGACCAGGAGCAGGAGCAGCCCGATGTAGGCGGCGGTCAGGCTGGTGCTCGACAGATCGGCCAGCGCTCGGATCCGACGCGGATCCGTCTCGCTCCGGAGGGCGACGACGACCCAGGCCGACGCCCCGTGGGAGATCACGAACAGGAACGCTCCAGCAATGTGGAGTAGCACGATCCACTGGTACATCGCCACCCTCCGACCACGCCGCATCCCTCCGCGGTCGGCGCCGAGTCTAGCGGGACCGGATGGCCTCAGCGACGGTTCGGTGCGCGGTTCCAGGTCTCGATCGCGGTGGCGACCGCGTGCGGGCACCAGCCACTGGCCGCGGGCGCCGCGCAGTCGCAGGCGACGACCAGACCTTCCGCGCTGGCTTCCAGCCGGACCGTCCGGGCGCCGCCGTCGTCGACCGTCGCCAGGACGCGCGTCGGACCGAATTCCACGACCTGCACCCGGCCGCTCTCCCGGAGGACAGCTCCGGCGCGCTCAAGGTACTCGCCTGCCTGTTCGCGCAGGGAGTCCGGTTCGACGAGGTCAGAGATAGACGCCACCGCCCTAGGGTATCGCCGACCGGCCAAAGAATGAACGCTCGGACGCCGACATCGACCAGTAGAGTCGGACGGCGCCCCCAAATGGGCGCAGGCGAGGGGAACGAGTGGATCGCGAGCTCCTGGCAGCGGCCCAGCGCGGTGACGAGGCGGCCTTCGTCGACCTCATCCGCGCCCGGAGCAACCGGCTGTTCGCGGTCGCCCAGCGGATCCTCCGCGATATCGACCGGGCCGAGGACGCCCTCCAGGACGCGCTGGTGATCGCCTGGCGTGACCTGCGCGGCGTCCGCGATCCGGACCGGTTCGATGCGTGGATCACCCGCGTCCTCGTCAACGTCTGCATCGGCCACGCGACGCGCGAGCGTCGACGCACGGCCAATCTCCGGGCGCTACCCGTCGACGGACCGGCCGCGCCCGACGCGTTCGTGACGATTGCCGATCGGGACCTCCTAGAGCGGGGGTTCCGCCGGCTGTCGCCCGATCAGCGGGCGATCCTCGTGCTCCACCACTTTCTCGGGTACGCGCCGTCCGAGATCGCCGAGACGCTCGGCATCCCGCCCGGCACGGCCCGATCGCGACTCTTCCATGCCCATCGCGCCATGCGCGCCGCACTCGACGCGGACGCCCGCGTCGCGCTCGAAGGAGGTCGTTCGGCATGACGCACGATCGCGACCTCAAGCGCATCCTCGACAACTGGCTCGCCGACGGCCCGACCCAGGTCGCCGATCGCGTGATCGACGAGATGGCCAGCCGGATCGCCCGGCAGCCGCAGCGACCCGCATGGCGCCTCCGACCCTGGAGGTTCCCCACGATGTCCACTCAGCTCCGGCTCGCCGCCATCCTCGGCGCGCTGCTCATCGCGGCGCTCGCCGGCGCCGTCCTCTTGTCCGCCGGGGGCGGCGGCTCGTCGACACCTGGCGTCGGACCGACTCCGACCCCGATCGTCTTCCGATCGGGGACCCACCTGGCGGCGGGGACCTACGAAGCCCAGCTCAACGCCGGGCAGCTGACGTTCACCTTGCCGCCTGGCTGGTCCAGCGCCGACATCTCGGCCTTCGACTTTACGCTCCATCGCGACGCCGGCCCTCAGGGCGACACCGTCAAGGTGTTCACCGACATGCGCCGAGCGTCGAAGGACGCCGCCTGCACCGAAGCTCCACAGACCGGGGTGGGCGTGACGGCCGACCTCCTGGGCCGGGATCTCGGCACCGACCCCAACCTCGTCGCCACCGGTAGCGGTCCGATCGAGCTCGGGGGCGGGCTGTCGGGTCAGATCGTCGATCTCGCCCTGGCTCCGGGGGTCACCAAGACCTGTCCCTTCTCGAGCGGTCAGCCGTCGGTGCCGCTTGTCGTCGACACGATCCCGGGCCAAGGCGCCTTCTGGGGAATTGGGCCGAAGGAGCGCATCCGGCTCGTGATCCTCGACGGCCTACGCGGCCACAACGTCGTGGTCGCCGTCGACTCCGCGGACGGGACGTCGTTCGAAGCGCTCGTCGGCGCGACGATGCCCATCGTTCAGTCCTTCGGGTTCGAGGCAGCGGCGCCAAGCCCTCTGTTGAGCCCGACAGCCAAGCCGTGATCATCGCCGCGGGAGCCGGATCGTCCGGCCCCCGCGGCGCCCTCGCTCCTCCTACAAGTTGCCGCGCCGGGCCTGCTCGATCTCGATCGCCTCGAACAGCGCCTTGAAGTTGCCGACGCCGAAGCCGCGCGAGCCGTGCCGCTCGATGATCTCGAAGAAGAAGGTCGGCCGGTCCTGGATCGGGCGGGTGAAGATCTGGAGGAGGTAGCCCTCCTCGTCCCGGTCCGCTTCGATGCCCAGCTCCTCGAGCGTCTCGATCGGGACGCCGACGTCGCCGACCCGGTCGGCGAGCTGCTCGTAGTAGGCGTGGGGCATGCCGAGGAACTCGATCCCGAGGCCGCGCAGCGTCCGCACCGTTCCGACGATGTCCTCGGTCCGGAGCGCGATGTGCTGCGTGCCGGCCTGGCCGTAGTAGTCGATGAACTCCTGGATCTGGCTCTTCTTCTTGCCCGTCGCCGGCTCGTTGATCGGGAACTTCACCCGCCCGTTGCCGTTGGTCATGACCTTCGACATGAGCGCGCTGTATTCGGTGTGGATGACCTTGTCGTCGTAGTGGATCAGCTGGGCGAAGCCGAAGACGTCGCGGTAGAAGTCGACGAACCGGTTCATGTCCCCGAGCTCCACGTTGCCGACGCAGTGGTCGATCTCGAGCAGGTTCATCCCCTGCGCCGCGGCCGCGGGCTTCTTGACCTTGCGGAAGCCCGGGGCGAAGACGCCGTGATAGTCGCCGCGCTCGATGAACGAGTGGCGGACCTCGCCGTACGTGTACACGGCCGACCGACGGAGGACGCCGTCCTCGCCGCCGTCGAGCTCAACGGGCTCGATCGCGCGTTTCGCCCCGCGTTTCGTCGTCTCGGCAAACGACGATCGGGCGTCGTCGACGAGGAAGGCGATGTCCTTGACACCGTCGCCGTGGCGATGGACGTGGTCGGCGATCTCGCTGTCGGGGCCGAGGGCGCCGGTCAGGACGAAGGTGATGTCGTTCCGCCGCATCACGTAGCTCGTCCGATCGCGAACACCGGTCTCGAGGCCGGCGTAGGCGATCGGCGTGAAGCCCCACAGCGCGCGGAAGTAGTGCGACGCCTGGCGGGCGTTGCCGACCCAGAACTCGACGTGGTCGATGCCCTTGAGCGGAAGGAAATCCTGGGCTTCGTCGAACGCGTTCTTGTTGACGCGGGCGCCGGCCTGATTGGCCGCGCCTTGGGCGATCGTTTCGGTCATGGAGCCGATCTCCTGCGGTTCGGTGGCCGCGAAGAGCGCCGAGCGGGGAGCGTCCGGTGCGGCGCGGCCACGGAACGGCGCCCGGCACGGGGCCGGGATGGTCTGGCCGTCCATGCTACGCCGGTCGTGCCAGACTGGGCGGATGGACGACCTGGCGAGCCGGCTCCGCAACGCCGGCAGCGAGCTGCTCGGTCTGCGCGACCCCCTCGTCGCCGGCGAGCCGTGGCCGTTGAGCGCCGCGTACGGCACGGAGCCCGAGGCTGACTGGGGTCCGCGCGAGGTGCTAGCCCACGTCAACGAGATGCTCCCCTACTGGACGGGCCAGCTCGAGGGCGTGGTCTCGGCTGACGCGGCTGCGGCGAAGCGGGCTGCGTCGCCGGCCGCCCCGCCGGCATTCGGGCGGATCGCCACGGATCCCAACCGGCTGGATCGGATCGCGACCGATCGCCCGCGCCCCACCGGCGAGCTGCTCGACGGGATCGACGGCGGGCTGCGGCGCGCGTCCGCCTTCGTCGACCGGCTGTCGGCCGCCGATCTCGACCGGGTCGGGCGTCACCCGACCCGGGGGGACCTTCGGGTGGCCGACTCGATCGAGCGATTCGTCGTGTCGCACCTCGAGGAGCACGTCGCCCAGCTCCGGGAGATCCTGTCGCGCCGTTCGGCGTGATCCGCAGCCAACCCCACGAGATTCGCACGTTCGTGGTGCGTCGGCGCCCCGGGGTCGTGCTCAACCGGGACTTCCGACGGTCGGGTCCTGGTACGGATGGGCTATTCCCGCAGGCACCAATCGGACCGTACGTTGCCATCCCGCGCGTTGCCCAGTGGGCGCGATTGGGAGGAAGTCATCCGATGCAGAAGCTCAAGTCGCAGGGGTTCAGGATCCTGATGATCCTGTCGGCGCTTGCCAGCTCCGCTCTCGTTCTCGAAGCCGGCCAGCGCTGGCGCTGAGCCCATACCGTCCTCGCGACTTCGGACTCATCCGGCGGGCCTCCGACCGCCATCGCGCTCATAGCGCTACCGACGAGCCGCCCGTCCTCCACGGGCGGCTCTTCGATTCCAAGGGCGTTTCAGGTTGACCGGTCCCGGCCCTCGCGCAGGATGCTCCGCAGGACGAAGGCCACGTTCGCCGGTCGCTCGGCCAGCCGGCGCATGAAGTACGGGTACCACTGCGTCCCGAACGGGACGTAGACCCGGACACCGAAGCCCGCCCGGACGAGCCGCTCCTGGAGGTCGCGCCGGACACCGTACAGCATCTGGAACTCGAACCGGTCGGCGGCGATGTCCCGCTCGCGGACGAACCGCAGGGCCCGGTTGATCAGCCGCTCGTCGTGGGTGGCGATCGCCGGGAAGGTCCCGTCGACGAGGAGGCGCTCCATCAGCCGCCCGTAGGCAGCGTCGACGTCGTCCTTGTCGGGGAAGGCGACCGACGCGGGTTCGACGTAGGCGCCCTTGCACAGCCGGATCCGGGTCCGTTCGGCGATGAGCGCGTCGACGTCGGCCGGACTTCGCCGCAGCGCCGCCTGGATCACGACCCCGCTGTCCCCACGGCCGGTATTGATCGGGCGCAGGTCGCGCCACAACGCCAGCGTGGCGTCGGTGGTCGTGTGGTCCTCCATGTCGATCCGGACGAACGCCTCGTGCTCGGCGGCTCGCTCGAGGATCCGCCCGACGTTCGCCCGGCACGCCGCGTCGTCCAGGCCGAGGCCCATCTGGCTGAGCTTGACGCTGACGTTGCGATCGAGGCCACGCGTCGCGAGCGCATCGAGCGTCGCGATGTACTCGTCCGCGGCCGCCGCGGCGTCCGCGATGGAGGTGACGGCCTCGCCGAGGACGTCGACGGTCGTCCGCAGGCCGGCGGCCTGCAGTCGCTCGAGCGCGTCGAGGGCCTCGTCGAGCGTCTCGCCGGCGACGAACCGGGCCACCATGGACCGGGTCACCGGCAGGCGGGTCGCGAGCCGGCCGACCGAGCGCCGCCGGGACAGCCACAACAGCGACGATCGCAGGGCCCGCTCGGGGGCCGCGCGGATGGCGGTGGTGGCCGGCACGGAGCGATGGTAGCGGCAGCGACGGCAGGGCCGTCGCTCGCCTGCGGCGGCAAGTCGTCGCGGATTCCGTGGACTAGCATCGGCCGATGACGATCCCGGATCTCGGCTCCGACCTGTTGAGCGTCGTCCTGCGGACGGCGATCGTCTACGTCTTCCTCGTCCTCGGCTTCCGCTTGCTCGGCAAGCGGGAGGCGGGCCAGCTCTCGACCCTCGACCTGGTCGTTCTGCTGATCATCGCGAACGCCGTCCAGAACGCGATGGTCGGCCAGAACACGTCGCTCATCGCCGGCTTGATCGCCGCCGGCGTGATCCTCACCCTCGACCTCCTCCTCCACGCGGCAGCCGACCGCTGGGCGCCGTTGCGGGACGCCCTCGATGGGGAGCCGACCCTCCTCGTCGACCACGGAAAGGTCCTCGTCGAGAGCCTACGAAGCGAGGGGATCAGCGATCGCGAGCTGATGGTCGCGCTTCGCCAGAACCAGCTGCTGAGCCCCGACGAGGCCCTGTACGTCTTCCTCGAGACCAACGGCCAGATCAGCGTGATCCCGCGGCGGGACGGGGACGACGACCGCCCTGCGAACCTCGACTGGGAGAGCCCCGACGCGGCGAAGCTGGGTTCCCATAGCCGGAGCGGGGTCTTTCGTCGGCGCTTCCGACGACGCGGCAAGCTGTCCGGCGGCTCCTTCTAGCCGCCGGACAGATCCTTCTGGCGGCCGCCCGGCTTGCTGGCTCCGTCGCCCTCGTCGGGGACCGCTTCGAGGTCGTCCAGCAGGTGCCGCCGCAGGAACGCCCGAATCCGATTGAAGGCGTCGCGCTTGTTCTCGCGCTTCTCCCAGCCGTGGCCCTCGTCCTCGTACCAGCGGACCTCGTGGTGCTTCCCTTCGATCTCGAGGGCCTCGACCATCTTCTCGGTCATGAGCGGAACGACGCGCTTGTCCTTGCGGCCGTGGAGGATCAGGAGCGGCGCCTCGATCGCCTCGGTCCGGTAGACGGGCGAGCCGCGGCGGTAGGCCGCGCTCTTCGCCGGGTCATCGGGTGAGCCCATCATCCGGGCGAGGTCGAGCCGGCCCGGCCGATCACCGTGACGGAAGCTCTCGGCGATCTCCGAGTCTCCGTAGAGGTCCACGCCGGCCCCCCACAGCGACGGCTCGTCGACGAGCGCGCACAGGACGAGGTAGCCGCCGTAGGACCCCCCATAGATGCCCAGCCGACCGTTCGACCACGGCTCGGCGGCGACCCACCGCGCGGCGTCAACCATGTCGTGGGTGTCGGCGTTCCCCCACTCCCCGACGTTTGCATTGCGGAAGTCTCGGCCGTAGCCCGTCGAGCCGCGGAAGTCGACGTCGAGGAAGGCGAACCCTTCCCGGACGAGGAGCTGCTTGAACGGCACCCACGCGCGATAGGCCTGCCAGGTCGGTCCGCCGTGCGGGTAGAGGACAGTCGGAACCCGGG